>OFFQ01002188.1_pt1 | contig 10289 bp, 7 predicted proteins | sample 1521411 | NCBI WGS metagenome assembly OFFQ01 (sample SAMEA3504110, study PRJEB24116) | mouse gut metagenome | biome: mouse gut; feature: mouse-associated habitat; material: faeces | place: Denmark | collected 2011 | reverse complement strand
GTCGCTCGATGAAAGCGTGATCCAGCACGAGGCCTCATTCAACCTCGGATTGCATCAGTATGGCGACAACGTATTCAGCCCCAACGGTCACAAGTATATCCGTGAATTCGACTGCGAGAGGGTTCCCAAACTGACTTTCCGCGTGGGCGGCGTGATCCTTACCAAGGAAAAAGTATTCATCTCCCATGAAAACAGAATCCTGATAAAATACACGCTTCTTGAAGCACACTCACCCACAACGCTAAGATTCAGGCCATTCCTGGCCTTCCGCAACGCCAACGACCTGGTGGTGCAGAACGGTGAAATCAACACCGAAATCCGTCCCGCCGAAAACGGTGTGTCGACATGTCTCTATACCGGCTATCCCCGCCTGTTCATGCAGTTCAACAAACCGGCCGAGTGGGTGAACGACCCCCATTGGTACAACGGTATCGAATACCATAAAGACAAGGTGCGCGGAATCCCCTACAGGGAAGATCTCTGGGTGCCGGGATATTTCGAACTGCCGGTCAAAAAGGGGGAATCCATCATCTTCTCTGCATCCACATTCGAATCCGACCCTGATACATTTGAGAAGACCTACGACATTGAGCTTACCACAAGGACATGCCGCACAAGCTTCTACAACTGCCTCAAGAACGCCGCAAAGCAATTCTACGTGCGCGACGGCGAGGACATGTACGTAATCAGCGGCTTCCCGTGGGGCGTGGTGCTTGCGCGCAACACGTTCATGTCGCTGCCCGGCATAACGCTGACGCAGGGCTACAAGGAGGACTGCATGGATGTACTCGATACGATGATTCGCGACATGCGCGACGGCGACTTCGCCGGCTCGGCCTCGGCGACAGTCTCGGCCGACGCACCGCTGTGGTTCTACTGGACGTTGCAGAATCTCGAAAGACATATCGGCCCGAAGGAGCTGTGGTCGCGCTACGGCGAGGCCATGAAGTCCGTCTTGGAGGCCTATCGCCGCGGCATGGGCGGCGGCGAGGTGGTCATGCACGACAACGGCCTGATATGGGCTGCGGCCGACAACCGACCCCTGACGTGGATGGCGACTATGGTCGACGGACGTCCCGTCACGCAGCGCGCCGGATACGCCGTCGAGATAGAGGCGTTGTGGTACAACGCCGTCATGTACACCTTGGAGCTTGCACGCAAGCATAAGGACAAGGAGTTCGTCGACCGCTGGAAGGCCGTACCCGAGCTCACGCACCGCAGCTTCCTCGAAAAGTTCTGGCTCGACGAGGAGGGCTTCGCGGCCGACTACGTGAACGGCTACGAAGTCAACAAATATATCCGCTGCAACATGGCTGTGGCATGCGGTCTGAATTATACCATGCTGAGCGACGCACAGCGCGTATCGGCCATAATGACCATGCGCCAGCATCTGCTCACGCCGCGCGGTCTGAGATCGCTCTCGCCGCGCAATCCGCTCTACGAATCGTCATATGCCGAAGACCAGCGCTCGCAGGATCTGGCCTCGCGCAACGGCTCGGTGTGGATATGGCCGTTCGTATTCTACGTCAAGAGCTGTTTCGAGCTCAGCGGCGGCAACTTCGCCGACGAGGCGCGCGAGATGCTCCACGCCTTCAACGGCGAGTTGCAGACCCACTGCATCGGCTCCGTGGGCGAGCGCTTCGAGGCCGATCCTCCGTTCGCCGCACGCGGTTCGGTGTCGCACGCCACCAGCGTCGGAGGCCTGCTCTACATCAATCGTCTGATCGACGAGTATTCGGCCGCACGGCAGGATAAGGACAGGGCTGCGGCCAAGGGTATGTCCGCTGCGCCGGCCGCTCCGGGCAGGGCTGCGGCGAAAGCCGGCGGCGCCAAGGGCTCTGCGGCAGCCGCCAAGAGCGCTGCGAAGAGGGGCGCCAAAAAGGCCGCAGCAGACAAATAAGCCCTCCTTATAGGAGACACAAAACTATAAATATTACTTAACTTTATTGATTATGAGAGTCTTAATGTTCGGCTGGGAGTTCCCGCCCCATATCGCCGGCGGTCTGGGCACCGCCTGCTACGGTATGACGCGCGGCTTGGCTCGCAACGATGTCGAGGTAATCTTCGTCATGCCCAAAGCCTCGGGCGACGAGGACCAGCGATTCGTAAAGGTCGTCAATGCAAGCGATGTGGAAGCTCTCTATACGGGCGATGTGGCTACCGGCGCAGACGATATAATGCGTAAGATGTCATTCATCCATATCGACTCGAATATGGTTCCCTACCTATCTCCCGAGGAGTATGAAACCCACCGCGAGGAGTACCTGCGTACTGGCAGCAAGACATGGGAGGTGCCGGGCGACGTATGGACGCAGCGCTATACGTTCTCGGGCAAATACGGCGCCAACCTGCTCGAAGAGGTCGCGCGCTACGCCGTGGTGGCCGCACAGGTGGCCAAGGATCTCGAAGGCCAGTTCGACGTGATACACGCCCACGACTGGCTGACATACTTCGCAGGCATCGCCGCCAAGCGCGTCTCGGGCAAGCCGCTGGTGGTGCACATGCACGCCACGGAGTACGACCGCAGCGGCGAGAACATCAACACGCAGACCTACGCCATCGAGCGTGCGGGCATGCACGCCGCGGACCGTGTGATCGCGGTGTCGAACCTCACGCGCAACATCGTCATAACGAAATACGGCGTTCCGCCCGAGAAGGTGGTGACGGTGCACAACGCCGTGCGTTTCGCCGAGAATCAGGGAGCAGCGCCCGAGCGGGGGCTGGACGACAAGATCGTGACCTTCCTGGGGCGCATCACCTATCAGAAGGGCCCCGACTACTTCGTGGAGGCGGCGGCCAAGGTGCTGCGCCGCGTGCCGAACGTGCGGTTCGTGATGGCCGGCTCGGGCGACATGATGAACCACGTGATCCGCCGCGTGGCGCGCCTCGGCATCGCCGACCGCTTCCACTTCACGGGCTTCCTGCGCGGCGACGACGTGCACCGCATGTTCCAGCTCTCGGACGTCTACGTCATGCCCTCGGTGTCGGAGCCGTTCGGCATCTCGCCGCTCGAAGCCATGCGCTCGAACGTGCCCGTGATCATCTCGAAGCAGAGCGGCGTGGCGGAGGTGCTCGACTACGCCGTGAAGGTCGATTACTGGGACGTGGACGCCATGGCCGACGCCATCTACGGACTGATTACCTATCCGGCCCTGTCGCGCATGTTCGCGGCCAAGGGGCTGGAGGAGGTGACCAACCTCAAGTGGAACGACGCCGCAGCCAAGATCAAGGCCGTATACGAGGCCGCGATCGCCGAACAGAATAACAGGAAATAAAGCATTGTCCGGGACTTTGCACCGGGTGCCGGGTGCCGGGTGCGGCGGTTGCGCCGCCCGGCGCCGCGAAGCCCTCCTCCGGAGGGCGGGGCCGCAAAGGCCGCCGCGGGCTGCTGCTGCGGCCGGCGGTTCTCCGGTTCGGTGCCGAGTCCTTTACGAAAGCCGAAAAATAAACATCATACCGCGATGAAAACCGTTTGTCTCTATTTCCAGGTGCATCAGCCCTGGCGTCTGAAGCGTTACCGCTTCTTCAGCATGGGCAAGGACCACAACTACCTGGATGATTTGCAGAACCGTGCGATCATGCAGAAGGTCGCCCGCCGCTGCTATCTGCCGATGAATGCCTTGCTGCTGAAGCTGATCCGCGAAAACGAAGGCCGCTTCCGCTGCTCGTTCTCGATCACGGGCATCGCCATCGAGCAGATGCGGGCCTATGCGCCCGAGGTGCTCGCGTCGTTCCGCGAGCTGGCCGACACGGGATGCGTGGAGTTCCTGGCCGAAACCTACTCCCACTCGCTGGCGTCGCTCGCCTCGAAGGAGGACTTCGAGGAGCAGGTGCGCCTGCACGTGGAGGCCGTCGAGCGCGCGTTCGGCGTGAGGCCCCGCGCATTCCGCAATACGGAGCTGATCTACTCGGACCGCATCGGCGCCGTGGTGGCCGAAATGGGCTTCCGCACGATGCTGGCCGAAGGCGCCCGTCACGTGCTGGGCTGGAAGTCGCCCGACTTCGTCTATACGAACGCCATCGACCAGCGGCTGCGCCTGCTGCTGCGCAACTACAAACTCTCCGACGACATCGCGTTCCGCTTCTCGGACCGCAGCTGGGAGGGCTGGCCCCTCACGGCGCAGAAGTATGCGGATTGGCTCGCCGCGGAGGACCGTCCGGGCGAGGTAGTCAATCTGTTCATGGACTACGAGACCTTCGGCGAGCACCAGGCGGCCGATTCGGGCATCTTCGACTTCATGAAGGCGCTGCCCGCGACGCTGCTCGACCCCCGCTGCGGCGTGGAGTTCGCCACGGTGAGCGAGGCGGCGCAGAAGCACCAGCCCGTAGCCGTACTCCACTGTCCGCACACCATGTCGTGGGCCGACGAGGAGCGCGACGTGACGGCATGGCTGGGCAACGAGTTGCAGAACGAGGCTTTCTCGAAGCTCTATGCCCTCAAGGAGAAGGTCGCGGCACTTTCCGATCCCGATTTCGACTACGTGTGGAGCTTCATGCAGACCTCCGACCATTTCTACTACATGGCGACCAAATGGCTTTCGGACGGCGACGTGCACTCCTATTTCAACCCCTACGGCTCGGCCTACGAGGCGTTCATCAACTATATGAACGTGCTGTCGGACTTCGAGATCGAGCTCACGAAGGCCAAGACCGGCACCCGCACCAAAGCCTAACTGCCGGCTACATATCCTATTACGAGTCACGACCCGATAAAAGGCGAAATCCTCCGAGGCTGTATGCCCCGGAGGATTTTTTCTACCGTCTCGCTCAGCTGACTGGCAGCAGAGCGAAGCAATATGCAGACGGCCGCCGCGGCGAGACGTTTCTCTGACAGAGGCCGGAGCAGTGCCGGCTGTGCCCCGGCTGCGGCTCACGTCATACAAATACATTGCAAACATGAACAGCCGCGATCCACGGCACCCGGCACCCGATACACGACACGCACATGATAGCACGCGTTCGCATCCGAGGCGCTCCCCTCGCGCCCTTATCCCTGTTCCAGCCAGCGGTCGCGCACGTCCTGATGAAAGTCGCCTATCGTGAGCAGTATGCCCGTCTCCTCGACATCGCCGAAATCGGGGTTGCTGCATGTGTCGAAGACGCGCATGGTCGTCGAAAGCCTCATATAGGAGTTTATCATGGGCGGCACCGTCTGCCTCAGGTCGCGCATGCGGCGGATAAGTATGCGGTAGTTCTCGCCGTAGGTGCGGCCCACGAAGAGATTGTCGTAGAGGCGGACGGCGGGCACGCACCAGCCGTTCGTTGTCGGGGAAGAATTTGTGCATGAAGTATATCAGCGTATTGCGCGCCAGAGGGCCTATCGACGGATACATCGTGACCTTGCCGAAGAGATATTTTACCTCGGGGTGGAGCATGACTATCGCGCCCATGCCGTCCCAGAGGTTGTCCAGCGCATAGATGCTCTTGGCGATGCCGCGCGCCTGATAGGAGGGCTGCACAAACGAACGGCCCAGTTCGATGGTGCGGGGCAGGTATTTGCGGCGGAACTTGTCGCTGAAGCGGAAATAGTGCCATGTCGACAGCGCATCCATGTCGCTGCGCGCACAGACTATGTATCGGTATCCGCCCACAACTGCCAGCGCCTCGGGGTCCCAGACGATAAGCTTGCTGTAAACGCCCTCGCGCATATCCAGAGAGTCGATATCGACCTCGTCGCCCGTGCCGCCGCCAGCCGCACGGAACGACTCCTCGCGCAGGCGTCCCACCTCGCGCATAAGGTTGGGGCAGCGTGCCGCCTCGAAGGTATATATCTCGTTGGAGGCATGGCGCGTGCTCCGCACGAAGGTAGCCTCTTCCAGCTCGTCGAGCAGGACACGCCTGTCGACGGGAGCTATTATAGTCTCGACCATACCTACATCGCCATTTGATATACCCTGCGCCGAATCTCGCTGCACACCTCGCTCAGCGACTCCGAGCGGCGTATCTGCTCCGACGGCATCGCCTCCCACGCGCACACGGATCGTCTGGCCGCTCTGGGCGAACATCTCCGACGGCAGACGCATCATCTCCAAGTTGAAGCCTATGCCCAGACGGCGCCGTATGTCGGCCAGACGGTAGAACGCGTCGGAGAGCTGTCCGGCGACATATACCGGCACTATGTCGCGGTCGTGGAGCATGGCGCGGCGCACGAACGAAGTGTGCCACTCGGTATCGCGCACACGGCCGTCGATGCGGCGCGAGCACAGCCCCGCGGGGAAGGTTACGATCGGCTTGTCGCCGCGCAGCGCCTCCTCGTAGCGCAGGGCATAGTCGCCGCGCTGCCGCCCGTGCAGGTTTACGGGCAGCCATATCGCGTCGAGCGGACGTATCTCGCTCAGCAGATCGTTCACGACTACGCCCACATCCCCGAAACGGTCGATCATGGCTGCGGCCAGCACCACGCCGTCCAGACCGCCGAAGGGGTGGTTCGACGCGAAGATATAGCGGCCGTCGGCGGGCAGGCGGTCGAGCCCCTCGATCGAATAGTCGACACGTATGGTCCCAAGGAAACGGTGCAGAAACTCCGATGTAGGCAGCTCGGCATGGTGTGTGATGTAGTCGTTGAGCCGGTCGACGCAAAGTCGCTTTTCGAGAGCATGCACGGCTATCGGCGGCAGCATCGCGGCCACGCGCGGCGCACGCCGGCGCAACAAATCGCCGATCGAAATTTTCAGTGTCTGAGTCATAAAGCCGATTGAATTGAGATTATATAGTTTTTTTCAAAAAATATTGTCGTTGCGTTCGGTTAAAATATGTAACTTTGACCGCTATTTATCGTAAAAACGAGGCCGAATGTCCGAAACATACCACATACCCGTTTTGCTGGAAGAGGCTGTCGAGCAGCTCTCGATACGTCCCGACGGCGTATACGTCGATCTCACGTTCGGCGGCGGCGGCCACTCGCGCCGCATATTGTCCGAATTGTCGTCGCGGGGACGGCTCTATTCGCTCGATCAGGATCCCGACGCGCGCGTCAACGCCCCCGACGACGAGCGCTTCACGTTCGTCGAGTCCAACTTCCGCTTCGTGCGCGGCGCACTGCGCAGCAGAGGCGTCGACCGTGTCGACGGCATATTGGCCGATCTGGGCGTCTCGTCGCACCAGTTCGACACGGCGGAGCGCGGATTTTCGTTCCGTTCGGATGCCGCGCTCGACATGCGTATGAACAATCGCGGCGGACGCACGGCTGCCGATATCGTGAACAGCTACACAAATGATGCCCTTTGCGAAATTTTTTCGCAGTGGGGCGAGCTCGATACGACGTGGAAAATCGCCAACTGCATCCTGCGCGCCCGCGACAAGCAGCCCATACGCACCACCGGCGAGCTGATCGCAGCCGTCGAGCCCGTCACGCCGGCCAAGGATCCGACCAAGTTCCTGACCAAGCTGTTCCAGGCGCTCCGCATCGAGGTCAACGGCGAAATGGAGGCCTTGAAGATGGCCTTGGAGCAGAGCCTCAAACTGTTGAGCCCGGGCGGCCGGCTGGTCGTCATATCGTATCATTCGCTCGAAGACCGCATCGTCAAGAACTTCATGCGCAGCGGCAACTGCGACGGACGAATCGAAAAGGACTTCTACGGCCGACAGACCACGCCCGTCGAGGCTGTCGTGCGCAAACCGATAATACCCACCGACGAGGAGACGGCGCGCAACCCGCGCGCCCGCAGCGCCCGCATGCGCGTGGGCGAAAAGAGGGAGTCATGACCGAGCATAACGACAACATACCGTTCGACCCCGAAGAGGAGGAGCGCCGCCGCCTGCAAGAGGAGGAGGAGCTTATGGCGCGCCGCATACGCCGCGAGCTGATACGCGTCGACAGCGGACTGGCCGAACGCGAGATAGAGGAGGAGCGGCAGCGCATCGAGGCCGAGAAGGAGGAGCAGGAGCGCGAGGAGCAGCGCCGGCAGCGGCGCCGCAGCAGCTTTCTGGTCGGGCACCACGCCTCGCAGTACTACAACTATCTGATAGCCATAGCCGCGATGTGCTTTCTGAGTATATTCGTGACATTCATGTCGCTCAATGCCGACAACGAGAGGCGCGAGATCGAGGAGCGCACGCGCGTGCTGCGCGAACGTGCCGTGCTGTTGCAGGAGGAGAGGTTCCGCCGCGGCTCATATAAAGAGATAATGCGCATGTTGCAGGACCGCGGCATACGCATGACCGACCTGTCGGACGACAGTCGGCTAATTAAGAGATGATATGGCCGAAAAGAGACCTAATGCCAAGAAAGACATACTGTTTCGGGTAAGGGTGCTGTACGCCGTGTTTATCCTTGCCGGACTGCTCATAGCAACGCGTCTGGTATGGGTGCAGATGTTCAGCGGCTCGGTGGCGCGCAGCGCAGAGGTTCTGTCGCGCAACATCTTCCGGACAACGGAGATACCGTCGCACCGCGGCGCTATTCTGGCGCGCGGCGGCGAGCCCCTCGCAGCGTCGGTATTCCGGTATCAGGCCACGTTCGACTTCGCTGCCGAGGGCTTCGCCTCGGCCGAGCGCTTCGACAAGGAGACCGACTCGCTGTCGGCGTGTCTGGCGCGTTTCTTCTCGCGCGAGGATGCCGCGCGCCACGGCTACCGGTATCTCTCGAAGCGGGACTATAAAAAGATCTTCGACGACAACTATGCCGCCAAGAACCGCAAGCGTTCGGTAAAGATATTCCCGCGCGAAGTAACCCTCGACGAGTGGCGCATGATGCGCGACCGGTTTCCGATCCTCAACGGCAACATGGGCGTCACGTTCGGCAGAGAGCAGTTCGACAAGCGCGTATACCCCTACGGCGACAATCTCGCCCGACAGATCATAGGACGCATCAAGGATACGACGGCATACGGCATCGAGGGCATCTGCAACGAGGAGCTTACAGGCCGCGTCGGGCGTACCGTGCAGCAGCAGATAGCCAACGGTTTCTGGGCGCGCGTCAACGACGCCGACAACATCGATCCCGAGGACGGCTGCGACATAGTGACCACGATCGACGCCGGTCTGCAACAGATGGCCGACGAGAGGATGCGCCGCCAGCTCGTCGCCAAACACGGCTCGTTCGGCGTGGCGATAGTCATGGAGGCCGCTACGGGCGACATACTGGCAATGGTCAACCTCGGCGCCGAGGGCGAGCGCCGCGGCGAACGCTATACCGAATACTACAACCACGCCGTGCGCACGTCGCTCACGCCCGGCTCGACGTTCAAACTTACAAACACGCTGATTCTGGTCGAGGACGCCGGCTTCACGGCCTCGAACAGCTACGATACGGAGCACTCGCCGCAGCTGCGGGGAGGACGCTCGTGGCGGCGCGTGGGCGGCGCGAACGTTACCGACTCGCACGACGCGGGCAAGGAGACGGACGGCATAGTCAATCTGGTGGATGCCTTCGCACACTCGTCGAACATATATTTCGCCAAGGCCATATACGAAACATACCGCAACAACCCGTCGCGGTACGTCGAGCAGCTGCGGCGGCTGCGCATAGACGAATGCGTGGGATTGCAGGCCTTCGGCGAGAAGCCGGTGGGCAACGGCATGTACAAGCTCGACAAGTGGGACCACAACTCGCAGATCGTGCTCGTGAAGAACGCCGACTACAAGGGTGACGAAAAGCCGAAGAACGACGGCGTCACCTTCAAGATCTACCCCGACACCGACGCCGCCTACGCCGACGTGCAGGCCGGCAACCTCGACGTGATGGACACTGTCCCGGCCTCCGCCACCAAGACCTTCGAATCCGATTCCAAGGTCGAGCCTTACAACAAGGCTGGTTCCGTGATCCAGACCTTCACCATCCCGGCGGGCCTCAAGCACTGGGAAACCAGCACCGAGGAAGGCCAGCTGCGCCGCCAGGCCCTCTCGATGGCCATCAACCGCGAGAACATCGTCGCCAAGGTGCTCAATGGTGTGGGCACGCCGGCCACCGATTTCATCGCGCCGGTGATCCCGGGCTATTCTGATGACCTCAAGGGCTCCGACAACCTCAAGTACAACGAGTCGAAGGCCAAGGAACTGTGGGCGAAGGCCGACGCCATCTCCAAGTACGACGGCAAGCTCACCTTCTCGTTCAACGCCGACGGCGGCGCCAAGCCGGTGTACGATGCAATCGTCAACTCCGTGAAGAACACGCTGGGCATCGACGTGGCCACCAACCCGATGCCGACGTTCCAGGAGTTCCGCGACGCCGTCTCGCAGCGCAAGATCGAAGGCGCATTCCGCACCGGCTGGCAGCCGGACTACCCGTCGCCGGAGAACTACCTGTACCAGCTGTACGATTCGGACGCGGCCGACGGCCACGGTTCCAA
>OFFQ01002187.1_pt1 | contig 10292 bp, 9 predicted proteins | sample 1521411 | NCBI WGS metagenome assembly OFFQ01 (sample SAMEA3504110, study PRJEB24116) | mouse gut metagenome | biome: mouse gut; feature: mouse-associated habitat; material: faeces | place: Denmark | collected 2011 | reverse complement strand
CTCTCGGTACGGGTACGCCCGGCAGGCCGCCCAGCGGGTGAGGGAGGACCGGGAGTCCGTGGCCCAGGCCCTGGGCTGCGCCCCGGGCGAGGTGTACTTCACCTCCTGCGGCACGGAGGGGGACAACTGGGCCATCCGGGCGGCTTTGCACCAGAACCGCCGGGTGGGCCGCCACATTGTCACCACCGCCATGGAGCACAGCGGGGTGCTCCAGTGCGTGAAGCAGCTGGAGCGGGAGGGCTGCACGGCCACCTATCTGCGCCCCGGCCCGGAGGGCCGGATCACGGCGGAGCAGGTGAGAGCGGCCCTCCGGGAGGACACGGCCCTGGTGAGCGTGATGCTGGTGAACAACGAGACCGGCGCACGGCTCCCGGTGGAGGAGATCGCCGCCCTGCTCCGGGACCGGCCGGCCCTGCTCCACACCGACGCGGTCCAGGGGTTTCTGAAGGTCCCCTTCACGGCCGCAGGCCTGGGAGCGGACTACGCGGTCATCTCCGCCCACAAGGTGGGGGGGCCCAAGGGCGTCGGCGCACTGTACATCGGCGGCCGGGCGAAAAACACCATGCCCCTGTTCTTTGGCGGCGGCCAGGAGGGGGGATTGCGGCCGGGCACCGAGGCCACGGCCCAGATCGCCGGATTCGCTCGGGCCGTACAGCTGCGGCTGGCGGGCCTGGAGGAGGGCTGGGCCCACATGGAGGCCTGCAAGGCCTATGCCCGGGAGAAGCTGAGCGCCATACCGGATCTGCGCTTTGTGGGCCCGGCGGACGCGCCCCACATTCTGGCCCTGTCCCTGCCCGGCTACCCCAGCCAGAACATTGTCACCGAGCTCAGCGGCCAGGGGATCTGCATCTCCGCCGGGTCCGCCTGCCACCGGGGGAAGGCCAGCCACGTGCTCACCGCCATGGGACTGGACAAGCGGACCGCCGCCGGCACGGTGCGGGTCAGCTTCGGCCCCGAGACCGCCTTTGAGGACATCGACGCTCTGGCGGCGGCCCTGCTGGAACACAGGAATACGAGATTTCCCATGCTGTAGCTGTAAAATATCAGCTAAAAATGACTACCGAAGGATATAAGGAGGTATTTCCATGCTTCGCGCCCTGCGCCGGGAGCCCGGCTTCTACCGCAGACTGTGGGTGCTCGCGCTGCCCATTGTCCTGCAAAACATCATCACCACCTCCCTCGGCTTTGCGGACACCTTCATGGTGGGCCTGCTGGGGAACGCGGAAATGGCGGCCGTCCCCGCCGCCAATGTGCCCATCTTCATCATCCAGCTGGTCATCTTCGGCTTCCAGAGCGGCATGGCCGTGCTGGTGAGCCAGTACTGGGGCCGGGGGGACACGGACAACATCAACCGCTGCATGGGCGTGGCCCTGTACGCGGTGACCGGCTTCTCCACCATCGTGGCCCTCACCACCTTCCTCTTCCCCGCCCAGGTGCTCCGGCTCATCACCCCCAACGAGGAGCTGGTACAGCTGGCGGTGAGCTACATACAGATTGTGGGCTTCTCCTACATCTTCAACGGCGTCAGCAGCATCTACGCCGGCATACAGCGCAGCACCGAGTATCCCGCCTTCGGCATGATCCTCTTCGCCATCTCCATGTGCGTGAACACCTTCCTCAACTTTGTGCTCATCTTCGGCCACTTCGGCGCGCCCGCCATGGGCGTCACCGGCGCGGCCGTGGCCACCCTCACCAGCCGGGTGGTGGAGTTCGCCGTGGCCGTGGGCTTTGCCCTGTGGAACAAGCGCCTGCCCCTGCGGCCCTCCTGCATCCTCCGGCCGGGCCGGGACATTCTGCGCTCCTTCCTCAAGTACTCCACCCCTGTGGTGTGCAACGAGACCCTGTGGAGCATGGGCACCTCCATGCTCACGGTCATCATGGGCCACATGTCCAACAGCCAGGACATGCTGGCCGCCTACGCCCTCATCGGCAATATCGACAAGCTCTCCACCGTGGTCTGCTTTGGCATCGCCGCCGCCTCCGCCGTCATCATCGGCAAGGAGATCGGCATGGGCCGGGACCGGGAGCGGGTGTACAGCGTGGGCTGGACGCTGCTGGTGGTGTCGCTGCTGGTGGGCGTGGTTGTGATGGCCCTGCTGCTGACGCTGCTGCCCCTCTTCTTCCGGCCGGTGCTGTTCCCCCTCTTCAAGCTCACCGCCGGCGCGGCGGAGGTGGCCGGGTATCTGGCCGTGGTCTACGCGGTGTTTATGCCCATGCGGGCCTTCGACGTCACCAACATCACCGGCGTGCTCCGGGCCGGCGGGGATGTGAAGGTGGCCGCCTTCATCGACAACGGCCCCCTCTGGCTGGCGTCCATCCCCCTGATGGCCCTGGCGGGGCTGGTTCTGAACGCGCCCACGTGGCTGGTATGCGTGTCCATGCAGGCGGAGAATCTCTGCAAGTGCCCCCTGGGGCTCATCCGCTTCCGCAGCGGGAAGTGGATCAACGATATTACCAGGATATAACCCGCATATCCCCATTTCTGTAAAGGAGGCCGGCGGCCGTGTTTCCATTCCTCTGCCCCCTGTGCGGGGAACCGCTGCAAAGCAATCCGGGCGGCCTCTGCTGCCCCGGCGGCCACTGCTTTGACCGGGCCCGGGAGGGCTATGTCCATCTCCTGCCCGTGGGACAGAAGCGCTCCAAGGCCCCCGGCGACGACAAGGGCATGGTGGCCGCCCGCCGGGCCTTCCTGGACCGGGGCTGGTACAACCCCCTGCGGGACGCTCTGTGCGCTCTGGCGGTGCGGTATGCCCACGGCCCGGCCCCGGCTGTGCTGGACGCGGGCTGCGGCGAGGGCTTCTACACCGCCGCCGTCCGGGACGCCCTCCTGTCCGCCGGCCGGGCCCCGGCCGTGGCGGGCATCGACATCTCCAAGTTCTCCGTCCAGAAGGCCGCCAAGAGGTATCCCGGCATCTCCTTCGCCGTGGCCTCCGCCTATCGGCTGCCTGTGGCGTCGGAGAGCGTGGACCTGCTGCTGAACGTGTTCTCCCCCCTGGCCATCGACGAGTTCCGGCGGGCGCTCCGCCCCGGGGGCGCGTACCTCTACGTGGTCCCCGCCGCCAGACACCTCTGGCAGCTCAAGGAGGTCCTCTATGACCGGCCCTACCCCAACGAGGAGCGGGAGACCCCCTACGAGGGCTTTGCCTACCAGGAGATCCTGCCCGTATCCTTCACGGTCCGCCTGCCCACCCAGGCGGACATCCACGCCCTGTTCCAGATGACGCCCTACTACTGGAAGACCTCCCGGCAGGGGGCGGCCCGGCTGGAGCAGCTGGAGACGCTGGCGTGCGAGATGGCCTTCCACATCCACGTGTTCCGCCGGGAGGCCGGAGACTGAAATGTATATTCTCTGCATTATGCAGAGGAGACGTGCCGTCAAATCGCACAAAAAAGCGCGGCGTTTTGAGCGGGGTTTGGCGTTGTGATAAAAATGGATAATTTTGCATCAATAAATATACATTTTTTCTGGAAATCCATTGACAATCCCCTCGGATTGTAGTATGCTCCACTCACCCGGGCGAAGCCCGGCGCTGTGGAATTGGGGTGGCGCGTCCACCTACATATGGAAAGGAAGCATCAACATGAAGAAGTTTGTCACTGCGCTCCTCGCCCTGGTCATGGTTCTGAGCCTGGCCGCCTGCGGCGAGAAGAAGGTCCAGCTGAAGATCCTGGACACCGAGTACGCTATTGAGGATTACGCCATCGCCATTGCCAAGGAGAACACGGATCTGCTGGCCGAGGTGAACGCGGCTCTGACCGCCATCACCGCCGACGGCACCGCCCAGAAGATCGTGGACAAGTATATCTCCGGTACGGCCCATGACCTCACCTTCCAGGCCGACGCCGAGGGTAAGCCGGAGCTGATTATGGCCACCAACGCCTTCTTCCCCCCCTACGAGTACTATGAGAACGACACGGTGGTGGGCATTGACGCGGAGATGGCCGCGGCCATTGCGGACCAGATGGGCCGCAAGCTGACCGTTGTGGACACCGAGTTCGGCTCCATCATCGGCGGCGTGCAGACCGGCAAGTACGACATGGGCATGGCCGGCATGACCGTTACCGAGGAGCGTCAGGCCTCCGTCAACTTCTCCGAGAGCTACGCCACCGGCGTGCAGGTGGTGATTCTCCGGGAGGACTCCCCCATCAACACCCTGGAGGACCTGCTGGATCCCAGCGCCAGCTATAAGGCGGGCGTGCAGCAGGACACCACCGGCGACATCTATCTCTCCGACACAGCGGAGAACGGCGGCATCGGTGAGGACCGTGTGGTCCGTTACAAGACCGGCAACGAGGCCGTCCAGGCCCTGCTCACCGGCAAGGTGGACTGCGTGGTCATTGACCAGGAGCCCGCCAAGGCCTACGTGGAGACCAACAACAAGTAATATCAGGCCGGGGGCGGTCCGCTGCCCCCGGCTTTCCAAACAGAAAAATATCTTTGATTGGGAGAGGGAGGGAAGCGTATGGCGGCATTTCAGGACACCTTCTACCGCTGCTTCATTGAGGACAACCGCTGGCGGTATCTGACAAGGGGATTGGGCAACACCCTGCTCATCACCTTTTTCGCCCTGCTCATCGGCGTGGCCCTGGGGGTGGTGGTGGCCATCGTCCGCACCAGCTGGGACAAGAACCGGGACGATATGCGTCCCGGCCTAGGCCGGAGCCTGCTGGGTCTGGCCAACGGGGTGTGCAAGATCTATCTCACAGTGATCCGGGGCACCCCGGTGGTGGTGCAGCTGCTGCTGGGCGTGTTCGTCATTCTGGTGGCCCTGGGCAGCGACGTGGTCATCGCCTGCATCGTCTTCGGCATCAACTCCGGCGCCTATGTGGCGGAGATCATCCGCTCCGGCATCATGTCCATCGACAACGGCCAGTTTGAGGCCGGCCGGTCCCTGGGCTTCAACTATATCCAGACCATGCGCTATATCATCATCCCCCAGGCCTTCAAGAACGTGCTGCCCGCCCTGGCCAACGAGTTCATCGTGCTGCTCAAGGAGACCTCCGTGGCCGGCTACGCCGGGGTCATCGATCTGACCAAGGGCGGGGAGATCATCCGGGGGCGGACCTTTGAGGCATTTATGCCCCTGATCGCGGTGGCCGCCATCTACCTGGTCATGGTGGTGTTCTTCACCTGGCTGGTGGGCAAGCTGGAGAGGAGGCTGAGAAACAGTGAGCGGTAAAAACGAGATCCTCATCCAGGTCAGGGACCTGCAAAAGCACTTTGGCAGCGGCTCCATCCACGCCCTGGACGGCGTGTCCGCCGATATCCGCCGGGGCGAGGTGGTGGTGGTCATCGGTCCCTCCGGGTCCGGCAAGTCCACCTTCCTGCGGTGCCTGAATCTGTTGGAGCGGCCCTCCAGCGGCTCCATCACCTTCGGCGGCGTAGACATCACAGACCCCCGGGTGAATATCGACATCCACCGGCAGAAGATGGGCATGGTGTTCCAGCACTTCAACCTGTTCCCCCACATGACCATTCTGGAGAACATGACCCTGGCCCCGATCAAGCTGCTGAGGAAGAGCCGGGAGGAGGCGGAGACCAAGGCCCGCGCCCTGCTGGAGCGGGTGGGGCTGGGGGACCGGGCGGACGCCTATCCCAGCCAGCTCTCCGGCGGACAGAAGCAGCGCATTGCCATTGTGCGGGCGCTGTGCATGGAGCCGGAGGTGATGCTCTTCGACGAGCCCACCTCGGCCCTGGACCCGGAGATGGTGGGCGAGGTGCTGGAGGTCATGAAGGATCTGGCCCACGACGGCATGACCATGGTGGTGGTCACCCATGAGATGGGCTTTGCCCGGGAGGTGGGCAGCCGGGTGGTGTTCATGGACGGCGGCGTCATCGTGGAGGAGAACACCCCGGCGGAGCTGTTCGCCAGCCCCAGGAGCGACCGGCTGAAAACCTTCCTGGCCAAGGTGCTGTGAAAGGACGGTTATCCTTTGCGGCTGCGGTCTATCCCTGCATCAATGGACAGCCAGACCAATTTGGTCCGGCTGTCCATTGATATATTTGCACCCGCCCCTCCGGAATTTATGACAATTTGCTCTGGAAAAATCCAGGCAAGTGGTGTATCATGGTAGAACTGCGCGTCATATAAAGGAGAAGAAGACCAATGGCTGAACAAATGCGGGCGCTGGGCTACCTCTGCCCGGAATGCGGTAAAATGGTATACGGCGAGCGGACCCGCTTCGCCATGGGCGCATCGGCGGTGGCGCTGGTGTGCGACTGCGGGCGGAGTGAGCTCACCGCCCAGCCGGAGGGCCCCGTCTACCGGCTCACCGTGCCCTGCGGCCTGTGCGGCGGGGAGCACCGGGCTGAGGCGGCGGCGGAGCGGCTGCTGGAGGGGGAGGGCATAGGCCTCGCCTGCCCCAAGACCCATCAGCTGTGCTGCTATGCCGGCGAGCCCCGCCGGGTGGAACGGGCCCTGCGGCAGCTGGAGCTGACGGTGGAAAAGACCAGGGAGGACAGAGACGGGGCCTTCGTGGACAGCGTCATCATGTACGAGGTCCTTTCCGAGCTGCGGGACATCGCGGCCCGGGGCGGCGTCTCCTGCGCCTGCGGGGCCCGGGAGTGCGCCATGGAGGTCCAGGGCGGGGCGGTGGATCTGGTCTGCCGCCAGTGCGGGGCCCGGCTGCGCCTGCCGGCGGCCACGGACGAGGACCTGGACCGGCTGTGCTGCCAGTATACCCTGACCATCCCCGGAGGGAAGTGAGGGGCCCATGGTAAGTGTCTGCTTCGGGTTGTTTTTTCTCATGGTGGCGGCCTGTCTGGCCGCCGGATGGAGCGTATCCTGGGCCCTGCTGGGGGGACTGGTCCTCTTCTGGGGCCTGGGCCTGCGCCTGGGCTTCACCTGGGGCCAGCTGTGGGAGATGGCCTGGGCCAAGTGCCGGAAATCCCTGATCGTGGTGAAGATCATCCTCCTCATCGGCGTCATCACCGGGGTGTGGCGGTGCGGGGGGACCATCGCCTGCTGCATCGTGTGGGGCGTGGGACTGGTGACGCCCCGGCTCTTCCTGCTGCTGGCCTTTCTGCTGTGCGCCGCCTTCAGCTACGTGCTGGGCACCTCCTACGGCGTCAGCAGCACCCTGGGGGTCATCCTCATGGCCCTGGCCCGGTCCGGGGGCGTGGACCCCGCCGTGGCCGCCGGGGTGATCCTCTCCGGGGTCTACTTCGGGGACCGCTGCTCCCCCGCCTCCTCGGCGGCAAGCCTGGTGGCGGCGGTGACGGGCACGGACCTGTACCGGAACGTGGGCCGGATGCTGCGCACCGGGGCCCTGCCAACCCTTCTCACCCTGGGGGCCTATGCCCTCCTCTCCCAGCGCCACCCCCTCTCCCAGATGGACGGGGCGGCGCTCTCCGCCCTCTCGGGCCGGTTTGTCCTCTCCTGGTGGACCCTGCTGCCGGCGGCGGTGATGTTCCTGCTGCCCCTTCTCAAGATCCCCATCCAGTGGACCATCCTCATCAGCTCCGGCCTCTCGGCGTTGATCGCCGCGCTGGTCCAGGGCTTTTCCCCTGCGGAGATCCTCTCCGCCGCCTGGGGCGGCTACCACCCGGAGGACCCGGCCCTGGCGGCGGTCCTCTCCGGCGGGGGGATCACCAGCATGGCCTCCAGCTATGTGATCGTGGTGCTCACGGGGCTGTACTCCGGCCTTCTGGAGGGCACGGGGGCGCTGACGCCCCTCTCCCTCCGGGCCCGGGCCCTGGCGGACCGGACCGGCCGGTTTCCGGCCATGATCGCGGTGTCCGCAGTGTGCGCGGCAGTGATGTGCAACCAGGCGGTCACCAGCATGATGGGGGAGCAGGTGCTGGGCGAAGCCTATCAGGACCGGGAGGAGCTGGCCATGGACATCGAGAACTCCGGCATCCTCATCGCGGGGCTGATCCCCTGGTCCATCGCCTGCTCCATCCCCCTGGCCATGCTGGGGGCGGACGCGTCCGCCCTGCCCTATGCCCTGCTGCTCTGGCTCATTCCCCTGTGCTACCTCTTCACCAAAAAGCGGTACTACAGCGTGGAGTAGCGGCGATGCCTTTTGAAAGCGAAAGGCATCAACTGACCGATCCCCTTGTGCTGCAACGGTTTCTGGGGTTCAGGCGGTGATTGGCGCACAAAAAGCACACAAGCGCCCCTGCTGCTCGGTTTGCAGCGCTGTGCGTCTCTGCGTACAGCGCGAAAAATTCCTGTTTGAAGGAGAAGATTTATGTCTGATTTCAGCGTAAATGAAATGTTAGATATGCAGAAAAGGCTTCAGGATAAATACAAAGATAAATGGGAAACGCTTTCTCCTCAAGCAGGTAAGCACAAGCTGCTTTGGATGATCGGCGAAATTGGCGAAGTGATTGATCTTGTCAAAAAACACGGAGACATAAAAGCATCTCATGATGTGGAATTAAGAAAAGACCTTGTAGAAGAAATGGCTGATGTTCTCATGTATTACAATGATGTCATGCTGTGTTATGGAATATCTGCTGACGAATTAAAACAGGCGTATACTGCAAAGTTTGAAAAGAATATGACGCGTTGGTAACTTCCAGCTTATCGAGGAGCTTGCAGAATCAACATTGCCGCCAGCAGCCGGCAGCATCCGCACGGGAGGAAACAGCAGCTATATCACCGCCTCTCAAGTTTTCTTTTGCGCCTTTTCTTTGTGAACAACGAAGATGATGAGTACTAGACCCGCGAGGTGATTTATGATTCAATTTTTAGCCAGGCGCTTCATCCGGGACTGTGACAATGTGGAGGACCCCGCCGTACGCCGGGCCTACGGAGCCCTGTGCGGGTGCGTGGGCATCGGGCTGAACGTGCTGCTGTTTCTGGGGAAGCTGCTGGCCGGCGTGGCCACCGGGTCCCTGGCCGTGACGGCGGACGCGGTGAACAACCTCTCCGACGCCGGGTCCTCGGTGGTGACCCTGCTGGGGTTCAAGCTGGCGGCCAAGACCCCGGACCGGGACCACCCCTTCGGCCACGGACGGCTGGAGTATGTCTCCGGTCTGGTGGTGTCCATGGCCATCATCCTCATGGGCGTGGAGCTGGCCCGGTCCGCCCTGGAGCAGATTCTGTACCCCAAGCCGGTGGACTTCACCCCCCTGGCCGGGGCCATTCTGCTGCTCTCCATTGCCGTGAAGACCTATATGGCCCTCTACAATCGGTCTGTGGGCCGGCGCATCGGCTCCGCTGCCATGTCCGCCGCCGCCCGGGACAGCCTGGGGGACTGTCTGGCCACGGCGGCGGTGCTGCTGGGCGGGCTGGCGGGCCGGCTGTGGGACGTTCAGATCGACGGCTGGTGCGGCACCCTGGTGGCCCTCTTCATCCTCTGGTCCGGCATCTGCGCCGCCAAGGAGACCATCGACCCCCTGCTGGGAACGCCTCCCACCCGGGAATTTGTCTCCCGCATCCGGGAGCTGGTGATGGCCCACTCCCAGATCATCGGTATCCACGACCTCATCGTCCACGACTACGGCCCCGGACGGATGATGATCTCCCTCCACGCCGAGGTCCCCGCCAGCCAAAACGTGCTGGCTCTCCACGACGAGATCGACAACGTGGAGAAGGAGCTGCGGGAGAAGCTGGGCTGTGAGGCCGTCATCCACATGGACCCAGTGGTCACCGACGACGGCGTCACGGAGGAGACCCGCCGCCGGGTGGCGGAGCTGGTCCGCTGCATCGACGATGATATTACCATCCATGATTTCCGCATGGTCTCCGGGCCCACCCACACCAACGTGATCTTTGACGCGGTGGTGCCCTATGACTTCCGCCTCAGCGACCGCCAGGTGGAGGAGAAGATCCACGGCGCCGTCCGGGCGCTGGACGGGCGCTACTACGCGGTGGTCCAGGTGGAGCGGTCCTATACGTGATGGAAAAAACACGGGCGGCTGGACCGCCCGTGTCATTTTTTCTCCGGCATATGCTCGATCATACCGGCAACGCCGCAGTTCAGCAGTTCGCAGAGGTCATTCAGGGGATTCCAGACAATGCCGCGTTTTTTCGCAGCGCGTCCGATTTCCGGCGTTGATGCCGGATTCCTGAAACCGAATCTATTGGGAAATCCCTCTCCAGGGGCCTTTTTGAATACGCCGGGGGGCGGAGGACTAATTTTTCCCCTTTTGGGCACCCTATGGAAAATCCATCAAGACGAGGTGGCTTTCCATGAATGAAAAACGAACCGGCCAGCGGACCATCGCCCTGGGCACTCCGCCCTCCGTGCTCGCCTTTGCCAACATCGGCGGCAAGTTCGAGGCACAGGGACCATTGTCCGGGTACTTCGATGAGCTGAGCCAGGACTCCTTCTTCGGGGAG
>OFFQ01002184.1_pt1 | contig 10300 bp, 14 predicted proteins | sample 1521411 | NCBI WGS metagenome assembly OFFQ01 (sample SAMEA3504110, study PRJEB24116) | mouse gut metagenome | biome: mouse gut; feature: mouse-associated habitat; material: faeces | place: Denmark | collected 2011 | reverse complement strand
GCGGGTATGAGGAAATTGCCTCCTACAGCCCCCGCTATTACAGAAGTATCAAAGACATGGATGCGGTATTCCGGCTGGCCGGCTGGCTTATTGACCTTATGGCTCAGGACATGGAAGATATGGTGGCGTTTCAATTCTTAAAATACATGGACGATGAAGCGCTTACCAGGTATGAAGTGTTTTTGGGAATTGCAAAAGATCCGAACAAAACACTTGATGAGCGAAAGGCTTATATCAATGCCCTGCTGATAGGCTCTGGAAAACTTTCTGCGGATAAGATTAAAGCGATTGTAAGACAGTTTGTAGACTGCGAGTGCGATATCCAGCTGTCGGGTGCCGAGCTGTATATCAATATGACGTTTAAGGACAATCCGGATAGATATATGGAGGATATCCGAAGCCTTATCAAAGGGAAAGTGCCAGCCCACATCGAAATCATTTATCACGGTTCAGAAGGACTTGACATAGTGGTACAGCTTGCAAATACTGTGACGGTGGAACGGGTGCGCCATAGAATGGATTTTTATCTATACAGTAATGGCGGGATCACATATCTGAATGGCACCGCTTCTTTCGATGGAAGTTTTCTGTTGGGAAGTCATCTTGAGCTATTTCCGGTAAGGGACCGGCATAGAGTTGAAGTTTCCCAGGAGGAATCCGTTGAGGCAGAATCCATCTTGATAAAAAAGAACCTTAACTATTTGGATGGGAGTATTTTCCTTGATGGAGGCACAACACTGAATGCGGCAGAATGGAAGGAGGAAATTTAGATGTCGGACAGTATAGTTACCAATATAGCAAAAAAGAAAATCGTGCAGGCAAGGGCCGGGCTGATACCGGCCCTTCCGAAGACGATAGGGATGGCTTTTGGTGATGGAGCGGCCAGCGGATCAGCAGTCAGGACGCCCCTGGCTACGGATACGTCCCTGCAGCATGAATTGCACCGGCAGCGGGTAGACGGTGTAACTTTGCAGCCAGATGAAATCAGTGCAATGTATGTAACCACATTGGCGAAAGAAACCCTGGCAGGGCAGACGGTCAATGAGGTTGCTTTGTACGATGAAGACGGGGATTTGCTGGCAATAAAGTCATTTTCAGACAAAGGAAAGGATGGGGATATGGAGATGGTATTTGAGATCCTGGATAAGTTCTAGGCTCTGAAAATAACGTATTTCGTTATTTTGTAACATGAAAATAAAGACGCTAACAAAATGTGTTATATTGAGGAGGATGTAATGAAAGATTACACGAACAATACTCCTATTTTTTCTGAAGCACTAAAGATTACTGAAACATCCGATCCGGCACACGCTGACGTCATCAACACGGCGCCGATTCAGGTGTTTCAGAACACTCTCTGCAATCGCCGGGCGATTGAGCAGTTAAAACAGAGTGCCGTGTCTACGGAGGACTATGATCCGGAAGTATCCTATCAGGTTGGAGATTATTGCCTGTATCAGAACATGCTCTATAAATGCGTGCAGGAAACGACCGGAGAGTGGAATCCTATCTGCTGGCAGCAGACAAGCGCATTGGGAGAGATAGAGGGCCTGAGAGGCACAATAGTGCAGCAGAAGGCTACGATATCTTCCCTTGAAGAAATGCTCGTGACCGGCAATGTTGTGTCAGGCCTGGTAACAGGTGATGGAGATCGGTTTGTCTCCGTAAACGGGGACGGTTTCAAAGCGTTGAAGAAAATTCAGTTTAAGTAGGAGGAAAAAAGATGGATCAGTTGTTTATGGATTTGGAGAAGCTTACATCGATCAGTGAGCAGGAAGACTATTTGCATATCGCTTCAGAAAATGGCGATAAGATCATCAGAACGGGTATTTTTACCAATATCATAAAGGAGGCCATAATAGGGGCAACACCGTCCTATTATGCGAGAGGAAGCCTGTTTACGCCGGCAAAAACCACGATAACGATTCATGCCGACACACAGGTCAACATCAACGGAAAGGGATATAGCAACGCTGCCGATGTTGTACTGAATACCTCCGAGGTGGCCCAGGCCGGTAAAGATGTGTATATTTACGCCTGCGTCCCCGAAAGCGGGAATGAGCCGGAATTTGTGCTGTCAAGGAACAGCACCGTTCCGGATGGGTATGATGCAGATAACAGCCGCAAGATCGGCGGCTTCCATTGCCTGTGCGCAGATGTTGGCATCATTTCCGGGCATCCGCTGAGCGGTTATGTCGCTGGAGACATACTGCCCGCATCCGTGTGGGATTTGAAACACAGGCCGGTGTCGGAGCCTGAGGGCATGGTCTATGTCGAGGGCTTAGGAAAGTGGTACGACATTTACCTTGCCTCATGGGATGGGGCGAAGCTTGTTTCGGCATATGGGGGCACAATAGCCGATGGAGCGTCCGCCAGAAAATACCATGGGCTTAAATTTAATGAGGACTTCGGACGTATCGGAAAGCATTTGCCGAGCTGGGATGAATTCATGGTGTTTGCGAAAGGCAGCAATGAACAGACATCGATCAGTGGGGCGGCGGATCCGGGCACGACAGGTGGGCATAGGGATACTGCGGGAAGGCGTATGATCTCAAATGACGGGCTGGAAGATTGCTGTGGAGCGTTATGGCAGTGGATGCACGATTCATTTGATGTCACATCAACTAACAGCAATGCGGCATATACGGCCGGCAACAGATACATCAACCATAATGTATTTACCAGTACCGAAAAGGATTCTTTGGGAAACGCTCAGGCAAATACGAACTGGCATATCGAGCCGGTGTATGAGCCGAATGTGGACGAAAGAAGTTACGGTTGGGCGGACGACGCTCTCTTGGTTCGTCTCCTGGCGGGCGGCCGTTGGGGCTATGCTTCGATGTGCGGGTCCCGGTCGGCGACTGCGGATGCCTTCGGGGCGCACGTGCATGCGATCTTCGGCGGTCGGGGTGCGTCGGAGCCGCGAGCTGCGGCGTAATGCCGTTGTGCCGCTGTCCCGTAGGTCCCGGTCGGCGGAATGGGCGATTGGCGCGGACGCGCGAATAACCCGTTCATGCAGCCCGTAAGGGCTGCAGGTTTTAAAATAATTTTCAGGTATATTCGGAGCAATCCGTTTATATAGGGTGTAATGTCGTTTTAAACCCCTTGCGTTGCCTGGGGAGGTCCAGTTGGGCGAACAACGCTCTCTTGGTTCGTCTCCTGGCGGGCGGCAATTGGAGCAATGCTTCGATGTGCAGGTCCCAGTCAGCGAATGCGGATAACTTCGGGGCGAACGTGAATGCGAACATCAGCGGTCGGGGTGCGTCAGATACGTGTCGGAGGAAAAGTATAACTCCAATACGGCTGGATATTACAGCCTTGCCATGTGGCAAAATACCCAACGGAGATGCGTGGGCCTTGTGTGGTCTCGAGGGTGACGGCTTGGTTAGCGGTTAGTAGCGAAAGCGAAAGCCGCCTGCGCATATTTTGAAGAGCGAGAGGGCGAAAGGTGAGAAGATATGGAAATCTGTATGACAGCATGGTGAATAAGGACAATCTGAAGCTGGCATTTAATAAAGCAAAGAAGAGAGGCAAGAAAACCCCAAGTGGTATGCGGATAGTCCGGAGGATAGAGGACAATCCTGATCATTACATTGACAAGCTGCACGAACTCCTTTTGAGCGGTAATTACAGGACTTCTCCGTACACTACGAAAGTCATATATGAACCGAAAGAAAGGAAGATATTCATCCTTCCTTTTTATCCAGACAGGATAGTGCATCATGCCATCATGAACATTCTGGAGCCAATATGGGACAGTGTTCTGGACAGCGGGGTTTACTCTTGCCGAAAGGGGAAAGGGCAGCACGCAGGGAGCACTTACTGTATGGAATTGACAATGAAATATTCCTACTGCCTCAAATGTGATGTATCGAAGTTTTATCCATCCATAAATCACGCTGTCTTAAAGCAGATTATCCGCCGGAAGATTAAAGACGTTCGCATGCTGTCACTTCTGGATGAAATCATCGACAGCCCTGGAGGTGAAACGAACTGCCCGATTGGGAATTTGCTGTCACAGTGGATGGGCAATATTTACCTTAATGAGATGGACGATATTGTGAGGCACAGACTTCACTGCAGTCCTTTCGTGAGGTATTGCGATGACTTCATTTTATTTGATAACGATAAAGAGCGCCTTTTTGAGTGGAGGGCGCAGATTGGGGAATTTCTGTCCGATGTGCTGAAATTGAGGTATAGTAAAGCAGATATATTCCCAACGGCGAGGGGCGTTGATTTCCTCGGATACAGGCACTTCCCGGAAGGATACATACTTGTCCGGAAGTCTACTGCAAAGAGGCAGAAAAAGATAATCGAGGCAATACCCTATGAGGTGGGCCACGGTATCATTACCCCGGCGAAAGCTCTTGCACAGATCGATTCTGCAAATGGGATTTTCAAACATGCCAATGCACATAATCTGACAGAGAGCCTTAAAATGAGCGAATTGCGAGAGGAGATTTTGAGGAATGAAGCGTTTCAGCGAATTTGACGATGTAGTACGGCGGCTGGAAGGGGAAAAGGCATTGATCAGCGAGCTTGTCGGGAAGGAGATTGTGGTAGAGGCCACGGATATATTCGACAGCGTAAAAGATCGGGGGAAAGAAGCCCTAACAATCCAATTTTATTATGAGGGGGATCCTGAGCACAAATATGTTGTCAAAACGGGCAGCACAGTTCTGATCGAGCAGGCGAAAAGACATAAGGAGGACGAACCCTATATAGCAGTTATAGCCAAACACACAGGCTCTGGTGGCAGGGCCTATTATTCATTTTCATAAGGAGGAATTTATCATGAGAGGATATCCTAAAAATCTAAATACAAAGAAAGATTACGAGTATGTGAGAGCCAATTTCCCGGCAGAAGAGTGGAAGCCGGACTGGCAGAAACTTCTGGATACCATGAAGGACTGGTTCTTCGAGGGAAATTTGGAATCGGAGGATGACGGAGTAGTAGATGAAACGCACAAGATCGTGGAATCCGGGCAAGGGGAAGAAAAGACCTATGCACAGTATGTACTGGAGGTAAATCCAACATGCAAATTATTGCAGCTTGGATTCACCGAGGCCGAAGTCATGGCGGCATTATCTGAAGGCGGAGGGGTATAATATGGGTAATCAGGACGATAACCTTTTGGAGCTTCTGGATTTCTACATGGATATGGTGGAAAAACAGGATGAGATCATATACCGGATGGGAAAAATCATTGCCAGACAGGCAACTGATATTAAACTCTTGCAGAATGACCGTGAATTTTCGGATGAAAAGCTGGAAGAGGATATGGCGATTGCCCAGGAAGTCGTGGAACAGTATAAGGAAGCAAGAGCTGAATTAGAGCCGTAAGGCTCTTTTTTTATGCCATTTTTTCTTGGGAAGGAGGTGAGAACATTGGATGTAACGGCTTTGATAGTGGCTATGAGTATCCCGTCAGCGATTACCGGCTTTTGTTTTTGGATGCTGCAAAAGCATTTGGAGAAGCGGGAAAAAAGGCAGGATGAAAAGGAGGCTGCCAGGGAAAAGAATGAGATACTCATGGTAAAAAGCATCGGGGCGGCAATCGCCCTGGGGGAAGCAACTGCAGAGGCTGTATCAAGGATCCCGGATGCACACTGTAATGGTGATATGCATGCGGCGTTGGAGTATGCCCGGAAAGTCAAGCATGAGCAGAAAGACTTTTTCGTAGAGCAAAGCGTACATGAAATCTATTAACTTATCAAACAGGAGGATTATTTATGAACATGGAATTTATTATCTCGAATGCGTCAGTGATTCTGGTTGTGGTGGCGGTCATCTGCACCCTTATTTCCGTGATCACGGAGTTTACAAAGGAGATCGGGATTCTTAATAAGATTCCCACGGCGCTCCAGGTGCTGGCTCTGTCGATCATCATCTGCACAATCGCATTCTTTGCATATATCTCATATGCGGGGATTGCATTCGTCTGGTATTACCTGGTGGCTGTTGTCTTTGCGGCCTTCCTGGTGGCGATCATCTGCTGCAAAGGCTGGGATTACCTGATCGATATCTGGAAACGATTCTACAGAACAAAAGGATAGGTGAAAATATGTCAGAGCAGGAATTTATTCAGGCAGTAAGTGAATGCGCTGTAAAAGATATGGAGGCGAGTGGAATACTCGCCTCCGTTTCTATTGCACAGGCAATTTTGGAATCAGGATATGGGACGACCGAGCTTGCCCGAAATGCCAATAATTTTTTCGGCATGAAATGTTCTTTGAGCGGGAACACCTGGGGCAGTGCGTGGGACGGCGTCTCCAAATATACCAAGCAGACAAAGGAACAGGATCCGGACGGGAGAGAATATACCGTCACGGCAGATTTCAGAAAGTACCCGGATATGGAATCAAGCGTGAGGGATCACTCCTGCTATTTGAACGGTGCTATGAATGGAAAAAAGTTGCGATATGCCGGCCTGAAAGGGGAAAGGGACTATAAAACGGCTATCCAGATCATTAAGGACGGCGGCTATGCCACGGATGTATCATATGTGTCCAAGGTATGCGGCATCATCGAGAGATATTGCCTTACCAAGTATGATACAGCTGTCGGTGCGACAGAAAGTGAGGGAAAAATGAGCATTGCTATTATCGAAAAAATGGCCACACAGAATCCGTGCTACAAAGCGGGCGTCAGCATCACTCCCAAAGGAGGGATGCTTCATAGTGTCGGGTGTCCGCAGCCGGATCCTCTGGTTTTTGTGAAGAACTGGCAGCGCAGCGGCGCTTCAGTATGCGTTCATGCCGTGGTGGGGAAGGATGCCGTTGTGTACCAGCTGCTCCCCTGGAACATGAAAGGGTGGCATTGCGGAAGCGGCCGTAAAGGCAGCGGAAACAATAGTCTGATCAGTATCGAGATGACGGAGCCGGCCTCGATCAAATATACCGGCGGCGCCAACTGGATCGAGACGGGAAATGGCGCGAATACCAAATCCCATGTACTGGCCACATATGCCAATGCAGTACAGTTCTTTGCGCATATCTGCAAGAAGTTTGGATTCAACCCGGAGGACAGTAATGTGCTTATGAGCCATCACGAGGGCAATGTAAAAGGCATTGCCTCCAATCATGGTGATGTGGAGCATATCTGGAGCAGATATGGTCTTTCCATGAATCAGTTCCGGAAGGACGTTAAAAAGGCAATAGCCGGTGAGAATGTCACGACCGTACCCTCTGCTCCTGTGGATAATGCGAGCGATGATACCGGCGGGCAGAAGATCAATGTCTTAAATGGCTCTGTGACAGTCATCTACAACGGCACCGATGGGCTGAATATCAGAAAGGCTCCGAGCATCACAGCAGAGGTGGATCAGGTTGTGCATGCGGGGACTTTTGCCGTTGTCGGCGTCTCTGCAGATGAGAAGTGGTATAAGCTGGAAAGTGGCTTATTTATCACTGCTATCCCTGATTATGTTTCTTTTAAGGCAACGGAAGAGCAGAAAGCGAGTACGGCCGGGACGGGGTATTACCGTGTCCGCATGAACTGGGCAGATCCCGGGAGTCAGATCGGCGCATTTAAGGATCAGAATAACGCCATCGAACTTTGTAAGCAGAACAGCGGGTATAAAGTATTTGACAATTCCGGAAATGAAATATACCCATGCGTATCTGCTGATGTAACAGATCGGGAGTTTAAGTTCCGGGTAACAATTTCTGATTTACGGATCCGGAAAGGGCCAGGAACCACTTTTGATTATCACAAGAAGAATGGCCAGGCTGTCCATACCGGCGAAGGTACTTTCACTATCGTAAAGACCAAAGACGGGCCTGGGGCGAAACTCTGGGGATTGCTGAAATCCTATGAGGCCAATGAAGATGGGTGGATCGCCCTTGATGAAGAATATGGGAAGACATTGAGCTGACCGGATGCCGCTCCGCTTATCGGTATATGATAGGATATAACTCAAACCGCTATAAAATAACAAAAGGCACATGAGTGTGTCGAAAAATGATATTTTATAGCGGAAGGAGCGGCGACGTATGATAAGAATTTTACTATCTACTAAGCTCGGTGAACTCAGGTGGACGCAGGCAGACTTGGCAAGGGCCACTGGCATCCGGCCGAACACAATCAACGAATTGTACCATGAGTTGGTTGACAGGGTGAATCTGGAACATTTAGATCTCATTTGTGAAGCCCTGGACTGTAAACTCGATGAATTGATTGTGCGGGTGCCGGATGAAAGCCCAAAAGTCCTACATACCAAGAACGGCTCTCTGATTTCATCATCATCTGACAGGTAGTGCTGCAACACTGCCGTCATAAAGAAAGACGTTCATGGAGCGAACGTCTTTTTTTATACCACAAATCTTATGCACATTCAATGGAATTTACTTCCAAAGACTTTTTGAGAACGCTGATATCCATATCATTATCTACATATCCTTGGAGGATGGTTTTGACATATTGGGAAGAAGGTCGGCCGGGCAGCTGCTCTTCATCCATGATATAAACCATGGCTTTCTTTTTTCTCCCGGCAATAGTTACCATGATATCTTTCTTGAAATAGTAGCGAGGATATCCCTCATATATGTCGAGGCGGTATTCATCTATTGGCTGAATCTCCCATACAAGGACCGGCACGGTGGATCCCCGCTTTCTTATGATTGTGGCGTGTGAGTTCGCCCTACGGCCTCTGTAGACCAGCTCCCAGTTATTTAATGCTCCCTTTGCATAAACTCTGGCAGTAGGACATCTAGCGGCCATCTGGGCCAGGTTAAGATTACTCCCGTATGCAATATATAATTTCCCCATGCTATTTCCTTCCTCCCCGTTGTGCCGATAGGCCAGCGAATATACTATGCTGCTCTGCAGGTCATGCCAGCGGCTTTCTTTAAGGGGGTCATAAGGTGTAACCGGCAAGTCTTGAATTCATCTCCATACAGGCCAAGCCGATGTGTGAGGACGTTTCTCATGATGGTAACTTTTTTCTCAGCTGTATATCCGGCCATGGAACGAAAGACGATTTTTTCCTGTGATGTGATGGCCCATGTAGATACAGCTAAGCAAAACTGCACGTAAGCCTTAATTTTTCCGGCATGGAGGGTGCTGTTGAAAAGTCTGAATTCTACAGTCCCTTTGGAAAAGTAGCTGTGGAGATTAACGCCGTGGTAGCGGGTGCGGTTGTAATGATCATGGTCGATTCCCCCCATATAACCATCGTTTGCACTGCTATACCATATCTGCTCGGCTTTTTCTTTTGAGATATTCTTATCCTTTTTCATTTCATCCAAAAGGGATGAGTTCAATTTACGGCACCAGTGGTCGGCTCGCCTTTCGATTTCAAGAGCCTCATAAATCAGATCTTGCCTAGATGTCATAAAGTTCACCAGCCTACGGAGGGAGTGCGGGTTGTGGTTTGCTCCGTCAATATGGATATGGATACCGCAGCTCTTATCCGATTTCGCGCCATTTTCTCTAAGTTTTCGGATGATGCCCTGGAGAAGTTCTATATCCTCATATTTCAAAGGCGGGGTAACAAATTCTACTCGGTATTCATCCAGATCATCGTGGGTGCCGTCATTCCTCTTGGGATTGATGGAGGAATCTCTCATAACCTTCCATTTGCGAGCGGCCTGGTCGGTGATTATGCGTGTTTCGTAACAAGTGCTGTCTGGACGGGAAGGTACGGTTCCGAGAACGTCAGCCACGATTTTTGCGGCTTTTTCTCTGGTGATGCCGGTCATTTCTACTTCTACTCCGAATAACTGATTTTTTAACATTTATTTTTCCTCCTGAACTATGTTTCTGTATTTGCAGAATTTATTTCTGTATTTATGAATATGTTACCATATTTACGGTGCATGTCAATGCTTTTTTCTAAAAAAATAAAAATATTCTGTAAAAACAGAATAAAAGATTGACAAACCAGAAATGGAACATTATAATAAGAGAAAGGGGAGGTAGGCAGAGATGATTTGTTATGATAGACTATGGAAGATACTGATTGATAAGCATATGAACCGGACAGAGCTTAGGGATAAGATAGGGATTAGTAATGCCACGCTGGCAAAGCTAGGGAAGAATGAGTCGGTCAATCTCAAAATCATTGAGAGTATCTGCCGTGAGTTACAGTGCGCAATAGAGGATGTGGTAGAGATAACTCCGTGATGCTTTTTTGATGTTAGAAGCAAATCAAAACGAAAGTATATAAAGTAGGGAGCAACAAAAACATGTATAAATCGCAGTTATTGGACAATGAAAGTACAAGAAAATGCCGTTGCGAAATTGAGTTCGAATAGTAAACAGAAAGCCGGGAAGCCGCATAAACAGCGGACTTTCCGG
>OFFQ01002180.1_pt1 | contig 10307 bp, 10 predicted proteins | sample 1521411 | NCBI WGS metagenome assembly OFFQ01 (sample SAMEA3504110, study PRJEB24116) | mouse gut metagenome | biome: mouse gut; feature: mouse-associated habitat; material: faeces | place: Denmark | collected 2011 | reverse complement strand
GCAGCTTATCCATGCCATCCCACAGACTGTCCAGACGGGTGCGAAGGTCGTCCACGTCGGCAGCGTAAATACTCCCGGTCGCATGGTTTTTCAGTCTGACCTCGCCCCATTCCTGGCTGTCTAAAAATTTCTGGTAGCCGGCATCCGTAAGGAACAGGCGCATCTTGTCGCCTTTATCCCCGACAGGGGCATTACCTGAAAGCACGTCAAAGACAATCATGTGCTTTACTTCCGGGTCAAAGCGCTCCAGAGCCATGATGTCATGCCCCTTCAATTTCTCCGCGCCGGATTTCTGCCTGGCCTCTGCCAGTAGTTCCCCCATCGTCTTAGGTCCTGCCGGAATCCGGTAGTTTTTCCGAATATCCTGAATGAGCGCCAGACAGTCTTTTTCCGGCATGGCGTCCAGCTTTCGCATAAGCTCCGCCGCCGTTTTCCTCTTTACCGGGTCCGGTATATAGGGGAGGCACATGCGCAGCTCATAAGTGACATCTGATTTCCCATAGCTTTCCGTCTGGAAGATCAGGCGCTTTTCCATTTCGTTCAGTTCCATGTGAATCTCCTTTCTCCTGAAAATGAGTACAAAAAAAGGACGCCCACCTATAAAAGTGAAACGCCCACGGCAATCAGCGGCCAGGCAATACACCGGACCGCTGGCACTATTAAATTTTGTCGTTAATGAAACAGCCTCCTTTTTTCGATATTTTTCTCGTCAGATTTCAACTTGGAAAAGGAATTGAATAAATGACGGCAAACGCTCAAACCCCTTGAAAATAAAGGCTTTTTCCGTTTGTCGTTATTATACCGTAATGGCACACGGCGGCAACGAACATGCACCAACTCACCGGCGACTTTTACACGGTAGGCGAAGTGCTGGATGCCTACCATGCCGCCGTACACCCCCCCCCAGCCAAAACAGGCGCGACAAACCACCCCGAAACAGGATAAACAGACGTCCAAGAGAAAATCCCCTGAAATGACGCTGTAACGGCATATCCCGGCAGCGTATTTCATAGCTTCTCAAAGACTTTCAGTGAATGTGGGCACCATTTCACCGAAAATAGCGCTTTCAACCAGGACATGGAAAAGGCCGCAAAACCCTGCAACCATGCAGCTTTGCGGCACTTTAGCGTTCATATAAAACACGTTGAAAATGACACGAAAATTTACTATTTTTTATCCCATTCTCCATACAGCGTATGGAATGTCCCTGTCAAACCGGCACATACTCTCTTTCGGAAATCTTTTTACAGATTGTAACCGCCGTGAGATTGTACTATAATATGTTACAAACCGGATCATCCTAAGGATGACCGTATGACTTATCGCTGCGTCCCCTCCACAGAAACGAGAGGGAAACGACGCAGCCGCACAACATAAGAAACGCGTACCATAAAGGAGGCAGCACAATGATCATTGATTTTCATACTCACACGTTTCCGGACGCCATTTCCGAAAAAGTTCTGGCAAAACTAAGCAGGCTATCGCACACAAAATACTTCACGGACGGCTCCGTACGCGGTCTTACCGCTTCCATGAAAAAAGCTTCCGTTGACTATTCCGTCAATCTTCCCGTTATGACAAGCGCCGAGCAGGTGGAAAAAGTCAATTCCGCGCTGATTGCTCAAAAAGAAACGCTGATGGAACAGGGAATTCTTACGTTCGGGGGAATGCATCCCGAATACGAAAATTTTAAAAACGAGCTGATCCGGCTGCGGCAGCATCATGTTCCTGGAATTAAAATCCATCCTGCATACCAGAATACGGATATTGACGACAGTAAAATGATGCGTATCATAGATTTTGCCTCGGAACAGGGACTGATCGTGCTGACCCATGCCGGCATTGACATCGGTATCTACGACCGCAATTATACTTCTACACGGCAGATCTTAAGAATCATAGATGAAATCCGTCCGGAAAAATTTGTCCTCGCCCATATGGGAAACTGGGGTTTATGGGAAGATGTGGAACGCGATCTTGCCGGTGCTCCCGTCTGGTTTGATACGGCGTTTGCCATCGGAGACATCACGCCGGACGATGCAGGCAGCGGCACGCCTTATCTTTCCAGTAATTTAAAAAACGAAGACTTCATCCGTATCGTCAGAAAACACGGCGCCGATAAAATCCTCTTTGCCACGGATTCTCCCTGGGAAGACCAGACCGATTATGTAAAACGAATCGAATCTCTTCCGTTATCCTGCAAAGAAAGACAGATGATCTTTGGAGAAAACGCAGAAAAACTACTGTTTCCGTAAAACCTCAGCTTTCACTTCCGACCGTGTCTTTCCGATACTGCGACGGCGTGCACCCATACATCTGCCGAAACGATCTGGTAAAATAACTCATTTCCTGAAAACCGCACTGACTGCCGATTACAGTGATCGGCGCATCCGTCGTTTTTAAGAATTCCGCCGCGCACTGCAGCCGGTAATTCTTTAAATAAGCGATCGGCGTTACGCCGATCGTCTGACGGAAGCAGCGCATACATTCGCTTTCACTGACAGAAGCGCTCTCTGCAATCTGCCGAATCGTAATCGTCTGATCAAAATGCTGCTGCATATATTTCAGCATAATTTTCATGCGCGCATTCTGACGCAGAAACTTTTCCGAATACATGTTGGAAGAAAGGGGACGATTTCGCTGGATCATTCCGATACATTCTGACAGCTCGTTTCTTGCAGCGATTTCATACAGTTCCTCTTCCTTCACACAAACTTCCCATGCCCTGCGGATATGCGAAATCATCGTCTGCTGCCAGGGAATCGAACGGTTCAAAAACAATCCGGAAAACGCGGGATCGGAAATCACCGGCTTTACATATTTCTGCCAGAACACACTCTCCATGCTCCCTCCCACCAGACGGGGATGAAATACCATACAGCGCTCTTTCATCGGAACATCGGAAGCTTTTTCTACCATATGCAAAATCCCGGAATTGATCAAACAGCCGTTTCCTTCCGTCACTTCATACTGCTCGGAAGAAAACCGAACGACCGCACTTCCCTGTTCGATTACGAGCACCTCGATTTCCTCATGCCAGTGCCACGGAACGGGAAGCGTTTCGTTCCCATTCAGATAACACGCCACCGGAAAGGCAAAGGACCCGTGTTCTTTTACTTCTCTTTTCTGCTCGTCTGTGATACATCCGCATAACGCAATCATCATTCCCTCCAAACTATCTCCGCCCACTGTGGGAGAACGTTCTCTCTATGCTTGATTTTGACAGTTTTGTACTATTATATGGCAGAATACTTCTAAAAAGCAATCGTTTTTGGTGATATACTCTCACTGAAACCGCAGGAAGCATTCCATAGCAAATCCAGAAAATGAAAAAGGAGCGTTTGCCATGAATCGTGAATTTTATAAAAAATTATTGTCGCTTGTGCTGCCGATTGCCTTTCAGCAGTTTATGCTCTCTTTGGTCAGCGCATCGGATGCACTGATGCTCGGACTGATCAGCCAGGACGCGCTTTCCGCCGTCTCGCTTGCAGGGCAAGTGACTTTTTTGTTTAACCTGTTTTTAACGGCGTTTTCCATGGGAACCAGTATGCTGGCCGCACAGTATTGGGGAAAGGGCGACAAAGAATCGTTGGAAAAAATACTGGCTTTTGTTCTCCGCATCTGTCTTATCGTATCTTTTGTATTTTTTATCGGCACACTCTGTTTCCCGCGGCAGCTGATGTATTGTTTCACATCGGAATCCGGGTTAATCAACGGCGGAGCCGCATACCTTAAGGCATCGGCAATTTCTTACCTTCTGTGCGGCGTATCGCAGATCTATCTGTGTATCATGAAAAACACCGGCTGTGCGGTAAAAAGCACGCTGATCAGTTCTACCGCCGTTATCATCAATCTCTCGCTGAATGCCGCTTTGATTTTCGGACTCTGGAAATTTCCCGCTTTGGGAATCGCCGGAGCCGCATATGCAACGGTGATCGCAAGAGCCGTAGAAATGCTCTGGGCGGTTTTTGATTCTGCGGGAGCCGGAAGAATCCGCTTAAGATTCCGTTTCTTTCTCCATGCAGATCATGCGTTAAAAACATCTTACCGGAGATATTCGCTGCCGATTTTAGGAAATCAACTGGCGTGGGGATGCGGATTTATGATGTATTCGGTAGTCATGGGGCATATGGGAAGCGACGCCGTAGCAGCAAACTCCATTGCCAATATCGCAAAAAACCTGATGATCTGTTTTTGCATCGGTATTGCAAACGGCGGCAGCATCCTGATCGGAAATGAACTCGGCGCCGGAAAACTAAAACAGGCAAAAGAATACGGCGGGAAATTATGCCGGATTTCGATTGCCGGAGGCATAGCGTCGGGAGTTTTATTGCTTCTGTGCTCTCCGGTGATTCTTCGTGTCGCTTCCCTGAATGCACAGGCATCCGAATACCTGACCTGGATGTTTTTTATCTGTTCTTATTATCTGGTCGGAAAATCTGTCAATTCCACGACGATCGGAGGAATTTTCAGCGCCGGAGGCGATACGCGGTTCGGCCTGATCTGCGACACCATAACGCTATGGTGCGTTACGGTACCGCTGGGATGCATTTCCGCCTTTGTCCTTCATTGGCCGGTACTCGCCGTCTATTTTGTACTCAACCTCGATGAAATCGTGAAACTGCCCGCCGTTTACAAACACTATAAAGAGTATCGCTGGGTGAAAAATCTAACCAGTCCGCCGGACACCGCTCAAAAAACAACGGCAGAATGTTCCTAAAGAAGACGCAGAAACAGAACTCTACAAAAAAACAGGGGACGATGCGGCCCATACAGGTCACATCCTCCCCTGAAATTTTCCCTCAAAGCATCTTAATACAAATGCCTCTTATCAATGACGCGGACAGCTTTACCCTCGCTTCTTGTAATCGTCTTCGGTTCTACCACCTTAACGTCTACCTTAATGCCAAGCATGGATTTCAATCCAGAAACAATCTTCTTTTCTCTTTCCGCGATTGTCTTTGTCGGATGTTCCGCCATTTCCGGCGTCAGCTCCACCTGCACCTCAATCGTATCGTTATTGCCTACGCGGTCCACGACAATCTGGTAGTTCGCCTGATACCCCTGATTCAAAAGAACGGCTTCAATCTGGGATGGCCATACGTTGACGCCCTTAACAACCATCATGTCGTCGCTTCTTCCTTTCGGCTTCATCATACGTATATGGGTACGTCCGCAGGAACATTTTTTTCTGGTCAGACGACAGAGATCACGGGTGCGGTAACGCATCAGCGGAAACGCTTTTTTCGTAATGCAGGTGAACACCAGCTCTCCTAACTCTCCCTCAGGAAGAACCTCTCCCGTATCCGGATGGATGATCTCGGCAATGAAATGATCTTCCTGAATGTGCATACCCGCCTGTTCTTCACATTCAAATGAAACGCCCGGTCCTGAAATTTCTGTCAGTCCGTAGATATCGTATGCTTTAATGCCGAGGGATTCTTCGATATTACGGCGCATCTCTTCCGTCCATGGTTCGGCGCCGAAAATTCCGGCTTTCAATTTGATCTGGTCTTTGATGCCTCTTTCGTTGACTGCTTCACCCAGATTTGCAGCATAGGAAGGCGTACAGCAAAGAATCGTAGAACCAAGGTCCGTCATAAACTGCAGCTGCCGCTCCGTATTTCCGGAGGACATCGGAAGCGTCAGGCAGCCGACTTTATGGGAACCGCCATTTAATCCGGGACCTCCGGTAAATAATCCGTATCCGTAGCAGACATGGCAAACATCTTCTTTGGTTCCGCCCGCGGCAACGATCGCCCTTGCACAGCATTCTTCCCAGACATCGATATCTGCCTGCGTATAAAACGCAACGACGCGCCTTCCGGTCGTCCCGCTGGTAGACTGGATGCGTACACAGTCGGAAAGCGGCACGCCCAACAGTCCGTAAGGATACTGATCGCGAAGATCGTCTTTGGTAATAAACGGAAGTTTGTGCAAATCGCCAATTCCCTTTATGTCTTCCGGCGTTACGCCCGCTTCCTGCATCTTGTCATGATAAAACTTGACATTGTCATACACAAACTGCACCTGTTTTACCAGTCTTTCACTCTGAAGCGCCTGAAGCTGTTCTACCGGCATGGTTTCGATTTCCGGCTGATAATAATTTTTCATGTTTTTCAATCCTTCCTCTGTTCTTTTCTCGATATAAACGGCAGACCCTTTTCTATAAAATCGCTTATTCGTCTCCGCGTCCCAATAAAAATGCCTTCTGGTTCATTTCCGCAAATTTGGCGGGCACGCATGCGTCGATCGCCTTCTGCCATTTTTCAATCGGAATATCAAAATATCTCGATAAACGTCCCATCAGCACAAGATTGACCGCCTTGGAAGACCCCGCCTCATTGGCAAGCGTCAGACAGTCCATAGCGTCTACCTGTATGGAAAGCGACTGCATTTTTTCGATCAAATGCTCGGGATATAACGCCGCTCCCGTAATCACAGGCATCGGATCGATCTCCTGCGTATTTACCACGATTTTCCCGCCTTTTTTCAGATATTCCACATAACGGGCAGCTTCTAATTTTTCAAAGGAAACAATCACATCTGCTTCCCCTTTATCTATAATCGGAGAATATACTTTTTCCCCGAATCTTACATACGTGACTACGCTTCCGCCGCGCTGGCTCATACCGTGCACTTCGGACACTTTCACATCATATCCTTCCGACAAAAGCAGATGCCCCAAAAGTTTGCTGGCAAGCAGGGAACCTTGTCCGCCTACGCCGACAATCATAATATTCTTTGTCATTTTTATACCTCCCCCGACTGTAATGCATCAAACTTGCATAATTGCTGGCAGACCTTGCAGCCGACGCACTGCGTGCCGTCAATGACGGCTTTTTTGTCTTTCATACTGATCGCAGGGCATCCCAGGCGCATACAGGATTTACAGCCCACGCAATTCTCTTCTTTTACAAAAAGAGGAGGATTGTGCTTTACATATTTTAACAGTGCACAGGGACGTCTGCTGATGATGACAGACGGCTCTTTTGCCGCAAGCTCTTCCCGTATCACCCGGTCGCATTCGTCCAGCTGATAGGGATCCACCACCGCAACGCGGGAAAATCCCATGGAACGGCACAGGCTTTCCAGATCAATCTTTCCTGCCGGATCGCCTTTGATATTGTAGCCTGTCGTCGGGTTCTGCTGATGTCCCGTCATTCCCGTAATCGAATTATCCAGAATAATCACCGTGGAATTGCTCTGGTTGTACGCGATATTGGCAAGACCTGTCATGCCGGAATGCATAAAGGTGGAATCGCCGATAACCGCCACCGTCTTTTTCTCGCTCTCTTCTCCAAGCGCTTTGTTAAATCCATGGATGGAACTTATGGAAGCTCCCATGCAGAGCGTCATTTCCATCGCGTTCAGCGGCGCGACTGCTCCAAGGGTATAACAGCCAATATCCCCGAGTACCGTGCATTTTTGTTTGGACAATATGTAAAACAGTCCTCTGTGCGGACATCCTGCGCACATGACCGGAGGACGGTTGGGAAGTATTTCTTTGAAACTCTGATATTCCGGAACTTCTTCTCCGAGCTTATCTGCGATCAGGTTCTGTGAATATTCCCCTTCCAAGGGCAGTACGTCTTTTCCGGTTACGGTAAGCCCAAGCGCCTTACAGTGGTTTTCAATGATCGGATCCAGTTCTTCGACGATGGCAAGTTTGTCTACTTTGGAAGCAAAGTCAAGAATCAGCCGTTCGGGAAGCGGATTCACAAGACCCAGTTTTAAAATACTTGCCCGCTCGCCGAAAATTTCCTTCACATACTGGTAGCTTGTGGAAGAAGTAATGATGCCAAGCCCGGTATCTCCCATTTCCACACGGTTAAATTCACAATGCTCCGCATATTCTGTCAGCTTCCTTGTACGTTCCTCCACAACGGGATGGCGTCTGATCGCATTTCCCGGCATCATCACGTATTTGGCAATATTCTTTTCATAGGGAATGGTGCTGCGCTCTTCTCTCTCACACGTATCCACAATACTCTGAGAATGTGCAACCCTGGTACACATCTTGATAATCACCGGGGTATCAAATTCTTCGGAAAGATCAAACGCCTTTTTCGCAAACTCACATGCTTCCGCAGAATCCGACGGCTCTAACATCGGAATCTTCGATGCTATGGCATGGTGTCTCGAATCCTGTTCGTTCTGGGAAGAATGCATACCGGCGTCATCTGCCACACAAATAACCATTCCGGCATTGACTCCCGTATAAGAGCAGGTAAATAAGGGATCCGCCGCAACGTTTAAACCCACGTGCTTCATCCCGCAAAAACTTCTCCTACCCGCTAAAGATGCGCCGAACGCAACTTCCATGGCAACCTTCTCATTCGGCGCCCATTCACAGTATATCTCATCATATTTTGCGGCTTCTTCTGTCACTTCCGTACTCGGCGTTCCGGGATAGCTGGATACTACGGCGCATCCCGCCTCATACAGTCCCCTCGCCAGGGCTTTATTGCCCAACATCAATTGTTTCATAGAATACGTTCCTTTCTTCATTCGCACATTATAAATCATAATAACACAATGCTTCGTATTTTTCAAATAATTCCGAATCTATTTTGTTTATCCTTTCACAACGCCGACGGTTTTTAACTTCCGTATCGGCGTAACGATATCTTTTTGCTGTGCCATCACTTCGTCAATATCTTTATAGGCGAAGCGGCACTCTTGCGCCACATCATTTTTCTTTCGTTTTCCAAGGATCACTCCCTGTTCTTTCAGATCAACCATCACCTGTTCCACGGAAAACACCTGCATCGCCCCTGTTCTGGAATAGCTTCTTCCCGCTCCATGGGAAGAAGTATAAAAAGACTCCCGGTTGCCGGTTCCTTTTACCACATAACTGTAAGACCCCATTGCCCCGGGAATAACGGCAACCTCTCCTTCTCTAACCCTGGTGGCACCTTTTCTGTGTACCCATACATCGGCTCCGTAATGATGTTCCAAAGCCGCATAATTGTGGTGGCAGTTAATCTCCTCTCCGAACTTTGTCAAACGCCCTGTAGATTGCTCGATTACCTCTTTTACGATCGCACAGGTTTTTTCCAACATCCTCTCCCTGTTTTCATACGCGTAATCCAACGCCAGATTCATCCAGTTGATGTATTGCCGCCCTTCTTTTGATGCAGTCGGAAGAAAAGAAAGACCGTATTCCTCTCTTACCTCACTATACCATGTTCTGTTTAATTCCTTCGCCTTCTGATGAAAATAATCACAGATCGCTTTTCCAAGATGACGGCTTCCGGAATGCAGCATGATACATAAGTATCCATTCTCATCCTCCAAAAGCTCAATAAAATGATTTCCGCCTCCCAAAGAACCAATCTGAAAATAGCCGTCTGCAATCAGAGGAAGCAGTTCCTCATTGTCCTGGTACTTCTCCATCTCCTGTCTTGCCCGATCCAAAACGTTTGATTCCTGAGGATCTTTATACCTCTTCGCATTCACCGGAATCGTACGCATGATGTTTCCGATGATCGATTGAATGACGCTTCCGTTTCCCGTCTGAACTTCCCGTATTTCATCCACAAAAATATTCGTAGGAATAAAATCCATGCCGCATCCGATATCAACCCCCACTGCATTGGGGATGACCGCATCTTTTACGGCAATCACTCCCCCGATCGGCATTCCCTTACCCGTATGGGTATCCGGCATCAGGCACACCCATTGATGGAGAAAGGGAAGCTCCATCAGATGCTGCGCCTGTTCTATGCAGGTCTTCTCCAGATCCGTCTCTTTCCCAAGCCAGACTTTTAAGGGATAATTTCCGTTTTCCGTTTCTTTTATAAACATACCATCACCTGTCTTTCTCGTTCACTGTGTCCGGCACCTGTCCGGGTTTTAGAAGTGCCGTTTTTGGTTCCTTTTGACACTCTCATTATATGGAAAAAGAATCCAAGGATCATGTAAAAAAAGTTGCGAACTTCTTCCGAATCCATTAAAATTGCTATAAAACGGACGCCGTTCATACAGGGAGGAAACCATGGCAGACTTTCAGGAACTGATCAAAAATTTCGAGCGTATCCGCAACTATATGCGCCAGTTCTTTCTCTACGGCTTTAAGGTCCGGGGGGAATACGGGGAAAAGAGCGGGCGCACCTACGACAATGAGCGGCGCCGGATTGAAAACTATCTCTGTGGCTATATCCGCGCGGATTATACCTCCCGGGGAAAGCAGGTCTTTGTCCATATGGACAGCAAGAAGCTTTCGGCCAATCCTCTCTATGCGGCCTGGAAAGCCAAAAGTTTTACAGACAACGATCTTTTGCTTCACTTCTTCCTTCTGGCTT
>OFFQ01002169.1_pt1 | contig 10348 bp, 10 predicted proteins | sample 1521411 | NCBI WGS metagenome assembly OFFQ01 (sample SAMEA3504110, study PRJEB24116) | mouse gut metagenome | biome: mouse gut; feature: mouse-associated habitat; material: faeces | place: Denmark | collected 2011 | reverse complement strand
CTCCCCAGCCACAATGGCGGCGACCTGTTCAACGAGGTTTTGGACTTCCACCCCAATCTGCTGTTCCTGCCCTCCGTTATGATGGAGAATTATCAAGAGAATATTGACCTTGTCCGGCGGCATATGGACGAAGCCGAGAGCCTGAGTGAGGCGCTGCGTGTATTTGAACCGACCAATTCCCCACCCCGGCTGGTGGAGGAGCTCTACCATATGAAAAACCGCACCGATAAAGATATCCTGGCCTTTCTGTTTATGAGGGATAGCCGTTCTTCGGTAGGATTGGACAAGAGCTCCCGGATTGTTCCCGCGCTGTTTCTCCAGCCCCACGTTGGCAATGTGATCTGCCAGCTGAAACGGGAGAACGGCACCGGCCGGACCATCCTGTCCGGCAGCGGCTACGACGATATGCTCCAGTGGCCTGCGGTGAGGGGCTTCCGGTATATCAAAACATTTGTCCCCCTGCGCCGCTTTACCACCAGCTATGGCGCTACAGTGCGCTTTGTACATCTTTCAACCAAATATGAGATCGACTGCTACGTCAAGGGTGAGCGGGAGCATCCATCTATTATGAGCGATATTGTTTCTGAGCGTATCCTCAACCGCACCTTCATGGCTGACCCGGAGGAGCGGCTGTATCGGGACAGCGTTGTGGTCCGCTTTGAGGACGGCAAGCTGAATCCAAAGGCCACCTTTACCGCCCTGGCAGCCTTTTTGGACCTGCCCTATACCGAGACCATGACCTACTGCTCCGAGTACGGCGACCAGAAGGGCGGAGGCCCCATGATGCAGGGCAACGCCGCTGGCTTCGACCCGGTGACCGTATACCGTACCTACGACGAGTTCGCCAACGACAGTGAGCGGTGCTTTATTGAGTATTTTCTCCGGGACGCCTATGAATATTACGGCTATGATTTCCACTACTATGACGGCAGGCCCATGGACCTGGACCAGGTAAAGGAACTGATTGAGGGCTTCGACAGCCTGAACGACTACCTGCGGCAGAGCTGGGAGATGCTCTTTGAGGTGCTGAAAATCAACATTGTCAGCGAGTCCACAACCCCTGAGGAGGAGCAAGCGCTGAAACAGGAGATGGTGGATTCCCACATAAAATCCATCGTTGAGACTCGGATGAAGAATGTGGAGATTCTCATGAGCGGCCTGCAATTTGTCAACCGCCGCGGCCAGCCTTTGCATATGATCCCGCAGCTCCGTCTCGAGCCGGAGCTGTTGGAGAATCCGATTTACCGATAGAGAAGGGAAACGTTGCATATGAGCGAGAAGGGAACGGTCTATTTCTTCACCGGCCTGGCCGGCGCAGGCAAGACCACCATCGGCGGGCTGTTTTACCAGAAGCTGAAGGCGCAAAAACCCAACGTTTTTCTGGCAGACGGCGATCAGACCCGGAGCATTTTCGGCCGTTCCGGCTACTCGACAGAGGCGCGCCTGGACGCTGCACGGCGAGGTTTCCGTCTGTGGCGGGAGCTGACGGAGCAGGGAATCGACGTTGTGGTGTGCAGCATCGCCATGTATCGGGAGATACAGCAGTGGAACCGGGAAAATATTGAAAACTACAGGGAAATTTATATCAGGGTGACCCGGGAGACCCTCTACCGCCGGGATCAGAAGCAGCTCTACTCCTCCGGCCGGAAAGAGGTGGTGGGAGTGGACCTGCCCTATGACGAGCCCCAGGACGCCGATGTGGTGGTACAAAACGACGGCCAGGAGACACCGGAAGAGATTGTCTCCCGGCTGCGGAGCATGTTTGGACTTTAAAGGAGCGCGCCATGAATATTGCCCTGATTATTGCCGGAGGCAGCGGACAGCGGATGCAGCAGGAGATTCCCAAGCAGTTTTTGAATGTAAACGACAAGCCGGTGATTATCTATACCCTGGAAGCGTTCCAGTCCCATCCGGATATTGATAAAATCGGGGTGGTCTGCCTGGACGGCTGGTTTGATATCCTGCGGGCCTATGCCCGGCAGTATGGGATCGACAAGCTGGATTGGATTGTCCCCGGCGGCGAAAACGGGCAGGCGTCCATCCGCAGCGGCGTCTTCGAGGCGGAGCGGCGGTATGCGGGGGATGACATCATTCTGGTCCATGATGCCATCCGCCCCATGGTGTCTCAGGAGATTATCTCAGACTGCATTGTACAGTGTAAAAAACACGGGTCCGCCATTGTAGTCACCCCCTGCAACACCGTTGTGCTGAGACGGACGACGGGTGAAAGTTCCCGGGAGGTTGTGCCCCGGGACCAGCTGGCCGTGACGCAGACGCCCCAGGCCTTTCCCATCAAGCGTCTGGCCGACGCCCACCGGAGGGCGCTGGAGCTGGGAATTACCAATTCCATCGCCAGCTGCACCCTGATGGTTGAGCTGGGGGAGGAGATTTTTTTCTCCATCGGCGCGGAAACAAATATCAAATTGACTACGCCGGACGATTTGAAGATATTTAAGGCTCTCTTGGCGCTCAGAGAAACCGGAGGCCGGCCATAACCGGGGGAAAGCTATGGGGATTACCGAGAACAGACGATACCTGTCCTCTCTGAAACAGGGGCTGTTGGAGCTTGATTTGTCCGCCCTGGATGGGAAGTGCGTCCTGGTGGCCGGGGCCGCCGGGATGCTTGGCAGCTGTATTGTGGACATGCTGCGCAGCTATGGTCAGTGCCGGGTTGTTGCCATGGGAAGGGATGCGCCGGCCGCAGAAGCGCGATTTGGTCCGGCGGACAATTTGTATTCCTTTCTACAGCAGGATGTGACCAAACCCCTGGAAATTACAGGGAATGTGGATTTTGTGATCCATGCCGCCAGCAACGCGGACCCGGTTCGCATGGCAAGGGACCCGGTGGGAACGCTGATGGCCAACGTACAGGGGACAAAGAGCCTGATGGAGGGCGGTATGGCCCACGGGATGAAGCGGTTTCTGTTCGTCTCCTCCGGGGAGGTGTATGGTCAGTCCAACGGGGCGGCAGATGCCTTTACCGAGGACTGCTGCGGGCCGTTGGACCTGTCCAGTCCCCGGAGCTGCTACCCCGAAGGCAAGCGGGCGGCGGAGGTGCTGTGTCAGAGCTATATCAGCCAGTACGGCGCAGACGCCGTGATTGTGCGGCCCTGCCACCTGTTTGGTCCCACCATGACCGGGCGGGACAGCCGGGCGGTTTCTGAATTTCTCTGGAATGCGGCGGATGGCCGAGATATTGTCATGAAAAGCGCCGGCCTGCTGGAGCGCTCCCAATGTTACATAGTGGACGCGGCCCGGGCGGTGTTGACGGTACTTGTAAAAGGAGAATGCGGCGGGGTATACAATATTGCGGATAAGCGGTATCAAATGCGAATCTGCGACTTTGCCCAACAGGCGGCCCGGGCGGGTGGATGTCAGGTAATCTGCAAGGAACCCAGTGAGCTGGAGCGGGCGGGCTATTCCAAGGTCAGCCGGGCGGTGCTGGACGCTTCCCGGCTGGAGACGCTGGGCTGGCGCCCGCAGGTGAAGAACGGCATTCCGGAGACGGTGGCTATCCTTCGGGAGAGCCAACAAGGCGAGTAAAAGAAGTGAGTTTTATGCAGTATGTTGCTGATTTACACACCCACAGTACAGCTTCAGACGGGCAATACGCCCCGGAGGAGGTGGTCCGCAGGGGGAAGGAGCGGGGGCTGGCGTTGCTGGCCCTCACAGACCACGACACCCTGGCCGGCGTGGAGACGGCGGTAAAAGCCGGGGAGACGCTGGGCCTGCGGGTGCTGCGGGGAATAGAGATTGGTGCGGCGGAGTATGAGAACCTCCACATTCTGGGGTACGGTGTGGCGCTGGATTCCCCGGTGCTGACGGAGCTGTGCGAAACCTTTAAGGCCGGACGGGACGAGCGGAAATTCCGCATTCTGGACTATCTGAGGGCGAACAGCTTTGAGCTTACCCTGGAGGAGGTGGAGGAGCTGGCCGGGGGTGGCATCATTGGCCGACCGCATTTTGCCCAGGCCATGGTCCGGCGGGGGTATGTGAAGAGCAGTCGGGAGGCCTTTGACCGCTGGCTGGATACAGAGGATTACCATCAGAAGGTGAAGCGCTTCAAGGTGCCGGCAAAAAACTGTCTGGAAGCCATAAAGGCCGCCGGGGGAAGGACCTCCCTGGCCCACCCCTACCAGATTGGCCTGGGGGACGGGGCGCTGGAGGAGCTGGTTGCCGAGCTCAAAGAGGACGGTCTGGACGCCATTGAATGCTATTACCCCCGGCACACACCGGAGCAGACGGCGTTTTATCTTCGTCTGGCGAAACAATATGATCTGCACATCACCGGCGGCAGCGACTTCCACGGGGAGCGGGTCAAGCCGGATATTGAATTGGCCGCGCTGGAGTTGGATGTGGACTGGCTGATGGGGTAGATATCCCTTCAATTTTCTGGGCAGGGAGATAAGACGAGAAAATGGATATGAATCAAAAAGTGGATATCAGCGTTGTTGTTATGACCTATTTTCATGAGGCGTATATTGCTCAATGCTTAGACAGTATTTTGGCCCAAGAGACAGATCTGCGCTATGAAATCTTGGTGGGCGATGACGCGTCCCAGGACAAAACACCGGAGATTATTCGTGACTATGCGGAGCGGTATCCGGACAAAATACGTCCTTTTCTTCGGACAAAAAATATAGGGGCGTCGCGCAACGACATAGATTTGATGGGGAAAGCCCGTGGGAAATATATTGCCCCGCTGGAAGGCGACGACTATTGGGTTAGCAGGCATAAATTGCAGCGTCAGTGGGAATTTCTGGAGCAGCATCCGGAGTATATTGGGTGCTGCGGCCGGTGTCTGATGGTTGATGAGAACGGGCAGGCGGACTATACGCGGTCCCCGCGGTTTGTAGTGAACCGGAAGGTATTCACATTGGACGATTATATAGATCTCTGGAAGCTGCCGGGGCAAATGGGAACACTGATGTACCGGAATATACCGGAGCGGAGACTGCCGATTTTTTATCAGGCGCATCAAACCGTGGGGGACAAGACGCTCTTTTTGATCCTCCTGTCAAAGGGCCCGATTTACTGTGATACAGAGATCCTTTCTTGTTACCGCTATGTGGACAATCCGGGCAGGCATAATTGGTTTTCAACCCACTACGCCAATCCCTATAGAAATTACGATATGTTTATGTACCCTTGCCGTCTGGAGACATGGGCCAGAAAAAATATAGGACTGCCACCTGGGAAACATCTGGGAAAGCAGAACGAATACCGATTCTGCCGGTTTGTGGAGGAGTTGGTACGGGAACCATCTTTGAAACGGGTGGAATACCTTGCAAAAATGGTGGCGTGCGGCCACCAGCCGGCAAAATACAGTGGGCTGATTTTGAAAACACTTATTGCAATGTCAGAATAGAGCGGCGTTATCAGTGATCGCGGAGAGGATGTGAATCCGTTGAAGATTGCAATTATGCAGGCCTGTCTGTATGGACAATATTGTGGACAAAGGGGTAGATACTGGTCCGATCATTATGCAAAGTGTCATTCCTCTTCAAGCTTTTTCAGACACAAACGATGACTATGATGTTATATTAGATTTGCAAATCACGATGCTGAACCAGATTATTGAGATTCTAGGGCATGTTTGAAAATTGTCAACACGCCCAAATAGCGGGCCTTTTTCTGCCATACTGCGTTAAATTTTCTTGCCATCCGTCAGGATGCCTGCGAAAATTTGCCTTGTCTGGCAAAAAAATTCCTCGCTATTGGGCATATCGCCAATTATCAAACAAGCCCTAGAGTCCAACCGATTAAAGATTACAGAATCAAAGGCAACTATTATAGGCGCAAATTACAAAAAACATGTGTGCTTTCCAGAAATATAATCACCATCAGGATGAGAATATGGATTTTCATAAAATGATGAAATCATCAGAGAAAACAATCAATGTCACCCGCTCCTCTATGCCGGACTTTACGGAGTACACCGAGGAGCTCCGCTCGCTGTGGGACAGCCGGTGGCTGACCAACAACGGCAGCAAGCACCGGGAGCTGAAGGCCGCGCTGGCCCAGTATCTGGGCGTAGACTGCCTGGAGCTTCTGGTCAACGGCCATATGGCCATCGAGCTGTCCCTCCAGGCCCTGGGGCTCCGGGGTGAGGTCATCACCACGCCCTTTACCTTCGCCTCCACCACCCAGGCCATTGTCCGCAGCGGCCTCACGCCGGTGTTCTGCGACATTGACCCGGTTACATACACCATGGACACCTCGAAGATCGAGGAGAGGATCACGGATCGGACCTGCGCTATCCTCCCGGTCCATGTCTACGGCAATGTGTGCGGAGTGGAGGCCATCGAGTCTATCGCCGCCAAACACGGCCTGCGGGTCCTCTACGACGCTGCCCACGCCTTCGGCGTCCGCTATCGCGGCCGGGGGATCGGCAGCTTTGGGGACGTGTCCTGCTTCAGCTTCCACGCCACCAAGGTGTTCCACACCATCGAGGGCGGCGGAGCCTGCTTCCACGACGCGGCCCTGGGTGTGAAGCTGGCCCGGATGAAGGACTTTGGCATCAACGGCCCGGAGGCGGTGGACGAGATCGGGGGCAACGGCAAGATGAACGAGTTCTGCGCGGCTATGGGGCTGTGCAATCTGCGGCATATTGACGGGGAACTCCAGAAGCGGCGGCAGGTGGTGGAGCGCTACCGGGCCCGGCTGGAGGGCGTCGCCGGCATCCGGCTGAACCCCGTCCAGCCGGAGGTGGAGACCAACTACGCCTACTTCCCGGCGGTGTTTGATCCGGAGACCTTCGGCGCAAGCCGGGATCAGGTTTCTGATGCCCTGGAGGCCCGGGGCATCAAGCCCCGGAAGTATTTCTACCCCCTGACCAGCACATTCTCCTGCTACGGCGGGCGGTTTGACTTGGCGGAGACGCCGGCAGCCCTGCGGGTCAGCCGGCAGGTCCTCACCCTGCCACTGTACGCGGACCTGCCCCTGGAGACCGTGGACCAGATCTGCGGGATCATTCTGGGCTGCCAAAACTAGGAGGGCGCAAATGAAGGGAATCATTCTGGCCGGAGGCTCCGGCACCCGGCTGTATCCGCTGACAAAGATTATCTCCAAGCAGCTGCTGCCGGTCTACGACAAGCCCATGATCTACTACCCCCTCTCCACCTTGATGCTGGCGGGGATCCGGGACGTCCTGCTGATCTCCACGCCGGAGGACCTGCCCCAGTTTCAGAGCCTGCTGGGGGACGGAGGCCAGTTCGGCATCCGGCTGTCCTACGCGGCACAGCCCCGGCCGGAGGGGCTGGCCCAGGCGCTGCTCATTGGCGAGGAGTTCCTCCAAGGGGAGCCCTGCGCGCTGGTGCTGGGGGATAACATCTTCTACGGCGGCTGGTTCCGGCGGAACCTCCACGAGGCGGTGAAAAACGTCTCCGCGGGCTGCGCCACCATCTTCTGCCACTATGTGAAGGACCCGGAGCGGTTCGGAATCGCGGAGTTTGACGGGGAGTACCGGGTGCTGTCGGTGGAGGAGAAGCCGGCGCGGCCCAAGTCCAACTACTGCATCACAGGGCTCTACTTTTATGACGGCCGGGCGTCTGCGCTGGCAAAGAGGCTCCGGCCCTCCCGGCGCGGTGAGCTGGAGATCACAGACTTGAACCGGATGTACCTGGAGGAGGGCCGGCTGCGGGCCCAGGTGCTGGGCCGGGGATTCGCGTGGATGGACGCGGGGACGGTGGACAGCCTCATGGAGGCGGCGTCCTTTGTGGAGACGGTGCAGAACCGGCAGGGACTGATTATCTCCGCGCCGGAGGAGGTGGCCTACCACGCCAGGTGGATCAGCCGGGAGGCCCTTCTGAGAGCGGCGGAGATGTACGGAAAATCATCCTATGGCGAACACCTGCGGCGCGTGGCGGAGGACCGGCTCTTGTACGAGGGCCCGGCTAAGGAGCGGATATGACGATTTTGGTAACTGGCGGCGCCGGGTTTATCGGCGCGAACTTTCTCTTTTACATGCTGGACAGCCACCCGGAGGACCGGGTGGTGTGTCTGGATAAATTGACCTACGCGGGAAACCTGGACACCCTGTCGCCGGTGATGGACCACCCCCAATTCCGGTTTGTGCGGGGGGATATCTGTGACCGGGAGACGGTGGACCGGCTCTTTGAGGAGGAGCGCCCGGCCGCTGTGGTAAACTTCGCGGCGGAGAGCCACGTGGACCGCTCCATTGAGGACCCGGAGGTATTCCTGCGGACCAATATCCTGGGCACGGCGTCGCTGATGGACGCCTGCCGGAAGTACGGGACAGCCCGGTTTCACCAGGTCTCCACGGACGAGGTCTATGGGGATCTGCCTCTGGACCGGCCGGATTTGCTGTTCACGGAGGAGACGCCCCTGCGCACAAGCTCCCCCTACAGCAGCTCCAAGGCTTCGGCGGACCTGCTGGCGCTGTCCTACCACCGGACCTACGGCCTGCCGGTGACCATCTCCCGGTGCTCCAACAACTACGGGCCGTATCAGTTTACGGAGAAGCTGATCCCGCTGATGATCTCCAACGCCTTGCAGGATAAGCCCCTGCCGGTGTACGGCCAGGGGAGCAATGTGCGGGACTGGCTGTACGTGGAGGACCACTGCAAGGCCATAGACCTGATTTTGCGGCAGAGCAGGGCGGGGGAGGTCTACAATGTGGGCGGCCACAATGAGATGCGAAACATCGACATTGTGCGCCTGATCTGCCGGGAGCTGGGGAAGCCGGAGAGCCTTATCACCTACGTGGAGGACCGGAAGGGCCACGATCTGCGCTATGCCATTGACCCGGGAAAGATTCAAAGGGAGCTGGGCTGGACGCCGGAGACGGCCTTCCAGGAGGGAATCAGGCGCACGATCCAGTGGTATCTGGAGAACCGGGAGTGGAATAATCAACAATAACAAATAAAAGGAGACGTAATGCGATGAAATTTTGTGACAGACCTTTTAACTATGCGTATTTGGCAGATAAAGGGGAAGTCTGGCCATGCGGCTGGATGTACTATGTAATTGGAAATCTTTATGAACAGGATTTAGATGATATTTGGCACAGTGAAGCAGCTCAGGCTGCACGAAATAGTATATTGAATGGCTCTTTTGCGTTTTGCGGAGGAATCTCTTGCCCTTTTTTGGAACGGAATGAGTTGCCGGATTTATCGGAAGAGGAAATCGCAAAAAGAGCTGTCGTTTCACCTACACCGATAAATATCAACATGGCCAATGACCACATCTGCAACATTGCCTGCACGAATTGTCGCAAAGAAATCTATTGCCCAGAAGAGGGCGAACGGGAGAAAATTGATGATGCCCTGAAACGTTTCTTGCCATATGCAAATCAGGCGAAATCACTGAGCATGAATGGCGGCGGGGAATTTTTAGCGAATCCCAGCTTCATTAAGTTCCTGGAAAAGTTACAACCTATCCATCAAGATTTTAGCCTCTTATTTGAGACCAACGGTGTTTTATTCGATGAATCGCATTGGAATCGATTTTCTCATTTGGGCGATTACAACCTGAGCACGACGGTTACCATAAATAGTATCCGGCGGGAAACCTATCGTTACTTAAGCGGCGGGTTTGACCACTTGGAACGGGTGTTAAATAACCTCCGTTTTCTCAGCGGTCTGCGTCGTGAAAACAAAATCAATAAGCTTTCTGTCACAATTGTTGTTCAGGAGTGCAACTTTTGGGAGGTACCGGAGTACATCCGTACATTTGCCCATTCAGATGAGTTCGAGATTGACTCGATTATTATGAAGCCTCTCTATAAGTGGTGGCACATGGAGGAGGACACCTACTGGTTTAAGAACATTCTCAATCCGCTTCATCCCTATCACAAGGAATATCTGAAAGTGTTGGCGGATGACGGCTGGAATGATCCCAAAGTTTACGACTGGGGCTGTCACAATCTTCGTGAGCCCATGCCCCACCCGCTGAGCCAGGAGAAAATCTATAACCGGCTGCTTCTGAATATCTACCAGAACGATAAGGGCCTTTCGGCGGTGGACTATCTGAAAGCATGTCTGGAGCGCACGGGAAGCAGACGCGTAGGTTTTTACGGTAAAAATGAGTTCTCCCAGATGATGGGCGGGCTCCTGCGGGAGGCGGGCGCCGAGGTGTTCCAGCTGACCTGGACTGGCGATGAGGAGGGAGAGATCCCCAAGATCTCCAAGCAGAGCTTCCGGCCGGAGATGGCGGATCTGATGCTGATTATTGATTTCTACAAGGGCGGCTACTGGTTCAAGGACCTGCCCGCGCTGGGCTTCAAGGGGCCGGTCCTCTCGATCGAGGAATTTCTTGAGGAAAGAAATTCATGAGACGCTGGGTGTTCGTGCCTGCGGCGCTGCTGGGGGCGGCCAGGCTTCTGCGG
>OFFQ01002161.1_pt1 | contig 10388 bp, 8 predicted proteins | sample 1521411 | NCBI WGS metagenome assembly OFFQ01 (sample SAMEA3504110, study PRJEB24116) | mouse gut metagenome | biome: mouse gut; feature: mouse-associated habitat; material: faeces | place: Denmark | collected 2011 | reverse complement strand
CCTTTGGCAAGGGGGCCTTTGGAGAAGAACGGCAGCGTTCCGCATAGAAAGCCCCCCTTGCAAAAGGGGGGAGGGCCACGAAGTGGCGGGGGGATTCCGTTGACAGGAAAGAGGAGAAATATTATGTATACCTATGAGTATGAGCGTATCTGTGCTAAAGGGTTCTTTGAGCTGAAAATTGAGGGTTATGGAGAAATTATTGCCTGCCGGGCGGAGGACGGCTGGCGTTATGTGGGCAATATTCCGGTTTTGCAGGACTCACATGGTCTGATTCTGAAGATGGACCTGGTTTTTGAAAAGGAGCTGCCATGAAAAAGCTGTTTACCATGATCCGCCGGGGCAATCTGGAGGAGGTCGCGGCCATTTTGGACAAAAAACCGGACCTGATCTCCTGCCTGGCCAAGGCCCCGCCCAAGAAGGACGACGGCCAGTCGCCGCTGATGGTGGCCATCAAAAGCGACAACCTGGAGGTGGCCCACCTGCTGTTGGACCGTGGGGCGGACGTGAACTTCCGGGACGCCCCCACCCAGCCCGGCAACGAATCCGCCCCCATCTGGTACAATGCCGTGGGACAGTGCTTTATGCGGGCGGGGAACACCGTCTCTGACCAGGCCAAGGAGCGGAGTAAGGGGTACTTCCTGCTGCTGCGCCGGCTGCTGGAGATGGGGATGGACCCCAACCAGAAATTCACCACCGACCGTTTGGAGCGCAACGCGTGGCAGGTGGCCCTGGATGACTACGAGCAGCACGCCCGCTCCTCCTACCCCAGCTACTATGTGGAAGAAACCAAGCAGATAAACCGCCAGCTCCGGGAGATGCTCCGGGCGGTGCTGGACGAGCTGCTGGCCCACGGGGTGGACATCCACGACCACGAGCCGCCGGAAAAGCTGGCCACCACCACCTGTATCCTCCTGCGGAACCTGGAGGAGGGGAGAGACCTCTTTGATGGCTTCTACGGCCTGGACCCGGATTCCGATGCCTTCAAACCCCACACCATCAAGTACCGGGGGAAGGAGCGGCTGGTCCAGCCCACCCATACGGTGGAGGATTACCGCCAGATGTACGAGATCAAGTGGGGGGAGTTGGAGCCGCTGCTGCGGGCTTATTACCAAAAAACGGATGAAAAACAGTGATGAGGGAAAAAACGCCAGAAAAAGTATTCGAAATTCCTAAATTCGACAGGAAATAGTTTGTTTTTTGCCTCCAGGGGTGATATAATCTATAAATAGTGTTGTCATTCGATAAATAGAACGATATATATACCAAAATCTACCAATAGGAGGCATCTCATGGAGCAGCAGAAGGTTTTCCCTACCGCTTGTTTTGGATTTGATAAAAAGGTCGTTTTAGACTACATATATGAACAGGATACGGCCGCCAGGGCCAAGGAAGCCCAAATGGAGGAGCAGGCCGCCCATCTGGAGGAGCAGATGACAGACCTTCAAAACACGGTGGAGGAGCTAAGCGCCCAGGGAGAGCTGCTGCGTGCCCAGCTTTACAGCGAAAAAGAGACGGTTGCTGCCATTCGTTCCAACTATGATAAGCTGAAATCCGACGCCGACCAGCTGGTGCAGGTGGCCCGGAACAAGGACAAGGAGCTTCAGATTCAGCTGGAGCTGAATAAACAGCTGCAGCACCGCAGCAATGAGCTGGAAATCCGCCTTGCCGCCATGGCGCAGGAGCTGGAGGAGCTGCGCGCTGGTTTAGCAGGACAGGAACTGCTGAAGGACGCCAGGGCGCAGGCTGCCGCCATCCTGGAGGAGGCCCGCCGGAAGGCGGAGCAGATTAAGGAAGAAGCTGCCGCCAAGGAGGAGGACCGTGCAGAGGAAGTTGCCCGCCTGCGGGACGAGCTTTCCCAAATCAAGGAATCGGTGGGGAAGACCCTTTCCCAGTTCGAGGGGGCCATCTCGAAGCTGGACGGGGAAAGGGAGGATGTCCGTTTTTTTCCCCAAAGGCCCGGCCAGCAGGAGGCGGGACGGGTAAAGGTAAAAAAGATTCGCAAATGAGGCTGCTCCACACCCGGAAGAGCCTCTGTCAGGTTTTGAAAGAGCGACTGCAAAAAGAGTTCTCCGGGTGGCTGTAGGTCTCCCGGTCTAGGGATAGAGAGGAGTAGATGGCGGATGCCTGTTCAGGATATATGGATCACCCTGCGGGAGATGGTAACAGGGGCCATCAGCACCTTCCGTGTCCAGGATGCTGTAGATATTGCCATTATGGCCTTCCTGGTGTATCATCTTATCAATCTCCTGAAGGAGACCCGCGCAGGGCAGCTGATAAAGGGCGTCTTTGGTATTTTGCTCCTCTATTTCTTCGCCTATCTGCTGGAGCTTTACACGCTGCGCACCGCCATGGAAATGGTGATTCGCTATGGGGCCCTGGTGCTGCTGGTGCTGTTCCAGCCGGAGCTGCGCAAGGTGCTGGAACAGGTGGGGCGGACCTCCATCTCCAACCTCTCGGTTTTCGGCACCAATATGAGCACCAGCGAATACGAGCGCAAGCAGATGATTAAAACCATCAACGCCATCTGTGATAGCTGCGCAATCCTCTCCAAGGAGAGGATTGGCGCTCTGATTGTTATGGAGCGGGAGACGAAGATAGGGGACATTATCTCCACCGGTACGGTCATTGATTCCCAGCCCAGCGCGGACCTTATTAAGAACGTGTTTTTCCCCAATCCCCCCCTCCACGATGGGGCGCTGGTTATCCGCAACAGCCGGCTGTATGCAGCGGGCTGCTTTCTGCCACTTTCCGATAATTATGAAATTAGCCGCGCCCTGGGGACCCGCCACCGGGCGGCCCTGGGCATCAGCGAGGTATCCGACGCCATTGTGGTGGTGGTTTCGGAGGAGACAGGGGCGGTGACCATGGCAAAAAATGGTAAGCTGGAAATTGATATTGGGGTCAATGGCCTCAGTGCCGCCCTATTCCGGGAGTTTGTGGCGGAGGATAAGGAAAACGCCACAGAGAAAAAGAAACTTTTCAGGAGGTCCAAACGATGAAGCTGCCCACCCTTTCGGGCATTTTGAAAAAATCCAGCTTTGTGTGGGTTCTTTCGGTGGTAATTGCGGTGATGGCCTGGTTTGTGGTCATCAACACCGCTCCGGACCAGGAGCGGCTGGTGACGGTGCGCAATGTCCCCGTGTCCATTCCCACAAACGCCCTGGCCAGCCTGGGGCTGAATATCATCGAGGGAGGAGACCCCCAGGTGGCGGTGCAGGTGAAGGGCCGGGTGATCCAGGTGGGCAACCTGGAGCCGGGGGATATCCAGGTCACCGCCAGCTTTACAGAAATTGTAGGGGCCGGAACCTATGACCTGAAGCTCACCGCCTCCACCTCCGCCGGTACGGTGGTAGCCATCTCCCCGGAGACCATCTCCATGACCTTTGACCGGGAGGTAAACAAGGAAATTCCAGTGGCAGTGGACATTAACGGCCTTTCGGTTCCGGAAAATGACTACATTCTGGGCTCTGTTACAGCAAGTCCCGCCTCCATTGTAGTTCGGGGACCGGAAAAGGAGCTGAGCCGCATCACCCATGCGGTGGTCCACGCCGAGCTGGAGGAGCCTTTGACCCGCTCCCAGGTGATTGCCTCGGAGATTGTTCTGATGGATAACGAGGAGGCTGTGGTGACCAGCAGCCATGTCACCACCGATTTTTCCTCGGTGGATATCACTGTCCCAGTAAAACGCAAGGTGGAGCTGCCTCTGCGGGTTTCCTTCATCAACGTTCCAGAGGGCTTCCCCATGGAAGAGCTGAAGTACACCATGTCCAATGAGACCATCGTGGTGGCGGCCCAGGAGCGGTCCATCAGCAAGGCCACCGAAATCATCGCCGGGGCCATTGATTTTGAACAGCTGGATCTCTCGGAACAGAGCACCTACACCTTCCGGGTGCGCCTGCCCGATGACTTTGTAAACGTCGAGAATATTGAGAATATCGTTGTGGAGTTTGACACAGAGGGCCTTTCCTCCACCTATCTGAATCTGAACCAGATCTACATTGTCAACGAGCCTAGCGGCTTTAAGGTCACCTCGATGACCCAGTCCCTCTACAATGTAAAGATTGTTGGAGAGGAAAAGCTCATCAAAACCCTAAAATCCGGGGATTTCATGGTGACAGTGGATCTTTCGGACCGGGATGTGCAGGTAGGACAGTATGAGGTGCCGGTGAGCATCTCCGCCCCCACCAGAGGGAAGGTGTGGGCCTTGGGAGCCCATACAGCGGTTATCAATATCCAGTAGCATTGATTTTAAAGCTGGGCCTGTCCTTGGAAGAAAAGGGCAGGCTCAACTCTTGAGGAGATTGGCATGACGATTTTGGTAAGCGATATTGCGGTGGGCCTTTTGGAGGATCAGGAGGAACGCTGGCAGCGGGCGCTGTGCAAGGCGGGGCTGCGCCGGCAGCAGGTGAAGCGCTTTTATACAGCCAAACGCTCGGTGGATGCCCGGCGGAAGGAGCGAATCCGTTTTCTGTATACTATCGCCCTGGAGCTGGAGGAGGGAGTGGAGCCAACGCTCCGGGAGCAGGTGCGCCTCTGTCCCCAGACCACCCCAATCGCCCCGGTTTCTGGGACAGCCCCCATGGAGCACCGCCCAGTGATTGCAGGTTTTGGACCGGCGGGGATGTTCTGCGGCCTTCTGCTGGCCCGGCAGGGCTATCGTCCCCTTATTTTGGAGCGGGGCCAGGCCATGGAGGAGCGGGTAAAGGCGGTGGAAGCCTTCTTCGCCGGTGGCCCTCTAAAGGAGGAAAGCAATGTCCAGTTTGGAGAGGGGGGAGCGGGGACCTTTTCTGACGGCAAGCTGACCACCCGCATCGGGGACCCTCGGTGCCGGTATGTCCTGGAGGAGTTCGTCCGCTTTGGCGCCCCGGCAGAGCTGCTGGAGGAGCAAAAGCCCCACATTGGCACCGACCTTCTCCGGGATATTGTGGTGAATTTTCGCCGGGAGATTGAGCGGCTGGGGGGAGAGGTGCGCTTTGGCACAAGGCTGAAGAGCATCGCCCTAAGCGGCGACAGGGTGGGGGGCGTCACCGCCGGGGGTGCTTCCATTCCGGCGGAAAATCTGGTGCTTGCCATTGGGCACAGCGCGCGGGATACCTTTGCCATGCTCCGAGAGCTGGGGCTGGAGCTGACGGCAAAGCCTTTTTCGGTGGGGGTGCGAATCGAGCACCTGCAAAGGGAGATTGACCAGGGGCTCTACGGGGAATGGGCAGGCCACCCCCTTCTCCCCAAGGGGGAATATCAGCTGAGCCACCGCAACCGGGAGGGACAGGCGGTATACACCTTCTGCATGTGCCCTGGCGGGGTGGTGGTTCCGGCGGCCTCGGCAGAAAAAACGGTGGTCACCAACGGCATGAGCAATTACCTCCGGAATGGAGAGAACGCCAACGCCGCCTTGGTGGCCTCGGTGGATAGCCGGGATTTTGGGGAGGACCCCATGGCGGCGCTGAAGTGGCAGGAGGAGCTGGAGCGGGCCGCTTGGCGCCTCACCGGCAGCTACCGTGCCCCGGCCCAGACGGCGGGAAACTTCCTGGAGGGAAGGACGGGGTACGCCGCAGGCCGGGTGAAGCCCACCTACGCCATTGGGGTGGAGGGGGTGGACTTTTCGCAGCTTTTTCCACCCAGGGTCGTGGAGCAGCTGAGGCTGGGGCTGCGGAGCTTTGGGCGCAAGCTCCCAGGTTTTGACGCTCCGGACAGCTTCCTCACCGGGCCGGAGACCCGGACCTCCTCCCCCGTCCGTGTGCTCCGGGACGAGAGCCTCCAGGCCACCCGGCTCCGGGGCCTTTGGCCCTGCGGGGAGGGGGGCGGCTACGCCGGTGGCATCATGAGCGCCGCTGTGGATGGCCTGCGGGTGGCGGAGAAGATCATCGAGAGCTATGCTCCGATGGATTGACAGAGGGAGAAGACGAGAATATGAGTATACGTGAAGCAGAAGAAGAACTTTTTGCAGCGCTCAAGGCTGTAAACCCAGACACGGTTGAGGATGGCATTATAGACGAAGCAGAATATTTGAGCGCTAAAATAAAAATTGTGTACCTTATGAAGGAGGTAAATGGCGGCAGCGCTTGGAGTCTTCGGGAATTTCTCCGGGAGGAGGCTGGGTGCGCAACAGCCTGGAATCCCATTGCCCGGTGGACCGAGGGAATCCTTTCCCTTGAGGAGGAAAAAGACTGGAATGAGTATTGGATGAGGGAGGAAGAAACGCGTAGAGAAAAGATGCTGAAAAAAATAGGCGTTGTTAATTTGAAAAAGACCTCCGGCGGCGGCTCTTCTGATAGGAAGGTGATCTACGAGGCTGCAAAGGAAAACCGGAATTTTCTCCAGCATCAGCTGGAGCTGTATAAACCGCAAATTATTATATGCTGTGGAACCGCCCAGATTTTTGCGGATATTTTCTTGCCAGGCAGGGAATGGAAATGCACCTCCCGCGGCATCTGGTATTATGTGTGGGGAGGTACAGCGATCATCGAATTCTATCATCCAGGGGCGCACGTCCTCCATTGCCTTTTGCACTATGGACTGCTCGACGCGGTGAGGGAAATACAGAAGACAGAGGGACTATGGCGCCAGTAATCGTGGAGCCGCAGCAGCCCAGCGTCGAGCCTTTGGAGGATGTGACGGTTTTTGAATACCGGGATGACCCTGGGGGAGGTTTCTGTAAGAATGGATGTGACAGTGGGGGACCTGATGAAACTGCTGGAAAGTTAGGTGCTACGTTCTTGCGTATCCCGTGAAAAAGTGGTAAAATAAGCCTTGTATTTATGGATGCCAAAGGAGAAAGGAGGCGGTGACGGTGGAGTTCATGCCCTGGAGAATTGCAGTATCCCGAAAGGATGGGACGCCTGACGTGGCGGCTGCTGGGCTTTTTTCTGCGGTGCTGAAAGCGCGGGGGCTGGAGGAGCCGGAAGCCGCCAGGGCCTTTCTGGAGGAGGCAGGCCCGCTGTACGATCCGATGCTTCTGCCGGATATGGATAAGGCGGTGGAGCGGGTCCGCCGGGCCATTGATGGCGGCGAGAAAATCCTGGTTTACGGGGACTACGACTGCGACGGCGTCACCGCCACAGTCCTCCTTTACGATTACCTGGAAAACGCCGGGGCGGATGTCCTCTACTACATCCCGGAGCGGGAAGGGGAGGGGTACGGCCTCAACCAAGCGGTGATTCATCGGATGAAGGAGGCCGGAGTTCAGCTGATTATCACAGTGGACAACGGTGTTACCGCTGTAGAGGAAATTGCCTGCGCAGCGGCCCAGGGGATGGATGTGGTGGTCACCGACCATCACCGGCCGGGGAAAGTTCTGCCGGACGCCGCCGCGGTGGTGGACCCCCACCGACAGGACAGCGTTTACCCCTTTCCGGACCTCTGTGGGGCGGGAGTGGCGTTTAAGCTGATCTGTGCCCTGGAAGGGGACACCGAGGGGATGCTGCTGGAGCACTACGGGGACCTTCTGGCTATTAGCACAGTGGCGGATATGGTGCCCCTGCAAGGCGAAAACCGCAGGCTGGTGGGGGCGGGTTTGGCCCTGCTGCGGGAAAGCGAAAATACCGGCCTGCGAATCCTGATGAAGCGGTCCGGCTTGGAGCCCCACCGGGTGGATTCGGAACGAATCGCCTTTGACATCGCCCCCCGCTTAAACGTGGCCGGACGCATCGGCTCGGTGGACGAGGCGGTGGAGCTGCTCCTCTGCCAAAGCGAAAACGAGGCTTGGGAACTGGCAGAGCGTATCTGCGCCCTCAACGACCGCCGGAAGGAGCTGGAAGGGGAGATAATCCGGGACATCCAGCAGATACTGGAAGGGGATCCCTGCCTTCTGGAGCGCCGGGTGCTGGTCCTCTGCGGAAAGAGATGGCATCAGGGGGTGGTGGGAATCATCGCCGCCCGTTTGGTGGAGCGGTACAAAAAGCCCTGCATCCTCCTTTCCGGGACAGACGAAGAGATGCGGGGTTCCGCCCGGAGCGTGGAGGGCTTTTCCATTGTGGAGGCCATCCGCTCCAAGCAGGAGCTTCTGATAAAATGCGGCGGACACCCCATGGCCGCCGGCCTCTCAATCGAGCGGAAAAACCTGCTGGAGTTTCTCCAGGGGGTGGAGGACTACGCGCGGGAAAATTACCCGGTGATGCCGGTTCCCACCCTGAAGGTGGATACCACCATGCAGCCGGGGGAAATCACCCTGGAAAATATACGGCAGTTGGACCGGCTGGAGCCCTTTGGGTGTGAAAACCCAAGGCCGGTGCTGGCTCTTTTGGGGGTGCGCCTGGGAAAAATTGCACCCATGGGGAAGGAGAAGAACCATCTGCGCCTTACCCTGGAGCAAGGGGGGGCCTCCTTCCAGGCGGTGCTGTTTGGCGTTGGGCCGGAGAGCTTCCCCCTGGAGGAGGGGGAGCTGGCTGACTGCGCGGTGTCCCTCCGTGTCAACACCTATAACAACCTGGAAAGTCCCCAGGCCCGTATTCTTTCCATCCGGCCCCATGGCTTTGATATGGACGCAAAGCTCCGTCTGGGGGCCGCTTACCAGGGCCTTCGGCGGGGAGAAGAACCCCAAAACTGCCGGGAGGGGGAGATGGACTTCAGCCGGGAGGACCTGGGGACAGTGTTCCGCTGGCTGCGGGGACATTCCCCCTGGCAAAAGGGGACCGATATGCTGGCCCACCGGCTGCGCGATGTGGTCCACTATGGCAAGGTGCTGGCGGCGCTGGATATCCTCTGCGAGCTGGGGCTGATTTCCCGGAAGATGCAGCGGGGAATTGAGACTATCCAGGTGCTCCCTGCAAAGAAAAAGGCGGAGTTGACCGATTCTCCCACCTATCGGTTGTTGCAGCAGAGGGGGGGAGCATGATGGACGAGCTTTATCAAAGGCTGGCAGAGCGGATTGAGCAAACCAACAAGCAGTACGATATGGAGCGGATCGAACGGGCCTATCAGCTGGCAAAGCGCGCCCATGAGGGCACCCTGCGCCGCTCCGGGGAGCCTTATATTGTTCATCCAGTGTGCGCTGCTATCATCCTGGTAGAGCTGGGGATGGATACCGATTCTATCGTCGCCGCCCTTCTCCACGATGTGGTGGAGGATACCGAAATTACCCTGGAGGAGATTCGCAAGGAGTTTGGCAAGGATGTGGCCTTTTTAGTGGATGGGGTCACAAAGCTGGGGCGCATCCCCTTTTCCTCGCGGGAGCACCAGCAGGCGGAAAATGTCCGCAAAATGCTGCTGGCAATGGCCCAGGATGTGCGGGTTATTATCATCAAGCTGGCGGACCGCCTCCACAACGCCCGCACCTTTGAATCCCTCCCCGATGAAAAGCGCCGGATTAAGGCGCTGGAAACCATGGAGGTCTATGCGCCCCTGGCCCATCGCCTGGGCATACGGGGGGTGAAGGAGGAGCTGGAGGATATTTCCCTCAAGTACCTGGACCCCATCGCCTACGCCGATATCGAAAGCCAGCTGGCCCTCCGGAAGGAGGAGCGCCAGGCCTTTTTGCAGCGCATCATTGTGCGGATCAACAAGCGCCTGGAGGAAGAGCATGTCAAGGCCCAGATTGACGGACGGGTGAAAAGCATCTACGGCATCTACCGCAAGGTGTATATGCAGGGCCGCAATATGGACGAGATTTACGACGTCTACGCGGTGCGGGTTATTGTGGATACGGTGCTGGAATGCTACAACATCCTGGGCATCATCCACGATATGCTTCAGCCTATTCCCAACCGCTTTAAGGACTATATCTCCACCCCCAAGCAGAACATGTACCAGTCCCTTCACACCACCGTCATTGATAAGGAGGGCATCCCCTTTGAGGTGCAGATCCGCACCTGGGATATGCACTACACCGCCGAATACGGTGTTGCCGCCCACTGGAAGTACAAGGTGGGGCTGGAAGGAAAGGACAGCCTGGAGGTGCGCCTTTCTTGGATTCGCCAGATTTTGGAATCCCAGAAGGAATCCGACGATGTAGAGGACCTGGTAAAATCCATCAAAACGGACATCGCCCCGGAGGAGGTCTTTGTCTTCACCCCCAAGGGGGATGTTATCACGCTGCCGGTGGACAGCACCGTCATCGATTTCGCCTATGCCATCCATTCCGCCGTGGGCAACCGGATGATTGGAGCCAAGGTGGATGGACGGATGGTGAGCCTGGACTTTAAGGTAAAGACCGGGATGATTGTGGAGGTGCTCACCGCCTCCGGGCGGGGCAGCGGCCCCAGCCGGGATTGGTTGAGCATTGTGCGCACCAGCGAGGCCCGCAACAAAATCCGCTCCTGGTTCAAAAAGGAGCGGCGGGAGGAGAACATCCAGGAGGGCCGCGCCGCCCTGGATAAGGAATTCCGCCGCAACCTCATCTCCCTCAGCGACAGCGACAAGGAAACCTTTTTGGCGGATATCGCCGCCCGCCA
>OFFQ01002159.1_pt1 | contig 10398 bp, 10 predicted proteins | sample 1521411 | NCBI WGS metagenome assembly OFFQ01 (sample SAMEA3504110, study PRJEB24116) | mouse gut metagenome | biome: mouse gut; feature: mouse-associated habitat; material: faeces | place: Denmark | collected 2011 | reverse complement strand
TCCGGCTTCCGGCTCATCAAAAATGGAAACTTTCGTTCCACGCGCCATGATCATGGCGATTTCAATCCGTTTCAATTCCCCGCCGGACAAAGATGCATTCACCTCACGGTTTACATAATCTCTGGCACACAGACCCACTTCGGAAAGCATATTGCATATTTCCGCCATGCTGGCATCTTTACCGGCCGCGATGGACAAAAGCTCCCGCACCGTAATCCCTTTGAAACGAACCGGCTGCTGGAATGCAAAACTAATTCCCATATTGGCCCGTTCCGTGATAGAAAGATCCGTGATATCCACTCCGTCCAGCAAAATCTGCCCTGCCGTTGGTTTTATAATTCCCGCAATGATCCTGGCAAGCGTACTCTTACCGCTGCCGTTTGGCCCGGTCACGGCAATGAATCTGTCCTCAATGGTCACATTGATATCTTTCAAAATTTCTGCCTCTCTGTTTTCATCTTCCGCAGAGTAGCAGACACCTTTTAATTCTAACATGTTGTCACTCCTTCTCTCAATTCATTAGAGTATCTTATCACAAAATCGAATACTTAGCAATCTAAAAACTGCCGGTATATGATTCCCTCATATACCGACAGTTGTCTTAAAATTTCAGAATATATTACCCCGCTATGCCTGCGCTATGTACGGTGCGATCGCCGTCTCAATCTCCGACAGCCTGTCGTGATTTTCCAAAACTCTGAACTCCACAGGCTTTGACAGATCCATGGAAAAAATACCCATGATAGACTTGGCATCGATCACATATCTGCCCGTCGCCAAATCGAAATATCCGTCAAACACTTCGATCGCCTTGACAAACCCTTTCACCCTGTCAATAGAATTTAAATCCAGCATATAACTTTTCATTTTCTCTCACACCCTTCCCTGCTGTCTGCAGCGTCATGCCTTACCGGCTTCCTTCTGCTTTTCTCATAAACAATTTTATGTCATATTCAACTTTTTGTACAGCCCCAGGTTTACATGTTCCCAAACTGCACGTAACAGTTCTGCCTTCGGCTTCACTGTCACCATTTCATCCTGTGCATCCGCAAAAAATTCGTACGCTTTACAAAAACATCCTCCCGGCATGATAAATCAAAAACGCCACGATCCACGCTGCACCGCACTGCATACATACAATGCAGACCGTCTTCCACAACGATCCCATCTCCCTTTTGATGGTCGCAACAGCCGCCACACAGGGCGTATACAATAATGTAAATACAAGATAACTGACCGCAGCAGGCGGCGTGAAGATTTCCCCCAGCGCCTCGCCAAGGCTGCTCATGCTGGTTCCTGTCAGCACACCAAGCGTACTGACCACCGCTTCCTTCGCGCTGAAACCGCTGATCAGTGCGGTAGCCGCCCTCCAGTCTCCAAAACCAAGCGGCACAAAGACAGGTGCGATCAGCTTTCCGACCATGGCAAGCAGGCTGTCGCCGGAATCCGTCACCACGTTCAATCTGCTGTCAAAGGACTGCAGAAACCAGATGAGCAATGTCGCAATAAAGATCACCGTAAAAGCACGCTGCACGAAATCTTTCGCCTTATCCCACATCAGCAGCAGCACGCTTTTCGCCGACGGAAATCTGTAATTTGGCAGCTCCATCACGAACGGCATGGGCTTTCCATGGAACATTGTCCTGTTCAAAATAACTGCACTAAGAATACCCACCAGAATTCCCAACACGTACAGCCCCATCATCACAAGTGCCTGGTACTCCCGGAAAAAAGCCGCCGCAAACAGTGCATAGATGGGAATCTTGGCAGAACAGCTTATAAACGGAATCAGCAGGATCGTCATCTTCCTGTCACGTTCCGAAGACAGGGTCCTGGTAGCCATAACCGCAGGAACGCTGCATCCAAATCCTATGAGCATCGCCACAAAGCTCTTGCCGGAGAGTCCTATCTTACGCAGCGGTCTGTCCATCACGAAAGCAATTCTGGCCATGTAACCGGAATCCTCCAGGATCGACAGGAAAAAAAACAATACCACGATGATCGGCAGAAAGCTGAGTACACTTCCCACGCCGGTAAAAATACCGTCGATCACAAGACTCTTTACCACCGGATTAATACCGTACTCCACCAGCGCACGCTCCGTCACTGCCGCCATCCAATCAATCGCCATACTCAGAAGATCGCTCAGGAAAGTACCGATCACCCCAAATGTAAGCCAGAATACCAGCAGCATGATCAGCAGAAAAGAAGGGATCGCCAGATATTTTCCCGTCAATACATGGTCAATGCGTACACTTCTCCTGTGTTCCCTGCTTTCCAGACATTTGATGACCGCCTGACTGCACACGCGCTCGATAAAATCATACCGCATGTCAGCGAGCGCAGCATTGCGGTCCATGCCGCTGTCTTTCTCCATCTCCACAATGCTGTGTTCCATCAGATCCAGCTCATTTTCCGACAGATGCAGATTTTCTATGATATCATGATCGCCTTCCACGATCTTGGTCGCCGCGAACCGCGGAGAAATACCGATCCGCTCCGCATGATCTTCCACCTGATGACTGACCGCATGAATGCATCTGTGCACGGCTCCTTTTTCACAAAAATCCATCACTTTCGGATAGATACGGCGCTGTGACACATCCTTTATGACATGGATCAGATCCTCAATCCCTTCATTTTTGACCGCACTGATGGCTACCACCGGAATTCCAAGCGCTTCTTCCATCTTCCCGATATCGATGGTGCCGCCGTTGCTGCGCACCTCATCCATCATATTCAACGCCAGAACCATGGGAATGTGCATCTCCAGAAGCTGCAGGGTCAGATAGAGATTTCGTTCAATATTTGTGGCATCTACAATATTGATGATCCCGTCAGGATGCTCTTTCAGGATAAATCTGCGTGTTACCAGCTCCTCATTCGTATAGGGGCGAATCGAATAGATTCCCGGCAGATCCACCACACAGTCGCCACGCTCCCCACGGATCTCTCCCGTTTTGGAGTCCACCGTCACTCCGGGAAAATTTCCCACATGCTGATTAGATCCTGTCAGCTGGTTAAACAAGGTTGTCTTGCCACAGTTCTGATTTCCTACCAAAGCATATCTCATTTTCCTGCCCTCACCCTCATCTTTTCCCGCACGCGCTCTTTCAGAAAACTACTTCAATCTTACCGGCATCTTCCTTGCGGATCGTCAGCTCGTATCCCCGCAGATGAATCTCGATCGGGTCACCCATAGGCGCTGCTTTCTGCACTTTAACAACCGTCTTCGGAATCAGGCCCATATCCAAAAGCCTGCAGCGAAGTTCTCCTTCTCCACCAACCTTCACGATCTTCACTTCCTGTCCTACTGCTATCTGATCCAGTGTCATCTTCCATCTCTCCCACTATGTAGTATTCCGGGGCTTGATTCTATTCCCCGGTATCTGCAGTATATTGCCGCATAAATTCAATATCACGGCTGCTGCAGCGGTGCATCCGGCTGATATACCTGCTTAAATGCCCGATACGTCCTGCCCATTCCCTCTGCCAGCGTGGTGTACACAATCCCGAGTTCCCGCTTACTCTTCTCGTTGGAACAAAGCAGCGTCTCTTCGGCTTTGGCCGGAAAAGGAATCGGGATTTGCTGTGCCATGGCGCTGTCCACCGTGATCGGGATATCCTGCAGTGCAGCTCTCACTTCCGGATCTGCCGCTTCCTTCAACGTCTGAAAGAAAAGGGCATAATCCACATCCCCATCCTGACAGAGATTGAAAGCCTGCCCATAAGCTTTCTCATTGCCAAGGGTACGCAGCAGCGCCTGCGCGGCATCCTTTACGTACACAAACTGAAATCTGCCATCTGCATCCACAAACGCAGGAAGCACCCTGTTTTGCAGCATCATCTGAATATATACCGACTCCCTTGGAGCATAATTGTACGGACCATAGAGAATTGCCGGACGAAGCACCGTCCACGGAATGTGCCGTTCACCGCAGACCTTTGCAGCTTCCTGCTCTAATGCCACCTTTCCTGCAATGTAAGCCCCTGCCTCCCCCGGAAAAATCCGCTGTTCCAGCGCATATTCTTCCGTCCTGACCGCACTGCCGCCTCTTGCATAAGCATCCACTGTGCTGATTAACACGTACTGTCCGATCTGCCCGGCAATCCCCTGAACAGCTGACTCCACGTCTCCCGCCTGATATGCGCAGAAATCCACAACTGCATCATATTTCTTCGTACACTGTGCAAGAACCTCTGCATCATGCCTGTCACCGGTGATTTCATCTGCCCCAAACGCTCTCATTGAATAGGTTCCGCGGTTCAATACCGTGACCGTATGCTCTTTCAACGCTTCCATCACAAAGACTCTTCCGTAAAAATAACTGCCCCCGATTACCAGTAAATTCATGACCGCCTCCTGTATTATGCTTTACTCCATGTCAGTGCTCTGTCCCGCCGTCCTGCCCGATACCACTCCGGCTTTACACAAACGGATTAAAGTACCGGCTGCCGTCCCAGAAAGTCACCACCAGATCGATCAACAGACCCGCCACCACAAATCCGATCGTCAGCCAGTCATTCCTTTGCATCTTTCTTTTCACATACCAGGTACGTTTCTTATTTTTACCAAACCCACGCAGCTCCATGGCATTGCTGACTGTCTCGATACGATTCAGGCTGGACAGGATCAACGGCAGCAGGATAGCCACCGAATTTTTTAATCTGGTAAAAAGCTTATCCTTCCCCGACAGATCGATTCCCCTTGCCTGCTGCGCCTGGCTGATATTATGATATTCTCTCTGTACATCCGGTATGTAACGCAGCGCCAGACTGACGGAATAGCCGATCCGGTAACTGACGCCGATGCTTGCCAGAGACGCCGCAAATTCGCTGGGATCCGTACATGCAATAAACAAAAGCGCTACCGGCACCACGCAGATCACCTTCATCGTCATGTTGAGATGATAGAACAGCTGTTGTAATGTGACCGTATAAGGTCCGGCGATCGTAAAAAGCACCGTTCTGCTCTCATACAGCTCTACGCCATACTCCGGCGCAAACAGATAGACGAACAGATTGTTCAACAGTAGAAAGACAGCTGCCAGCCCCAGCACGATGCTGATATCCCGGATCCGGATCCGGCTGATCTTAAAGACCACGGCGCTGATCACCAGCATACCAAGCAGCACTCTCGTATCATAAGTAACCATGGAAGCCACGCTCCAGGCAAGGAAAAAGATCAGCTTCGTAGTACCTGTCAGAGCATGTACCGGACTTTCCCGCCTGATATAGCTTAAGATCGCAACCTTCGCCATACTATCGCACCTCCTTCTGCTCATACCCTATAAAGCACTCCGTAAAAACCTGCGGTTCCTCAATACCACATGCCAGACTGAGCGTATACAGGCTGGTTTCCTTTAAGTTAGCCGCCTGCACCAGTTCCGGGTTATTGAGTACATGCGCCGCCGTGTTGTCCGCCAGCATACGGCCATCGCTGAAGACGATTGCCCGTTTCGTATATTCCAGCATCAAGTGCATATCGTGCGTGATCATCAATATAGTATAACCCTTTTCATTTAATTCCTTCAGGAAATCCATGATCTCCGTATAATGGTGATAGTCCTGTCCGGCCGTAGGCTCATCCAGTATAATGATCTGCGGTCTCTGTACAAGAATACTGGCAATGGTCACACGCTTCTTCTGCCCGAAGGATAAAGCCGAAACAGGCCAGTTCCGGAAAGGATACAACCCGCAGATCTTTAATGTCTCTTCCACCCGCCTGGTCCGTTCCTCCTTTGGCATACCGCTTTGCACCAACGCCATCTCCACCTCATCCCAGATCATGGGCTTTGATATCATCTGATTCGGATTCTGCATCACATAACCGATATAAGCCGCCCTCTCCTTGATCGTATCCCCTTTCAGGTCTCTTCCTTCCATGCTGATAGTGCCGCAAACAGGCTTCTCGAATCCACAGATCAATTTGGCCAGCGTACTCTTTCCGGCCCCGTTTCGCCCGACAATACTGACCATCTCGCCCTTATAGATCGTGAAATTCACATCCTGCAGCGTACATGTATCCGGCGTATATCCAAACTTAAGATCCCTGATCTGCAGCAGCTCCTGCCCATGCTGTTCCTGCCGGATCCCCACCCGCTGCGAATGATACCAGCGTCTCACCTGCTCTTTGTCTTCCTGCCGCAGCTGCAGACTGTCCACATGTTCAGGATGCAGCTCCTCCCTGATCTCAACGCCCGCATAGCGCAGCGCCGTCAGATACAACGGTTCCCTGATGCCGTGCTGTAACAGCAGATTTCCCGAAAGCAGCCTGGCAGTCGGCATATCCGCTATGATCTGCCCCTCATGCATCAATATGATCCTGTCCATCCGACGCCATAACACGTCTTCCAGCCTGTGTTCTATGATGATCACTGCCGCACCCGTTCGTTCGTGAACCATATCGATCAGTTCAATCGTCGTCCGGCCTGCAGCCGGATCCAGGTTTGCCAAGGGCTCGTCAAACAGGAGCACCTTTACCTCTTCCACCATCACCCCCGCCAGACTGACCCGCTGCTTCTGCCCGCCGGACAATTCATGAGGAGCATACTCCAAATGATGCACAATATCCACCAGGCCGGCTACCTGATCCACCAGCTGCTTCATCTCTTCCTGCGGCACGCAATCGTTTTCCGGTGCAAATGCAATGTCCTCTCCCACTGTCAGCCCGATAAACTGTCCATCCGTGTCCTGCAATACCGTACCCACCACATGGCTCAGTTCGAAAATACTGCTCTCCTGCGTCTCTTTGCCGTCAACCAGCAGCCGGCCTGTACTTTTACCCGGGTAGGCAAAGGGAATCAACCCGTTAATACAGTTTCCGATTGTACTCTTGCCACTGCCCGACGTACCGGCGATCAATACCCTTTCCCCCGGATAAATATCCAGATTAATATGATGCAGCGTAGGCTCCGCCTGCGACATATATTGAAAACCGTAGTCCTGAAAAGAAATTACGGGAGTTGTCATATCACTGCTCCTTCTCTTGTATATTGCTGCGCTGCATGTAAAACTGCGCATTCTGTCGGCTTCATAAAGAACACGTTTCTTTCTTACGAAGAAAAGAGCCGCCGTATCCATCGATAACGGCCGCTCTCATTGATCCGTGGTCTGCTTAATCCTCCTTACTCAGAGAACCTTTCCTGACAACCGTCTTCGCATATGCAACTAACAGCAGCGAACCTACGATACCGGTCGTGACCATATTGGAGATACCTGCCATCAGGCCCTGTGCAAACAATTTCTCGATGGGCTCCGAATAGATCAGAATATCAAGGCAGGGTGCAACAAGTCCCCATGACAACAGATGCGCAATGACCTGCGCCACATTAAAATGAACAATCTTCCTGGTGTCGATCCCCTCATTGATGTCCAGCTTCATCGTCACAACACCGATCACCAAACCGGCAAATGCAGAAGCAATGATCCAGCTCCACCAGGGTCCATAGTTGGTGGCATCAATCAACGTATGACCGATAAATCCGATCAACAGACCGGCGATCGGTCCGAACAGGGCAGCAAATACTGCCTGTACCGCATACTGCAGACTGATGTAGGTATTGGGAACCGGCGTGGGTATCGAAACCTTACCTAACACAAAAAATAATGCCGCTCCGATACCGATCGCCACCACAGTTTTCACAGATAATTTCTTCATTGGAATTACCTCCCTCTCACTGTAAAATGTTTTATTATGTAGAAATCACACATCTGTATTATAGTCTGACTGTCGACATGTGTCAACTGGAACAGTCAGATCCCGGCATGGACTGCAGCCTGCGAAGTTACATTTCAAGGCCTGACCGGCCGCAAACCGGTTACAGAAACCTATATTATATATCAAGCTGCAGCTGAACTTCCGATTCCGCCTGCTGCTTAAATTCCTCGACCTGAACTGTACTGAGTTCCGGAAGGTCTTCGATAGACTTCACTCCGAAACTGCGCAGAAACTGTTCCGTTGTACCAAACAGCAGCGGACGTCCCGGTGCATCCAGCCTTCCGACCTCCATGATTAAATCATATTCCAGAAGTTTATTGACCGCATGATCGCAGCTGACACCCCTGACCCGCTCGATCTCCAGCCGCGTCACCGGCTGCTTGTACGCTATGATCGATAACGTTTCCAATAATGTATCCGTCAGTACGAATTTCTTCGGCGCTTTGGCAATCTTGATCAAATACTCGTATAATTCTCCTTTGGTACACATCTGTACAGCGTTGTCAAGTACTGTCAGACCGATTCCCCTGTCCTGCACACTGTAATCCTGCGCCATTTCTTCCAGGATCTCTCCCGTCGTCTTCCTGTCTTCCTCAATCACGGCGGCAAGACTGTCTATGGCAACAGAATCCCCCATCGTAAACAGAATTGCCTCTAATACTGCTTTTGCCTTTGCTCTCTCCATATTTTCCTCACTGTGCCGGACTCACTATCCGACTGATGTCAGCTGCAGCGGCTCCTGGCTGCTTACATCCTTCGTCGTTATGATAATATCTGCAAAAATATCTTCCTGTTCAATTCCGATCCTGCCGGTCTTGATCATCTCCAGAATCACCAGAAATGTGACGATCACTTCCATTTTACTGCTCTGCTTCTCTAACAGCTTACGGAAACTGAAGGTTTTGTGGCTTCGCACATACGCCTCCACATAAGTCATTTTAAGATCCATGTCGATCTCGTCTTTCTCAATATTTCCAAAAGTACTTCTGACCGGATCAATCTTGTCCTCCTGTCGCTTCATCACCTGCTTAAATATCTCATGCAGCTTCTGCAGCGTCATATCGCCGATCAGTTCCTCATAATTCACAGGCTGCCTGTACTCCGCTACCTCCTTCGGCAGCGTAGGACTCTTATAAAAGCTGCGCTCTGCATCGATCATACGATCCCTGAGCTCATAGGACATATATTTACACATCTTATATTCCAGCAGCTTTTCCACCAGTTCTGCTCTGGGATCCTCCTCTTCTCCCTCTTCGTTCACTTCTTTCGGGAGGAGCATCCTGCACTTAATGTCGATCAAAGTAGCTGCCATCACAAGAAATTCACTGACCACATTCATATCTTCTGTTTCCATCTGCCGGATATAGTCCAGATATTGTTCCGTGATCTCTACGATCGGTATATCATAAATATCTACTTTATTCTTGTCGATCAAATGCAGGAGCAGGTCTAACGGCCCCTCAAATACTTCCAGCTTTACAGGAATCGCCATAACAGCTTGTCCTTTCTAGGTGTCTTCCTTACTTATCTCTACCACGACCAACTCACCCGGATTAAAGATCCGCAGCGGAATCGTATGCGTCCCCAATCCACGACTGAGGAGCAGGGATGCCCTGCCAAGTTCAAATCTGCCGCCGTCATACTTCGGAAAAAGACTTAAATTGGGCGACAGCACCCCTCCCAGTATGGGCAGACGCATGATACCCCCGTGTACATGCCCGGATACCACCACGTCCGCACCCCAGGCCGCATATTCCTCGAAATACAGCGGATTATGTGCAATCAGGATCTGGCAGGCATCCGCTCTCGGCTCCCCCAGAATCTTCGTAAGATATTCCGCCGGCATGGGATGCTTGCGAAATCTCCTGTAGTAATCCCGGTCAATCTGTGAGCCGCAGACTGCCACATTATACGCCGGCAGATAGGTATTCTGATTGATCAGGGGTTCAATTCCCGCATCCCTGAGTCCGGCCACATAGCGTTCGTATATATTTCCGTACTGCTCCGGATACAGCTGCAGACGATACTCATGGTTTCCCATACCGTAATAAACCGGATATTTTACCGCCAGCTGCCGCATCAGCGAAAGCGCCGTATCGAAGCCTTTTCCTTTTATGGCAGTAAGCATATCTCCCGCCACCAGAACTGCATCGGGAGATATCCTGTCAATCTGCGAAAGCAGCCTTTCATTCTCTTTGCCGTACGACTTATTATGAAGGTCGGAAAGAAGAACAAATCTGCAGGGCTTCTTTATCTTCCCGGACAGAATCTTATACCGCACCGTAATAAATCTGTTGCAGTCCCACGCCGCCACTGACAGACATAATACGGCCAGAACCAATATTAATATTGCAATTCTTTCCAACATACAAATTCCTCATAAATAATGCAAAACACACAACCTGTAAAGTATAACACATACCGGTATGTCCCCGCAATCCGCGAACTTCCGTTCTATTACATACCTTTTGACAGATCAGCCTTACGCTGACGCAAAGTGATTTCGGCAGAACAAACACTTACCGCTTCATCAGGTACAGGAGCCACACCTTTTTCCAATAATCCTTATAATCAGCCTTCTCCACTCCCTTTGCCGCCAGAATGGAAACGCTGCCTATCCTGGTACCGTTCAACTTATAAACCGCTTCCCCCACTGCGTCTCCCTCGGCTACCGGAGC
>OFFQ01002158.1_pt1 | contig 10399 bp, 8 predicted proteins | sample 1521411 | NCBI WGS metagenome assembly OFFQ01 (sample SAMEA3504110, study PRJEB24116) | mouse gut metagenome | biome: mouse gut; feature: mouse-associated habitat; material: faeces | place: Denmark | collected 2011 | reverse complement strand
CCAACCTGGTGTGGTACAAAACCAGGGACGGCGTCCACGAAAAGGTAAACGACAGCTTCTGCGAAACCGTGAACAAGACCAAAGAACAGGTCCATGGACAGCGGCACGCCTATATCTGGGACGTGGAGGCGGACGACCCTGTCTGCATCGAGTCGGAGCGGGTCGTCATGGAGACACAGAAGACCGGCGTGGCGGAGGAGACCATCCAGACCGGAGAGGGCACCCGGCTGCTGACCACGTATAAGTCGCCCCTGTACGACCTGGACGGCAGCGTGATGGGCACCGTGGGCGTGGGCATCGACGTAACCCGCGAGCGGGCCTATGAGACGGAGCTCCGCCGGGAGAACCAGGCCCTGGAGACCCTGTTCACCACCATGGACTGCGGCGTGCTGTGCCACAGCCTGGACGGGCGGCGCGTCCTCAGCGTCAACCGGGCCGCCCTGGAGATCCTGGGATACCGGTCTGAGGCGGAGCTGATAGCAGACGGGTTTGATCTGATCGCCTCCTCCGTCCTGGATGAGGACAAACCGAAGCTGCGGGAGGCCATCCTCTCCCTGAGCCGGGAGGGCGACAGCGTCAATGTGGAGTACCGCGTCCGGCACACCAACGGCACCCTCCTCCACGTCATGGGCAACATCAAGCTGATTCGGGAGGGCGGCGAGCTGTTCTACCAGCGCTTCCTGCTGGACTGCACCGCCCAGAAACAGCGGGAGCAGGAGGTCCAGTTCGAAACCGAGCGGCGGCACAGAAGTCTGGTCCAGGCCCTGGCCACTGACTACAATCTGGTTTACTTTTTTGATCTTCAGACCGGGCTGGGCGAGGCGCTCCGGACCCACGCTTGTCCTTTCGGCATTCTGGACTCCCTCTTCAACGGCGAAATGCCCCTTGACACCAGCATGGAGCGATACATTCAGACCTGTGTCCTTGAGGACGACCGGGAAATGCTGCGGAAGGCCGTCTCCATGGATTCCCTGCGGGAGGAGCCCCTCCTTATGGAGCTGCGGCTGGAGGGCCACGGACAGAAGCGGCTGGACCTGCGGGGGAGCGGTGTCCAGCGGCTCCTTCTAGAGCCGGATGGCCTGGAGGAGCTGTGGCTGGGGGAGAAGACCAGCAGCCTTCTCTGGCTGGGGGAGGAGAAACGCCCCTGCGTCATACACGCCCCAGGGGAAGGAGTAGGGATGGGCCTTAGCTTTAAGGGGAAGGTGACGTTCCATCCGGAGCTCCCCGCCCTCGCCTCGGTGAGCTGCAACAGCCTGGAGGAGCTGGACCTTTTGGAGCTGCACAGGTGGCATCCCCGCCTGCGCTCGCTGCGGCTGTGGGGGAAGCCGGGGTATCTGCAAAACTTCCGGGAGCTGAAAAAATTCCAGGAGCTGGAGACCTTCACCACCGTGGACCTCTTCGGCTTCACTGGGGAGGAGATTCCGAAGCCGGAGGAGTTGCCCCGCCTCACCTGGTTTTGGATGTCCAGCCTGCCGGAGGAGGCCGCCAAAACCGCCAAACGCCTGTACAAAAAGCGGGAGGGGCTGGACCTGTGGATAACCAAGGGGCGAAAGCCGGAGTGGCTGGCGGAAAACCTGAACAACCCCTTCCGCCACTGGGATGGGATGGAAGGAGTACCGGCCAGCTCCGCCAAACGGGCCGCCAATCTCTATAAAAATCTGCGAAAAGAGCTGTTTTCCCTGGCCAAGGAGGGGGCGGAGGATGCCCAAGCCCAGGCGCAGGCTGCCGTCGCCGCCTTTGTGAAGCCCTTTAACCGGATGCGGTTTATCGAAACAGAGGAGCGGGAGGACATCTATACCGCCCTTTGCGGTCTTTTGGAGGAGCTGCCAAAGGGCGCCCTGGAGCGGCAGGCTTTGCTGGATGTCTTCGAGGAGGAGCGGGATTTTTGAAAGAAAAATACCCGGCAGGGGAGCAAACAGCTTCCTTGCCGGGCGCGCCGGTATTGCGGCAAACGCAGAGATGCAAACCGGCGTACCTTATCCTGCCCGCATTTTCGTGGATTATCACAAAAGGGGCAAATGAAATTTTGCTTGCAAAGGACGTCGGACTGTGCTATAATCATTAAGCTATATCTCGCCGGGTACGCCGGGGGAGGGGCTGCGCCCCAGTAGGACCCCGCCGGACAGCGGCCTTGTGCCATGTCCTGTTTCTTTTTGTAATAGCCCGGCAATCGTTGGGAGCCGCCCCGAATTCTCTTTGGGGAAGGGCGCAGGCTCCACAAAATTTCGGAGGTGCTTTATGAGCGCAATTGAGATGATCGGCGCGGTTTTGATGATCGCCGTCAGCATCGTGGTTACCGTTATTATCATGTTCCAGAATCCCAAAGGGGATGGCCTTTCCTCCCTGGCTGGGGGCAGTTCCTTTATGAGCGGAGTCCAGGACCGCAGCATCGACGCGAAGCTGAACCGGCTGATCCGGGTGCTGGCGGTGGCCTTCTTTGTGGTCACCATTGCGGTGTATGCCTTTGGCATCTATCTCTAAGAAAAACCGTTCACCCATAAACCACCCTCGGTCTGCGGCCGGGGGTGGTTTTCTGTCCGGCATAGTCCAACCTGGGGCGGAAATATGATAGAAAGCAGAAGCCCCGGCCCTCTCCGGGGGGAGAGAGCCGGGACGCCTCTTTCAGAGCCGGGAGAGTTTAGCAGCAGCCACAGCCGCAGTCGTTGTTCTGGGGGACCTCGCAGCCGCAGCCACAGCCGCGGTTACGGCTGAAGTTGCAGTTGGTAGCCAGGAACCAAACGATGATGAGCAGGATCAGGGTGTCCTCGTCCAGACCCAGAAAGCCTCTGTTGCATCCGCAGTTACACATAATGTCGCTCCATTTCTCCGTGCTACTCGTTATTTTGGACCTGCCCGCCAGGCTGCACGGACGGCGGTGGCCCAACCCAGACGCCGCGGGACCTCTCTGCACCCGTTTTCCCTGGGTTCAACCCATACTATGACTGCCCCATAAAGTTGGTGACAGCGAATAAAAAAGTAGGAGCCGTCCAATGCTAACGGTGTATGAAAGTCACAATCAACGGACGGGAGAGCTGATCCTATGTATAAATTTACCGGTTTTAGTACCAAGGCCAACAACGCCATCAACCTGGCACTCCTTTCGGCGGAGCAGATGGGCCACACCTATGTGGGCAGCGAGCATCTTCTTTTGGGACTGCTGCGGGAAAGCACCGGCGTGGCCGCCATGCTTATGACCCAGAAGGGCCTGCGGTACGATGAGGCGATGTCCCAGGTGGAAGGAATGGTGGGGAAGGGGATCCTCTCCGCCCTCACCCCTGGGGACCTCAGCGTCCGGTGCAAGCGCATCCTGGAAAACGCCCTTTTGGAGGCCCGCATCTCCGGCCAGACCCTGGCGGGGACCGAGCATATCCTCCTCACCCTGCTTCACGAGCCGGATTGCACCGCGATGCGGGTGCTGGGGGAGTGCAAAGCGGACTGCGCCGGGCTGGAAAAGGTGCTGCGGGAGATGATTTCCGCCGACCTGCGGGAGCCGCCGGAGCGCAGCCGCAGCCGGCAGCCCCAGGCCCAGGGACGGGGACAGCCCCGGCCGCCGGCACGCACAAACAATCTGGAAAAATTTGGACGGGATCTCACCGACCTGGCCCGGATGGGCCGCCTGGACCCGGTTATCGGCCGGGAGAAGGAGATCCAGCGGGTGATTCAAATCCTTTCCCGGCGCACCAAAAATAACCCCTGCCTCATCGGGGAAACCGGGGTGGGGAAGACCGCCATTGTGGAGGGGCTGGCCCAGCGCATTGTGAGGGGCGACGTGCCCGCGGGGCTGAAGGACAAGACCATTTTCGCCCTGGACATGGGGGCTCTTATCGCCGGGGCCAAATACCGTGGCGAGTTTGAGGAGCGGCTGAAGGCCGTGCTCAACGAGGTGAAGCAGTCCGAGGGCCGGATTCTGCTGTTCATCGACGAGCTGCACACCATCGTGGGCGCGGGCAAGACCGAGGGGGCCATGGACGCGGGCAACCTCCTGAAGCCCATGCTGGCCCGGGGAGAGCTGCACTGCATCGGGGCCACCACCTTGAACGAGTACCGGCAGTATATTGAGAAGGACGCCGCCTTAGAGCGGCGGTTCCAGCCCGTGATGGTGTCCGAGCCCACGGTGGAGGACGCGGTGGCCATCCTGCGGGGGCTGAAGGAGCGATACGAGGTGTTCCACGGGGTGAAGATCACCGACGGGGCCATCGTGGCCGCCGCCACGCTCAGCAACCGCTATATCACCGACCGCTTCCTGCCGGACAAGGCCATCGACCTCATCGACGAGGCCTGCGCCCTCATTCGCACGGAGATGGACTCCATGCCCACCGAGCTGGACGTGATTTCCAGAAAAATCATCCAGTGCGAAATCGAGGAGGCGGCGCTGAAAAAGGAGGAGGACCAGCTCTCCCGGAGCCGGTTGGCCGACATCCAGAAGGAGCTGGCCGAGCTGCGAGACCAGTTCCACGCGGGCAAGGCCAAGTGGGAGAACGAGAAAAGCGCCATCGGCAAGGTGCAAAAGTTGCGAGAGGATTTGGAGGCGGCCAACGCCCAGCTGGAGAAGGCCCAGCGGGAGTACGATTTGGAGAAGGCGGCCCAGCTCCAGTACGGCGCCATCCCAGAGCTCAAAAAGCAGCTGGAGGAGCAGGAGAGCTTTGCCGCCCAGTCTAAGGAGGACAACCTGCTGCGGGACAAGGTCACGGAGGAGGAGATCGCCCGGATTGTAGAGCGGTGGACGGGCATCCCCGTGGCCAAGCTGATGGAGGGGGAGAGGGAGAAGCTTCTGCACCTGGAGGACATCCTGCATAAGCGGGTGGTGGGCCAGGACGAGGCGGTGCGGCTGGTGAGCGAGGCCATTTTGAGGAGCCGCGCCGGCATCGCCGACCCGGATAAGCCCATCGGCTCCTTCCTGTTCCTGGGCCCCACAGGCGTGGGCAAGACCGAGCTGGCCAAGGCGCTGTCCGAGGCTCTGTTTGACAGTGAAAAGAATCTTGTCCGCATCGACATGAGTGAGTATATGGAGAAGTTCTCCGTCTCCCGCCTCATCGGGGCGCCTCCGGGATATGTGGGCTACGAGGAGGGCGGCCAGCTCACCGAGGCGGTGCGCCGCCATCCCTATAGCGTGATTTTGTTCGACGAGGTGGAGAAGGCCCACCCGGACGTGTTCAACGTATTACTTCAGGTTTTGGACGACGGCCGTATTACTGACAGTCAAGGCCGGACGGTGGATTTTAAGAACACCGTCATCATCCTCACCTCCAACCTGGGCAGCCAGTACCTGCTGGACGGCATCGGCCAGGACGGGGAGGTGAGCGCCCAGGCCCGGGCTCAGATGGACGAGCTGCTCAAGCGCTCCTTCCGGCCGGAGTTTTTGAACCGGCTGGATGAGATCGTGTTCTACAAGCCCCTGACCAGGGACAACATCTACCACATCATCGACCTGCTGCTGGCGGGGCTAAACCGCCGCCTGGCCGACAAGCGCCTCAAGGTGGAGCTAACGGACGCCGCCAAGTCGCTGATTTTGGACGCCGCCTACGACCCCATGTACGGGGCGCGGCCCCTGCGCCGGTATCTTCAGCACACCGTGGAGAACCTGGTGAGCCGGAAGATCATCGCCGGGGAGGCTGTCCCGGATTCCGTCCTCACTGTGGACGCGGCGGACGGGGAGCTGACCGTTGTGTAAAGGGAAATCCCCTCCCAGCGCAGCTGGGAGGGGATTTCTATTATTCCGCTGAGGCGGACGCTTCCCCGCCGCCGGTGCTCCGCCTGAGGATATTCCAGACGTCCTCATAAATCGACTGGAATAGAGATGGCCGCGCGGCAGCTGCATCCGCCACAGCCTCCCGGTCCACCATACGAAGCTCCTGCTCACAGCCGCGCCGTTTCAACTCAGATTGAATATTGGAGGCCCATTCCTCGAACGTGGATGTCACATTGCGGGCATTGCCGAGGGCGCGGTCAATTTCGCCATAAATGTCCTCAGCGGAGGTATCAATCCACGTGTCAAACTCGTCCCTCTGCTGGTCCGTGCCCGCGCTGTAGTCCTTGAACATATAGCCCATCCGAGAGGGATCATTCTTTGACAGGCGGTTCAGCACCGCCGCACCCTTCTGTAAAAACTCCTCCCGTGCCGTCCGGGCCGCATCCAGCAGACGGGAGACATCCTCCCGTCCCATCTGTTCCGGCAGGGCCGCCTTCCCATCCAGCATATCTTGGTACGATTGGATGGTCTGATCAAAGGCAGAGAGTTGGTCCCGGTATTCTATCAAAGAAGCCTCATGCTGCTGGCTCTGATATGAGTTTGTCCTGTACACATCCAAAAAATAACGCAGCACATCCTCCGGCAGTTCCTCGATGGAATCGTCTCCCCTGCGCTGCACGGCCTCGGCCGACAGTTCCACGGTATCAAACCGGGCTTTTAGCTCCTTTGCCCGATCCTGCGGGCTGGACATATTTTTAGACAGCCGGTTCAGCGCATCAATGGCAGGCGGCTGGGCAGGTCCCTGCCCCAGCCTGTTCTGCTGAAAAATACTGTTTGGCTGGAACAGGTTTGCAAAATTAACTACATTCATGATATCTCCTCCAAAGTCATTCCGCCGAGGCGGACGTCTCTCCACCACCGGACGATGAGGCCCCGCTGCCAGAGGACGCCTCCGGTGCGGAAACGCCGGGTGCCTCCCCGCTGTCCCCGCTTCTCTCGGTAGAGCCGCCGTTCTTGTCCTCCTCGTCCAGCACGCTTTTTTCGTCTTCGGGGTCGGGATTCTGGCGGCGCATGGCCATGGCCAGCTTGTAGCCCTCCGGGTCGTTCTCCATCAGATAGCGCAGGTCCTCCGGAGGGACCCGGTTGCCCTTCATGATGGACGCGGCGATTTTCTGGCACTTGCTCAGCACCTTCAGCGCCTTGTCCAGCCGGTCCAGATGGCCCTTGGAGCTCTCTAATTGGCTCAGGCTGTTGTTCATCCGAGCCTGCCGCCGCTGCTCCCGCTCCAGGTCCAGCTCCAGTCGCTTTCGGTTCTGCTCCTCCAAAAAGCTCAGCGCCTGCCTGGACAGGGTGAGCTTGTCGGCGGGAGGCTGCTTTTGGGCGGGCTGGGCCGGGGCGGGGGCATCCGCTTCCGCCTTCTTTGCCATGGCCTTGGACAGCCGCTCATTGCGCCGCAGCTCCCGCGTGGTGCGCAGCTCCATATTCACCGCTCCTTTCCGTGTTATACTCTATAAAAGCTATCGGAGGAATTTGCACCTTTGTTAATCCCAAACAAAAATTTTTCATCCCCTGTCAGGATTTGCGCTCCCCAATCGTATTTCAGGTGAAGGCGCCTTTGAAGGAGAGATACCCATGAAACAAATGGACCCGCAGGAGGCCGCGCGGCTGGTGAATGCCTACTCCGACCTGATTCTGCGGCTGAGCTACACGTATCTGAAGTCCACCCAGGACGGGGAGGACATCTGTCAGACGGTGCTGCTCAAGCTGCTCGCCGGGGACGAGAGCTTTGAAAGCCCCGAACATGAGAAGGCCTGGGTGGTCCGCACCGCCATCAACGCCTGCAAGGACGAGCTGCGCTCGTTCCGGCGGAAGGCGGTGCCCCTGGAGGAAGCGGCGCAGGCCGCCGCCCCGGAGCCGCCCCGGTCCGAGGTGCTGGAGGCGGTGACGGCCCTGCCGGAAAAATACCGAGAGGCGATTTATCTCTTTTATTACGAGGGGTATTCGGTCAAGGAGATCGCCGACCTCACGGGGCGCAGCGAGGCGGCGGTGTGCGCCCACCTGAGCCGGGGGCGGAAAAGGATGAAAATCATGTTGGGAGGAGACGGCTATGGAGCAGAACGAACGGTTTGAGGGGGAGTACCGGGACGCGCTGGATTCCCTGCGGTTTTCCGAGGACGGAAAGGAGCGCATGATGAAAAATTTGATGGAACAGCAGGCGGGGCAGCCTGTAAAAGGGAAGCGGTTCCGGCCCCTGCGGGCGGCGCTGATTGCGGCGGCGCTGGTGGCAGCCCTGCTGGGAACAGCGGGGGCGGCCCAGTTCTTTGGGGTGCAGGTCAATTTCCAGCCCGAGGAGCCGTCCGACGTCCCCGGCCTGGGGAAGTACACGGTGACGGGCGGGGTGGCCTATTTCCCGGCGGACATCTTTTCCCAGGAGGTCTGGGAACTGGGTGAGCAGGAGAACAACGCCAAGAGTTTTTCCACCTGGGAGGAGCTGGAGCGGTTTGTGGGCCGGAAGCTGATGGATAACCCGGTGCTGGAGGAGGCCCCGCGGGGGGTGACGGTGTCGTCCGACCAGATGCAGGGGAGCCCCACCAATGTCATGCTGGACGCGATGAACAGCGAAAAGGGACTTTTCCGCATCATGACCATGGATAACTATCAGCTGGACGATGTTTTGCTCAGGCGCCATGCGGTGCTGTATACCGACATCGCTCAGGAGAACTTTGTGGACAACTTTGGAGAGGACCATGAGCCGGAAATCGCCTGGTTCTATGAGCAGGGGACCCAGCTTTCCACCGAAGAGTACACCACGGCCAACGGACTGGCCGTCACCATCGTCCGGGAGGCGGGGCGTTTTACTGAGTACACGGCCCACTTCTCCATCAACGGCGTGCGGGGGACAATTATGGCCAGCTACCAGGGAAAGGACTGGCAGCAGGACAACTCCGAACACGTCCTGGCGGTGCTCAAGCAGGCGCTGGACGGCTTTGTGGTGTGACTTCGCAAAAGAGACCCCGGGGAAAACCTCCGGGGTCTCTTTTGTGCTATTTCCCCGTTGACAACCGGGAAAAATATGATAAAATAATTGGGCAATGACGGAGCCAAGTCCGGCCCGCCGCGCCCAAGCGAGAGGGGACAGTGAAAGCCCTTGCGCCAAGCCGCCGGACAAGCCACTCCCCAGCGCCCCCGGGACGACCGGGGCGTATGGCGCGCGTTAAGGGCCAACGAGTGTCCTCGCCAGGAGGAAACCGGGGTGGTACCGTGGGCCGTTGCCCACCCCCGGGCGGTGGCGGGGGCGTTTTCTGTTTTTGGAGGGATTTCCATGACCCACCAGCAGCTTTGGGCGGCATACCGGGCCGCCAACCCCGACGCCGGGGATGAGTACGAGGCGTGGGCCTACGGGGCCGACCCGGACGGGCTGGCAGAGCTGACCCGGGCCGGGATCAAGACCGCCACCGCCAGCGCGGGGCCGCTCTACGAGCTGGAGGGCGAACCCTTGCCCCGGGCCGGGGAGTACAGCGTGATTCTGGACGGCCGGGACCGGGCGGTGTGCGTCATCCGCACCACCAGGGTGTATACCGTGCCCTTCGAGGAAGTAAGCGCCGAGCAAGCCTACCGGGAAGGGGAGGGCGACCGCTCGCTGGCCCACTGGCGGCGGATGCACGAGGACTTTTTCCGGGCGGAGCTGGCGGAGGCCGGATTGGAGTTCTCGCCGGAAATGCCGGTGGTGTGCGAGGAGTTTGAGGTGGCGTACCCTCCCCTACCATAAAATCAAAACAAATATCATAAAACGGAGGTAATTCCCATGTACGATCCCAAGCCCTACGGCCTGAACGAGCTGCGGGAGATGTTCCTGAAGTTCTTCGAGACCAAGGACCACTTGCGCCTGCCCAGCTTCTCCCTGATTCCGCAAAATGACGCGTCCCTGTTGCTCATCAACTCCGGTATGGCCCCGATGAAGCCCTACTTCACCGGGGAACAGGAGCCCCCCCGCCACCGGGTCACCACCTGCCAGAAGTGCATCCGCACCGGGGACATTGAGAACATCGGCCACACCGACCGCCACGGCACCTATTTTGAGATGCTGGGCAATTTCTCCTTCGGCGACTACTTCAAAAAGGAGGCCATCCACTGGGCCTGGGAGTTTTTGACCTCCCCCGAGTGGGTGGGGCTGGACCCCAGCCGCCTGTACCCCTCCGTGTTCGCCGGGAACAAGACCACCCCCGCCGACGACGAGGCGTTCCGCATCTGGAACGAGGAGATCGGCATTCCTGCCGGCCGGATCTTCAAATTCGGCAAGGAGGACAACTTCTGGGAGCACGGCTCCGGCCCCTGCGGCCCCTGCTCCGAGATCTACTACGACCGGGGGGAGAAGTACGGCTGCGGCAAGCCCGGGTGCACCGTGGGTTGTGACTGCGACCGGTATATCGAGGTGTGGAACGTGGTGTTCTCCCAGTTCGACAACGACGGGGACAACCACTACACCGAGCTGAAGCAGAAGAACATCGACACCGGCATGGGCCTGGAGCGGCTGGCCTGCGTGTGCCAGGGGGTGGGCTCCCTGTTCGACGTGGACACCGTGATGAACATCACCAACAAGGTGAGCGAGATCACCCACGCCCACTACGGAGAGTCGAAAGAGAAGGACGTATCCCTCCGTGTAATCACCGACCACATCCGCTCCGCCACCTTTATGATCTGCGACGGCGT
>OFFQ01002154.1_pt1 | contig 10410 bp, 10 predicted proteins | sample 1521411 | NCBI WGS metagenome assembly OFFQ01 (sample SAMEA3504110, study PRJEB24116) | mouse gut metagenome | biome: mouse gut; feature: mouse-associated habitat; material: faeces | place: Denmark | collected 2011 | reverse complement strand
TGAACCTCCAGGTACTGCCTATCGCCTTTCTACAAAGTTAAGGCCCTTTAGGGCCGGGTAGGGCGAGACACCGGGGGCACCCCGGAGGGCGAGACACCAGCGGCACGCCGGCGGTTTTCTTTTTTCTTCTTTTTCTTTTCTCGTGAAAAGAAAAAGAAGAGGATCCCCGAAAACGACACAATACAATATGGAGGCGCTTTCTTTGTACAACAGCCGTCTAAGTTTTTACAAAACCCCCTTTGGCGCGGTGCCGGTGGGGGAGCGGGTGATTTTCCGGGTGATTCCCCCGGAGGAGCTCCCGGACCCCCGGCCGGTGCTGGAAATATTTCCTATCGGGCAGGGGGATAACCCCTCCGCCGTCACTCGAATCGAAATGCGGGGCCAGCCTGCGCCAGGGGAGAAGACCAGCTACAGCTGCGCCTACCTCCCGGCAGAGGCCGGGGTGTACCAGTACCGCTTCTGCATCCAGGGGAACCTGGGGGAGTTTTTCCTTCTGCGCCAGCCGGATTCCTCCGCCGGGGTGAACGAGGGGGGGCTGTGGCAGCTCACCGTTTATGAGCCCTTCACCGTCCCCAAGGAGATGGAGGGGGCCATCTTCTACCAAATCTTCCCGGACCGCTTCTGCAATTCCGGCGCCCCCAAGGGGGATCTGCCTGCCGGGCGGGTCCTCCACCAGGACTGGGACGAGGCCCCGGTGGACCGCCCCGACGAGAATGGCCAGTTCCTCTGCAACGACTACTTCGGCGGGGACCTGGCCGGCATCCGCCGGAAGCTCCCCTACTTGGTCAGCCTGGGGGTGGAGGTCATCTACCTCAACCCCATCTTTGAGGCCCACGCCAACCACCGGTACAACACCGCCGATTACAAAAAAATTGACCCTCTGCTGGGCAACGAGGAGGACTTCCGCGCCCTCTGCGCCGCCGCGGGGGCCCTGGGGATGCGGGTGGTGCTGGACGGGGTCTTTAACCACACCGGCAGCGACAGCATCTACTTTAACCGGGAAAAGCGGTACGGGGAGCACTCCGGGGCCTGCAACGACCCCAACAGCCCCTACCGGGACTGGTACTCCTGGAAGCACTGGCCGGACAGCTACGAGAGCTGGTGGGGATTTTTGACCCTGCCCAACGTCAACGAGGGCTGCGAGGCCTACCAGGAGTTCATCTGCGGGGAGGACGGCGTCCTCCGCAAGTGGCTGGACGCCGGGGCCTCCGGCTTCCGCCTGGATGTGGCCGACGAGCTGCCGGACTTCTTCCTGGAAAAGATTCGGGAGGCGGTGAAAAGCGCTGGAGAAGATAAGCTGGTGCTGGGGGAGGTCTGGGAGGACGCCTCCAACAAAAACAGCTAAGGCAGCTACCGCAAGTACCTGCTGGGGCACCAGCTGGACAGTGTGATGAACTACCCCTGGCGCACCGCCATCCTCCGCTTCCTGCGCCTGGGGGAGGGGCAGGAGCTCCAAAACGCCATCATGGACATCCTGGAGAACTATCCGCCCCAGGTGGCGGGCATCCTGATGAACTGCCTTTCCACCCACGACGTGCCCCGGTGCATCACCGCCCTGGCCGCCCCGGACATGGAAGGGCGGGGCCGGGACTGGCAGCGGGAGCACAACACCTTCACCGCCGACCAGTATTACTTCGGCCGCCACATGGCAAAGCTGGCCGCCCTCATCCAGTACACCCTCCCCGGCTGCCCCAGCCTCTACTACGGGGACGAGGCGGGGCTGGTGGGCTACGCCGATCCCTTCAACCGGGGGACCTACCCCTGGGGACACGAGGACCAGGATCTTCTGGCCTTCTTCCAGGAGATCGGAGTCCTGCGGAAAAACAGTCCGGTGCTGCGCCGGGGGAAGTTTGTCCCCCTCTGCTTTGGGGACAGCTTCTGCATCTACCAGCGCACCCTGGGGGAGGAGACCATCGCCATTGCGGTGAACCGCAGCGGGGACTACCAGGAGATTCCCTGGAGCCGTCCCCTGCCGGAGGATGCAAAGCTGCTCCTGACGGTGGGTGGGGCGGAGGGCCTCCATGGCCTCCATCCCCGCTCCGCGGTCGTGGTTCAAATCCGGGAATAAGAAAAAATCCACTGAAAGAAACGCCTGCGCACCTGCCGGGAAACCGCTGTTTTCCGGCGGGTGCCGCTCTTTACATAGAGAAAAAACAGATAAACGCCGGCAAGGCGGGGAGGGATCCATGATAAAAACAATTTTTTTCGATGTGGACGGGACGCTGGTCTCCCACACCCAAAGGGCGCTTCCAGCCAGCGCAAAGCGCTCCCTGGAGCGGCTGAAGGAAAAGGGAATCCGGCGGGTGGTCGCCACAGGCCGGCACCGGATGGAGCTGCCGGAGCTGCCGGTGCGGGGTATCTCCTTTGACGGGTACATCACCTTAAACGGCCAGCTCTGCTTTGACGGGGAGGGGCGGCTTATAGCCAGCAGCCCCATCACCGGGGCGGATAAGGAGCACCTCCTTCAGCTCTTTGTCCAAAAGGAGCTCCCCATCCTGCTGGTGGAAAAGGATGACATGTACATCAATTTCATCAACCCCTGGGTGGAAGCCGCCCAAAAGGCCATTTCCACCGGGCTCCCCAGGGTGGGGCGCTATACCGGAGGGGAGGTCTACCAGGTGGTGGCCTACCTGGGCAGGGGCAGGGAGGAGGAGCTGTCCCCCCTGCTGCCCGGCTGCAAGATTACCCGGTGGAACGAGTACGGCGTTGATATTATCTCCAGCCAGGGGGGCAAGGCTTGGGGAATCCAGCAGTACCTGGCCTTCACCGGCCTGAAGCGGGAGGAGACGGCGGCCTTTGGGGACGGGGAAAACGACATGGATATGCTGGAGTTTGTGGAGATGGGCATAGCCATGGGCAATGGGGAGGAGCAGGTGAAAAGGCGCGCCAATCTGGTGACCGCCTCGGTGGATGAGGACGGAATCGAAAAGGCGCTGGTGCAGCTGGGGCTTATGGAATAGTCTTTGGCCCCCTCCTCTTTTTTTCTTCCCCCGGTATTCCCCACCCCTTTTCCCATATACATAGGATATACACAAAGGAAAAAAAGGGGCGGGAAGAGCATGGGAAAGAAGAAGCGGGCCGGTTTGGCGGCTCTGGGGGCGGCGGTGGCGCTGCTGTTTGGGGTTACCCCCGCCTGGGGGGAGTGCCTGGTGAGCGGCAGCGATTACACAGTGGGGGCAAAAGCCGCGGTGGTGATGGAGGCCCAGACGGGGACGCTGCTCTTCGCCCAGGAGGCCCACAAGAAGCTGCCCATGGCCAGCACCACCAAAATCATGACCGCTCTGCTGACCCTGGAGCAGGAGGGGCTGGACGAGACCTTCACCGTGGACCCGGTGGCCATCCAGGTGGAGGGCTCCTCCATGGGCCTCCAGGAGGGGGACGCCGTCACCCTGCGGGCGCTGGCGGGGGGGATGCTCACCGCCTCCGGCAACGACGCCGCCGGGGCCGCCGCGGTGCGGATTGACGGCAGCAAGGAGGCCTTCGTCCAGCGGATGAACCGCCGGGCCCAGGAGCTGGGGATGCTGGAGACCCACTTTGTCACCCCCTCCGGCCTGGACGCGGAGGAGCACTACTCCACCGCCTACGACATGGCCCTTTTGGGGCGGGCCGCCCTCCAGAACCCGGTTTTTGCGGAGATGGCGGGCCAAAAGCGCCTTGCCCTCACCTACGGCAACCCGCCCTACCGGCGCAGCCTCCTGAACCACAACCGCCTGCTCTCCCTCTATCCGGACGCCATCGGCATCAAGACCGGCTTCACCAAAAAGGCGGGACGCTGCCTGGTCTCCGCCGCCCAGCGGGACGGGGTGACCCTCATTGTGGTGACCCTGAACTGCGGCGACGACTGGAACACCCATATGGCCCTCTACGAGCGGTATTTCCCCATGGTCACAGTCCAGGAGCTGCGCCCCCAGGGGGAGATTACCCTGCCGGTAACCGGCGGGGAGGCCCCGGCGGTGCCCCTTCGGGCCACCGAAAGCCCGGTGCTGGCCCAGGTGCAGGGGCAGGAGGGGAAGATTGAGGGAAAAATTTTTGCCCCGAATTTTTGGTACGCCCCCATTTTAGAGGGTGACATTGTTGGCAAAATCGTATATTATAAGGAGGGACAGCCAGTGGGAGAAAGTCCCCTGGCCGCCGCCGCCACCGTCCGTGCCGCCGCTTTGGCGGAGGAGCCCCGGAAAAAGGGCCTCTTCTTCTGGCTGAAGGGCCGGTAGGCCCCCCGGCAAGAGGACCCCCTCTGCCAAGGAGACACGCTGTTTTTCCCAAAAAGAAAGAGGAGGCAGTTTTTAGGGGAAAGCGGCCGTCCGACACAGCGATTCGCAATCAGAAAGGACAAAAATATGCCAAAGCCCATCCGAATCCAAAAGCTCCTTAGCGACAGCGGCATCCTCTCCCGCCGCAAAACGGAGGAATACATCCGCGCCGGAAGGCTCACCGTCAACGGCCGTCCGGCGGAGCCGGGCCATCCCACCCTGCCCACCGACGTCATCGCCATTGACGGCCAGCGGGTGCGGCTGGAAAAGAAAAAGGAAAACCTCTATATCATGCTCAATAAGCCCAGGGGATACGTCACCACCACCAGCGACGAGCTGGGCCGCCGGTGCGTCACCCAGCTGGTGGAGGAGCTGGAAACCAGGGTCTACCCCGTGGGCCGCCTGGACAGGGACAGCGAGGGACTGCTCCTCCTCACCAACGACGGGCAGTTTGCCAACCTCATCATGCACCCCAGCCACCACATCGGCAAGACCTACCGGGTCACCGTCCGCCCCGGCATCACCGAGGAGCAGTGCATCGCCCTCTCCGCCGGGGTGGATATTGGGGAGGAGGGGAAGCCGGAGCTTACCGCCCCCGCCACCGTCCTGGTGCTGGATAAATTCCCCGACCGGGCGGTGGTGCAGATCACCATCACCCAGGGGAAAAACCGCCAGGTGCGCCGGATGTGCGAGGCGGTGGGCCTCACCGTCGCCCGCCTTAAACGCACCGCCATCGGCCCCCTGCGCCTGGGGATGCTTGCCCCCGGCCAGTGGCGGGAGCTGAAAAAGAGCGAGCTTATCGCCCTGCGGGGAGCCGGTGGAGGCGCCGCCGCGGAGGCCCTCCCCGCCGCCGGGAAGGAGAAGCCGGTTTCCTCCGGCAGCAGCAAGGGGGGGCGCCCCGGACCGAAAAGAAGCGGCGGGCCCCAGAAGAGGTCTTCCCCCAAAGCCGGCAAAGAGCCGAGGGACGGCATGAGCCGGGACCGCTCCGGCGGTCTGCGCTTTAAGGCCCCGGACAAGCGTTCCCCCAGGGGAGGGCCCCGGAAATGATTCAGATTTTGCCGGTTCCCGCCGAACGTCTCCCCACCTTTTGCCGGGAAAAGGGGCTCCAAAGCCCCGCCCCCCTGCGGGGATATACCGCCTGCCAGGGAGATTGCTCCCTGGGCTGGTGCCTGGTGGCCCAGGGGGAACCCTGCCTGGTCCTGGGGGTGGAGGCGGAGGACAGCCTGCTGGCCGACGGCCTGCTGCGGGCGGCGCTCTTTCCCCTCTATGAAGGGGGCGCCCGGCAGTACCGCTTTGCGGCGCCAGCCGCCGCCCCCCTGCCAGAACGCTACGTCACCGCAGGATGCGGGGAGCTTTCGGAGCTTTTTGCCCCCTGCTGCCAGAAGGAGGAAAAGGGATGAGAGATGAGTTTGCAATTCTGTTTTCTGTGCTGTGCGGGTACCTCCTGGGGAGTATCAGTTTTTCCATTATCCTCAGCCGCCTGCGCTATCAGGACGATATCCGCCGCCACGGCAGCGGCAACGCCGGCATGACCAACACCCTGCGTACCTACGGGAAGCTTTCCGCCGCGCTGGTGCTGGCGGGGGACGCCGCCAAGGGGGCCCTGGCCGCCTGGATTGGCCTGGAGCTGGGCGGGCCCATGACCATGTACATGGCGGGGCTCTTTGCCGTCATCGGGCATATGTTCCCGGTCTTCTTCGGCTTCCGGGGGGGCAAGGGGGTGGCCACCGCCGCCGGGTTCATCCTGGGGAGCCAGCCCTTCCTCTGCCTTATCCTGGCGGTGGTGTTTGCGCTGGTGGTCTTTTTCAGCCGGTATGTCTCCCTGGGCTCCGTCACCGTGGCGGTGCTCTATCCCCCGCTGGTGGTCTGGATGAACCGGGGGCACTACTGGCAGGCCGGAATGCTCCTGGGCGATTGGCTGTCCCTGGCCTGCCCCTTCCTCATGGCCGCCCTGGTCATCTGGGCCCACCGCGGCAACATCAAACGCCTGCTGGCGGGGACCGAGAATAAGCTGGGCCAGAAGGTCAAGTGACTTCTTTTTCTTCTTACGAAAGAAGAAAAAGAAGCAAAAAGAAGAACGGCAAGGGCTATCAAAAGATGAGTGCCAAATCCAAAACTCCAGGCACTCGCTAACGCCCTACGCAAAGGTTAAGCCCCCAAAGGGGGCGGGTAGGGCGAGACACCGGCGGCACGCCGGAAGGAGATATGATACTATGAAGAAACCGCTTGCACTTATTATTATGGATGGCTTCGGCGACCGCGCCGAGGACTACGGCAACGCCATCCATGCCGCCAAAACCCCTAACCTGGACCGCATCTTTGCCGAAAACCCCCGCACCGATATCGGCGCTTCCGGCATGGATGTGGGTCTGCCGGAGGGGCAGATGGGCAACTCCGAGGTGGGCCACACCAACATCGGCGCCGGCCGGGTGGTTTACCAGGAGCTCACCCGCATCACCAAGGCGGTGAAGGAGCAGGAAATTGACCGCAACGAGGTGCTGGTGGGGGCGATGCAAAGCGCCAAGGAAAAGGGCACCGCCCTCCACCTGATGGGCCTTCTGTCCGATGGCGGCGTCCACAGCCACCAGAACCACATCTACGGCCTCCTGGAGCTGGCAAAGCGCCAGGGCCTTACCAAGGTCTATGTCCACTGCTTCATGGACGGCCGGGACACTCCCCCCGCCTCCGGCAAGGACTACATCCAGGCCCTGCTGGGGGAGATGGAGCGAATCGGCGTGGGCCGCGTCGCCACCATCTCCGGCCGGTACTACGCCATGGACCGGGATAACCGCTGGGAGCGGGTGGAAAAGGCCTATAACGCCATTGTAAACGGCTGGGGCATCCTCCAGCCGGACCCGGTAAAGGTGATGGAGGATTCCTATGCCGCCGGGACCACCGATGAGTTTGTGGTTCCCACCGTTTGCTATGCGGATGGAACCATCGGCCCTGGGGATTCGGTCATCTTTGCCAACTTCCGCCCCGACCGGGCCAGGGAAATCACCCGCACCCTGGTGGACCCGGATTTTTCCGGCTTTGTTCGGGAAAATGGACTCTTCCCCCTCTACTATGTCTGCATGACCCAGTACGACGCCACCATGCCCGGCGTCCACATCGCCTTCCCGCCCCAGTCCCTCCAGAACACCTTCGGCCAGTATATCTCGGATAAGGGCCTCACCCAGCTGCGCATTGCGGAGACGGAGAAATACGCCCATGTCACCTTCTTCTTTAACGGCGGCGTGGAGGCCCCCTGCCCTGGGGAGGACCGGGCCCTCATCCCCAGCCCCAAGGTGGCCACCTACGACCTGAAGCCGGAGATGAGCGCCGTGGAGGTCACCGACGAGGTGCTTGCCCGGCTGGACAGCGGCAAATACGACGTGGTTATCCTGAACTTTGCCAACTGCGATATGGTGGGGCATACCGGCATCTTTGAGGCCGCCGTCAAGGCGGTGGAAACGGTGGACGCCTGCGTGGGCCGGATGGTGGCGAAGATTCAGGAGCTGGGTGGCGCCGCCCTCATCACCGCCGACCACGGCAACGCCGACCAGATGTACGAGCCGGACGGGAAGCCCTTCACCGCCCACACCACCAACCCCGTCCCCTTTGTGGCGGTGGACACGGGGGCCAAGGCCCTGCGGACCGGGGGCCGCCTGGCGGACATCGCCCCCACCATGCTGGAGATTCTGGGCCTGCCCCAGCCCCCGGAGATGGACGGCCGGAGCCTGCTGGTGAAATAAGCGCTCCTCTTCCGGTTCCCTGGAGATTTTCTTCCCAGGCAGTTGTTATTTCTCGGATTTCGTAATATAATAGTAAGAACCTGTTTCGCATCTTTTTGCAAACCACAACAAAGAAAAGGAGGCTCAACTGAAATGAGGAAAGGCACTGTAATTTCCATGATTGCCCTGCTGGTATCCATCGTGGGGCTGCTGGTGGCCCTTATCGCCTACTTCAAGCGGCGCAACTGCGCCTTGTGCGACGACCTGGACGACGAGCTGGTGGAGTACTACGGCGAGGATGACGAGGACTGCTGCTGCGAAGGCTGCTGCGAGGATGAGGACATCCTCCCGGAGGAAGAGGCCGAGGAGAGCCCCGCCGAGGAATAAGCACCGGGTTTTTAAGAAAAGAAAGCCGGGACCTGCTGCAAAAGCGGGTCCTGGCTTTTTTGCCGTTTTGGGGAGATGTTATTGGGGGCTGCGGTGGAACTTGAAAGGTTCGGGGCCTCCGGCGGAGCCGCTTGTGGCGGGACTGCAAGTGCATTGGCGGAAATGATTTTTAACGGTGTAATTGGGCGGCTGCGCCGCAGCCACCCCCTTCTTGAAGGGGGTGGCCCGAAGGGCCGGGGGATTCTAATCGCCGAAGGCGGTTCTTTTGGGGCTTCGTCCCCAAAAGAACTGGCCCGGAGGGAGCGGACGACGCTATTAGCCGGGAGCACTCCCTATGACATATGGGAGCTGCCTTTCCAGGGTCTACCGCCTGCCGCCCGGCCGGACCTCCGGATAAGCCCATTGCGGGTTATTAGGGGTGCACAACCCCTAATCCTTATTTTAAAAGCAGGGATATCTAAGGGGCGGCCAGCCCCTTAGACCGCTCTTTGGTTCCTTTCTGTCGGCACAGAAAGGAACCCCCCGCCGGGCAGGCGAATGAGATTAACCTTTCCCAAAAAGCAACATCCAGAAATGAGCTTTGCGCAGCAGTCCCCGCCGGATATTACAGCGTCGCCGGGTCCCCCCAGGTGTAACCGGCGTCCCGGACCCGGTCAATAAAACTGCCCATAATCTGGTCGTTGGTGGTGCTCACCGCGTGGAGAAGGTAAATGTTCCCCGGACAGGCCGCCTTGACCAGCTTCTCCTCCGAGGCCGCGGCCTCCGGCTGCTTATCGGTAAGCCAGTCCTGGTAGGCATAGGACCAAAAAACCGATTTGTACCCCATGGACTGTACCACCGCCAGGGTCTGCTCGCTGAAGTTTCCGCTGGGGAAGCGGAAATACTTCATCTCGTAGCCGAAGTTCTCCTTCACGTAGTCGTGGAGCTTCATCAGGTCCTCCGCCGCCTCCTTGGGGGTGAGGGTGCTGTAGTTCTTGTGGCTCCAGCTGTGGTTCCCCAGGACGTGGCCTTCGGCGATAATCTGTTTTACCAGCTCCGGCTCCCGGTTGGCAAAGTCGTAAGTAACGAAGAACAGACCCTTCACGCCCTTTTCCTTCAGCGTCGCCAAAAAGCTGGGGGTAAGGCCGTTTTCGTACCCTTCGTCAAAGGTCATATAAACCACCGGCTCATCCGCCGCCAGGAAGAGGGCATCGTACTTCCCGTACTTCTGGTTATAGAGGATGGCCCCCTGGGAGCGGTTCTTTTCGTCCCTGGGGCCGCCGGGGCCCCAATCCAGCCCCTTGGCGGAGAGGGCACCGATCTCCCCCAGATCGGTGCCCATAGTGGTGGTTGCAGAGGAAGGCTCGGAGCTGGAGCCGGAGCCGGAGCCGGGGAGGGAGGAAGCGCTGGAACCATCCGGGTTCTCATCCTCGCCGGTGATATCGTCCAGCATATCGTCCATTCCGTTTTCAAGGTCGTCCATCAAATCATCCTCCGGATGGCTGGAGGGGGAATTGCTGATGCTGCCGGAGGAGCTGGAGCTTTGGGAGCTGCTGGAGCTGTTCCCCATGCTGCCGGAAATGCTGCCGGAGACGCCGCCGGGGGAAGAGGGGGTGGGGGTGCTGCCGTTCATGGAGCAGCCGCCGGTGCAGCCGCTCATCCCCAGGGCCAGCGCCAGCGCCGCCGCGATGGAAAGAGCCGCAAGTCGTTTTGTTTTCATCAAAAATCACCTGTTCTTCCTTGGATTTGGCCCCGTCCGGAGGCTGGGGGAAAATAAAAGCCTCCGGGGCGGGCCGCAGATTCTAAGCCGCGGCGGTTTTGGAAGGCTTGCCGCTGCTTCGTGGTTAGTGTGCGCCGCAGCGGGGGAATTATGTTTCCAGTTTCTTCCGAAAAAACAGGGGATTTTCTGCACGGAAAACCGCCTCCCCCCGCAGCCGGGGAAGGCGGCGTAGTAGTCCAGATCATAGGCATCCGCAAAGTAGAGGAGGGGGAAGCGGTCCCCAAAGACCATGGTCCGGTCTGGCTGTCCGTCGAAGAAGGCGGTAAACTCCTGGTCCAGGGCCTCCAGCTCCAGGGCATAG
>OFFQ01002152.1_pt1 | contig 10424 bp, 11 predicted proteins | sample 1521411 | NCBI WGS metagenome assembly OFFQ01 (sample SAMEA3504110, study PRJEB24116) | mouse gut metagenome | biome: mouse gut; feature: mouse-associated habitat; material: faeces | place: Denmark | collected 2011 | reverse complement strand
CCTCCTGCACCTCAGTACCCAGGCCGTGCCAGGGCTTTTCGCGGACATAGAACATGGTTTCAACGTTTGCGGACATCGTTGTTTTCCTCCTTAAAAACAGTTTAGGAGCCCCAGGGAATGTCCCTGGGGCTCCATAGTTATAGTATATATCTGTGGCATCTTCGGAATCGGACCTAGTAAAAGTCAAGATGTCATTGACAGGGCCAACATTTCATCTCCGGTCTTCAACAGCAAGGCTTCCATGGAACGCAGATTCTTGGTATGCTCTGCGCAGCCGCAGTCCACCTCGGCTAAAGATTGGTCGATTCTATTTAATTGCTGGTCATAGAATTGTGCCAGGAAGTCATTGACCGATTTTTCATAGGTAGCCTTGATCTTTATTTCCTGATCTCTAAATTCATTCAACCATTTGTAATACTCCGCAAGCCGTTCCTGACTCTGGCGGCCCGAATCATCTTCCGGCTGATTGCTCTTGAAAAGATAGAAAATCAATCTGACAGCAGCCGTTATGATTGGGAGAGGCAGGGGGATCGGCAGGGGGACCGGCGCTTTATCTATGATAAAAGCCAATATCTGTGCCAAATCTCCCAGCAGAGCGGAATCGTCTTCCTGGGCCGGGCGAGCCGATTCACCAGAAGTTGCGGCCCGATAATCGGTCATTGCGCTTACCTTGATTTCTGTCTGAAGAATTGCGCGCTCCTGCTCAGCCACCTCTTTCAACAACGTATTCAACTCACTGTTCAGACGCTCGTCCACTCCCATGATTGTTTGACCGCTTGCGGCGGCAGTCTTTACCTCTTCCAGTATTGCCTCGATCTTCCGCAGCCCGTCAGCCATCAGCCGGTCCCGCAGGCGCTGGCGGGAAGCGAGCAGACTATCTCGGTTTTCGGCCAATTCCTGCTTTTCTCCATAGATTGCGGAATCCTGGTAGGTCTTCATCGCGTCTTGCAAAATATCCCGCAGATTGATAAGCGGTGTCCTAAGCATATAGACAAACTCGGAACGGCGGATGGTTTCATTCAGCGCATTGCGCAGAGAGAGTACGCCGGAGGCACTATACAGCATATCGCCTTCCTCTTTTGGGCACTCTCTCGCCATAAAAGCTGTGAACGCATTGACTGGGAAAATACCCAGGAAATTGTTTGCTTTTCCAACGATCTGCATCCCGTTTGTTGCACCATGTATTTCCAGATTTAAGGATATTTTCCCTACGATCCTCCGAATGGAGCCCTGATCCGGCACTGGGATATTGGGGTCCTCGTTTTCGTCCACATTCTTCTGATTGAGTACAACAGCGAGGGGCTTACCCATCTTCAGAATGTCAACGATTGCCTGATAGACCGTGGCGTTGTCGAACGTGTCCGCGTTATCCATGATGAAGAGGATCACATCGCTTTGCCAGATCTCCTTTTTCGCGATTTCCGTATGCTCCGCGTGGGCGTTGATGCCCGGCGTGTCGATCAGCGTGTAGCCCTCCCAGGGAACGGTTTGAATGGCGGTGGTTTTAGGGACATCGCCGGTAGAGGCAACATCCTTCCCGCACAAAGCGTTGATGAGGGTACTCTTACCCGCGTTATAGAGTCCATAAAACATGATCGTTGGAGACCTTTTATCAGATGCTTCGTGGCGTATTACTTGCAGCTTTTGCACGTTTTCCCGGTCACCAATTTGCTGGAGGAGGGTTTCACCCTCTTGCAGCAGGTTCAGAATCGTTTGCTTGTGGTTGTCGATCAACATAGTTGCCATGGCGGACTGACTCCCTTCTAATTTTCTGTAAAACGCAGCTGCTCCAGCTGCGTTGTCAATTGTTCCAGCTGCTTGTCCAACTGCTGATAGCGCTCTTGCAGCGGTGTAACACATGCAGAAGCCATCAGGTCAATTGAACCCGAGATATGCTCCTTAACCTTGGGCCGCAGCACCTCTATCTGCGCATCCAGATAGGACTTCAGATTATCTCCAATCTTGATTTGATCTGTTTCGTGAATAATGTCCTGAAAGTCCTTTTTACCTAAAACGCGCTGTTGAAAGTGTTCCCATAGATTCTTCGGTTCACGGCTCACAACTTTTTGCAGGATATACGCTGCATATTCCACGTGATATTCCGTCCCAGAATCAAGCTCTCCTGCAAACCGCGGCAGATCAACCGATAACACTAGCGATCCCAGTTTCTCCTTCAATCGTTTGGAACAAACGTTTGCAACCAACTTCGAAATTTCCTCCGACACTTCCCGCTGTACCACGCTCGGATCGCTTATCGCTCCGCGATCCCGCAGACTGCGAAACAGAAGGCTTAACTCCGTCGGTAAACGCAGCTCCACATCCGCACAGATCTTTCCCTCCTCCCGGCGGCACTCCTCCAGAACAGTCCGCAGATTTTCGATTTTCTGTGCTAACTCGCCGCGCAGCTGGAAAACTGTCAGAAAATTGCCGTCCGGCTCTCCGTCCCGCCCGATCAGGCGGTCAATAAATGCATTGACCTCTGTTTTGGGGCGGCGCATCTTCAGCGCAATTGCTTTGCTGGAGAGGATCGTCCCCATCTGAGAGAGGAACTTATCCAAATTACTGTCGGCATACAGCCTGCTGTCCTGGGTCTTGACCGCATCCCGCGCCAGCCGGACGGACAGGCTGAGGACGCGGGAATTTTCCATATTGCTGTTGCCGCTTATCTGGCAGACCTGCTCTGTGACGAAATCCTCCTGCGCTTTTCGATTTTCGGCTGTTTTGGGCAATCTGACGTTGACGATCCTGCCATTAGAAACCCCTTGACGGGTAAAATCCGACTTGGTAATCGCCAGAATCACTGGCTTGCCCATTCGGAATAGCTCTCCCAGCATTTCACGCTCATCGGCCTTGAAGGGACTGCTGGATGGAGTGAGGTAAACCACCAGATCGGCAAACTGTATGTACTCTTTCGCCAATTCCCCGTGTTCCGTTGTCAGTGAGTGCAGGCCAGGGGTATCCACCCAGGTCAAGCCCTGCTGCAATGTGTAGTGCTGGATGGTGGAGGTAGCCTCCGTGGTGTTCTCCGGGAAATATTCGATCTCCTTAACTTGCCGATCCTCCTTGCTGGCTTTGCTGAAATCCTCGATTTCGCAGACATGGGGCACATAAAGATCAGCGTAGGGGGTATCCCTCAGATTCCATCCGCCCACAAAATTTCCCAAGGAACTCTTGCCAGCGTTCACGTCTGCGAATACCAGAGCCAAGATGCTTTTCTCATGACGGTTGATGAACTCAGAACGCTTGATCTGGTCTTTGATGAAATCCTGCCAGTTTTTCAGCTGCGCACTGGCGCTGGCCATGGTTTTCCGGCAAATATCCTGATAGTCCCCTGTGCCAGAGGGAGGATTGGGTATTTGGATGCCAGACTCCAGCAGACGGAGCATCTGCGACTTTCGGTCTTCAATGCGGCTGCGGTTGTCGTTAAGGATCTGGTAGGAGGCGGCTATAGATCGGTAAAATTGGTTGAAACTCTCGCGGATCAGATCACTCATCGGGCGACCTCCTTTCTCAGGTTATCCAGGTACTTCAGCGCAGCTTGATAGGGCTTTTCCGCCTCCTGCGAAGCAGCTGAAACTGCTTCGGCGGCTGCGCGCAGCTTAGCCATACATTTGTCTGCTTCCTTACGGAGGTCTTTCAGGAAAGGCTGCCAATAAAACCGGTCGATTTGTTGCTGTGCCCGTTCTATTTTCCTTTTGAACGTCTGATCGATTTTTTGATTGATCTCGTAAGTTGCGTTATGTGTATATATGGCGTATTGCGGAACCCATTTCGTTGAGCCAAACAATCCGCGTTCTTCGTATCCGTAATCGTATTTGTTTACTTCGATTCGGTTCTCAAAAATATTGAAATATTCACTGGCGGACCAGTAGGCTGAATCGTCCCTAAGCTGCGAAAGGTCCGAATCGAGGCCAGAAACGTCTGGATGGAGTTGGATATCCTGCTGGAAATTGATACGAACTCCTTGCCGGAGCAATGCAACATGCAGTTTTTCAAGAATACTGTTGACCTCGCTGCACTTCTTGAAATATGCGCTGTTTAATCCGGTATTGCCGTAGTCCGCTTGCGCACACTCGGCTATCCGCCACGCCGCATTTTTTGCCTCGCGCAACACTTCGCTGGCAAAATTCTGGACATGATTTCTTGCTGAGCGTTTAAGTGAACTCCTGTCCTTTCCTTCGAAGCTTTCGCCGCCTTTGATAAAGGACATTCCTCCATACAAGGTCGCAGACCCGGATATCGTGTTTGTAAGAGCTTTCTCCGTCTTTGCAAATATATCTTGTATGCCAGCGATCTGCCGTTCAGAAGATAGCTTCTGTATTGTCTGGAGACAGTTGCCTTTACAATAGTCTAGTTGCTTTATCAAATCCTGCTGACGCTCAGCAATGTCTGCCTTCCATACCTTTTTTAAAGTTGCTTTTGCTGTGGCAACACGTTCCGACAAATATGCTTGCAGCTGCGGAATCCCGCTGTATTCAATCAGCAGCGGTTCATCGTCCGCAACTCCGTCCTGACAGGTGATAGAATCCACACAAAGGATCTGTTTTGGCGCAAAGCCGACCGCTTTTGAAATATCGCCGCGAACTTTATCCCGGATTCCTGGCAGTTGCTCCGACTCTACCTGGGCGCTGTGTGTCAGCACCAAAATAAGCCGCTGCTGTAAGCTCCTATACCGCTCCTTCAGCCTTTGCAGCCACTCAGCCTCCGCGGCGCTGATCCCGCCATTCTGTGCGCTGGCAACAAACAGGATGAAGTCCGCCAGTTCATACGCGGCCTGGGTTTCCCTGTCATCCTCTTTCAATGCGTTGAGGCCGGGCGTATCAATGTATACCGCGCCGCCAAACTCGGCCCGGGCGATCTTCTTTGTGGTAGGAATGCCTCCGGTCGGAAAGAATTCCTTCCCAGCCAGAGCGTTGAGAAGCGTACTCTTTCCAACGTTATAGATTCCTGTGCAAACGATGTGGGGAATTTGATGGCGGACCTGCTTTTTGGTAGTCTGGAAGGCCTCCAAAGCTGTCACCAACCGCCTGATGTCTTGTTCGGATATCTCGGCTGCTTTGAGCGTATCGGTCTGAATCATAAATTGTCCCTCCATTTCCCGCTATTTCTTAAAAATATCTACAATTTCTTTAACTTTCTTCAGCTTGCACCGGTCACAGACTGGGTTCCATGCCAGTTCCATCTCTTTCGGACTCGCCACGATCCCACCAACGACCTTTGTGAACCCTTTTCCGCATTTCCGGCAGATGTACGTCTTGATCTCTAGCATTACACGCCTCCTTTGCTTTTGAAATGATTATATCATATCTATAGGTATGATTTCAACGACAAGTTTCAAAAGTTTTCATCTTTAAGCGATTTGACCGGCTTACCCTGAAAATACAACCCGGTCAATCCGTGCAGATCGTTCCGCCGCAGGCCCTCCGCGTATTGCCGCAGTTCCTCGTCAGGCGGCGTCCATAAATACGGTGGTATCTCCCTCTTACGGGACAGTCGGTACACCTCCTCTATCGAAGCATCGCAAAACAAGGAAAACCGCGCCTCGTCCTCTCTTGCCAGCAGGATACCGCGCAGCAGGCCGTCTTCCGCGCCTAGTTCAATGTGAAAAATCAGGCTCACCAGCTGCGGGGAGCATCCCGTTGCGGAAAGACGGCCTTGCGTACAGGACAAGAAGATCGGACTATCCACCGCTCCCCCTTGCAGCTGAAGGGCATCGCTTCGCAGCTCCAGATCATATTCCCGGATGCTGCAAAAACGGTTTCCGTAGAGAAAAAATCCTCCCCGAGGCGTCAACAATACCGCTTTCTTCTCGTTCTGGTCGGGGCCGCGTTCATACTCCCGCAGGGCGGACAGGATCAAGTCGTCAATACTTTTCGACATGTTTTTCACCTCCTGCCACGCATTCTATCGCAGGCTGTCGCTCTTGGGAAGAGCAGTTGTTTCAACCCAAAAAATTTAAATTTTGAACCAACTTCTCTGGTGGTCCTCCAGAGAGTGTGCTATACTAAAGACAAATTCCGACAAAGGGGTATGTCACCATGCTGAAGCTTGACCGGAACGACCCACTGGACCGTATGCTTTTAAAGGAATTGAGCGGCAATCCCGTGCTGTTTGACGAGTGGCTGGATGCCATGGACGAGCTGGCAGACGAACCTGACTGCGAACAAATCTTGCGGGAAAGAGGGCTGGATCGTAAGGCGGTACTGCGGGAAGCGCAGAAGTATCGCGCGGACTTCCGCGCCCGTCTGGCAGAGAGAGAACTCCCTGTCTATGACAGATTTACCCTGTGCCGTCAGCTCAGCGAATTGGCGAAGGCCGCCCCGGATTTTGCTCTGCTGCAAATTTTCTGTGAAGTGCTGTGCGACCCTGGTTTTCTGCTGGATCACGAGCCGGAAGCAGTTGGCGAGGAGGAGCAGGAAGAGGAGGATGAACAGGTTATTCTGCAATACCTCAGTTTTATGGAAGAGTGGGACGAGCTGTTTCAAACACTGCTGCGGCGCGGGGAGTTGGCTGGAAAATTTGCAGAAGCGGCAAAACAAAAACGCAGCCCGAGGTCTGCGGACTGCGCTGCTGAACGAAAAGATGAGGTATTCCGGTGCTTTACGGAACTTTATGATATGCCCCCAAAAGGCGATGGACGCATTTTATTGGACAATTTAGTTGCATATATGCAAATCGCGGCGGCTTCTCCTGCTTTGAGATCTGTAGAGCCGCTATTACTGTTCCGGCTGCTTACTCGCCGTCAAAGCTACATGTGCGGTACACCGGATCTGGCCGTGGATCTGTCTGCCATCTGGAAACCGGACCATAATAAAATTGATGCAGATAACGGCAGAAATTTCAGGCAATACCGAACGAATTTGCAACTATTTACGCGCCTTTGCCAGATTTATGAAAGGGATTCACAGGTAGATATTCCGCTGTGCTGGTACGGTCTGGATCAGATCACAGTGCTGGGCGATTTCTACCGCAAAGAGATATCGAAAGGCTGGGAGTACGCTGACAGCGAAACCGACCTAGCATTTATCCCCACCATAGAGGAGTTAGTCGAAGACAGGCTCTTTTCCTGTTTTGAAAATGGCCAGGGTGATAATGTCATGCTGAACGACAGCGGTCTGCCTCTCAAGGACTTGCTGCGCTTCCAGAGCTCCACTGATCCGATCGTCATTTCCGCGTTGGAGCGGATTTCTGATTATATGAACAGCCATGCTTTGGATTTGACAAAAGCGTTTTTACACGCAGACTTGTCAGAAATGTACTCCCTATGCCGGACTATCCTGGAAAAATCCTGCATTCGGTGCAGCATCTCTGCGCATGAGCTCCCGTTCTATCTGGCCTCGATCAACGAGGGATTAATGGAACTGCAAGACTATTTTGCCAGCCAGTACCTTATTCTAACTGGGTATGCGCTGACAGATACGCCGCTTACGAAAAGTCCAGCACGGATTGAATAATATCCGACAATTTTTCGATCTGACCAACTGGCAAGCCCCGTACCAGCAGCATAAGACGTTCCATTGCCGCGTCATACTCCGGACCAGATGCAGAGGATCCCTCCGCAAACAGTTCCTCAAAAGTAATATTCAGCGCCTTTACCAACTTCTCCAAGGTTGTGATCGTTGGACTTTTCAGTCCTCGCTCCAAGTGCCCCAAGAATGCTGTATTTAACCCTGCCTGTAGTGCAAGTTGCTCTTGGCTCAATCCACGGAGGTGCCGGAAATATCGGATTCTAGCCCCTACATCCATTTTTGCCATGCCTTCACCGCCTTTAGGTTATAGGATACATGGACTTTCAGTATTCTACAAACCATTAAAAGTATTCTCAACAGATACTAATAGGGATTGATTGGCAGCATACAGCAAATCAGCTGTGCCGGGGTATATTCCGGCACAGCTGATTTTTACAGAAAATTGTTTTCTACAAACTCTCGGATGCTTGCTATCGGTATCCTATATTCCCGCCCCACCTTCACCGCAGCCAGCTCCCCGTTCTGGATCATCCGGCGGACCTGCACCCTGCTGGTCTTCAGCCACTCCGCCACTTCCTTGACTGTCAGCAGTTCATTCAGGCTCATCGTGCGTCCCTCCTGTTGTCAGGAATCTTTTTACTTCGGCTTTCATGGTAGAGCCTATAGTGCAGCTTCTCGATATCGGAACTGTCAAGCAGATAGTGTCCGGTGTCGTCCCGATAACGCTGGATGCCGTACTGCTTGCCTCTTGGGGCCAATTCCGGTATGGTCAGTCTGAACATCCTTGCAACACTCTGTGGCGTATAAAACCCGTTTAGCTCTTTGAAGTTGATATATGGTACTTTTCTCATGCCAGTATCCTTCTCATTACTGTGAAATAGTGCTAAATAGGAACTTGTTCCCAGATCGCTTCATTTGCCCCTATTTTATAATCCTGTTATCTATTTCACTTCATAATTCCCATCATTAAGAGGAGCACCGAATCCGAAAAATAGAAACCTTCTATCTGACGCACTCTATGCCTATAACAGGAGATGAATAACAAAAGAGTGTATTCCACCTCAATTTTCTATCATTTGCCCTATTGAATAAAATAACAACTCCCCAGTATGATAAGATCATTTTTCATGTAAACCAGCGTTATTGATATGCTGAGAATGAAATAGGGGGCAATTATTTTTTTGATTGATCTTTTCTATAATCTACAGGAGGTGCTGGATCATGAGCAAAAGGGTCGTTAAGCATAAGACCGCAAAATTCACCTTAGAACCAGATGGATTCTCCATTCACACCATAGAGCTTTCAATGGGAATATCATACAGGGAGTTTCAAAGGATCAAGGACCAGTTGTACCGTCAACAGGAACAGTCTGGGGGAAAACCATGGATTTACAAGGATAGCTGCGGAATATATGTCTGCCTGCTTTTCTCCGGTCATGGAATCAATAGCATCAGGTTGGAACACAACCAATTGGTGGGTACATATTACCTCCGGATGATAGTCAATCCCAGGAAGCTGATTGACCCGAGGGCCTCTTATATAGGCATCCTTCCTCCGGAGAAATCTAGTGTAAAGAAGTTGAAAAAGGCGTTTTCCAAATTATTTCAGGATACGGTTTTTGAAAATAACATCAATGCCTATCAACTCACCCGAGTAGATTTATGTACCAATATCCGATGTAACAGCAACAGGCTGTTTCGAGAATTGGTCCGGGTGTTGCGCAAGCTGCCTGCCCCACCGAAATATGAGCGCCGGTTCTACAAGCATGAGAACAAAAAGGAAGCAAATCGGTACAATAAACACTACCTAAGATTCCATTGCGAAACTAAGGAACTGGTCATTTATGATAAGACCTATCAAATGCGAAATGGGAACTTAGTCGTAGGCTATGAGAACCTTCCAGAAGGCGTTCTGCGGTTTGAGATCCATTGTGAGAGAGATTATATCCGCAAGCTGGAAAAGCAATTTGGTACGGATGTCACAACGGATATGTTGTGGCGCCTGATGCAGGAAAGTGAAAGACTTATAGTAGACCATTTCTCAAGATGTTTCTCTGATGCGCGGTTCTTGCAGATGGATAATTTGACCGACACAATCATGAAGTCTGCGTTTAAAGAAAAGAACAAAACTGCAATGCTGGAGTTGGTGGACCACCTCCAGCGAACGCAGTCCGTAGATAAGGCATTAAAGAAAATGGAACGGGCCGGTTATTCTACGGATGGCCTGCTGGATCGGTTTGACAAGCTGGGAATCAGCCCTATTCCTCTGAGAAAGAATTCCTGCTCCAAAGAGTTGCCTGGCGTGGTGGAACTATTGCGGGCGGTGTCAAGTCAAGAGATTATCCTGGAGTACATCGAAGTCAAATATAAATAATCTTCACAAACATTGACAAGTAGGTATCGTTGCCGCTATAATATGAATAGAGAAAAGAAGTTGGTGTAAGCTATGATTGAATTGCAGTCAGCCCAGTCCCTGCGGATATCCCTGGAATCAATCCGGCGCGGCGAAGGCGGCTTGGATGAACATAGAGCAGCCATGCTGAGACGTGTTCCAGAGGCTGGAGATTGGGCGAAATTTCCACATGGGCACTTGTCGATGAAGGATCTGGCGTACCTCACAGCGAAAACCGGCCATGAGTTTGCTATCCTGCGCGGGAAGCGCGAGGACATACTATTTCATGGAACAGATCGAAGATGCATCTTTGAAGGCGTTCTTGAGGAGTTGCTGTTATCAAAACGATTGATGCTCCTCGGTCATTCGCATCCGGGCGAGATGAAGCCAGTCGCATCCAAAGAGGATAGAGATGTCCTGCGGATGATTGGGCAAACGACCAGCCGCTTGATATCCGGCCTGAGCGGTATAGAAATTCAGTTTAGCGATGACCCGTTTGAGATCGTGTGAAGTCTGCAAAGGAAAAGTCAATAGGAAAATGAAATAAGTTTGAGGAGATGGAGG
>OFFQ01002151.1_pt1 | contig 10432 bp, 8 predicted proteins | sample 1521411 | NCBI WGS metagenome assembly OFFQ01 (sample SAMEA3504110, study PRJEB24116) | mouse gut metagenome | biome: mouse gut; feature: mouse-associated habitat; material: faeces | place: Denmark | collected 2011 | reverse complement strand
GTCAGCAGCGGGGTGACCTTGAACAGGTCGCCGCAGATGCCGTAGTCCGCGATTTCAAAGATGGGAGCCGTGTCGTTTTTGTTCACGGCGATGATGCACTCGGAGTCCTGCATGCCCGCCTTGTGCTGGATGGCGCCGGAGATGCCCAGAGCCACGTACACCTTGGGATGCACGGTCTTGCCGGTCTGGCCCACCTGATGGTCGGCGCTCAGCCAGCCGCTGTCGATGGTGGCGCGGGAGCCGCCGACCACGCCGCCCAGCTCCGCAGCCAGCTCCTCCGCCAGCTTGATGCCGCCCTCGACGTCCTTGCTGATGCCGCGCCCCACGGACACGATGAAGTCCGCGCCGATCAGGTCCACCAGCTTTTTCGCCGCCTTGACCACCTCGGTGACCTCGGTCTTCACGTCCGCCTCAGACAGGGAGAAGCCGGGCTTCTCAATGACGCACGCATCCGCTTTGGCCTGGTCGAAGGGGTTCTTCTTCATAACGCCGGGCCGCACCGTCGCCATGCAGGGACGGAAGCGGGGGCAGATGATGGTGGCCATCAGGTGGCCGCCGAAGGCCGGACGGGTCATCTTCAGGTTCCGGTCCTCCATGTCCCACTTCTGGCTGTCCACGTCGATGGTGGAAGCCTCCCGCAGGAACTGGATGTAGTTGGCGACGTCGATGTCCAGGTGGGTGCAGTCCGCGCACAGGCCGGTATGCAGCCGGGCCGCGCAGCGGGGCGCCAGGTCCCGGCCGATGTTCGTCGCGCCAATCAGGAACGCCTCGGGCTTCAGGTCCTCGATGACGTCGCAGATGACCTTGGCATAGGCGTCGGTGTTGTAGACTGCCAGCATGGGGCTCTCGCAGACGTAGACCTTGTCCGCGCCGTAGCCGCCCAGCTCCTTGGCGGCGGCCTCGATGCCCTCGCCGCCCAGCAGCAGGCCGCACAGGTTCACGCCCAGCTCGTTGGCCAGGTCCCGGCCCTTGGAAATCAGCTCGAAGTCGGTGGGCATCAGCTTGCCCTCGCGCTGCTCGCAGAACACCCAAACGTCCTTGAAGGCAGCGATATCCGCGCTATTGAAAGTAGACATATTCGTTTTATCCCCCTTCTCAGATGATGTGCTTGGCGGCCAGGATGCCCGCCAGCTTCTCGCAGGTGGCCTTGTCCGCGCCCTCCAGCATCATGCCGGCGCCCTTCTGGGGAGGCGTGAAGCTCTTGAAGATGTTGGTGGGGGAGCCTTTCAGGCCGATGGTGGTGGCGTCGATCAGGGGATCGTCCTTCAAATCGTCATAGCCGAAGGTGGTCAGGGGCTTGCCATACGCCTCGAACACGCCGCCGACGCTCATATAGCGGGGCTCGTTCAGCTCCTTGATGCAGGTAATCAGGCAGGGGGTCTGGGTCTTGATGGTCATATAGCCGTCTTCCAGCATCCGCTTGACGGTGACGGTATTGCCTTCCTTGGTGATATCGGCGGCATAGGTAATCTGGGGCAGGTGCAGCTTTTCCGCCATCTGGGGGCCCACCTGGGCGGTGTCGCCGTCGATGGCCTGCCGGCCGCACATCACGATGTCCCCCTGCTCCACGCCGATCTTCTCGATGGCGGCGGCCAGGGTGTTGGAGGTGGCCCAGGTGTCGGCCCCGCCAAACTCACGGGCGGACACCAGGTACGCCTCGTCCGCGCCCATGGCCAGGCACTCCCGGAGCATGGACTCGGTGGGGGGCGGGCCCATGGACACCACGCACACCTTCACGTTTTCCTGGGTCTCCTTGATCTGCAGGGCCGCCTCCAGGGCGTTCATATCGTCGGGGTTGGAGATGGTGGCCATAGCCGCGCGGTCCATGGTGCCGTCCGCCTTGACCGCCACCACGCCGGAGGTGTCCGGCACCTGCTTGACACAGACAATGATTTTCATGGTGTTTCTACCTCCTTATTTCATGATCGCGCCGGAAATGACCATGCGCTGCACCTCAGAGGTGCCCTCGTAGATCTCCGTGATCTTGGCGTCCCGCATCATCCGCTCCACCGGGTAGTCCCGGGTGTAGCCGTAGCCGCCGAACAGCTGCACGCAGCGGCGGGTCACGTCGCTGGCGGTCTCCGCCGCCACCAGCTTGGCCATGGCGGCGTCCACGCCGAAGGCCTCGTGGTTCTGCTTCTTCATGGCCGCGGCGTACACCAGGTACTTGGCGGCGGTGGTCCGGGCGTACATATCCGCCAGCTCGAACTGGGTGTTCTGCTGCTTGGCGATGGGACGGCCGAACTGCACCCGCTCCTTGGTGTAGGCGATGGTCTCATCGATGGCACCCTCCGCCAGGCCCAGGGCCTGGGCCGCGATGCCGATCCGCCCGCCGTCCAGGGTGGCCATGGCCTCGTTGAAGCCCTTGCCCTGCCTGCCCAGCATCCGGTCGCCGGGGATCACGCAGTCCTCAAAGATCAGCTCGCAGGTGGAGGAGCCCCGGATGCCCATCTTCTTCTCGTGCTTGCCCACGGAGAAGCCCTTGTCGGTGCGCTCCACGATGAAAGCGGACAGCTCCTTGGTCTTGCGGCCCCGCTTCTCGATGATGCCGGTGATGGCGATGACGATGAACACGTTGGCATAGCCCGCGTTGGTGATGAAGATCTTGGAGCCGTTGAGCACCCAGTCCCCGTTCTCATTCTTCACGGCGGTGGTCTGCTGGCCCTGAGCATCGGTGCCCGCCCCCGGCTCGGTGAGTCCGAAGGCCCCGATCCACTCGCCCGAGCACAGCTTGGGCAGGTACTTCTGCTTCTGCTCCTCGGTGCCGTACTCAAAGATGGGGTTGCAGCACAGGCTGGTGTGGGCGGACAGGATGACGGACGTGGTGCCGCACACCTTGGCCATCTCCTCCACCGCCATCACGTAGGACAGGTAATCGGCCCCCGCCCCGCCGTACTCCTTGGGCAGATAAATGCCCATCATGCCCAGCTTGGCCATCTTTTTGACGGTCTCCTCCGGGAAACGCTCCTCCTCGTCCACATCCGCGGCGATGGGCTTGACCTCATTCTCCGCGAAATCCTGGAACAGCTTCTGGAGCATTGCCTGCTCTTTGGACAGTTTAAAATCCATGTGTTTTTACCTCCTTATAACTTGCCCGCCGGCCCTTACAGCTCGTCGGCAGCGGTCTTGGTGCGGTCCGCGTTATAGACATAGAAGCCCTTGCCGGACTTCACGCCCAGCTGACCGCCCCGAACCATCTTCCGCAGCAGCGGGCAGGCGCGGTACTTGCTGTCGCCGGTCTCGTGATACAGCACGTCCATGATGGCCAGGCAGATGTCCAGGCCGATGAAGTCGCCCAGCTCCAGGGGACCCATGGGATGGTTGGCGCCCAGCTTCATGGCGGCGTCAATGCCCGCGATGTTGGACACGCCCTCCATCTTGATGAAGGCGGCCTCGTTGATCATGGGAATCAGGATGCGGTTCACCACAAAGCCGGCGGCCTCGTTCACCTGCACGGGGGTCTTGCCCAGCTCCTCCGAGATGGACACGATGTCCGCCACCATGGAGGCGGGGGTGTTCGCGCCAGCAATTACCTCGATGAGCTTCATCCGGTCGGCGGGGTTGAAGAAGTGCATCCCGATCAGGGGACGGCTCAGGCCCTTGCCGATCTCGGTGATGGACAGGGAGGAGGTGTTGGAGGCGAAAATGCACTCCGCCTTGCAGATCTTGTCCAGCTCGCCGAAGGTGGCCTGCTTCACACCCATGTCCTCAAACGCGGCCTCCACGATCAGGTCGCAGTCAGCGCACAGGTCCTCCTTGAGACCGGCAGTGATGGCGGCGCAAATGCCGTCGGCCTTGGCCTGGTCCATCTTGCCCTTTTCCACCAGCTTGGCATAGCCCTTCTGGATCTTGGCCTTGCCGTTGTCGGCCCACTCCTGCTTGATGTCGCACAGGGCGACGCTCCAGCCGCTCTGGGCAAACGCCTTGGCGATGCCCTGACCCATGGTACCGGCGCCGATTACGCCTACTTTTTTCATGATGTATTTCCTCCTAAAATTTAAATTTTGGCTTGGATATTATGTTACTTGTTCTGGAAGTGCTTCTCGGCACGCTTCTCCAAAAACGCACCCATGCCCTCGTTCTTGTCCTCGGTGCCGCAGGTGACGCCGAAGGCCTCGGCCTCAAAGGCGGAACCGGTGGCGATATCGGTCTGCATCCCCATACGGATGCAGCGCTTGGACTCCTGGACGGCGATGGGAGCGTTGGCGCAGATGGCGTTGGCCAGCTCCATAGCCTTATCCATCAGCTCCTCGGGGGCGTAAACCTGGCTGACCAGGCCGATCTCCTTGGCCTCGGCCGCGCCGATCACCTTGGCGGTGAGGATGAGCTCCATGGCCTTGGAAATGCCCACGATGCGGGGCAGGCGCTGGGTGCCGCCAAAGCCCGGCGTGATGCCCAGGCCCACCTCGGGCTGGCCAAATTTGGCCTTTTCAGAGGCAATGCGGATGTCGCAGGACATGGCCAGCTCGCACCCGCCGCCCAGAGCGAACCCGTTGACCGCAGCGATCACGGGCTTGGACAGATTCTCCAGACGCAGGAACACCCCGCCGCCGTGGACGCCGAACTTCTTGCCGTCGATGGCGGAGAAGCCTTTCATCTCGCCGATATCGGCGCCCGCCACAAAGGACCGGCCCGCACCGGTGAGAATGACCGCTTGGATATCCGGCGACACCTCCACCTTGGTGATGACCTCGTCCAGATCGCTCAGCACCTGGCTGTTCAGGGCATTGAGCGCCTCGGGGCGATTGATGGTCAAAATCGCCACAGCGCCCTGCTGTTCAAAGTTGACAAATGACATCAGATATTGCCTCCTTAAATAATGTACTGGTCCAATGCTTGGAATCACAGCGGGTTCCTCTCTCCGCGCCCTGCCCCTTTCCATCCAACTGCGCCAAAGTTTGCTATTTTTTTAACAAGTCGGAGCAAAAGGGCGGCGGCCATGACGGCAGCTGTGTCCGCCAGTCATGCCGCACCGAGCAGCCAGAGAAGGGCCCTCTGAATCCTCTCATAAGTATACCGCCTTTGTTCTGCTAATGCAAGGAGTTTTTGAAACAATATTCAGGTTTTTCACAAAAATTCTCCTGGTTTTTTACTGGACGGACGGGGAAAAAAACCGCCGTCCCCAATTCCTGGAAACGGCGTTCCTGATTTCACAGCAGCTGCGTCAGCCACTGTGCCAACGGTATGTAAGCAATGGGTAAAAACATAGCGGGCAGCATATTCCCCACCTTGATTTTTTCCCTCCCCAGACCCAGCATATTGAACGCGATGGCCACGATGAGCGCACCCCCCACCGCCGTCATCTCCGTCACCACCGCCGCCGGGAGGTAGGGACCCACCCAAGCGGCCAGCAGGGTGATGCCCCCCTGGTAAAGCAGCAGGGGAATGGCGGAAAACGCCACTCCAATCCCCATCGCAGCTGTAAAGGAGATGGCCGTTACCCCGTCGATGACCCCCTTGGACACGATGATGCCATAATTGTGATTCAACCCCGCTTCAATGGACCCGGTAATCGCCATGGCACCCACGCAGAACAGCAGCGAGGCTGTGACAAACCCCTCCGTGAAGCGGCTGTCTCCCCTTCCCCTCGCCATCCTGACCTGAAGCAGATTCCCCGCTCCCTCCAGACGGCCCTCAATATCCACAGCATGGCCAATCACGGTCCCGGCCACCATGCACACAATGACGCACAGCATATCCTCCGTCCCCACCATGCTACTCACCCCTACCCCCAGCACGCAAAGGCCCAGGGCCTGGGTTAGAATGGCCATAAGACGGGCGCTGATGAGGTTTTTAAACGCCAGGCCCAGTCCGCTTCCTATCAGCACAAAGGCCACATTGATCATCGTCGCGATCATTGGACCGGCCCCTTCGCTGCAAAATAGGAGCGGGTCTGCGCCGCATTTTCCAAAATGGCGGCGCGCAGTTGGTCCACGCCGCTGAACTTTCGCTCCGGCCGCAGCTGCTTGTGCAGCTCCAGGCAGATGGTCTGACCATACAGATCCCCCTGGAAGTCCAAAATCCACGGCTCCACCGTCACCCCGGCCAGCCCCGCGTTCACCGTGGGGCGCACCCCCACGTTAGTCACCGCCAGCCGGCTGTCCCCGTCTGGGAGCAGCACGCGGGAGGCGTATACCCCAAAAGCGGGGGCGATCACCCCATCGGGCACCAGCAGGTTGGCAGTAGGGGTGCCCAAGGTGCGGCCCAGCTCGCTGCCATGGACCACAGTCCCGGACAGGATATGGGGGTGCCCCAAAAACCGGGCGGCTCGCTCCAGCTCGCCCGCCTCCACCAGCGCCCGGATGTGGGTGGAGGACACCGTAATCCCATCCAGCTCCACCTTGGGGATGATGTCGCAGCCCATACCCAACGCCCCGCACTGTTCCCTCAGCCGCTCCGGGGTGCCCTCTCCGCCCCGGCCAAAACGGAAATCGTGGCCCGCCACCACATGGACAGCCCCCAGATGCGTTTGCAGGTAGTCCGCGACGAAATCCCGCCAATCCATGTCCCGCATCACATCAAAGGGAGCCACCACAACCTCCCGGATGCCGTACAGCTCCTCCATCAGCCTCCGGCGGTCCTCCACCCCGGTGAGCAGGGAGATCATTCTCCCTGTCAAGGCCGCCGTGGGGCTGCGGTCGAAGGTAAAGGCGCTGGGTAGGGCGTTTAGCGCCTTTGCCCGCTGTGCCACGGTGTGCAGCAGCGCCCCATGGCCAAGGTGCACCCCGTCAAAAAAGCCCAGGGCGATAACTCTTGGTTGATTTTTCATCTGTAATTACACCTCGAAAAAGCTCTTGACGGTTTTCAGCGTTCCGCCTGCCGCCCGCCCAAGGGCCAGAAATGTCCCATCCGCACCGTATACCCGGTACTCCCCGTCGGCCAGCTTGGGGGCGGACAAGGACGAGCCGTTGCGCACCTTTTTCTCCGCACCAGCACCTCTCAGCACCAGCACCGGCACGCCGGCAAATAATCGGTCCACCGGCAGCAGCAGCTCCTCCCCTTCCCCCCGGTCCACAGCGGCTTGGACGGCCTCCAGGGCTATGCTGTCAGCCAGGGTAAAGCCCGCCGCCTTCACGCGCCGCAGAGAGCTCATACACCCGCCGCAGCCCAGGGCCTGTCCGATGTCGTGGCACAGGGTGCGCACGTAGGTGCCCTTGGAGCAGCGGATGCGGAGCTGGAAATCCTCTCCCGCATCCGGCCAACCCAGCAGCTCCAATTCGTAAATGGTCACAGGCCGGGGCTTGCGCTCCACCTCTTTACCCTTCCGGGCCAGTTCGTAGAGCTTCTTGCCGTTGATTTTGATGGCGGAATACATCGGGGGAATCTGTTCAATGTCCCCTGTGAACCGTCCCAGCGCCGCCCGGAGCTGGTCCCCGGTTATGCTTACCGGCCGCTCCTCCAACACCTCCCCGGTGGCGTCCTGGGTGTTGGTGACTACTCCCAGCTTTAATCCAGCGATGTACTCCTTATCGGAATCAGCTGCGAACTCCACCGCACGGGTGGCCCGGCCGATAAACACGGGCAGCACCCCGGTGGCCATGGGGTCCAGCGTGCCCGCATGGCCCACTCGCTTCTCGTGAAACATCCCCCGCAGCTTGGCGCACACGTCCATGGAAGTCCATCCGGCGGGCTTGTCGATCACAATCATTCCATTTGCCACGGCGTCGGCCTCCTTGTTCCGTGTCAGTCTTGAGTGGGCTGAACCAGCTGCTCGTCAATGGCGGCCAGGATGGACTGTTCCGCCTGGGCCAGCGTCCCTTTCACGGTACAGCCCGAGGCGGCCTTGTGCCCTCCCCCGCCCAGGCGGGCGCACACCCGGGTGGCGTTGAGCAGGTCGGCTTTGGTGCGCACCGAGATACGGAACTCGCCCCCCTCGTGCTCCCGGATGGTGGCGGTGTGGAGCACGCCCTCAATCTGGCCCAAAAAGGCGGCGATGTCGTCGGTGTCCTCCGAGGTGGCCCCGACCTGGGCCATCATGTCCAGCGTCACGCAGGCCACCGCCACCGTGCCGCCATGGTAGAGCTTCATATGTTGCAAAATCAGCCCCTCCAGCTTCCGGTTCTCCGGCACCAGGGCGATTCCCATCTCCTGAATCCTTCTGGTGGGAAGCTTCGACACGTCCTGTCCCTTTATGTAAACAGCCCCGCCGTCCCTGGGGTACAGGTTCATAACCGCCTTAAGCAGCTCGGAACGTCCTGCGCCCACCAGTCCGTATAATCCGAAGATCTCTCCTTCTCTCACGTCAAAAGAGATATCCTGCAGATATGGTTCGTACTTTGTAGACAAGTGCGAAACGGACAGGATCGTATCCCCAGGCTCATTATCCACCGGCGGGAACCTGTTCTCTAAGGACCGTCCTACCATCGCCGCGATCAGTTCGTTCATATCCGTCTCCTCGGAAGCCTTCGTCATAACCAGGTTCCCATCTCGAAGCACGGAGATCTCATCACATATCTCGAAGATCTCATCCATCTTATGAGATATATAGATCAGGGCAATCCCCTGTTCTTTCAGCATTCTCATCATCTCAAACAGCTTATCCACTTCCTGCACCGTCAGAGAAGAGGTTGGCTCATCGAGAACGATCACTTCAGAATTGTAGGAGATCGCCTTGGCGATCTCGCACATCTGCCTCTGGGATACGGACATATTGCGCATAGGCTGCGTGAGATTGACCGTCATTCCAAGCTTTCTGAACAGCTCGGACGCCTCTTTCTTCATTCTCCCCTCGTCGATAATGCCAACGGAATTGCGCGGATAACGTCCAAGGAACAGGTTATCGATCACATTCCGGTCCAGACACTGATTCAGCTCCTGATGAACCATTGCAATACCATTCTCAAGAGCATCCTTCGGTCCGGAGAAACTGACTTCCCTGCCGCCAAGGAAGATACTTCCTTCATCTTTCTGATACGTACCGAAAAGGCACTTCATCATTGTGGATTTTCCAGCGCCGTTTTCACCCATAAGCCCCATAACCGTTCCGCGTTTGATATCCAGATTAATATGGTCCAGCACCCGGTTTCTGCCGAAAGACTTACTCATGCCACGTATCGATAAGACGATATTATCTTTCTTATCTGCCATTGTTTTTACTCCTGTATCTGTAGATTTATATAACAACGATGTCTCTGCTTTTAAAAATTATCAGGGAGAATTTCTTCTCCCTGATACTTCATTCTCTTAAAAGATATATATAAGACTACTGGCTAAGCAGTGAGGTATAGGAAGCTGCATTATCCGTCTTAACCATGTTGATGGCAAATGCATCATACTCTCCCGGATTTCCAAGACGGTTCGTGATATTGGACTCTGTCTGTCCGTCGCCGCCGATGTAATCAACATCAAGGTTCAGCAGCTTATCATAGTTCTGCAGAAGCGGCTGATAGGTTGAGCTCAGGAAATTATCTGACGCATTGTAGATGTTCAGCCACACCTTCTTTGAAGCATGTGCTCCTTCGTCAAGCTGTGATGATACTGGCTCATATACCTTGGTAGAATCCGTGAAATCCTCATAATTGTCTGCAGTTACCGCCACATTCAGTGCATAATAAGAACGCTCTTCCTCTCTGTATACATACACATCGTCGCTCAGAACATTGCCCGCATCGTCTTCTGTACCGATACCAGTATCAACGTCTGCGCCGTCTAAAGCATTTCTCAGAACACGGAGTGTCAGATAAGCCTGAACGTCTGCGTGCTGGCTGATGGTTCCGCCGTAACCCTCTGCGATCGCTGCTACAGCGTCAGAGTTCGCGTCATAACCAAATGTCGGAACCTTCTGATCCTTTGACCATGCGTTGAACATCGACATACCCATACCATCATTATTAGAAGCGATCACATCAATCTCCTCGCCAAAAGATGATGACCATGTTCCAATCGCATTTCCTGCCGTTGCAGCATCCCATGTTGCACCTGCAGAGTTCTTCATCTCCTGAGAAGCGAGCTCGCGCACTACATATTTCTTTCCGCCGACTTCAATTTCCCCGTCTTGAACAGCCTTTGCGGAACCGTCCGTGTTTGTTCCTACTGGTTCACTGTTGATCTCCCCATCTTTATCAACACCAGTACCAAGCGCCTTACGAACGCCTCTTGTACGTGCGATCGAATCATTATGCCCGATATCGCCGATCGCAAGAACATATCCGATCACGCCGTCGCCGTTGCGGTCAAGCGTATCAATATTTGCTTCGATATACTCCTTGATCATCGTTCCCTGAAGCTCTGCACCCTGGTTCGCATCAAATCCTACATAATATGTATTGTCATTGAAGCTTAACGCAGCCATATCAAGCTCTCCCGTGGAGCTGTTGGACGGCTGGCGGTTGAACCATACCAGCGGCTTATCCTTGTTTGCCACATCTGAGGACGCGCTGCTGGATTCACCGCCGGAATCTTTAGAACCCGCATCATCGGATGTGGAACCGCC
>OFFQ01002142.1_pt1 | contig 10466 bp, 12 predicted proteins | sample 1521411 | NCBI WGS metagenome assembly OFFQ01 (sample SAMEA3504110, study PRJEB24116) | mouse gut metagenome | biome: mouse gut; feature: mouse-associated habitat; material: faeces | place: Denmark | collected 2011 | reverse complement strand
GGCGGGCTCAGGCTGCTCCTCATACTGGGGCCGGGCCCGCCGCCAGTCGGCAAAGGCCGCCAGGGTCAGCCGCAGGGCCACAAAGAGCAGGGTCACAAACAGCACCGTAAACAGGATGACCGAGGCCAGGGAGGAAAAGACGGCGGCGGACCCGTTGGCCAGCACGCCGGAGACGGCCCCGCCGGACTCCAGGGCCACGCCGTCGGCCCAGATGGCCCCCAGCATCTTGAAGAAGGAGGGCTCGTAGACCTTCTTGCAGAAGACCAGATGGGTCAAAGAGCCGAACAGCAGCGGCAGCAGCAGGGCGCAGGTGGTCCTTAGCTGAACGGGACGGCCCCGGTGAAAAATCAAAATCAGCCCCGCCAGCACCAGGGAGGGCCCCGCCAGCCAGTAGCCGTAGCCGAACAGGCCCTTCAAAAGCCCCGCGAAAAAGTCCAGAAACAGGGCGTTGACGCCGAAGTAGCCCACAAAGACGCACAGAGCCAGCACCAGCAGCACGCCGCCGGTGACCTCCCGGCGGATGGGCTGCTTCTGAGGGGGCTTTTTGGCAGGTTTGCCGCCGGACCGTTTGGCGGCGGGTTTCTTCTGTGATGTGGAAGCCACGGTATGTACCTCCGTTTTGCGTTACGTTTGAGTGAAAATCAGGGCTAGGGTGACGATGCCCGCCAGCCAGCAGTAGTAGGCGAAGAAGCCGAATCTGCCCTTCTCGGCGATCATCTTCAAAAGCCGGATGCAGGCGTATCCCACCACGGCGGCCACCAGCACGCCCGCCAGATACACCGGCACCTCCTCCCAGGGGATTTCGGCCTCTAAAGCATCCTTTAAGCTCAAAATATTGGCGCCCAGAATGGCCGGGATGGACAGCAGGAAGGAAAACCGCACGGCGAACTTCCGCTCAAAGCCCACGAAGCATCCGGCGGTGATGGTGGTGCCGGACCGGGAAATCCCCGGGCAGGTGGCCACGGCCTGGCCCACGCCCACCAGAAGGACGTCGGCCATGGTGGCCGTGCGCTCGTTCTTCCGGCCCTTCCGGATGCGGTCGCAGAAATACAGCAGCAGGCCCGTGATCAGCAGCGCGCCGCCCACAAAGAAGGTGTTGGCGTACAGGCCCTCCACCGCATCCTTGATGGGCAGGATGAGGAACAGGGGCAGGGTGCCCGCCACGATCAGCAGGATGAGCCGCCGGGCGGGGGGGACCTTCTCCATGGTCCTGCGGCCGGCCAGATCGCCGATGGTGCGGAAGAACTCCAGAATCATCTCCTTGATATCCTGCCAGTAGGCCACGAATACGGCCCCCAGGGTGCCCAGGTGGAGGAGAACGTCAAAGAACACGTCGTCCGTGCCCTCCACCCCCAGGCCCAGCAGGTTCTGGGCAATGGACAGGTGGCCGGAGCTGGAGATGGGCAGAAATTCCGCCACACCTTGGATAATGCCTAGAATCAATGAATTTAACAGGGTCACAGCGCTGCCTCCTTAGAAGATATTACCCTATATCATAGCACAGTTGTTTGGAATTTTCTATATTTTTTTGGGCTGTTTTGCCTTCTTTTTCTTGAAAGAAAAAGAAGCAAAAAGAACTTGTACCTTTTTCTTGAAAGAAAAAGGTACCCAAAAAGAACTTTAGAGACGCATGCGGCGGCTGCGGGCAGTCTGACGGCAAATATATCATGGAATTGCCATAAACAGCAATCCGGTTCCCTAAACATTTCCTCTGATATATGCTATACTTTGAAACAGGGGCGGCGCGTGGAGAATGATCTCCGTCATAGAGGTTCTCTAAAGTTTTTTCTTTTGCTTCTTTTCTTTTGTTCACAAAAGAAAAGAAGAGAAAAAATATCATTCTGGACGCAGCGGAGGATCACCGGATCCTTCACTCCGTTCAGAATGATATCAACGCCTCACGCCGGCATACTTGACAGCGCGTCCTTGGCGGCGGCCTGCTCGGCCTCCTTCTTGCTGTGGCCCTCCCCACGGCCGATCACCGCGTCGTTGAGCCGCACCTCGAAGAGGAAGGTCTTGTTGTGGTCCGGACCCCGCTGGTCCACCATATGGTAGGTCAGCACCTGGCCGTTCCTGCGCTGGACCACCTCCTGCAGGGTGGTCTTGTAGTCCCGGCGCTCCTCCACGGCCGGAATCTGCCGCAGCAGGATCCGCTCGATGAGCGTCCGCGCCGCCTCAATGCCGCCGTCCAGGTACACGGCCGCCAGCACCGCCTCCACCGCGTCGGCCAGGATGGACTGCCGCTCCCGGCCGCCCCCGGCCTCCTCGCCCCGGCCCAGCTTGAGATACACGCCCAGACCCAGCTCCTTGGCCGCCGCGTACAGGCTCTGCTCGCATACCAGCGCCGCCCGCATCCGGGTCAGATCCCCCTCCGGAAGATCGCCGTACCGCTTGAACAGGAACTCCGCCGACACAAAGCCCAGCACGCTGTCCCCCAGGAATTCCAGCCGCTCATTGCTGCGCAGGCCGCCCCTGTGCTCGTTGGCGTAGGAGCTGTGGTTCAGGGCCTCGCTTAAAAGGGACCTGTCGTGGAAGGCATAGCCCAGCCTGCGCTCCAGGGATTCCATCTGCGCTCCCCTCCTTTCAAAAAGAGGGGCCCCGCCGTCCGGACAAAAGCGCCCTTGGGACGAGGCCCTCTTCACGATTAATCCAGCTTATTGGTCAGATAATTCACGCAGTCGCCCACCGTGGACAGGGTGGCCAGATCTTCCTCGCGCACCTCGCCGATGTCGAACTCTTCTTCCATACTCATGACCAGCTCCACCAGATCCACGGAATCGGCGCCCAGGTCCGATTCAAAAGAGGTCTCCGTAGTGATCTCGTCCGGGTCAACGGAGAACTGATCCGCAATGATTTTCTGCATCCGTTCAAAGATGTCCTGCATATACTCCTCCTCCTTTCCCGATGTATTCGCCGGGCATCATTAGGCATGATAAAACTTTTCCCTCTGCCTGTCAATAGTTTATTGTTTGTTTTTCGCTCTTTTTCACCGCTCCAGCTTCATCAGCTCCATATTGGCCTCGATCTGGCCCGCCAGATCCGCCTCAACGGCCGTGACAGCCTGATAGACGGCGTTTTCAATGGCCTTGGCCTTGCTTGCGCCGTGGGCCTTGATGACCGGCTTCCGGAGCCCCAGGAAGGGCGTGCCGCCCACGGTGTCCGGGTTCAGCCGCTCCTTGAACTGGTTCAGACCATCCCGCACCAGCAGGGCCGCCAGCTTGGTCTTCAGGCTCTTGAGGAACATGCCCTTGAGCTCCTTGCCCAGAAAGGACCCCACGCCCTCGATGGTCTTGAGCATCACGTTGCCCGTGAAGCCGTCGGCCACCACCACGTCGCAGCCCCCCTTCACCGCCTCCTTGGCCTCAATGTTGCCGATGAAGTTCAGGTGCCCGGCCCCTCCGGCGGCCTTGAGGGCAAGATAGGTCTCCTGGCGGAGGGCGTCGCCCTTGGTGTCCTCAGTGCCGATGTTCAGAAGCCCCACCCGGGGATTCTCCACGTGGAGGGCCCGGGCGGCGTAGAAGCTGCCCAGGTAGGCGAACTGGAGCAGGTACTCCACCGTGCAGTCCGCCGTGGCCCCGCAGTCCACCAGCACCACGCCCCGGCCGGCGGTGGGCACCAGGGGGGCCATGGCGGCTCGGCGGATGCCCCGGATGCGCTTGACGATGAGAGTGGCAGCGCTGAAGAGTGCGCCGGTGTTGCCGGCGGAGACAAAGGCGTCCCCCTGGCCGTCCCGGAGCATGGTGAGGCCCACGGTGATGGAGGAGTCCGGCTTGCTCCGGAACGCCTTGGCGGGATCGTCGTGCATGTCGATGACCTCGGTGGCGTTGACGATGGACGCCCCCTGGGGCAGTCCGCCGCAGGCCGCGGCGGCGGCCTTTACCTCGCCTTCCTTTCCCACCAGGACGATCTCCAGATCGCTCCTGGCCCTGGCGGCCTGGAGGGCCCCCTTGACGATCTCGCCGGGGGCGTTGTCGCCGCCCATGGCGTCTACGATGATTTTCATTTTTTGCTCCCTTCTTCCGCCCACGGGGCAGGGTCGTTCTTTTCGTGCGAACGAAAAGAACCAAAAGATCGCTTAAGGAACTACGTTCCTTAAGGATCCTCCTTCATTACGGGGGTGATTTGTTTTGCGCCCGAGGCACAGTCTGGTTTTGTCTACCGTATTGCCGTCCGCTCTGTGCAACTCCAGTTTCTATTTCAGCATGGTTGACGATGGCCCCTACCGTTTTAACCCGGCAAACTCGCCGGGGGGCTGGGCGGGGCCGGTTCGTCTATTGACGGGTTTTACCGCATATCGCTCCTGCCGATCAGATAGTCCACCGATACTCCGTACATATCCGCCAAAACCACCAGCGTCTCCAGATCGGGCCGGTGCGCCTTATCATTACCGCCCTCATAATACTGATACGTCCGCAGCTTGACCCCTAAGCGGTCCGCCACATTCTGCTGTGTCAATTTCTGTTCGCTTCGGAGCTGCTTCAGCCGCTCTGCCAAAATGATCAAAAATTTTCTCCCCCTATTGACACGAATGATATATGCGTATATAATACGAATATATCGTTCGTGTCAAAATTTCTTTCACCGCCGTTGCCCTGCTCCCGGCAACTTCCCCCCGTTTCCGGGACCCAGTTGAGGGAAGACAAACCTCCGAGTTTGAAGGCACTAAAGCAAGTCGATGCCTAGGTCGGGTACCAGACCAGCACAGCCGGGCTCATAAAGGGCTGCTGCATCGCTCCTTGACAACTAAATGACTATCTCTTGTTTCAATTTTTCAATGATCTCAAGGGACCTCTGAGAAATCTCCTGATTTTTATTTCTCTTCCCCTTGACCCTGTATCCCAGCGGCGAGATGATGCCAAAATTGATATTCATGGGCTGGAAATCCTTCACCGTCTCGTCGGAGATATACAAGCTCAGCGCGCCCAGCGCAGTCTCCCTGGGGAAGTCGACCGGAGCCTTCCCCTCCAGCCTCCTCGCCAGCTCCACCGCCGCCAGGAACCCGGAACCGGCGGACTCCACGTATCCCTCCACCCCGGTCATCTGTCCGGCGAAGGTGATACGCGGCTGGCTCTTCAGCCTATAGTACCGGTCCAGCAGCCGGGGCGAATCAAGATACGTATTCCGGTGCATGACCCCATACCGCACATACTCTGCGTTGCACAGCGCCGGGATCATAGAAAACACCCGCTTCTGCTCCCCGAACTTCAAATGGGTCTGGAAGCCAACCAGGTTATAAATGGACCCCTCGGCGTTGTCCTTCCGAAGCTGCACCACCGCGTAGGGCTCCCGCCCCGTGGACGGGTCCTTGAGCCCCCTGGGCTTCAGCGGCCCGTACCGCAGGGTGTCCTCGCCCCGCCGGGCCATGACCTCCACGGGCATACAGCCCTCGAAGACGTTCTTGTCCTCGAAGCCGTGGACCTCCGCCTCCTGGGCGGCGCACAGCTCCCGCCAGAAGGCCAGATATTCCTCCTTCTCCATGGCGCAGTTCACATAGTCCGCCGTGCCCTTGTCGTACCGGCTGGCGAACCACGCCCGGCTCATGTCGATGCTCTCGAACGTCACCAGCGGCGCGGCGGCATCGAAAAAGTTAAGATACCGGCTCTCGGGAAAATAGCCCTGAATGGCCTCCGCCAGAGCGTCGGAGGTCAAGGGCCCCGAAGCCACAACCACCTGTCCCTCCGCCGGGAGGGCGGTGACCTCCCCCTCGGTGACGGTAATCAGGGGGTGCCCCTGAATCTTCTCAGTGATAGCCTGAGCAAACCCGTGGCGGTCCACAGCCAGGGCCCCTCCGGCCTCCACCCGGGTCTCGTCCGCTGCGGCCAGGATGAGGCTGCCCAGGCGGCGCAGCTCCTCCTTGAGAAGGCCCACCGCGTTCTCCAGGCCCGCCCCCCGCAGGGAGTTGGAGCAGACCAGCTCCGCGAAATATTCGCTGGTATGGGCGGGGGACATCTTCTGGGGCTTCATCTCCCGCAGCGTCACCCGGACGCCACGCTGGGCCAGCTGCCATGCGGCCTCGCTGCCCGCCAGCCCCGCGCCGATTACGGTTGCTTGCATCATCTGACGTTTTCCTTCTTCATAAGCGTTTTCAACAGGGTGAACGATATGGGTCAACTATCCGCCCACGTTCTGTTCATTATATCTTATCATCCGTCCGGCCGATCAGGTAATCCACAGAGACCTCGAATACATCCGCCATCCGCCAGAGGACGGACGCGGTCGGCTCCCGCTCCCCGGTCTCATAGCGGCGGTAGGACATCATACTGATATCGCACAATTTTGCGGCGGTCTCCTGTTTCAGGGCCCTGCTCTTTCGCAAGGCGTATAATCTTTCCGATAATTTCAGCATTTTTCTCCTAAAGACAGTGACTTTACCGAATGGGACGATTGCTTTCGTTACACGCCATGGTCCGTCCGGCCGATCAGGTAGTCCAGGGAGACCTCGAATACATCCGCTATCCGCCAGAGGACGGACGCTGTCGGCTCCCGTTCCCCGGTCTCATAGCGGCGGTAGGTGGAAAGACCAATACCGCACAGCTTTGCAGTCTCCTCCTGCCGCAATCCCTTGGCCTTACGCAGGGAGTATAGCCTTTCTTTTAACAGCAATGTGGCGGGCTTTTTTTCGGCAGCCATATGGGGAACCTCCTGATTGCAGAGTGACCCTCCGGAATAAGCTCACCGCGCATCTGTCCTGCCAATCAGGTAGTCCACGGACACCTCGAACAGGTCCGCAAGGGCGACGAGCGTCTCTAAATCCGGACGATGGGATTTGTCGTCTTTCCCCTCATAATATTGATATGTCCGTAAATGGATCCCCAGATAATCCGCTGTATTTTGCTGGGTTAATTTTTTTTCCGCTCTTAATTCTTTCAGCCGGTCTGATAAAATAATCAAAATGAGTTCCTCACTCATTACCCCTTGTCATCCGTCCGACCGATCAGGTAATCCACGGAGACATGGTAGAAATCCGCTAATTTACACAGGTTTTCAATACTTGGCTCTCGCTCCCCCTGCTCATAGCGGCGGTAAGAGCGAAGGGGAATTTCTAATTCCAAGACAATGTGTTCTTGTGTTAGGCCTTGCTCCTTGCGTAAAAGCAGCATTCGTTCTGATAAAATCGACATATTTTCTCCAAAGCTCTTGACAAGCCTGTTTGGGCCGATTATACCACAAATAGGCCCGAATAGGCCGGTTGCGTTATGACTTATATACGTCAGTTCAGGAGGAACACCATGGACATTCAAAAAATCCTATACGACTACGCCCGTGCGCATTCCATGAACCACTATCTGCAAACGAACGAGACCTACTGCCACCAATCCATGCTTCTGGCCCAACAGCGGCAGCAGGAGCTGCGGAAGCTCCTGGACGATGAGACCTTCCAGCGTCTCATAGACTACGTGGACGGCGTGCAGGAGCTCTACGAGCTCAAGCTGGAGGCCATGTTCCGGGCGGGTCTCTCCATGGGCCGGGAGCTGTTCCGTCTGTAGAGAAGCCGCCCGGAAATCAACCTCTAAAATTCTTTTTGATCCTTTTTCTTTTAAGAAAAAGGATGGCTACTTACTTTCCGCCCCGTCCTTCGCCTCCGGGGCGGCCTCCTTCTTCTTCCAGCCGCCCCGCTTGTCCTCGGGGGTGAAGTTTTCACACTTCTCGTTGATGCAGAAGGGCCTCTTGAAGCCCTTGCCCGCCTTCTTGAACATGGTCTGGCCGCACGCCGGGCAGTCGTCCGCCACCGGCACGTCCCAGGTCATGAAGTCGCACTTCTTCTCCTCGTCCCGGGCAGTCATGTGCTCGCAGCAGTAGTAGGTGTACTGCTTGTTGGTCTTCTTGCTGGTGCCGGTGCGCTTCATGAGCCGGCCGGCGCACTTGGGGCACCGCCCGGGCATGGCCACCACCAGGGGCATGGTGAAGGTACACTCCGGGTACCCCGGGCAGGCCAGGAACCGGCCGAACCGGCCGCTCTTGATGACCATCTGGCGGCCGCAGACCTCGCACACCTCGTCGGACTCCTCCGCAGGCACCTTCAGCCGCACCCCGTCCAGATCCTTCTCCGCCTGCTCCAGCTCCGCCTTGAAGGGGGCGTAAAACTCCCGCAGCAGATCCCGCCACTGCTTCCCGCCGCCCTCCACATCGTCCAGGGCCTTCTCCATGTTGGCGGTGAACCCGGTGTCCACGATGTCGGAGAACTTGTCCTCCATCAGGCCGTTGACCACCTCCCCCAGGGGCGTGGTCCGCAGGTACTTGCCGTCCTTGACCACGTACTCCCGGTCCAGAATGGTGCTCACCGTGGGGGCGTAGGTGGAGGGGCGGCCGATGCCGTTCTCCTCCATGGCACGGATGAGGGAGGCGTCGGTGTAGCGGGCCGGGGGCTGGGTGAAGTGCTGGTCCTGGGCAAAGCCCAGGCTCTCCAGCCGCTGTCCCTCCGTCAGAGGGGGCAGCTTGGCCTCCTTCTCCTTTTCCTCGCCCTTCTCCTCGTCCCTGCCCTCCTCGTACACGGCGGTGTAGCCGGAGAACTTCAGGCTGCTGGCGGAGGCCCGGAAGGCGTGGCCTGCGGCCTCCGCCTCCATGGACACGCTGTCGTACACCGCGTTGGACATCTGGCAGGCCACGAACCGGCTCCAGATGAGCCGGTAGAGCCGGTACTGGTCCGGCGTCAGATCCTTTTTCACCTGCTCCGGGGTCAGGTTCACGTCGCTGGGCCGGATGGCCTCGTGGGCGTCCTGGGCCCCGGCCTTGGTCTTGTACACCCGGGGGCTGGCGGGGCAGTAGCCGCCGCCGTAGCGGCCCTGGATGAAGCCCCGCACGGCGGCCAGGGCCTCGTCGCTCAGGCGCAGGGAGTCGGTACGCATGTAGGTAATCAGACCCACCGCGCCCTCCCCGGAGATGTCCACGCCCTCGTAGAGCTGTTGGGCAATGGCCATGGTCCGGCGGGGGGTCATGCTCAGCTTCCGGCTGGCCTCCTGCTGGAGGGTGGAGGTGGTGAAGGGGGGCGAGGGGGAGCGCTGCTTGTCCTGCCGCTTGACGCTCTTGACGGCAAAGGCGGCGTTCTTTACCGCCTCCACCACCGCCTCCACCTCCTCGAGGGAGTTCAGCTCCTTTTTTTTGCCGTTTTCGCCGTGGTAGTGGGCGAGAAAGGCGGTGCGCTCCGTGCCGTCCGCAGAGAGCTTCGCGTCCAGGGACCAGTACTCCTGGGGCTGGAAGGCGGCGATTTCATGCTCCCGCTCGCACACCATCCGGGTGGCCACGGACTGGACCCGGCCGGCGGAGAGGCCCCGGCGGATCTTCTTCCACAGCAGGGGCGAGAGCTGATAACCCACGATCCGGTCCAGAATCCGCCGGGCCTGCTGGGCGTCCACCAGACTCTGGTCAATGTCCCGGGGCGCGGCGATGGACTCGTTGACCACCCGCTTGGTGATCTCGTTGAAGGTGACCCGCAGGGCCTTGCTGTCGTCCAGGCCCAAAAGCTCCTTCAGGTGCCAGCTGATGGCCTCCCCCTCCCGGTCCGGGTCCGTCGCCAGATAGACCAGATCGCTGCTCTTGGCGGCCTTCTTCAAATCGCTGATGATGTCCTCTTTGCCCTTGATGGGCCGGTAATTGGGCTGGAAGTCGTTCTCAATATCCACGCCCAGGGTGCTCTTGGGCAGGTCCCGCAGGTGGCCCATACAGGCCTTCACCTGATAGCTGGGGCCCAGATATTTGCCGATGGTCTTTGCTTTGGCGGGAGACTCCACGATCACGAGACTCGATTTTGCCATTGATGTCCTCCTGGATAACGCGTCCGCCTGGACGCGGATAGTAGTGATTATTTCAGCGTGACCGCCAGGGAGAACCGCTTTCCGGCGTCCTGGGTCACGATCTGGTCCAATTCCAGCACAGTGAGTGCGGAGAGGGCCCGGCGGGTGGGGATGCCGCTCTCCGCGATCAGCTCGTCCACCTGGACCGTCCTGCCCCGCAGGAGGCGGACCAGACGAATCTGATCGTCCGTGAGGCAGTGGTCCCCGGCAAGGTCCAGGGTGGGCAGTCCCTTCTCCGGCAGCGCCCTCTCCGGCGGCACTCTCTCCAGCAGCGCCCTCTCCGGCGGCTCCGGCTCCGGGTGCGCTTTTCTCACCCGCCGGGCTGGCGGGGCCTGGGGCGGGTCCTGTCGGCTGGGCGGGGCCGTTTGCCGTCGGAGCCGCTGGGGAAACTGCTCCGCGTAGCGGCCCAGAACGCCTGGCGCGTCCAGGGCCGGCAGGGCGCCCTCCGCCAGCAGCCGGTTGCTGCCCTCGCACCGGGGCTCGAAGATGGGGCCGGGCACTGCGAACAGATCCCGGCCCTGGCGGATGGCCCTGCTGGCGGTGATGAGGGCTCCGCTGCGCCGGGGAGCCTCCACCACGATCACGCCCACGCTCAGGCCGCTGAGGATCCGGTTCCGAATGGGGAAATGATGCCCGGCGTGCTCCGTTCCCGGCGGATACTCGGAAATCAACGCC
>OFFQ01002139.1_pt1 | contig 10469 bp, 11 predicted proteins | sample 1521411 | NCBI WGS metagenome assembly OFFQ01 (sample SAMEA3504110, study PRJEB24116) | mouse gut metagenome | biome: mouse gut; feature: mouse-associated habitat; material: faeces | place: Denmark | collected 2011 | reverse complement strand
CCGCGGGCGCCACGGAGATTATGGAAGTGCTGGGCAAAGAGGAGTCCCTGAAGCGGATCCGGAAGGGAATTGCCCTGCTGAACAAGTAAAGGCAACAGGCCGTCTTTCCAGGGAATCCCGGAATCTGGCAGTCCCTGGCAGAATGCCGGATCCACGGGACTTCCCTGTGCCTGTGCGCACCGGGGAACCGGTATACGCAGGCACAGGGAAAGGAAAAGGGGGCTTTGCCGGGAAATGAAAAAACGTTTATAACTTGCCGGCAAATTGTAAAAAGGAGGTGTGTCCATGGATCTTTCAAGTGCCAATGAACCGCAGAAGGCCGCGATCATGCATCTTCGCGGGCCTTGTCTTGTGCTTGCCGGGCCTGGGAGCGGCAAGACTTTTACCATCACCAACCGCATTCTGTATCTTCTGGAGCAGGGAATACCTCCCGAATCCATTCTGGTGATCACTTTCATGAAAGAGGCAGCGCTTTCCATGCAGAACCGTTTCCGGGAGATGTGTGCAGGCGGCGCGGCCAAATCCGCGGGGGGAGGCCATATTCCTTCCCAGCCGGTGAACTTCGGAACCTTTCATTCCGTCTTCTATCACATATTAAAAGAATCAAATGTTCTCAAATCAAACAAACTGCTGGGCAGTTCGGAAAAGAAAAATCTGATAATTCCCATACTCAGGACATATGAACAACAACAGAAAAAGCAGGAAGAGGAGCAAAACAGCCTGAATGACGATGCCGCCCGGATGCTGTCTGCCATCGGTTTCTACAAAAATACCATGCAGATGGATAAGGCCTGCGAAAAAGCGCCCTCCAGATGGCAGCCGCATTTCCAGGCTGTCTGCCGGGCGTATGAAAGCGCGGTGAAGAAGACGGGGAGGCTTGATTTTGACGATATGCTTTATGAGTGCAGGATTCTGCTGGAGGAAAACAAGGGAGCGAGAAATTACTGGCAGAATCGTTTCCGGCATATTCTGATCGATGAATTCCAGGATATCAATCCCGTGCAGTATGAGGCGGTAAAGCTGCTGGCATCCGGTCCGAATAATATTTTTGCCGTGGGGGACGACGACCAGGCCATATATGGCTTCCGGGGATCCCAGCCGGAATGCCTGAAACGCTTTGCGGCAGAGTTTGGGGCCAGGCAGCTTTTGCTGGATGTGAATTACAGAAGCAGGAGGGAGATTGTGGAGGCATCCCTGGCAGTGATCGGGGAAAACAAGGACCGTTTTGTGAAGCAGCTGAAAGCGGCTGACCGGAAAGGGTCTGATGGCAGGATGCCGTCCGGACCGGCGGTCAGGCCCGTTTCCATGCAGGCCTTTGCCCGGAAGGAAGAACAGTACGGCCATATGATAAAAGGTATTTCCCGCTGCCTGCAGGAGGGGGAGGGCTGCGCGGTTCTTTTCCGCACCAATTCTTATATGCAGGGTTTTGCTGCCAGACTGAAGGCGGCGGATATTCCCTATGAGATGAAAGAGAAGGCGGCCAGCATATACGGACATTTTATTGTGACAGATATTATGGCTTATCTGCAGGTGGCAAAGGGGACCGGAGGGAGGGAACAGATGCTCCGGATCATCAACAAACCATCCCGCTATATCGGCAGGGAAGCCGTGGGAGAGGGCAGCGGGGATATCAGGGCCATACAGAATTATTACAGAAAAATACAATTGCCGGAGACACAGCGGCAGAATGTGCTGAGGGAACTGGCCCGTTTTGAAAAACAGCTGGAGAGCGTCAGACAATTTACCCTGCGTCCGGCCATCCAGTATATTTTAAAGGCCATGGGATATGAACAATATCTGAAAGACTGTTCCCGGAATACGCCGGAGAAATGGCAGGAGTGGCAGGAGCTGCTGGAATGGCTCAGGGAAGACGCCTCAGGGTATCCGAATCTGAAAGAATGGATGAATTTTCAGGAGGCATATGCGAAATCCCTGGAACAAAAAGATGCGGAATCCGGGGAAGCGCCCGGACAGAAAAAGAAGGGGCAGGAGAAAGGGAAAAAGGCGGTGCAGCTTCTGACCGTGCATGGCTCCAAAGGGCTTGAATTTGACAGAGTGTGGATTCCCGACTGCAATGAGAGAATTTTTCCCCACGGCAATATGCCGGACGAAGGCGCTGTGGAGGAGGAACGGAGAATTTTTTATGTGGCCATGACAAGGGCAAAGAAAAGTCTGGAGCTTCTATACCTGACCGGTACAAAGGAACGCCCCAGACAGCCGTCCAGATTCTTAAATCCGCTTATGCGGTGATAGAATCCGCAGATCCCGTCAGCCCGCCGTATTTTCTACGAATCGTGATTACTCGTCCACCAGCTCGTCAAATTCACAGTTGTCAAGAAATTCGTCAAATGCTTCTTCCACTTTCTCGTATTCGTCATCATCATCAATGTAATCCAGTATGGGTTCTTCATTGGGATCCTCCGGATTTTCGCTATACCGGTAAAACCATACTTCACCCTCTTCATTCTCCCCGTTTTCATCCAAAGGAAGCAGGGCGATGTAATCCTTGGACTCCACCGTCAGGATGGTGACAACGGCACAATTTACCAGGCGTCCATCTTCCAGCTCCAGTTCGACAGTCATTTCCTCATCATCATAATCGTTTTTCTTTTCCATGGGAAACCTCCTTTTGCGGTTAAACCTGCTTTCACGGCACAAAGGCCCGCAGGGCATCAGCTATAGGACCATTATACTTGTTTTTGGGTTATTGTGCAAGCTGGTAGGGAAAGTTGTAAAAAAATCATATTTCTTATCAATGAGGACTTTTTATTGTGGATATTCTGTGGTAAAATAAATCCATATTGAAAAAAATATCCATATCATGATTGCATGGCAGTCATGACTTCATTCTGACAAGCTCGAAGATCACGTCGCTGTATACATTTGTACCGCCTGCAATAAAAAATCTCAATGGAGGGAATGTGATGACAGAAAAAATTTTACAGAATAATCCCCACCCTTTAGGCGCTCATATAGAAAGTAATGGAATTCGTTTTTCTTTTGTATCCCGGAATGCGTCCTGCGGTATTTTGCTGTATGACAGAAAGACGGGCAGACTGCAGAAGAAAATTCCCTTTGCCGATGTGGACAGAATCGGCAATATATACTGTAAAAAAGTGGAGGGTATTGACCCGGAGTCCTGTACGTATCTTTTTTTTCAGGAGGACAAAATCGTCCCGGATGAGAGGGCAAGAGTATTCCCGGTAAAAGTTACCTACGGAAAAGCAAGGAATGGGGAGGATTTTAAAGCGGGATTTCTGACAAATGGTTTTGACTGGGGAGAGGACCGTTTTCCCCGGATTCCCTATGACCGGGCATTGGGATACTGTATGCATGTGAGAGGATTTACAAAGCATGCGTCTTCCAATGTAAAGTACAAGGGAACCTTCGCCGGGATTACGGAAAAGATTCCTTATCTGAAGGGAATCGGCATCACCACAATTGAACTGCAGCCCGCATATGAATTTACGGAAATTCCTTTAAAAGAGGAGGGAGCCCAGAACATTCCCTATATGATGGAACCGGGGCTCCTGGAGAATGTGTGCAGGACAAAACTGAATTACTGGGGATACAAGAAGGGGTATTATTATGCGCCCAAGGCCGCTTATGCTGCCGGCGCCGACGCTGCCTCGGAATTTAAGGAGATGGTCCGGGCGCTTCATGCGGACCATATGGAAGTGGTCATGCAGTTTTATTTTCCCCGGGAAGTGAATCACAGTGAGATTCTGGAAATCCTGCGTTTCTGGGTTCTGGAATACCATGTGGATGGATTTCATCTTCTGGGGGAGAATCTTCCGGCAGACATGCTTGCGACGGATGATTTTCTTGCGGACACAAAACTCTGGTATCACCAGTTCCACACGGATGTGATTTACAAGAGGGAAGAACAGCCCTGCTATCCCCATGTGGCAGAATACAATGACGCCTGGTATTACGAGATGCGGAGGTTTCTGAAAGGAGACGGAAATATGCTGGCCAGTGCGCTCTACCAGATGCGGCATATTCCGGAAAAATCGGGGCACATTCATTATCTCACAAATTATTACGGACTGACCCTGGCCGACATGGTATCCTTTGACCAGAAACACAATGAGGCAAACGGGGAGGACAACAGGGATGGCGCGGACTATAACGGAAGCTGGAACTGCGGCGAGGAGGGGCCTACCCGCAGGCAGAGTGTGAAGAAGCTGCGGGTGAAACAGATGAAAAATGCCATGTGCATGCTGCTTTTATCCCAGTCCACGCCCCTGATTTTCATGGGGGATGAGTTTGGAAATTCCCAGAAGGGGAACAACAATCCTTATTGCCAGGACAATGCCATCACATGGCTGGACTGGAGCGGGACAAAAAAGAACGCGGGGCTTCTGGAGTTCTGGAAAATGCTGGTCCGTTTCCGGCATGAGCATCCGATCCTGCGGCCGGCCAGGGAGCTTCGGCTGATGGATTACATTGCCTGCGGCTATCCGGATCTGTCCTATCACGGACAAAATGCCTGGAGTCCGCGGATGGAAGAAAATCACAGGCATGTGGGACTTTTGTTCTGCGGAAAATATGCCAGAAACGGGGAGTGCCATGACGAATCTTTTCTGTACCTGGCCATAAACATGCACTGGGAAAACCGTGAGCTGGCCATGCCAAAGCTTCCCAAAGGTCTGAAATGGGAGATGGCCTTTTGTACGGAGGCGGCCCGGGAAGAAAGAAGCGCCGCATTCCTGAAGAATATTTCACCCAGGAGCATGGTGATGTATATCAGTGTCCCGGGAAATGAAACAGAGCAGCCGGCGGTGACGGAGCCGGGGGCAGAGGGGATGAAAAAGGGGTAAAATGGTCTTGCACCATATGAAAATGTCGGCATATGATATCGTAAACTTATTGTATGGAGACATTTGACTGATGAATTGTATTGTATTGTTATTGCTGCTTAGCTGCTGCGGAGGCCGGGGCAACTGCTGCGGATGTCCGTCAGGCCGGGAAAACTGCTGCAGGGAAGAGAGAAGAAATCCCTGCAGGAGACCTCCCGAAAGGGAAAGACCCTGCCGCGGAAGAGAACCTGAGAGAGACTGTGAGTGCGAGGAAAAAAGGCATGTGCGGGAGGATGAATGCTGCCGTGCACAGAGTGCAGGGGAATGCTGCGATGGCCCGGGCATGATTCCGCCGCCCTGGCAGGAATATCCCAGGTTTCCGCACCATGACAAAGAAGATGACTGCGAGTCATAAATAAGAACCGCGATGACAGGGATGGGAAAGCGCCCTGTTACGGAGGTAAAATTCCGGAAAGGCTGCCGCGTCTGGGGCGGCCTTTTTTGTGCGCCCGGCGCGGCGGGTAGGGGAGAAGAGCGTTCCCCTACTTGATTGCGCAGGGGTGCGTAAGGAAATCAGCGGAGAAAGCTGCACGCGCCTGGCGCGGCGGGTAGGGGAGGATGAAGCTTCCCTGCTTGATTCGGAAAGTGCATCCTGCCTGATTGCGAAGGGGCCGCAGACAGACGCGATTGGGACTTTGCGGAAGGGACTGTCTGAACCGTCACAAGGGAATCACAAGTGTGCGGAGCAAATTTAGGAAAAAAGTATTTCAAATGGAGAATATTTATGCTATAATATTTCCATTCAGGGCATGGGACGGCCGGACCGCATGCAGGCGGAAACGGCTTACGGTCATGTTTTAATATCTATCCTTATTCAGGGCATGGAGAAAGGCAGGATCTTATCATGGAAAAATATGTAGCGTATGTCTCCACATATACGCGCGGGGATAAAAATGGGATTAAAATATATGATGTGGACATGGAAAAGGGGCGTTTTATAGAGAAAGATAAGGTGGAGATCACCAACTCTTCCTATGTGACAATTTCCCACAATGGAAAAATTCTCTATTCCATCACGGATTTCGGTGTGGAAGCATACCGCATTCTGGAGGATGGCAGCCTGGAATTTTTGAATTTCGGCGCCAATAACGGCATGAGAGGCTGTTATGTCTCTACGGATTATACGGACCGCTATCTGTTTGTGGCAGGCTATCATGATGGGAAGCTGACAGTCCTGAAGCTGGAGGAGGATGGCTCCATCGGTGAGATTACGGATGAAATATATCACAAGGGACTGGGAAGCGTGGCAGAACGTAATTTCCGTCCCCATATTAACTGTGCCAGAATGACTCATGACAATAAGTATCTTCTGGTGGCGGACCAGGGGATGGATCATGTGAACGTGTACCGTTTTGACGCAAAGATGGGGAAAGTGATGCTGGCAGACGTGATCAGGAGCGGGCTGGAATCTGCCCCCAGGCATATCAAGATTTCCAGGGATGGCCGCTTTGTCTATATTGTGCATGAATGTAAATGTTTTATCGATGTATATTCCTATGAGGAAAAGAAGGGACAGCCCATCTTTGAGAAAATCCAGTCAGTGGATACCTGTAAGGTGGAAATGGGCAGTTACAATGCCTCCAGTGCGCTTTCGTTTTCGGATGACCATAAATATCTGCTGAGTTCCAATGCGGGTGATAACTCCGTGGTGCTGTTTTCCGTGGACGAGGAGTCAGGGATGCTTTCCCAGATATTCTGTCTGCCGGTGGGAGGGGAATATCCCAAGGATGCCAGTCTGTTCCCCAACAATAAATTTCTGGTATCCCTGAATCATGAGACCAATGACATGACTTTTTTCCATGTAGATACGGAAAACGGGACCATGATCATGAATGGACCGCCTGTGCGGGTGGATGTGCCCAACTGTATCACGTTCCATAAATTATGATTTCAGTTTTCAGATATGCCGCGGGCCGGTCAGGGACCGGAAGCGGCATACTGGCGAATTCTGCGAGGGCCGGTATACCCTGCTGCAGGCGGCGGGTATAGGGGCCCTTGTGTGCTTTACGGGGAAATACCGTGGCACAACAGTAAAATAAAGTAAAAAAGGAGCAAAAATGGCTGGTTCCACATATGGCAATATTTTCAGGATTACAACATGGGGAGAGTCCCACGGAAAAGCGCTGGGAGTGGTGATCGACGGCTGTCCTGCGGGGCTGGAGCTGGACGAGGAAGACATTCAGCGTTATCTGGACAGGCGTAAACCGGGCACCAGCAGGATTACCACCCAGAGAAAGGAAGCCGACGCGGTGGAGATACTCTCCGGTGTTTTTGAGGGAAGAACCACCGGAACCCCCATATCCCTCATGGTGAGAAATACTTCACAGATCTCCGGGGATTACAGTGAGATTGCTTCCTATTACCGGCCCGGCCACGCGGATTATACTTTTGACGCCAAATACGGCTTCCGGGATTACCGGGGAGGAGGGAGATCTTCGGGCAGGGAGACCCTGGGGCGTGTGGCGGCGGGAGCCATAGCATGCAAGATTCTCGCCGGACTGGGTGTTTCTGTTTGTGCATACACTCGTTCCATAGGTCCGGTGGAAGCGGATGAAAAGCGGTTTGACAGGGAGGCTGTTTTTTCCACGCCCACGGCCATGCCTGACAGGGAAGCCGACATTGCGGCCCTTGCATATCTGGAGAAAGCAAGGCAGGCCACGGATTCCGTGGGCGGATGTCTGGAATGCATTGTGGAAGGCATGCCTGCGGGGATCGGGGATCCGGTATTTGAGAAGCTGGATGCAAATCTTGCGAAGGCGGTCATGTCCATGGGGGCGGTGAAGGCAGTGGAGATCGGCGACGGATGCCGGGTGTCCGCGCGGTACGGGAGTGAAAACAATGATGCATTCCGCATGGAAGATGGCAGGATCCGTAAGGCGAGCAATCATGCCGGGGGAATTCTGGGGGGCATCAGTGACGGGGACACCATAGTGATCCGTGCCTATGTGAAGCCCACGCCGTCTATTTTCAGGACCCAGGAAACCGTGAACAAGTCCGGGGAGGAAATCAGTGTCAATATCAGGGGACGGCATGACCCGGTTATTGTGCCCAGGGCAGTGGTAGTCATGGAATGTATGACGGCCATCACGGTTCTGGATGCCATGCTGCTGAATATGTGTGCAAAAATGGATTCTGTGGCTGATTTTTACCGTGCAAAAGAGGGAAAGTGATGAGGAATCCGGGCTGAAGCGAATGCGAGGGCAGTGACAGACCGGTTTTGGGAGGCGTAACAATGTATCGTATTATAAAACAGGAAGGGCGGGCCAAACGGGCCCGGCTGGAGACTGTCCATGGCACCATAGAGACCCCGGTATTTATGAATGTGGGGACGGCGGCCGCTATCAAGGGGGCTGTTGCCACATCGGACCTGGAGCAGATCAAGACCCAGGTGGAGCTGTCCAACACTTACCATCTCCATGTGCGTCCGGGAGACAAAATCGTCAGACAGTTGGGAGGACTTCATAAATTTATGTCCTGGGACCGGCCGATTCTCACGGATTCAGGGGGGTTCCAGGTTTTTTCCCTGGCAGGACTGCGAAAGATCAAAGAAGAGGGTGTCTATTTCCATTCCCATGTGGATGGGCGGAAAATTTTCATGGGGCCGGAGGAGAGTATGCAGATTCAGTCAAATCTTGCATCCACTATCGCCATGGCATTTGACGAATGTGCGCCCAGCAAGGCGGAGAGAAGCTATGTGCAGGCATCCGTGGACCGTACCGCCAGATGGCTGGAGCGGTGCAAAAAAGAGATGAAGAGGCTTAACAGCCTGGAGGATACCATAAATCCCCGCCAGCTTCTTTTCGGCATCAACCAGGGGGCCATCTTTCCGGATATCCGTATCGAGCATGCGAAACGCATCTCCGGTCTGGAGCTGGATGGCTATGCGGTGGGAGGTCTTGCGGTGGGAGAGACCCATGAGGAAATGTATCACATCCTGGATGAGGTGGTTCCGTTCCTGCCCAAGGACAAGCCTACTTATCTGATGGGGGTGGGGACTCCTGCCAACATTCTGGAAGGTGTGGAGCGGGGAGTGGACTTTTTCGACTGTGTGTACCCTACCAGAAACGGACGGCATGGACATCTCTATACCAATCATGGAAAAATCAATCTGTTTAACGCCAAATATGAACTGGATGACAGGCCGATTGAGGAAGGATGCGGCTGTCCGGCCTGCAGGCGATATTCCAGGGCATATATCCGTCATCTGCTGAAAGCGAAGGAAATGCTGGGAATGCGGCTGTGCGTACTCCATAATTTGTATTTTTACAATACTATGATGGAGGAAATCAGGGAGGCGCTGGATGAAGGACGCTTCGCGGCCTATAAAAGACAGAAATTAAAACAAGTTATGCCTTGACCAATGGATGATTTTTGTGTATCATGTTATGGTAAGTCTATATTTGAGACATGGAGAGGCCGGAAGGCCTCGGGCCATGATTTCTAATCATGATTCCTGTTTAGATGAACCAAGATATCATACAGACGCCTGACGTCGGAATGGAGGAAAAATGGGTATTTTATTGAATGCGGATCCTGCTGCAGCAGGTGGAGGAATCAGCTTGATCAGTATGCTTCTTATGTATGCGGTGGTAATTGGAGCTATGTGGTTTTTCCTGATGCGCCCCCAGAGTAAGGAAAAAAAGAGGGTGGCGGCCATGCTGTCGGCGTTGGAAATCGGTGACTGTGTCCTGACCACATCAGGCTTTTACGGAATTGTGATTGATATTAAGGATGACATGGTTATTGTGGAATTCGGAAGCAATAAAAACTGCCGTATTCCCATGGAAAAAGCTGCCATCAGCCGTGTGGAAAAATCCGGGGAGAATTGATTTTCAGGGAGAAAAGACAGACAAGCCGGGGTCCGGTTGTTTTTGGAGTCAAAGAACGATAAGGGCTGCTGCATTGTGATGATGAATCATATTGCTGGCAGCTTTTTTTATGCTTATGCTGGCTTTGCCTGTGTTGGCTGCTCCCAGCGATCCGCTGGCTGTAATCAATAACCTGAGCAGCTTTATCTTTTCCCTGATTAGAGCCATTGGTCTGATTTTGCTGGGTTTTGGTATTTTGCAGGTGGGCCTTTCCCTGAAAAGCCACGATCCCAGCCAGAGAGCTAACGGTATGCTGACGGTGGCCGGCGGCGTGGTTATCACTTTCACCCAGGAAATCCTGACTCTGATTACCGGATAAGGCAGTTTTTTACACTCATAATAAAGCTGAATAATTACGGCGGTTGTATAGAATACGGTGAATTTGCACAGTATCGTCATTTACGATATAGAAAACCAGATAATTTTGCACTATGAGATAGCGGTAGCCCTTGGCGGTTAACGCCAAATCACGAGGATGCGGACAGCGTTCGGGAGATTGCGCCAGGCTGGCAATTTTTTCGGTGAGCAAATCATAATAGCGCAGAGCGGTATCCGGGGAGAGGGTGTTCAGATAATCAATAATATCCCGAAAATCCTGTTGGGCAGTGGGATAAATTTTAATCTTGTATATAGCCATGCACATTGTTCCTCAGCTTTTTAGCAAAGGCGAGAAAATCCTCTCCCTCGGCTCCTGCGGCTATTTCTTTCTCTGCTTCGGCCAGCTTGCCGTATAAATCAA
>OFFQ01002135.1_pt1 | contig 10492 bp, 7 predicted proteins | sample 1521411 | NCBI WGS metagenome assembly OFFQ01 (sample SAMEA3504110, study PRJEB24116) | mouse gut metagenome | biome: mouse gut; feature: mouse-associated habitat; material: faeces | place: Denmark | collected 2011 | reverse complement strand
CCGGCTCCCGGCCCGTATCTGGCAGGACCACCGACACGCCGGTGGACATTCTGGATGCGGATATGCCCGCTTACAGTACCGTCTATAACGGCAACCGCCAACCCTATCCCTACACCAGTCTGTTGACTGATATGGATGGTGTGAAGTCCGTCAGCGTCATGTATGTCGGCACCCTCGCCAGCGGCAAGCCCTACGAGACTTCCGAGGCCCCTGTGAACGCCGGAACCTATAAGGTCCGTTTCTACCTGGTTGCCGAGGACGGCTACGATCTGAGCGCCGAACAGGTCTACGCGGATATGACCATCTCCAAAGCACCGCAGGCCATGACTACCGCCCCCACCATCGCCCGCCGCACAACGACCACCATTGCACTGAACCCTGTCCCCGGCGCGGAGTACAGCATGGACGGCGGCGAGACGTGGCAGGACAGCCCCAAGTTTACCGGCCTGACCCCGGATACCGCCTACACCTTCACCCAGCGGATGAAGGAGACGGATAATCTCACCGCCTCTGACAGTCAGAGCGTGGAGGGCCGGACCGTGGCCGACACGGGGCTGGACTATGAGATTGACTACCGGAAGGAGATCATCACCTTCGACCCCGATGTGGTGGAGGCCGGGAAGGACTACACCCTGACCGATAATCTGCCCAGCGGCGGCACGATCACCCCCGGCACAACACTCTATGTCCGTCTGGTGGACGATGGCACCGGCAACTCTGGCCCCGTGGTGATGGAGGTTCTGCCGGAGCGTCCCACCGCCCCGGACGTGAAGGTGAATCCCTTCGATTTCACCATGAACACCACCACCGGCATGGAGTATTCCGATGATGGCGGCGAAACCTGGAAGCCCTGCACCGATAACCAGAACGTGGAGGACCGGCAGGGCGAGACGCTGCTGGTGCGGATCGCCGCCACGGACGATTCCTTTAAGAGCGACCCCACCACTGTGACCGTCCCCGTTCGGGGCGCGGCTCCTGTGCTGACCATTGACAACGCCACCGAACGCATGGACAGCACCGCCGCTATGGAGTATTCCAAGGACAGCGGCACAACCTGGATTCCCTGCCTGGACAACATGGACCTGTCCGAGCTGACCAATGCCACCCTTCTGGTGCGTTACGCCTGTGACGGCATCAAGCCCGCCAGCAACACCGCCACCCTGACTGTCCCCAGCCGGAACGCCGCACCCACCGCCGGCATTGACCGTGTGGCGGAGCTGCTGACCGTCTCCGGCACCGCGCCGGAATACCGGACGGAAAACGGCTGGACTGCCATTCCTGCGGACGGGCTGGATGTGTCCAGCTTCTACGGCAAGGAGCTGGCTGTCCGGGAGAAGTACGACGCGGACCATTTCGCCAGCCTACCCGTGCTGGTGAAGGTCCCGCAGAAGGGTGCGAAGCCCGATCTGACCATTGACCGGGACAAGCAGACGGTCAACACCACCGCTGGCATGGAGTACAGCACGGACGGCGGCAAGACCTGGACCAAGTGCGACCTGGATATGGACGTGTCCCACCTGACAGGCCAGACCATCCTCGTCCGGGAGGCGGCGACCGAGGACAAGTTTGCCAGCGATTCCACCGAACTGCGGATTCCCAACCGGACGGAAAATGCCACTGTCACCTTGGACACCATCACCGAGACGGTGAACACCACCGAGGATATGGACTACTCCATTGACAGCGGCTTGACCTGGAACCCCTGCACCAAGCCCCTGGACGTGTCCAATCTGACCGGGCAGACCATTATCATCCGCAACCACGGGGATGAAAGCTCCTTCCCTAGCAGCGGCGTGGCCGTTACCATTCCCACTCGCCGGGAGGCCCCCAAGGTGGAGGTGGACAGTAAGGCGCAGACCGTCAGCTCCGACAAGGGCGTGGAGTTCTCCGCTGACGGCGGCAAGACCTGGACCGCCCTCTCCAAGCCGCTGAACACCGCCGACTATCTGGGCAAGACGGTCCTTTTCCACTATCCTGCCACCAGAGAGGACTTTGCCAGCCGGACCGTCACCGTGGTGATCTCCAAGCACCCCGGCGCTCCCGTGCTGGTCTTTGACCCTGACAATGAGACACTGAACACTACGCCAGATATGGAGTATAGCACGGACGGCGGCAAGACCTGGAAGCCCTGCCCGAATCCGCTGGATGTGTCCGATCTGGCCGGGAAGGATGTTCTTATCCGCTATCCCGGCGAGGGCGACGGTCTGCCCGGTGAGACGGTCACGGTGAAGATTCCCGACCGCCGCAAGGCCCCCGAAGTGGGCCATACCGATGAAACCCGGCAGGGACGGAATGACGGCACTTTCACCAAGACGGATAAGACCATGGAATACCGGCTCCTGCCTGACGGCAAGTGGACCGCTATCACGGGGAACACCGTGAGGGGACTGGCTCCCGGCACATACGAGGTGCGCTATGCGGCCACCGCCTCTGAAATGGCCTCCCAGGTCCAGAAGGTCACGATTGCCAAGGGCGGCAGCACGGGCGGCATTGGTGATCTGACCACTCCCGGCTCCAAGCTCTCCCTGCTGAACCGGAAGGACCATATTGCCTATATCGCCGGACGAACCAACACCCAGGCCGCGCCCAATGCGGACATTACCCGCGCCGAGGTTGCCGCCATCCTCTACCGGCTGCTGACCCCGGAGGCAAAAGCCGCCTATGGCACCAACATCAACCGTTTCAAGGACGTTCCCGCCGGGGCGTGGTACGGAACCGCTGTCTCCACCCTCTGCAACATGGGCGTTATCACCGGCTACCAGGACGGCAGTTTTGGTCCCCAGCGGAATATCACCCGTGCGGAGCTGGCAACGATCCTTGCCCGGTTCTGTGACAGCAGCGGCAATAACACCGTTCTGGACCGCTTCACCGACATTTCCCATAGCTGGGCGCGGAAGTACATCAATCTGGCGGCGGAGACCGGCCTGGTCTACGGTTACACTGACGGCACATTCCGGCCCGATCAGAACATTACCCGCGCGGAAACCATTGTGATGGTCAACCGTATCCTGGGCCGCAGCGCCAGCGCCGGCACCGTGGTAAAGGGCTACAAGACCTTCTCCGATGTACCCAACGGCGCATGGTACTATTGGGATATTGTGGAAGCGTCCAATGGGCACAGCTTCAGCATGAACGGCTCCACGGAACAGTGGACCGCCCTGGGATAATCCCATAACACTTTCAGCCCCGGAAGGACTTCGCTCCTTCCGGGGCTTATTTTGCGTTTAAGGAGGTATATTTGACGAAAACAAGCGGAAATGAAAACTTTTATCACGCTGTCAGCCTGAGCGGAGGAAAAGACAGTTCTGCGCTCCTTTTGCTGATGATGGAAAAGGAAATGCCCATTGACTGCGTTCTCTATGCGGATACGGGCATGGAATTTCCTGAGATGGAGGCCCATATCGCCAAATTGGACGATCTTCTCTATCGGGAACGCGGCATCCATATCATCACTCTGCGCCATCCCCATGGTTTTGAGTGGCTGATGTTCGACCAGCCGAAGCAGCGCCCCGATTGTTTGGAGCGCCGCGCCCGGATGGGGATACCACCCCAAGGCAACGGTTGGCCGGGTGCAAAGCTGCGCTGGTGTACCGGAGAACTGAAAACCCGCCTGATTCGGAAAGAGGTCAACCGGCTCAAAAGGGAGAAGAACGCCCTGCACTATATTGGCATTGCCGCTGATGAGACACAGCGGTGCAAGGACGACACTTCCCATCGCTATCCCTTGGTAGAGTGGGGGATCACTGAAACCCAAGCGTTGCAGGTTTGCTACAACCGGGGATTTGATTTTGGTGGGCTGTACGAGATTTATCATCGGGCTTCCTGTTGGTGCTGCCCCTTGAATAGTATGGACAATCTGCGGAAAATACGAACCCACCACCCGGAGCTGTGGGCGCGGCTGCGGGATATGGACAATCGGGCGCGGGCCATATTCGGCCCCGGCCCCCTGGGACAGTTCAAGAAGGATTGGAGCGTGGAACGGCTTGAGGAACGCTTTGCCCGTGAGGAAAAGAAGGGCAAAACCTAATGCACCTTCTCCGCCGTCTGGCGGTTCCGCCTTAGTTGTGTTTTTGAGTTAATGCTACAATTTGGAAAGGAGGTAAACCCTTATGGACTATGAGACAAAACGCCCGCTGATAGAGGCAATCGACAAATGCCTGCTAGATCACTCTACTGCTGTGGGAACAGAAGATGTGGGACCTGAAATTGGAGACGTATACCGTCTGTATGATATGGAAAATTTCCCAAAAACTATCGCAGATCAGTGGCTTTCTGACCTTGGCAGGCTGACGGATATGGCAAAGCAGATCAGAGAGTCGATTGTGGAGGCGGGCAAGGAGGCCGCTGTCCAGCAGAAATCGGAACCGGCCACACTGAAACGGAGACAGGCCATTTCCACCGAAGTGCAGACCACATTGCAAATGCTGGTGGACACCGACCTGAAGCTATACGGCGAAGTAACGGGAGACACCTTGGAGGCGATCCAGACACAGGGCTTTCTTTTGCGGGACGGCGCTTTGATAAAAGCGGACCCGGTACAGATTGGAGAGGTCCAGAGTGGACGGGAGCCTGCCGCAATATCTGATTCGGTAAAGCCCTCTCTGCGCGGCCAGCTCCACGAAAAAATGCGGGAAGCGGGTCAGCGCCCGCCCCCGTCAGAACATCCCAAGGGCGGCGAGGCTCGCTGACCCCGCCCGCCGCCGCTTGCAGGAAGGAGGCAGATCACTATGCAGGACGAAGTGCGGGATAAATCCGTTGCCCTGGCAATCAAGGTGGGCAAGACCGGCGGCAGACTGACCGCCGATCTGCTCAAATGGGCGATACGGAAGTATCTGGCGCAGTCCCAAAACCCGAAAATCCACCATGGCAAACAGAGCGTGAAGCAGCTTGTGGGCCAGGGGACGGGCGTGAAAAGTATTGATATTACCGCTAAAAATATCAAGTCATTTGAAAGTGTGGCGAAAAAATATGGCGTGGATTTTGCTCTGAAAAAGAACCCGGAGAAGGGTGAATACTACGTCTTTTTCAAGGCACGGGATGATGACGCCATGAAAGCCGCCTTTGCCGAGTACACCGCCAAGACCATACGCCGCAAGGCCCCGGAGAAGCCCTCTGTCCGGCGGCAGCTTGCCCACTTCAAGGAGGTTGCCAGAAGCATGGCGCAGGATACCGTCAAGGACCGGGACAGAGGGGAGCGTGGACTGTGAAATTTGACTTAAAAAAGTTTCTGATTCTCAACTTCCCCTATGCGCTCATGTTCTGGTTCTTCAACCGTGTGGGCGAGGGCTACCGGCTGGCCGCTGGCGCAGATATGGTGGCAAAGGGCATGGGGGCGATCTCCGGCCTGGGTGAGATCATATCCCGCAACCCCCTCCCCAGCTTCCACCCCCAGGACCTTCTTGTGGGGCTGATCGGCGCGGCCTGCATCCGGGCGGTAGTCTACATCAAGGCCAAAAATGCCAAGAAATACCGCCACGGGGTCGAGTACGGGTCAGCTCGTTGGGGCACAGCGGACGATATACGCCCGTTCATAAATCCAAAATTTGACCAGAACATTCTCCTGACGCAGACAGAGCGCGTCATGGTGGGCCGGAACAAGATTCCTAAATACAATATCAACAAAAATGTTCTGGTTATTGGTGGTTCTGGCTCTGGAAAGACACGATTTCACATTAAACCAAACCTCATGCAGATGAACGCCAGCTATATTGTCACAGACCCGAAAGGCACCGTAGTCGAGGAATGTGGTAAGATGCTCCAACGTGGTGGATATGAGATAAAAATACTCAATACTATCAATTTTAAGCAGTCCATGAGATACAACCCATTCCGCTATATCTACTGCGAAAATGACATTTTGAAGCTGGTCAACTGCATTATGGAAAATAGTGCGCCTTGAATCACAACATAAAGCACGTGTAGTAACGTGACACCGTTGTGAGCCAGACGAGAACGCCCGATAGGAGGTGAAATAGCGTATCTCGTTGGTAATTGATACGACTGGCGGCGGCACAAGAGCCAAATATCTTGTGTATCCGACTGCGGCTAATACTCCTGCCGGCTGTCTGGTAACAGGCAGTCGCGAAGCATAGGTGAAGGCGGGGACAATGCTGGTGACAGTACACCCCGGGCTCCGCTGTATATGGATAGAAATTCTTTTACTTGTACACTTCGTAACCATGAGTATCCGCCCTTTTCGACAGAAAAGAGGGTACAAAAATGGGTCTACCTCACGCAATTTTGTTTTGTTGTTATGGGGGATGGCGTTATGGCCGCCATAGAGTACGTGAGAAGCGTACCGCAGAAATGCAGGCCCACGGAGTAGAGGAGAGTCCTAAGTGCAGCATTAAGGCAGTCGTATTGATACAAGGGAACTGCCCAGCGTTATAGCAATCATTGGGGACGGTCCGCACCGAAAGGGTAAGGCCAGAAAGATGATGAATGGGTAGTCACCGGGGCCGTAGTAGCGAAGATACCCTATCAAGAAATAGGGAGTAGCAAAGGGCCTTAGTCTTGCTTTGAACGATAAAACAGTATTTCCAGTTCGCCCCATTAGACGCAAGAGACTAATCGTTACGGAAATGAGGCGATAAGCCTATGGCAGTAAACAATATTTACTATGTGGATATGGAGAAGCGTTACCGTGATTTTCAAGAAGGAACTGTGGATATGCGGAATCTGCATCCTATGGTCTATGATGATAGGAATGTGGCACTGGCTGTCCGGCAGTTAAGTCAAAGTCCTGGAAGGATGGCATTGGGACCGGATGGCACCAATTACAAAACATTGGAGAAATATTCGGTTGCGGAGTTATCGGAGATTGTGCGGAAACGGCTTTTCAGTAAACGGATGGATTATGTCAGGCGCACCTATATTCCAAAGAGAAATGGGAAAATGCGTCCACTGGGCATCTGTTCCATCTGGGACAAGCTGGTTGAAAAGTGCATACAGCTTGTTTTAGAACCCTATTGCGAAACGAAATTCGTACCCAGTTCTTTTGGCTTTAGGGAACGTGTCAGCACTCATAATGCTCTGGCAAAGGTGAAAAATGAATGTCAGACCAAGCCTTATGTATTATCCATTGACATGAAGGACTATTTTGGCACCATAGACCCGGATATAACCTACCGTGAATTATGGCATATTGGTGTGAAGGACCAGGTTATTCTCAACTATATCTATCACTTCATCAAGAAAGGGTATTTTGAGAATTCCTGCAAGGTAGAGGACCCAAAAGGGTCCCCGCAGGGCTCCATCCTAGGTCCGCTAATCAGTAATGTCTATCTGCATCGGTTTGATGTCTGGCTGAGGGACCAAGGTGACTGCTGGCATGACCCTACCGTGAAGAAATTCCATGACCCAGGAAACAGAAGGCGGCGGATGGAAGAAACCAATCTGAAAATCGGGATTCATGTGCGCTATGCAGATGATATTCTGGTGCTGTGCAAAGATTTGGAGGACGCAGAACGCTTTCGTCATAGTGTGACTAAGTATCTGACCAAAAACATGAAGTTGGTCATTAACGAGGAAAAAAAACGAAAATCTACGACCTTACAAGGGAGAGGATGAAGTACCTCGGCTATGACTTCTATGTTTTCAAGCGAAATACTAAGCATCCGAAAAAGAAAGGCCGATTCATGGTTGCCAATACGTTGCCTAAAAACCGGGCAAATGAGATTGTTGCAAAATGCAGAGAACTGTTGCAGCAGATTCGCAAACATCCCCAATATGATACATTCCATGAATGGAACGCCTATGTGGTAGGCATCCACAACTACTACTGTGGCATGAACTTATTCTGTGAGAGTTTTAATCAATTAGGCTGGCGAATTAAAAAACTGTTTTACCACACAATGGAAAAGACGGCTAAGTTTACATATGAGCAATTCTGTAAGAACAACTATCTTCAAGGAAAGTACAGCTCATGGGGAAAAAACGGCTACTATTGTTTTGAGGGATTTCCAATCATCGAGATTAGCTGGGCAAGCTATGATAAAGGCTTGATTGCGGCAGTTAAAGGAACTGTAAAGAGGGATAATCCTTATCACTATGGTGAGAAAAAGCATAGGCCCGGTGTTTCGATGGAAATGATAACTTATTTGGTGAACACCTCAAAGTATATCAAAAATAGTCGGCTTGCAATGTTCAGAATCAGTAAATACAGCTCAATGAAAGGTATCAGCTATCTGTCTGGTGAATTTGTGCCGGTGGATGAATACCACTGCCACCATATTATACCCCGGTACAAGGGTGGAAGCAATGACTTTGATAACCTTTGTGTTCTTTCAGAGCTGGAACATCGAATTTTGCACAGCAGTACCCCTGAACAGCTTTATGTGCTTTTCCCGAAAAAGAAGAAAAGGATAAAAATGCTCATTGATGCACTGTAAATATTTATACAGTCAATATGCCATTACTCCATTGAATATGGGGCACTCCCGGAAAGGGTGTCCCAAAACAAAGTAAGAGGGTGCGCCGGATGCGTCGAAATGGCGCCCGTCCGGTGTGGAGTGGGGGAAAAGACCGAGGCGTTAAAACCAGAGTCTTACCTATCACTATCCAAGGGCGAGGACAGCAAGGGCGGTGAAGATTTCTGGGCTAAGGCCGAGGCGTTGTACTATCAGGCGTTGATAGCCTATATCTGGTACGAAGCCCCGGAGGAAGAAAAGAACATGACCACATTGTTGGAAATGTTAAACGCCTCAGAAGTGCGTGAAGATGATGAAAACTTCAAAAATGCCGTTGATTTGATGTTTGAACAGTTGCAACAGCGTGACCCCGAACACTTTGCCGTCCGGCAGTATGTCAAATACAAAATGGCAGCGGGCAAAACAGCTAAGTCAATCCTGATTTCCTGCGGCGCTCGGATGGCTCCCTTTGACATTAAAGAGGTCCGTCAGCTCATGGAGGGCGACGACCTGGAGCTGGACAAGATTGGGGACCGGAAAACGGCGCTGTTCTGTATCGTCTCCGATACGGATATGACCTTCAATTTCATCTCAGCCATGGTCTACACGCAGATGTTCAACGTCCTGTGCGACAAGGCTTTAGAGAACGGCGGCGCATTGAAAACCCACGTCACCTGCCTTCTGGACGAGTTCGCCAACCAGAAGATTCCCAACTTCCAGCACCTCATCAGCGTGATTCGCTCCCGCGAGATTTCCGCGCACATTGTTGTGCAGACGCAGAGCCAGCTCAAAGCGGTCTACAAGGACCATGCGGAGACAATTATCGGCAACTGCTCCTGCGTTTTGTTCCTCGGAGGTAAGGAAAGAAGCACCTTAAAGGAGATTTCCGAAACTTTAGGGAAGGAAACAATCGACCTCTACAACACCTCTGACACCAGAGGGAGCCAGCGAAGCATGGGCGTCAATTACCAAAAACTTGGTAAAGAATTGATGTCTACCGACGAGCTGGCAGTGATGGATGGCGGCAAGTGCATCTTGCAGGTGCAGGGCGTAAGGCCGTTTTTCTCTGATAAGTTTGACATTACCAAGCACCCGCAGTACAAGTATCTGCTGGATTCCAGCAAGAAGAATTACTTTGATATTGCGAAGTTCCTGGCCCGCAGGCTGACAGTGAAGCCGGATGATGTTTTCGAGTGCTACGAGATGGAAGCTCCGTCCTCCGGGGATTCCCCCTCCTGACGGGGCGGCTCCACTCTCTCCAATGCTGCCGCCTTTAGCTGGCTGACCCGCTTTGTATCAACGAAGTGCGTGGCATACCAGCGTTCAATTTCTGGATTGCCGCTCTTGCTGAACCGAAGGGGGATCACCGGCTTATGGCCCTGACCGCCCTTTTTCTTTACGCCCCACCGTTTGTAGTAGCAGAAAGACGGCTTTAACCCCGCCTTTTTCGCATACACCCGCATCTGGTGCATGACGGTGGACAGCTTGCTTAAATTGGCCGTACAGACGCGCTCCAAGTAGGAGACGCGCCCATACCGCCAGTTTTCATAGTCCTTTTTGGACAAATAGCCTATTTCCATCAGCACATCCACCGGAGCCGCAAAGCCCCGGTCCCGGCATTGCCGGTACATGGCTGAGTTTACCTTGCCAGTCAAATCTCTATTGTTCATGGAGAACCCCATTTATCTGTGTTATCTGCATTATACGGCAGAAACCGGCATTTGTAAAGGCTGGCACAACCTTCGACCGTCTGGCCGGACAAGCTGCTTTTGATAGCTGTTACTCAAAAGCCACGTTCCCGGCCCGGTAGCACCGCCGACTGACACGTTCAGTTGGCGGTGTTTCATATTTCCAGGGAGGATTCCCTGTCACATTCAAAATCAAAATTTCACAACATTATGGAGGTATTTTAATGGAATTTTTCACTTCTGCTATCGACACTTTGAAGGTTCTGGTAATTGCCCTCGGCGCTGGCCTGGGCGTGTGGGGCGTCATTAACCTGCTGGAAGGCTACGGCAACGACAACCCCGGCGCGAATGCTCATGTACGGTAAAGAAGCAAGCAACCGAAAACAAGAGATAGAC
>OFFQ01002122.1_pt1 | contig 10551 bp, 7 predicted proteins | sample 1521411 | NCBI WGS metagenome assembly OFFQ01 (sample SAMEA3504110, study PRJEB24116) | mouse gut metagenome | biome: mouse gut; feature: mouse-associated habitat; material: faeces | place: Denmark | collected 2011 | reverse complement strand
ACGATAAAAAACAGGAGGAGTCATCATCGGGCAGATCATCAGGGGCTTCGTCATGGCCATCCTGTACGGACCAGCCGTGTAACCCATCAGCAATGTCCCCTGGCAGGCATCACCCGTCGGGGGATAAGGAAGAGTGAGTGGTTGGAGCAATTTTTCCCTGCGTTCGGCATGGAATAAGAAGATATCTGTAATAATTACGAACGTGCTGACAAGAGCCTGCTATACTATTCTCATAAGGAACACGGGAGAACGGATCACCGTCGGAATCCTGGAAGTTTGTCAAAAGAAAGGAGACAACGATCATTATGAGATCATATGGAACATGCCCCAAATGTAATACAGGCCTGCTGCGGCCCTCCGGTGCAGGCGGATGCAATTGCACATGTGAGCTGTGCGGCTACCAGACCCGCCCGGAATATTTGAAAAGAGAATCCGGATCGTCCTGTGGCAGCAGCAGTAGATCATCGTATAGCAGCACAAATTACACATCAGGAAATTACGGCCAGTCCAAACCGACGCGACGTTACAGCGCAGGCGGGAAAAAGAGCAGCGGTTGTGGAACGTGGATTGTTGTGATCATCATTCTGTGGTTCCTGGCGCAGTATTTCTAAGCAGACACACTGCGGTATGCCATTCGCAGTAAGGCAGGCAACTTAAAATCAAAAGTTAAAAATAGTTTCAGGAGGTATCCGTCATGAAAAAGAATATGTATATTTATCCCGTATCTGTACTGTTGGCAGTGGGCCTGTTGGCAGGCGCCGCAATGCCCGTCCAGGCTGCCAGCGGCAGGACTGTTTCCGCCGCCAATCCAAAAGCCAGCCCCGAGCCTGAAGTCCTGATTGTTTCTCCGGACATGGATGCCATCGCCGGACTTGGCGAGCTCCAGGCGGGCGTCGAGGAGCCATACTACACCCACGTCGACTCCTTCGTGGTGGATGTGGAGAACGGACACAACCCTTATGATGTAGAGTGGGACTACGGCGAGCTGTATGATGCCTACATAGAGGAAGCCGACTGGTCTTTGGTGTTCGATGCGGATTTCTATATGGAATCCTTCCCGGCTCTCGCGCTTTTGTACCAATATGACGAGGAGCTTCTGCTGGAGCACTTCCAGACCGTGGGCGTCCATGAAGGCCGCCAGGGAAACGAGACCTTTAACGTGGCTGCCTATCAGGAGAACTGCAAAAAGGAGCTGCGCGCTGCCTTCGGGGACCATTATGAGTGCTATTATTTCTACTGGATGCTGAACCAGGCTTCCCAGGAAGGCGTCGCCACATCGGGCGAAAACTATCCGCTGCAGCTCGACGTAAAAATGACCTACGAGCAGGCAAAAGAATTCGAGGAAGTCAACGAGTACCGCGCCGAAGTCGGCGTCGAACCCCTGAAGTTCGACCCTGAGCTGGCAGCCATCGCCTGCTACAGGGGCTGGGTCGATATCAGCGAAGGCTATGGCGCCCATGACTGGCTGGATGATGAGGCAAACCAGGAGAGAGCCAATGCCCTGATGGACCTGCTCCATATGCCTCGGTTAGGCGAGAATACGGTGGATTGCGGCGTGAACAATGCTTCACAGTATATACACAACACATTCTATATCAACTACCGCTATTCGCCCGATCATTATGAAGCCATGATAAACCCGGATTACAAATATTTTGGCTGCTCGCATATTTATTTCGGAACGAACCGTATCCCGGAGTCGAGAAGAAGAGACAGCGGCACCTATAACAGACCAATGATGCGCATAGAGTTCGATCTGTTCACAGACGCGCTCTCCACCCCGGTGCATCCGTGATATGCCTTATGATGATTCACATATTCTCATTTACATAAATCCGCACCCGGCTCTGGATGACCTCTGCCACATCCTCCAGGCTCTTCTGCCCACTGTAAAAGGCAGGGGCTTCCTCGCCGATGATTTTAATGATTTCATCGCCTTCCGCAGAGCGGAAGGGTTTTGCGTCCTTCACCAGCGCCAGCACGGCATCGATTTCCTCCCGTGTAACCGCGTGGAATTCCATGAACCAGCCGTCATCGTATATTCTGCCTCCGAAGCTGTGCCCCTCCTCCGCCCATATCCGGTCGTCCTCTATGGCGTATTCCGCAATGATATCCAGGCTTCTTTTCAGGGACGGGAATGCGTCGTCATAGTAGCTGTACTCCCGGTAGACCTGTTCCGGCTCCATCCTCTCTGTCTGGCCCGGCTCCAGGATGCTCTCTATGAATTCCCACGCCCCTTCCTTGCATTGCGACATGGCGGTGATTCCAAAGGCATTCCGAGGATAGAGCAGCGTTCCGCCTTTGCCGTCCCCGGTGGGAAAGCCCACAAAGGCCGCCGTTTCCCCGAACAGCCCCTCAAAATACTGGAAGGCCCCCAGGCTCCCCATATTATATATGGCAAACAATACCCGACCGTCATGGGTCTTCCTGGGCAGGGAATCCTCCCCCGGGACGGTTTCCAGGGTGTCCGGGAAGCGGTTGGCGAACTCCAGCACTTCCCGGAACTGCGCCGAATCGAACCGGCACTCCCCTGTCTCCCAGTCGATGAAGGCATCCTGGTTGAACATCATGAGATACCGCATCACCTCTTCCTTCGTGACTTCCCCGACAGGAAGCGCCTCAGGGTTGCGCTCCGCAATGGCGAACAGTCTCTCCAGGGTCAGCCCTGGCTCGCCTTCCAAAAGCCCTCTGTCTCCCCCCAGGGTCTCCAGCCGGAACCGCTCCGGAATGCCTGCCAGCAAGCCATTGACGGTATATGTGTCCAGCAGCCCCTCCACAAAGTCGGAGGGCGCAAGGTCCTGGGCCCGCTCAAGGTAAGGCATTAAATCTTCGAAAATCCCCTGCCTGGAGAGGCTTTCCACATCGACCCCGGACAGATTGATGATGTCCACGGCCTCTTTTGTCAGTATGGCATTATACAAATCCGTCAGGGAATCGTAATCTGCCACATCGATATGGTACTGCCCCTGGCTCCTGTTGAACTTTATGGCCAGGGCGGCAAGGTCGCCTCCCCCGTCCACGGCGGCCAGCACCATGTTTTTGCGCGGGACTACGTCCGACGCTTTTGTCCTGCGCAGGACGACTATGCTTCTGTCTTTATTTATCCAGTTCTCCACAGTAGCGTAATATCTGTCTTCCCCCAGAGTACGCAAATCCTCCACGAAATACCCGTTGATGTCGCTGTCCGTCCAGGCGAACAGTTCCTCCGGCATCTGTCCGGAACCGCTGCCTTCTGCCGGAAAATCATATCCGCAGACAAATCTGTCGTCATACAGCAGGAGATCGTATTGCTTTCCCTTGCACAGCCCGTTCACATTCGGGAATTCTGTATCCACCTCCGTCAGCCTTTTCCCCTCAAAATCCACCTCCAGCATGGTACAGCAATCCGGGCTTTCCCCTTTACTGATGCAGGCATAGAACCTGCCGTCATCCCCTTCTATGGTCCCTATGAGCCGGACAGTCTCCGAAACGCCGAAACACAGCCTTTCCTGATAATCTCCATCGCCTGTATACAGCCAAACCCCCGCCTCCCCCTCTTCGGCATGTTCACTGGTAAAGACATAGATTCGGCCCTGTCCGTCCACAGCCATGTCTCCCACAGAGCTCCCTCTTCCCATCTCCTGCGTGATATCCAGAGCGGCCAGGTTCCTTCCCTCCGAATCGAACCTGCACAGATAGCGGTTCAACTGGCTATAGTCGGCGGAATAGGCATTTACGATCAGCCATACGCTGTAATCCGGGTTGAACGCAAAGGAACATATCTCCCGGTTCTGCTCCTCTATGGGCCATTGGATGGAGATCTGCGTCAGCTCCCTGTCAGCCAGGGAATACCGGCATATCTTCTGTGCCTCTTCCGCCACCTCGCTGACCATGGAAATATAGCAGACTGTATCCCCCAGTAACTGCATATCCCCATAGCTGGCCCTGTCGTCCCCCACCGTGATGAATTCCGGCACATAAGCCCACTCCTTCTCCGGTACGGCTCCGCCCATGTCGGCAGCATCCTCTCCGCCCTTCCCCAATCCGCTGTAGCTGCTGTCATTACCACTGTCACCACCGTCCTTCTGGCATGCCGTCAAAAGCAGCGCCGCACATGTCAATGTTACAAGAAAGCATATGGCACCCGTCTTCTTCATCTCTTTTTATCCCCTCATCTCTATTTTATCCGAAAATACTTCTATCGCCGTCACTCGTCCAGAATGTTCCTTGCAAAAGGCAGGTTCTCCCCCGCCTCCAGAATGCTCCCGTCTGCGGCGTCAATCTCGCAGACATAGTAGGAACCGCCCTCCGCACTTCGCAATACCACCATGTATACCACAGTCGGCTTCTGTGCCGGATCTGCTTTTGATATCTCATTTAAATAAACATAGCTGTATTTCGTTCCATCTGCCGCTGTGCCCAGCCGGTCTTCCATCTGCGCCGCCGCTATCTCCACGGCCTCCTCCCGGCTGATTCCTTCCTGGGCAGCCACCAGTCCCATAAGCCGCTCCTGTTCGGCCAGGTACTCCCTGTGCGCCTCCTGCCCTGCCGGAGTCTGGGAAAGGGCATAGTTCCTGACATTGTTGAAGTCGATAATCTGCAGGAGCTCCTGATCTGTCATCTCCCGCTCCGGCAGATTGAAATATCCTGTCTGGATGACATAGCAGAGAGTCCCCTCCGGCATTTCTTCTCCCTGCTCCACCAGGTGAAGCGTCTTCTCCGGGAACATGCCGTCCGTATAGGACAGCCGCAGCTCTTTCATGCGCTCCATCTCACTGTCCGAAAGCTCTCTGGAAAAGCTGTCCGCTTCTGCATTCCGTTCCTCTATCATGCGGACAATGTCCTTCACCTGTGCCTGCGGAATTTCTTCCATCCGCGCCATCACGAAGCTGCGCACGATGGCCTGCGCCGGGATGGCCGCGATGCCTGCTGCCAGTACGATGGATGCGGCTATCGCCGCCTTTTTCGTCCGGAAGGATCTGTCTCTTCGAGGACTGTTTCCGCTCCCCTCCCGCGTCCTGCTTCTCCCGCTTTTCACAAGGTGCCTCCTCTGCGCGGAAAGCCTTTGATATCCTGTTTCCATGCGGGGCCTCTCTTCTATATCTTCTATAGAAGTCTCCCCCTGCATCCGTTCCTGGAGATTCCGGATGATCCGCTCCTGCATTTCCTCTGGAATGTGAATCTGTTCCATGGTCTCCTTTACCCTGATTCCGCTCATCTGTCCTCCTTTCCTGAACCCCTGCCCCTTCCGACACCGGGCATGGCCTTCAGCCAGACCCCCAGGTCAGCCGCATCTGTTCCCTGGCCCGGCACAGCCGCATCTTCACCGCGCCCTCCGTGATGCCCAGAATCTCCGCAATCTCCTTTATCTGGTATCCCTCCACGTAGTGCAGATAGACAACCACCTTCTGCTTCACGGGCAGCTCCAGGAGCTCCCGCAGCGTCTCCCTGTGCTCCGGCGCGGCCAGGCAGTTCTCCAGGTCATCGATGCAGACCTTAGGGTGCCGGAGCTGGAACCGCACCATGTCCCGGCAGATATTGGTGGCCACCCGGATCAGCCAGGCCTTCTCATGCTCCTCGTCATGGAAGTCCGGCGCTTTCTCCAGATACCGGCAGAACGTATCCTGGATGGCATCCTGGACATCCTGCTCGTTGCAGAGTATGACGATGCATATCCTATAGAGCATGTCGCTGTATTTTGTGACTGCCTGCCTTATGTCGTTGCCGATGTCCATGTATCTCCCACCTCCTTGCCTATAACACGTATGATTCAGGGAAAAGGTAACGTTTGTCTCACAGAAAAAGGTGCAAAGCACTCGCTCCATGCTTCACACCTTTTTATAACCGCCATTGAATCGTGGCCGTTCACTCTTTTATCTTGTCGATGTCCGTCATATTGACTCCGGCTACCTGGAGAATCGCTTTCAGGGAAAGATATTCATCCTTCAATTCTGCATATGTCTCAGTAGCATTTTCTTTTTTTGCGATTATCATGTACTTTTGAATTTTTTTAAAATCGTCAATGGCAGCTTTTATAATTTTAAGATCATTTGACACATAATCACCCACTTTCTAAAGTGCCGACTGCGTGTATCTGCTTAAAATTATAACAGCCCTTCCCCGAAGTGTAAGGAATTGTCTACAAATAACTGATGCGAGTTTATAGCCGTTTTCGTTGTATTTCTGGGCTTTCTCCTAAACAAGTTGCATCAGTTATTTTCCGACAATTCCTAAAGCGTCAAATTCAAGCATTTCGGTTCTTGCATTTCGGTTCTCCCCCCGCTTTGCTCCGTTTTCCTTCCTTTCGCAAAAGCGGCCTTTCCTGCCAGGTCTTCCAGAGCCTTATCCCTCACCGGCGCTCGTTCACATAGAGCTGGACGCGGTTCTGGATGATTTCCGCCACGTCCTCCAGGCTCTTCTGGCCCCTGTAATAGGCGGGAGCCTCCTCGCCGATGATTTTGACTACGTCATCCTCTTCCACAGAATAGAAAGGCTTTGCGTCCTTTACCAGCTCCAGCACAGTGTCGATTTCCTCCTGGGTCAGGGCATGGAATTCGATGATCCAACCGTCCTCGTAGGTCAGGAATCCAAAATCCCTCCCCTTCGCTGCCCATTCACGGTCGTCTTCCAGATAGTATTCATTCATCATATCCATGATTTTTTTCACGGACGGAAGTCCGTTCAGCTCCCAGCGTATGCTGTAGACCAGCTCCTCCGGCTCCATCTGCTCCGCTTCTTTGGGATCCAGGACGCTTTCTATGAATTTCCACGCCCCTTCCTTATACTGTGACGTGGCCGTGATTCCGAAAGCGTTTCCCGCATAAAGCAGCGTCCCGCCGCTGCCGTCCGCGGTAGGGAAGCCCACGCAGGCGGCTGTCTCCCCGAACATCCCCTCATAGCGCTGGATATTCCCCGGTCTCCGTATCTCTGCTATGGCAAACAGGACCCGGCCGTCATGGATTTTTCTCGGGAGGGAATCCTCCCCCGGATGATTTTCCAGCGAATCCGGGAATCGGTTCACGAATTCCATCACAGCCTGAAACTGCGGGGAGTCGAAGCGGCACTCCCCTGTCTCCCAGTCGATAAAGGCATCCTGATTGAACATCATGAGATACTGCATCATCTCGTTCTTCGTGACTTCCCCGATGGGCAGCGCTTCGGGATTGCTCTGGGCGATTTCCAGCAATCTCTCCAGGGTCAGGCCGGCGTCGTCTCCCAGAAGCGTCCTGTCTCCCGCCACAGTCCGCAGTGTAAAACTATCCGGAATGCCCACCAACGTGCCATCAATGGTGTAGGTGTCCAGTATCCCCTCCACGAAGTCGTCAAGCGCGAGAGATTCCGACTGCTCCAGATAGGGGCGCAGATCCTCAAAAACCCCCTGCCGCATGAGGCTTTCCACATCGACCCCGGACAAATCGATGAGATCCATGGCCTCCCCGGTCAATATGGCGTTATATAGATTCGTCAGGGAACCGTAATCCTGCACATTGATGCGATATCGCTCCTGGCTCCTGTTGAACCTCACGGCCAGGGCGGCCAGGGCGCTGTCCCCGTCCACGGCGGCCAGAACCAGGTTTTTGCATGGGACCACATCCTCCGTCCTTGTCCTGCGCAGCAATGCTATACATCTGTCTTCATTTATCCAATCCTCCACAGTAACGTAATATCTGCCGTCCTCCAGGATGCTGAAATCCTCCACGAAATACCCGTTGATGTCGCTGTCCGTCCAGGCGAACAGCTCCTCCGGGGACTGCCTGGATTTCTTGCCCTCTGCAGGAAAATCATATCCATAGACATACTTGTCATCGTACAGAAGAAGATTGTATTCTCCCGTCGCTTCTTTATCGGGAGCCCTGTTCGATTCGGCAGAATCGCCTCCTCCAAACGAGTTTTGGCTGCCGAAAGCCCCGTCTGCCGAATCCGCCGGGGACTGCCTTATCTCACATAACCCGTTGATATTCGGAAATTCTGCGTCCACCTCTATGAGCCTTTTTCCCTCAAAATCCACCTCCAGCATGGCACAATGTTCCGGATTCTCCCCCTTGCTGACGCAGACGCATAAGCTCTCCTCCGACCTGTCCACCGTCCCTATGACCCGGACGGTTTCCGAAGTGCCGAAAGGAACTTTTGCCTGATAACGCCCTTCCCCCGTATACAGCCAGATTCCCGCCGCCTCTCCCTCGGCGTATTCGCTGGTAAAGACATAGATCCGGCCCTGCCCGTCAACGGCCATGTCCCCCACCGAGCTGTCTCTCCCCATCTCCTGGGTGATGTCCTGGAAAGACATGTTGTTCCCTTCCGGATCGAATCTGCACAGATAGCGGTTAAGCTGGCTGTAGTCGGCGGAATAGGCATTGACGATCAGCCACACGCTGTGATCCGGATTGAAAGCAAAGGAGCATATCTCCAGGTTTTCCTCCTCCAGAGGCCATTGGAAGGAGACCTGTGTCAACTCTCTGCGGGTCAGGGAATACCGGCACATTTTCTGCGGCTCTCCCTGGGCTTCTCCCACCATGGAAATGTAGCAGACCGTATCCCCAACCAACTGCATGTCCCCATAGCTGGCTCTGTCATCCGCCACTGTGAGGAATTCCGGCACATAAGTCCATTCCTTTTCCGGCTGGGCGGCCACGGCCTCACTGGCATTCACGCCGCCTTCCCCCAGGCCGCTGCCATCACTGCCGTCAGCGCCGTCAGCCTTCTTCTGGCATGCCGTCAGCGACAGGACGGCACCTATCATGAGCAGGCATATTCTGTTCCACTTCTTCATCTGTTTTACACCTCCTGCGTGTCTTCTTATCCTCTTATCTCCCCTTTTGCAGTCCGACTTTCCTTTTCAGACCCAGATATCCGCCTCCGCCAGCCACTCATCGCTGCTTCTGCTCTGTCCACAGCCTCTCCTGCACTTAGCATTCCATACTGCAAATGAAGCTCCCTGCAGCAAGGCGTGGGGAATCATACCCTCTTTTGGATAAACGCATGGCATCAAAACACTGCATCAATAGCTTCTTCGCAAAATTCATGCCACTCCGCATCCTGCTTTTCCTCCTGCCGGGAAACCATATCCATGTATTCCTTCTCCGTGGCAGGCTGGCCTTCTACGGCAAAAGAATCCCAGCCCTCATAGGTTCCGGTTGCGGAAGCTTTTTTGTCCACAGTGTACCCGTCCCTGGAAAAACCGGAGAAAGCGGCAATTCCCGCCTCGGCCATCCCTGTGGGGTCTGAATAGCTATAGGTGCCATCCTTTTTCAGATCCACCAATGTTCTATTGTCAGTGCTGCAGCCATATACCTCACTGTCCGCTTGATAGAGAATCACCTTTCCTCCCATGTCACCGGCTGCACCGGTCACAAAAAGAACCACTTCCTCTTTCCCATCCCCATCCAAATCCACTACGGCAAAATCAAAAATCTTCATCAAGGGGTCAGCCCCGTCAAAGAGAGCCGGTATCCCTGAAATGTCCATAGCTTCCGCCTTTCCCTCGGAGCAATACAGAAACTGAGCCTCTCCCAGAAGCACAGCCTCCAAAAGCCCGTCCGGGGCAGAACCGCCGCTTTCTGGTGCCGTCTGCCCGGAATCGCCGCTTTCCGGTTCCGTCTGGCCGTAACTGCTGCCTTCCGATTCCATCTGCTTAGAATCGCTGCTTTCCCATGCCGTCTGCTTGGAATCGCCGCTTTCTGATGTCATCACTTCCCCTCTTTCTGTGGAACGCCCCAACCACCAGCCTACGCAGAAAAAGACAGCCAAAGCAGCTACTACCCCTATCGAAACAATCATCTTCCGTCCCATGTCCATCGTCCTCCTTCCTTCACGCACTTTTTGCCCACTTTCGAACATGCCGCTTCGCGGCACATGTCAAGTACAACATAACGCAGTTCTGTTGTCAAGAATAATCGGTGCAAGCAAAGCGCAAAGGACGCGCTTGGAAGAATGCCCATGCACTTTGGGCATTCTTCCCGGAATGATTTAGATTTTCTTAGGCTGTGTACTTTACAGCCTTAGAAAATCTTCATTCCGTGCACACTTCATTGGTCCAGGATATGTCTGGCATAGGGCAGGTTCTCTCCCGCCTCCAGGACGCTCCCGTCCGCGGAGTCGATCCTACAGACGTAAGGGGCGCCTCCCTCCGCAGACTGTAATACGACGATGTATGCCACATCCGACTTATGGGCGTAGTCCTCCTTCGATATATCATCCAGATACACGTAGCTGTACTTCGTTCCCCCAGCCGCCAGGCCCGGTTGGGACTCCATCTTCGCCGCCGCTATTGCCTCGGCCTCCTCCTGACTGATGCCGCCCTCGTCCGCCACCCGGCGCCTCAGCCGATCCTGCCTGGTCAACTGCTCCCTGCGCGCCTCCTGGCCTGCCGAGGTCTGGGAGAGGACATAGTTCCTGAGCATGTTGAAATCAATGATCTGCAGAAGCTCCTCATCTGTCATCTCCCGCTGGGGCAGATTGAAATATCCCGTCTCGAAGACATAGCAGAAAACCCCCTCCGGCATCTCCTCTTCCCGCTCCACCAGACGAATCGTCCCCTCCGGGAATCTGCCGACCCTGTAGAGCCGCCAAAGC
>OFFQ01002121.1_pt1 | contig 10552 bp, 9 predicted proteins | sample 1521411 | NCBI WGS metagenome assembly OFFQ01 (sample SAMEA3504110, study PRJEB24116) | mouse gut metagenome | biome: mouse gut; feature: mouse-associated habitat; material: faeces | place: Denmark | collected 2011 | reverse complement strand
AAAGAAGATTTCTGGTAACAGTTCAGCGCCCTGTCTGAACTGTTACGATTTCTGTCAATCAGACTTTGGTATACGTCTCACCCCAGAGGAAAGGAGTCGTTGAAGCGATATGAAAAATACTGAATTACCTGCATTCAGGCTCACTTCAGACTGTATCTGGAATTCTTTCCGGAGCAGCGGTAAAAAGCATTTGATTCTCACCGGTGCCAGGAAAAGCGGCAAAACCACTCTCCTGTCGGAGCTTCTTTCCCGGATTGGCTCTCTTGCAGTTCCATGCCCGATTCCCGGCATTACCACCTGGGCGGAACCCGGAAAGGCGGTTTATCTCAAAGAAAATACCACCGGGCAGACCGCATGCATCGGATTGTATGACGAATCCCTCCCGGGAACCAAAATACAGCAGCCTCCGTTGCACTCACCAAACCCGCTTGAAATCGGCTTCACAAATGGCGATGCTGATCCTGATAATACTGCCCCGCCGCCTGCCATTGGGAATAAAATGCGTCCCTGCGCGGAGGGCTTCCTGACCCTTGGCATCCCTGCCCTGGGACGCTGCGCGGAATCTGACAGCGAATTTGTTTCACTGGATGAAATCGGTTATCTGGAAAGTCAATACAATAATTCTGATAAACCGTTTACCTCAAATCCCCGAACTTGCCTGAAACAGGAAGAATCCCAATGTACGGAGATTTACCGTGAGGAAATCCGGAAATTAATGGCCTGCAAGCGCCTCCTTGCCGTAGTCAGAAAGCAATCCCTGCCTTTCCTGGAGGAACTTAGCCATCGCGGCGATGTCTTTCTTCTGGACCTGGATCAGCCTTTCGGGCGGTTGGGATGCGTTATCATGGCTTCCGGTGTGGGCAGGCGCTTTGGAGGCAATAAGCTGATGGCGGATTTTCAGGGAAAGCCCCTGCTGCAATATGCTCTGGAGGCCACGGAGGGCATTTTTGCCAGGCGGATTGTAGTGACCCGCCATCAGGAGGCTGCGGCCTTTGTCCGTCTCCGGGGCGTGGAGGCGCTTCTTCATGACCTGCCCCACCGCAATGATACCGTCCGTTTGGGGCTTCAGGCAGTTTCGGAGGATGTGGAGGGATGCCTGTTCTGTCCGGGAGACCAGCCCCTGCTGCGGCAGGAAACGGTAGCTTCCCTAGCCCTTGAATGCCGTAAACGGGAAGGACGAAATCTGGCGCCCGGTTTGGGAAGACCGGGAAGGTGCTCCTGTGCTGTTTCCCAAATGGAGTTTCCCCAAGCTGCTGACGCTTCCGGAGGGCTGCGGCGGAAGTTTTCTAATCAAAAAATATCCCGGGCGGATACGCAGGGTACCCGTGCGGGATAAGTTTGAGCTTCAGGATATTGACAGCAGACAGGACCTGGAATTCCTGGAGAAGGGTTAGGTTGTTTGCTGTTTGGCTGTCTGCTGTTTGGTTTTCCCTTTCCGCTGAAGGGCTTTCCCCGGCTCACTGTTTCCGGCAGCTGTAAAACCGATATAACTTCTCCGTTTTATCGTCAATATCCTGATACAGTTTTTTCCCGGTCAGGACAAACCCGGCTTTTTCAATGGCCTTCCAGGAGGGAGCATTGTCTTCCCTGATGGTGGCAATGAGTTCATCCCATTTGTACCGTTGTAGGAAATATTGTGCATAGGCCTTGATTGCCTCCGCCGCATAACCCTGATTTCGATATTGTGCTCCCACAAAATACACAATGCCGACTTTTTCCAGATCTTCATAATACGTGCATCCAACGGAGCCGATTACTTTCCGGGTTTCTCTGTGTTCCATGGTATAGGCCATGTAATCTGCCGTGGGATCATCTTTGGCTGCCAGCTCCAGAGCCTCGGTCATCCATTCCTCCATCCAATTCTCCCCCTCTCTGTCAATCCAAATTTCAGTGAGACTGCCATCTGCAGCCATTTGGGAAAAAAGAATCCCGTCTGCAGTTTTTAAATCACGTATGATCATTCTGTCCGCTTTGATATACATAAACATCTCCTCCAACAATCCTGATTTCTATTTTCCCCTTCTCCAACATCGCTTTCACCTGGCTTCGGGACAATTCCAGAACCGCTGCAATCTGTTTTTCCGGACGGATATTCAGCCCATAGGGGTTATGAATGATAACCGGAATCTGCTCCTCCGGTCCGCCTTTTTCCATGCTGAACGGAACATCCTCCGAAGCGGCTGCCCCGCTCTCCCGCTGTCTGACAAAGTTATAATTTATCTTTCAATATCCGCCCTGTTTTTTCGAAACAGCTCCATGTTTTTGCCGTACATTTCCGCAAGCTCTTCGTCATTGTCCAGGAAACGCTGATACTCTTCTCTTGGTATGGAAGAAACCTTTCTCCGCTCATAAATCGCAAGATTCAGGGTATGTCTGCATTCCCTGCACTGGTAAATCAGCCAGACATCCAGTTTATTGCCGTTGGCGTTGACGCGGAATTTTTTCGTGTTTATAAAATGTGCCTTTCTGCCGCATTTCGGGCAGTTCCTGAACACCCAAAAAGAGTCCTCCAGGACAATTTCGTATCTGATTTCTCTTAAATAGCTCATGACATCTCCTCTTTCAGTTCTGACTCTGATGCATGGGCTATTACACGATTTACTTTTCTTTTATGCAATAGCCATGCTATGCATAATAAACGGGTGTGGTCATAGCGCTTTCTCCTCTCAACAATATTTTCCCATCATTTCACTTCTCCACAGGCCAGCAGGTTATTTTTTTCCCATGCCGCACACATAGGGATTTGAATGCCCTGGAATTGCATTGTACTTTACTCCTTCCGCAAGCCTGTGAGAGCGTATTTCCATTTTCAACAAGCTCCCCTATAGCGTAACATATGTAAATCCGGGCTTCCACCTCATACATTTTTAGAAAAAAACAGGACCCGACGTTTTCTGTCCAGGTCCGGATAAACAGCCGGAACCCCTGCCCTGGAAATCTATTTTGGGGAAGTCCACTCAGAATTAGAACACACAAAAGGGAGCCTAAGTCGTTACAGACCCGGCTCCCCATATCAGAACAAACAACCCGTTTCGTAAACTCCCTTTTCTTTACGCTTCCTTCTCCTTCGGCAGCAAAATGTTCAGCAGAATGGCCACCATGGCTGCGGGAACAATGCCGGAACCGCCGAAAATCAACTGAACGGCCTGGGGCGTATTGGCCAGAATGCCGGAGTTGGCTCCCATGCCGTATCCCACGCCCAGGGCAACCGCCACAATGGAAAGATTTCTGGAGTTTAAAGGCTCCTTGGTAATCAGCTGAATACCGCTGATGACAATGGAGGCGAACATCATCACTGCAGCGCCGCCCAGAACAGACTGGGGCATAATGGAAACCAGGGCGCCCAGTTTGGGACACAATCCGCAGAGAATCAGGAAGATGGCTCCCGTGGCCAGTGCGAAGCGGTTGACTACTCTGGTCATTGCCACCAGACCCACATTCTGGCTGAAGGAAGTATTGGGCAGCACGCCGAACAGCGCCGCAAAACTGGAGCCCAGACCGTCGCAGGTAACGCCTCCCGACAGCTCCTTATCCGTTGCCTCCCGTCCCAGGCCGCCTTCCATCACGCCGGAAATATCTCCCACGGTCTCCACTGCAGTAACCAAAAACATAATCAGCACCGGAACAATGGCCCGCATGTCAAACACAGGCTTCACCGGCATCAGCCTGGGAATCTCAAACCAGGGCGCATCCGCAACCTTCTGCCAGTTCAAAACCCAGGCCTTGGTATACTCCGCGCCCTCCGCCGTGACGCCGGTAGTGGGCAGCACCAGCCCCATAATCATGGCCGCGACATAACCGCAGATAATGCCCAGCAAAATAGAGGAAGAGCTGAGCACCCCCTTCGTGCCGTGCTTGAAAATCAGAATCACAACCAGGACAAAAAGCGCCAGGCACAGGTTTTCCACGGAGCCGAAATCCTTCGCATTGTTGCCGCCTCCGAAGGTATTGATGCCCACGGAAATCAGGCTCAAACCGATGGACAAAACCACGGTGCCCGTGACAACCGCAGGGAAGAACCTGCGCAGGGGCTTCAGGAAAAAGCCCAGTACCGTCTCCATCAGGCCGCCCAGAATCGAGGCGCCCATAATGGCCCCGTAGGCGATGACGCCCCCTCCCATGGTGGAGGCCACGCTGTTGAACACGCCGATAAAGCCGGAGGATGTCCCCATGATAATGGGAACCTTGCCGCCGATTGGCCCTATGGCAAAAAGCTGCACCAAAGTCACCAGTCCCGCCACCAACATGGCATTCTGGAGAAGACTTAACTGCAGGGAGGCGAATTCCCCGCCCGCAATGCCGCAGGCCCCGGTAATGATCAGCAGCGGCGTCAGATTGCCCACGAACATGGCAAGCACATGCTGCAGTCCCAAAGGAATTGCCTGGCGCAGAGGCATCTTACCGTCCAGTTTGAAAGCGGCTTCTGAAAGTTGTAAATTGTTTTTCATTGGTGAATCCTTTCTTATGTATGGTTTTATTTATGACTGCTCTATTTTGACGAATTTATTTATACTGCACACCAATTGAATTTGCAGTGCAACCCGACTGCAGACCGCCAGCCAGGTATTTTCACGAAGGCATCACTGTAAATCCTGGCGGTCTGCAATATAACCAAATGTATTTAGGTAAATTTATTTCGTTAAAGCCATTTCGTTAATTCTATTTTGTTTTACCAATTTCATTTTACCAATTTCGTTTTACCTATGGAAACGTTTTTCTCTGTATGGTTTGGGGTTATGAACATTTTTCATTCTGCTCTCTGTCATAGCAATAACCGTCAGGAATTCTGATATAGGCTCTGATATGTGCATCCCTTGGGCGCTGTACAATCCGCGATATATTATCGTGAAAGGTATTTCCTTCTGCCGCCGTGATTGTATCCCCATCCGCTTTCAGTACAATACCGATATGGTCATGCTCCTGATTGATAAACACATTGTCATAAAGCACAATATCTCCCGGTTCCGGAAGGAAGTCTTCTTCCCCTTTGTGATATTCTATCCGGCTGTCTCCCACTGCGTATTCTTCCCAACCGCCGCAGCCTGCCAGACTGCAGGTTATGCACTCCCGGGGGCTGTATGGAATCTGAAAACCTGCTTCAACACAGCAGTAATACACGAACGCTGCGCACCACAATCTGTCCGCATCCTGAAGGTTCCATTTGGGAAAATGTCTGACAATGGGTTCAATATTGGATTCTTTTCCTTCCAGATATCCGTGAAAGGGCATTTGGGCCTTTTCTGCGGCAATTTCAGCCAGTCTTTTTCTTGTTCCGCTCTCCATTCTGTCCTCCCTAAGTCCGGAATCATCCCTTGACCGTCAAAATTCGCATTCCCCGCTTACTGCTGCCGGAACTGAATGGTCCCCGTTTCCGCATCCATGGAGTCCACGATGGCCAGGGATTCCAGATGATAGCCCAGATTCCGGATCACCCTGCCGCCGATCTGAAATCCTTTTTCCACCGCAATGCCCAGGCCCTCCACGACGGCGCCTGCGGATTCCGCTATGGAGATCAGCCCCTGAAGGGCACAGCCATTGGCCAGAAAGTCATCAATGATCAGAACATGGTCTTCCGGGCCAAGGAACTTTTTGGACACAATCACCTGATTCTTGTTCTTGTGGGTGAAGGACTCCACCTCCGCCACATACATTTCTCCCTCAATATTGATGGATTTGGACTTCTTAGCAAAAACCATGGGCACCCCGAATTCATTGGCCACGGGGTAGGCGATGGCGATTCCCGAAGCCTCTATGGTCAGCACCTTAGTCACCTGCTTGTGGGCAAATCGGCGGTGAAACTCCCTGCCGATTTCGTTCATCAGGGAAATGTCCATCTGATGATTCAGAAAACTGTCCACCTTTAAGACATTACCCGGCTTCACAATGCCGTCCTTTGCAATTCTCTCTTCCAGAAAATTCATCTGTCGTACCTCCTGTGTAGGTTCACAGGATAACTCCTTTCCAAACAATAAGACTTCCGATTCGGGTCCGCTCCCTTCCATATGATCTGCGGAGCCCTCCGAAATCCCCGGTTTTAATATCCAAGCCGTTCCAGCGCCGCCTGCGCTTTCACATTCCCCTGTTCGGCAGCCTTCTCATACCATTCCGCCGCCTCGTCTATATCCTGTTCCACGCCTCTGCCGGTTTCATAGCATAACCCCAGATTATATTGGGCGGTTTCCGACCCCTGTACGGCAGCATAGGAAAACCACATCGCCGCCCTGATATCATCCTGCTCCGCACCGACTCCCGTAATATAGGCAATACCCAGATTCAGCTGCGCCTGCATATGTCCCTGTGCGGCCGCCTGGGAATACCATTTTACGGCCTGGACCGGATCCCTTTCTACGCCGTCTCCTTTTTTGTACATAACACCCAGATTGTTCTGTGCGTCGGCATGCCCCTGGATTGCCGCTTTCTCATACCATTCGGCAGCCCGGGCGCTGTCCGCGTCCACCCCTTCTCCGTTTTTGTAGAGAAAACCCATATTATACTGGGCTTCGGCGTAATCCTGTGCTGCCGCCTTCTCAAACCATTTCCTGGCGGCGTCATAATCCTGCTCTATGCCTTTCCCTTTTTTATAGCAGCAGGCCAGATTGTACTGGGCTTCCACATGCCCCTGTTCGGCGGCTTTCTGATACCACTTCACGGCCTCTTCATCGTCCTGCTCCACGCATCTCCCAAAATTGTAAGCCAGCGCTGTCTCATACTGCGCATCTGCATTGCCCTGCTCAGCTGCTTTCCTGAACCATTCCTGCCCCCTGGCCACATCCTGTGCCACGCCTTTCCCGACGCTGAAGCAGCATCCTATTTCGTACTGTGCATTCGCATTGCCCTGCCCTGCCGCCTTCTCGTACCACATTGCGGCCCGGGTGCTGTCCTGCTTCACCCCTGTGCCCTGATCATAGCATAACCCCATGGCATACTCTGCGTCGGTATCCCCCTGCTTTGCAGCCTTTTCATACCATTCGACGGCCCTGCGTTCATCCCGCTCCACACCTCTTCCGTTCTCATAGCAGATTCCCAGCTGGTACTGGGCATCGGCAACGTTCTGTTCCGCCGACTTTTGGAACCACGTAAACGCCTTCTCGTAGTCCTGCTCCACACCGTCTCCATAGTAATAGCAAATGGCCAGGTTATACTGGGCAGTACGGTTGCCCTTCTCCGCCGACTGGGTATAAAACGCAATCGCCCGGTCCCAATCCTGCTCAACCCCTTTTCCTTCTTCATAACACACGCCCAGATGATTCAGCGCAAGAAGATCCCCCTGCTCAGCGGCCTTCCGAAACCATTCCACCGCCTTCCCAAAATCCTGCGCAATGCCCTGTCCTTCATAATAACAGCTTCCCAGACTATACTGGGCATCGGAAAACCCCTGCTCAGCAGACTTAGTAAACCATTCCACTGCCTTCTTATAATCCTTCTCCAGGCCGCCGTATCCATGCTTATAAAAAATTCCCAGGTTATTCTGGGACCATTCGTGTCCCTGCTCCGCCGCTTTCCTGTAAAGCTCAGCGGCCTTCACCTGATTGCGCTCTACGCCCTGCCCGTAGTCATAACAGACTCCCAGATTATGCTGTGCATCTGCATCACCGCCCTCTGCCGCCTTCGTGTACCAGTATGCCGCCTTCTCCTCACTGGGTCCCACGCCCTTTCCCTGTTTCCAGCACCAGCCCAGACTGCGCTGCGCCGCGGCGTTTCCCTGCGCGGCCGCCTTCTCATACCACTCCACGGCTCTGGCATAATCTTTTTTCACAAACCATCCATACTGATAACAATCTCCCAATACGGCCTGGGCATCGGCAGCTCCCGCCTCTGCCTCGGCATGGCATTTTTTCAGTTGGAAGTCACTTTCCAAAATGCTCTCCCTGCTAAAGTACTTTCTATCGTCAGACTCCGGACTCCAAATACTCATTTTCTCTTTGCACCTTCGTTTTCCTTATATTTTATATGTTCCTATTCGAAAAAACGGCTGCCATCTCCTTTGCGGCACTGCCGGGTAATACCCCCGGGAAATCGGCATTTACAAGCTCTTCAGGAAACCGCTCCTGCCATCAGCAGCTGCTCCACAATTTCCGTATATCCGGCCTCGGATGCATAGTACAAAGCACTGTGCTGCTCATTGTCCACACTGTTCACTTCTGCACCCATTTCAATGAGCATGGCTGTAAAATCGTTTTTGCCGCTTCTGGCTGCCAGTATCAGCGGGGTCTGTCCGTCCGAAGCTTTCAGATTCATGGATGCGCCGGCAGCAAGCAGGGCCTTCCCAATAAAAAGATCGCCTGCGTCCGCAGCAATATGTAAGGGTCCCACACCGTCTGCATCGGCGCAGTCAGGCCGGGCGCCGGCAGCCAGAAGCAGTTCCGCGATCATCAGATTGGCTCTGCGGACAGCCAGGATCAGCGGAACTTCTCCCTCATCGTTGGGTTTATTCACACTTGACGGGTCTTTTTCCAGCAGAACTTTCACCACTTCACTCTGTTCCTTCCAGCATGCGTGGTGGAGAGTGGTATTGCCATATGTATCGGCATGCTCCTCCCCTGCCTGGGAAAGGGCTTTCACAAGCTCACGCAGCCCAGCAGAGGTGGCGTAATCAATGGCCTTGCGCCCCTCGTTATCCCTGATACTGATATCGATATCCGGATTCTTCAGCAACTGCAGCGCAGCATCGGTTTTCCCGTTCCGCGCCAGCAGCATTAAGGGAGTCACGCCATCGTTATCTGTACAGTTTACATCGGCTCCCGCATCAATCAACATTGAAATAATCTGGAAATTGCCGGACTCTCCCGCAAAATGTATGGGCATCCGGTTTTTCTGGTTGCCCAGGTTCGCGTCCGCCCCATTGTCCAACAATAGTTTCGCCAAATCCCTGGCGCTTTTCATACAGACATAAATCAGGGGCGTGTTGCCGGATTCATCCCTCTTGTTTACATCCACACCGCCCCGTTTCAGGAAAGTCTGCACTACGCCTTTTTGGTTGTTCTTGCAGGCCTGCAGCAGCATATTGTCCAATTGCATGGTATCTGTCTCCTTCCATGGTTTACATTTATTGAATGCGGCGCAGCAGCGCGCCTCTTATTTCGAAAGCAGGGAACCTGCGGGGATCATACTGTGATATGGTACTGGGCCAGAAAGCGAATTGCAGGAGCCGCTTCCTGCCGGCATCCCAGGCGGAGCAGGCAAATGGCACTCAGCCATCTGGTCCTGACCAGGAAATACCGTTCCAATCCCCGGCCCGCTTCCGGATTCAGCGGGCGAAGATACACCTCCCCGTCTGCCTCCACAGCCCGAAAAAACGACTCTTTTTCCCTTATATCCAAATCGGGCGGCGTACCCAGCAGCAGCTCTGCACGCTTCAGACAACTCAGCGCCTTTTCATGCTCTTCCAACCGATACAGGCACAACCCGCAGTTAAAAGCCGTGGCAGCCGGAAGCCGTTCAAAGTTTGCCCGCTCAAGCAGCGGTCCCGCAAGCAGCCTGGCACCGGGCAAATCATTCACGGCCAATGCCTGATACAGTGCGTTGCCAATGCCGGCCGGCAACTCCCCGTGTTTGCCGTTTCCCCAAAATTCCATATCCTGTCTCCCTGTTATTTTTCTTCCGGAAAACTGCGTCCCCAGCGAAAACAATACGCTGTCCGTCCATTTTCCCCTGAATTTGTATAATTTCATCCTATCACTTTGTTAAATAAAAGTCAAATACAGATTAGCCATTTAACTGTTGCGAAGCCCTGGAAAGGATGCTAAAATTAATCACAAAGCTGTCGAATTGCAGGAATGATAAATTACACCGAAACAGCAAAAACTACCATAAATGAAGGAGGCTGTCATGAGTTTAGACGAACTGAAAGATATGCTGGTAAAATCCAGCGAGAATTACCCCCAGGCCAGGTTCAACCCATGGTGGGAGGCAAATCATGAAGAAGAAATCTATCACTATAGCATTTTCTCTGAAGATACACTGCAGGATGCCCGGGATTGTGTGTCCGACTGCAGCAAGGAAGCGCTCCTTTTGCCTGTTGGCAGTATGGGGCTGAATCTGTTCCACCTGCTGGTGTGGCATAATTTCCATGACATAGTAAAAGCATTGCTCGATGACGGAAGGATCGGCCGTGAAGAACTCAATAAACCGGATGATAAAAACCATGGGCTGACCCCCTTCCTTCTGGCATGTGCCTGCGGAAATGCAGCTATGGTAAGGCTTTTGTTGGAACATGGTGCAGACAGCTCCTCCTGCGACGAAAGAGGAATGAACGCATACCATTTTCTTGCACATTCCAGAATCCCGGGTCTGACGCTTGCCTCGGACTGCCTGGAGAGAAGCGTGCGGCAGCGAAAAGAGATCGCCGAACTGTTGGACTGTGATATCAACCAAAAAGACAGGAACGGCCTGACGCCTCTGGAGCGTATGCTTTCCACAGACCACTGTTCGGAATACACATGGGGGCTGGCGGACATTTTCCTGGAAAAAGGCGCCTCAACCGACTATGTGGATGAAAACGGCAATACGCTTTTGATGATGGCCCTGCAAAACAGTCATACGACAGCGGCCA
>OFFQ01002117.1_pt1 | contig 10569 bp, 10 predicted proteins | sample 1521411 | NCBI WGS metagenome assembly OFFQ01 (sample SAMEA3504110, study PRJEB24116) | mouse gut metagenome | biome: mouse gut; feature: mouse-associated habitat; material: faeces | place: Denmark | collected 2011 | reverse complement strand
TGGTGTCTGTCTCTAAATCCGCTTGAATTATTCAGATTATCAACGAATTTCCTCGTTATTGCGTTCTTTTGCGGGTAAAAAATTTTTGATGTATAATATATTTAGAAAGTGAGGGAGCGGTAAAAACCGCGAAAAGCGCTTTCTAATAATAATTAACAAGGAGGTTTTTCCTATGAATAAGGAAACCGAAATGACCATGACAACAAATCAGACGACCGTTCCCAGCTACAACAACTGTTTCACGCTGGGTGCCAAATCCAAGCGCGACAACGGCGCAATCATCAAAGTGCCTGCGTTCATCGACAGCGACGGCTATCCCGCAAAGCTGTGGGGCGGCAAGGGCGGCGCTTTGAGCCGCTATTATTCGCTGTCCTATGACCGGGCAAAGAATATCCTTGAACGGTATCTGAACGGCAGCAAGCGCGTTCGGGGTGACGAAAGTCTGCGCGTCAGCTTGTACCTTGACAATGCGATGTTCGGCGATTTGCACATCTTTGTTATCGACTTTGACCGTTTCGACGAACAGAGCGGCTTTTTCCAGGGCGCGAAAAACCTTGCCGACATGGTTACACGGTCACAGGGCGGATGCTGGCATATGTTCTATGGCATTGACAAGGAAACCGCCGCGCCGCTGTTCGACAGTATCAATCTGTTGGCAAGCAAGGCCGCAAAAAGTTTTGTCTGCTCCACGGGAAACGTAACGCTGGACGGCAAAAACAAGGTCGATTTCTTCTGCGACGCGCGGCACTTCATTTATGAGTGGGAGCCGTGGGACAACACTATCGGTCTGACCGACAAGACGCAACAGCTTTACACGCTGATTAAAGACAACTTTTCTTTGACCCGTCCACTTGAAACCGGGTGGCACAGCACAGAGCATAAGCCCGTCCGCCGCGCGGCTGTGGCGTTTCAGCCCAAGGACGAAAACGCGCTTCTGGAACACATGAACAGCGCACAGCGCGAAATTTTTGACGACCTCAAAACTATTTCGCCTGACTGTACACGTCAAGAGTGGTTCTGTATCGGCCTCAACATCTGGCACGTTTACGGCGACGATTTGGGCGGCGACGTGTTCCGCTTCTGGAGCGAACCGGGACACAGCTATGTCCCGCAAGGGTGCGCGGTGACATGGGAGAACATAATTGATAGAGGCCCAGACACCCATCTCAATAATCGCCGCTGGGACGCGATTCTCCATGAAAATGTCCCCAGTGCCTTTTAAGGATGAACTACACTTTTCAAAGGCGGTGGTGACGATGTGAGTATGAACGGGCAAAAGGATTTGACGGCTGGTGTCCCGCTCCCGCTCGAAAGAGCGGGACGGGGAGCCGCCGAGGAACAGGCCCCCGCCGCCGAGCAATCATTTTTTCGTGGGGAGCCGATTGCATGGCTGACCGTCCCAACAACGAAAACCGTTGTCACAGCAAACGCCTTTGGTGACAGCGAGGCCAGCGAGAGGCCAGCGCGGAAAAACCACTTCATTCTGTATGGCGGCAATCAATACAAACGGGAGGACTTTTATCAAATGGCGTTCCCGTAGGACTACCGCAAATATCCGTACAAGGTGGCTTTTGCCACGGATGATATTTACAGGCTGGGCGGGCGCCAGCGGGCAAAACTGCAATATCACATTCTCGCCCAACAATTCCCGCTCGTTCATGTAGCCGCCGAGGATAAGGAAGATTTAGAGCGGTTTGCCGCGCAGTCTGAAACCGAGGCCGCGCAGTTGTGGCTTGCCCGTATGCGCTGGCCCCAAGGCCACGAAAAAATGGTGTCATTCGGGCAAGCCCTGAGCGTGGAGGACAAAGCCAGCGGGGGCCGGGTCAAGGGCCTTTGGTGCTACAAGGCCGAACTGGACGCTACAAGGGCCGTTTACACCGGGTACACCATGATGTGGGAGTGGTGGGCCGTCCCGCTCCTGCAATACCTGACAGAGCAGAGAGAGGCCAGAGCCGCCGCCACACCGGAAGTCATTCAAACGGTTATGCGCTTGCTCTACTATCAGGATGGCCTTTATCTGACTGTCCCCGGCGATGTGCGGCGGGCAATCGTCAAATGGGCCTATCAATATCTGAAAGACGGAACCGCGCCGTTTCCCTTTGCCGGGGACATGGGGAGCGACAGCTATCAATTCACGGTTGATTTTAAGCGCGACACGTCCCTAAAGGAGAATGTCAATATTCATGCTGACATGAGCAAGTACAACACTGCCCACAACGCAGAAAAAGCCGCCCGCCGAACCGTGAAACGCTTTGCCGATTTGACCGGGGACAGGTGGACAACTGCCGAACTCCATGCACAAGGTTTTTCTGATAGGAATATCAAGACATTCTGTAAAGACGGCCTGATAAAAAAGATATATCGAGGCTGTTATGGGCGCGTTTCTGTGTGAGTGCTGGTGATTTCGCAAACGCCCCCGGAAGTTGGTAATAGAGAGAATAAAACCAACTTCCGGGAGCGTTGTGGAAAGGCATAGACAGAACACAAAAATATACACCAAAATAAAAAAGGAGACGTTTTCATGTCTGAAACCGAAAAAATTATCAATAAAATTGTTGCTGACTTCGAGGAGGCAATGGGCCGGTTAGAGGCAAAAAGCATTTTCTCTGATATTTGTGGGGAGAACCGCTCCACCTCGCAAGAAATCTACGCCAGACACAAACGGCAAAACGATGCATGTGTTGTTCGCCAGAACATCCTAAAACGCATTCTGTGGCCCAATTTGGGGACAGAGGCCGAACAAAAAAAGATGCTTGAACCCGCCACCGAAAAAGCTGTAGAGGAAGCACTAAAAGAGATTAAAAAGCGGTTTGCTGGCTTGACCTTTGAATTGGATTTCTGAGTAGTTACCGCTCCATTTTGATTCTGCTGTTTTCCGCGCCCCGCAACTGCGCCAGCGGGGAATAGTTGTCAAAATCCCGTGTAATGTCCGCGTCAAATATCGCGCAATAATGTTTCGTCATGTCCAGCGTGGAGTGGCCTAAAAGCCGTTGGAGGGTGAACGCATTCCCGCCGCAGTCTACAAGGTACTTTTTGGCGAACGTATGACGGAACAGGTGAATACTGGTCTTTTCCACTCCATGCCGTTTGTTGTACTTTGAAATGGTACACCGCAAGCCGTTTTCGGTCAACTGTGAGCCGTTTTCGGTCAACTGTGAGCCGTTTTCATTGGGAAATAAATAATCATCCCCATCACCGCCGCGCACCCGCATATACTCCCGCAGAACGCCGCAGAGGGCTTCACAGAGGGGAATGACCTGCGCCCGCTTGTTTTTGGTATGCCGCAGATAAATCACCTTGTTTTCAATGTCTACATCTTTGATTTGAATATTGCGGATAGTAGCGGCGCGGCAACCATTATTGAGCAGGAGATTGATTATCACCCAGTTTCGATATTCTGCAAACGTGCATTTCCTCATATTGGGCTTTTTGAGCAGCTTTTTCAATTCTTCGTCTGAATAAGTTTCCTTAATGGTTTCTTCTGCCTTGTAAAGCTGGATATTGAGCCGCGTTATCCCGGCCTCATTGCACCACGAAAGGAAAGATTTCAATGTCCGCGTGTAACTCTTGATGGAATTAGCCGCAAGGCCCGCGTCCCTCATGCTGGCAATCATGGCCTCGGGGTTGCTTACCGGATTATGTGCCCTCCCAGCTGAGCTATACCCCCAAACCTAATTTTGAGTCTGATCTCACCACTAGCATTTGAGCTGGCGAAAATTTTCTCTCTAGGGATGCTGATAAATATCAAAAAATTGGGCCTTGTGAAATGAATGCTACCCACCAGCCATAGACAGTTTTACACAGAATTGTCATAATGGAAAAATCTTTTAGAAAATGGAGGTTCCATTATGCAGATACTATCAGCGCTTATTACCGATTATCTGGAAACCGGTGAATACGAAAAACAACTTTCATCAGATACGATAAAGGCTTATCGTATCGACCTGCGGCAGTTTTTGGACTTTACTGGTGGAGAGTGGGCAGACAGGAATATGTTGAACCAGTATATCAAATACCTCAACCAGCATTTTGCGCCCCGTTATGCCAAACGTAAGCTGGCAAGCGTCCGTGCTTTTTATCATGAAATGGAGATATGTGGAGAATTGGGGGAAAACCCTTTTAACAAACTCCGCATCCGCATCCATTCACCACAGCAGCTTCCACGGGTTATTCCCGAACAAATTGTACAAGCCCTTTTATAAAATGCCTAAAATGCCTATATGCCGGGTTGCCGGGAAGTTCTTCGGGATATTGTCGTGCCGGAGCTTCTGTTCAGCACTGGGCTTCGGGTTTCAGAGTTGTGTGCGCTAACAAGGGATACGTTCCTGTTAAACGACAGCGGATTAAGACTTCTGGTTAGAGGGAAAGGCCGAAAAGAGCGTATCCTTCAAATTAAAACGCCTGAATTACTTCAGCTGGTAGAGACATATTGCGATGCGTTCTCTAAAGAAATTCAGGAACAGGGAGTTATTCTTTTTAACCGCCGGGAACGCCCTCTCTCGCCGCAGTCAGTCCGGCGAATTATCAACAAATATTTGAACCAAATCGGCGAATCTAACCATGTAACACCTCATATGTTCCGTCATACATTTGCCACCTCCCTTCTGGATGCCGGAATGGATATACGATACATCCAATCATTGCTGGGCCACAGTTCCATTTCCACTACGCAAATCTACACCCACGTATCTGCCAAGCAGCAGACTTTGCTATTGGCCGAAAAGCACCCCAGGGGTAAGATGACATTCTCGCTTTGATAATTGCCAAAGGCCGCCAGATATCTGGTGGCCTTTACTTGTACGATAGATAATAACTAATTATCTATATGCGTACACTTACTTCAATTGCAATGGAACATATTTTTGATGCTTTTTTCATAGATGCTGTAGGCAATTTTTCGCCCGTCGGGATTCTTGATGATAAATTGATCCATCGCAACTCCTGCATTTAATTCAAGTACCATCAGATCGTGACTTCCGCTTTCTTCCAGTAAATCAATTGAAACAAACTTTGCATTAACTGTCTCCGCAGCTTTTGTTGCTATATCAAGTAGTAATTGCGGGGCTGAAAACCGGTCAATTACTTCAGGTGTACTTCCGCAGCTCAAATTGAATTTCCACCCCACTGTAATATGTTCCCCTCTGGCCGGTACTATATTGAGTTGATCCTTTTGGCAAAAATCAGGTTCGTTTACCCCTAAATGCTCTGCCAAAGCTTTCAACGATAAATGTCCATCGCCAATCACTTCTGGAAGTTTTTTCTTATATAGAAGCAAGCACTCTCCGTCCAGGTAGACTATACGATACTCAGCATGTGCGTTGATATATGGTGCAGCAGCAACAATCGAGTGGCTCTGAAAAGATTTATAAAGCGCACATTCAATTTCCTTTTGGGAAAAGCACAAATATACGCCTTTGCCTTCATAGGAATCATTTGGCTTGATTACTACACCGCCACAATCGGCTAAAATAGTTTCACAGATTTTCTGACTAGGCAATTCCTGCTGGTCGTAGCGTTCGGAATCACTTCGATACAATTTGACATGATTGACAACAGGAACACCTGCAGACGCTAAGATAGATGAGCACATACATTTTGAATCTATAATTCGAGAGCTGGTTGCAGAATTTTGTGGAAATCTACGACTCCATATATACTGGGTTTGGTCATTCCATGTTAGCGCCAAGCAGTTAGGCTCAAATCTCCTGCACACAATGCCAAGACAGTCACAGATTTCAAAAATAATTTTCTCGTATTCGGGACCATACATAAATACTACACTCCAAACAAAAAGTGGTGATAAAATGGAAAAAGCTTTATTTGCAGATCGAAAAAATAATGTGGATGAACTATACACTTTACTTTTTCAAGAACGCAGGAGGTTTTTGTGTTATCGCGCAGTATCAGGATACGGCATAACTGCATTTTTCCACAGGTTTTGCTATTTGCTTCAATCCACAGATAGTGTGATCTGTCTGTTTGCAGAATTGTCAGATAATTGCAGATCACCTTTGCATGAAATTTTGAAGAAGGTTGTAATAAAAAACGGGAACCTCTATCACATGCTACAATGTTTTTCAGACGAGCGATACGGGGAGGAGGAAGAGCCCCTCTTGAAGAGCATGATTTTAGATTTGCCTGCAATGGGAGAAACAATATCAAATCTGCTTTTCAGCAAGCCTACAGCACTTCCTATTTACGCAGGCTACTATTCTGACGCAATGAAACAGTTCTTTTTTGAGATGGTAAAAGACAAGCTGGTAGACAAGAAAATTCTGCTATTCATCGATAATGCCCAATTTATTGATGATGAATCTATCTATGACATATTGGCACTTTATCCACTAAACCATGTGTCATTTATTCTGTCACAATCAGACGAGTCTCCAACCTTAGAAAAGCTGTTGATGGAAATCAGTTTTAGAGGCGACATCAATTTTTTGGATTTTCCTGAGCCTCCGATTGTTTGTGTGCAAGAGATATTGGCTCATAACAATCAAGTAGTGTCAGACAGCGAAGCAACTAATCTGATCAGGCGCACCAATGGAAATATAAGGAAAATTATTTTTGAGACCAAATATCCGTCTTCGAAAAATATAGGGCAAGAAGGATCGCTTCCTAGCGAAATTCTCTCTTTGCTTTACACCTTACAAACTGATATCTGCTTTTCAGATTTATTGTCTATGCTAGAGGAATCTCCAACCTGCAGTGTGTATACGGCTCAGGAGGTACAACACACAATACATACTCTGATATATAAAGGATTTATTTCCTCGGTTCTGCAAATGGATGGTCGGGAAAATTTTCGGGTTAGAATTCGCCGTGAGAACCAGGATATATGGGATTCCATCCTCTCTAATCCTGCGGACAAACTCATATATCAAGATATTGTTTACAGATATTTAGCAACATTGAAAACACATACTTTTGATGAATTGAAAACTTTGTTTACGCTATCCCAAAGTGTTGCTACCCAATATCAGGCAACTTGGGGAAAAGCACTTCTGATCGAAAGTCTCCAGCGGGGTTCCGCCATACAGATGGAGTGGATTGAGGCAGTAAAAATGACACCTGATCCGAAGGGACATTTTCTATGTGCATTGGGTACATTCAGACTGTGGAAGTACAAAGAAACCCTCAAAATCCTAATACCTCTTTGGCCCCGGATGAGAGAATCCCGTGATGTAAAAATTCTCCTTGCTTTAACATTGAACCGTTGTAGGAAACATCGCGCAGCAGACCAACTCTTGTGGACTCTTATTAAATCCGGCCATGATATTGATGAAAAAGCAGTCTTACTCTCAATAACCATCAGTAATTGCATACATAGCGGGAATGAGGATAAAGCCAGACAAATTGTTTTGGACTACGAGGCTGAACTTATCAAATCTAAATTATACGGATACTTTCTGCGGAATTCCGCAACACTCTTTCAAGGAGAAACAGCAAACAGCTACTGGGAAAAGTCGATCACTGCATTTCAGAGCGCCAGTGATAAATATGGAGAGCTTACAACGGTGGTTAATATGTCGCGCGTTCTTATTCGGAGCGGCAATCTTGCAGAGGCAAAGTCGCGCATGAAACGTGCCTACGACGGCCTTTTACCCTATGGTATTGAGCAACTACACATTGCCGCAAATAATTTGGGCATTGTATATATTTCATGTGGTGACTTTTTGAGTGCAAAGCGCTATCTTAGAATTGCCAGGCTGATTGCAAAAAGTCTCATGCCACAGGTATATATTTCAATTAACAACTGCTGCATCTTGCTTGAGCATGGAAAACAGGAAGAAGCGCTTGCAGAACTGCTGAAATACAACTTTGCTGTAGATGAATCAAACATTCCGAGGTTAAAGAGCCGCTATTATCTTGCACTGGCAGGCTTGCATTGCATTTTGGGCCACTTTCATGAGTCGCTGGATGCGTTGGCGGTTTCCAATAAGTATTCTGCTGGAAACTTTTCCGCACTAAGGGACAGAATATCAGGTCGTTGCAAAGGGAAAATATTAACTCCACTTAGCAATTGGCGGGACTGTTTTTCACCTGCGTTTCTTGAATATTGGATTGCCAATCCGCTTTCTATTATGTCAAAGGATGTGCTGTCTGGATAGGCTTTCACGCAAAATGGAAACAATCAATTCTTCATAGGTGATTCCTGCCGACTGCGCAGATAAAACGAAAGCCGACTGCATTCCCAAGTTGCAGCAAATGTTGAATTCCAGAAACTTCAAGCCCGAACTTCCAATCATATAATCGATTCTTGTATAATCAAAGGGTCGAATAAACGCTGCAATTCGCTGAGAAGCATCAGTGATTTCTCTGACAATAATAGGGTCGGTCTCTATTGTTCGTGTCAGACCATCGTCAACTTTCCGCTTTTGCCCATAGGTAACAACATTTCCTTTTAGGGTTGATTCCTCACGTACCGGAGGGAGGACAACAGTGGTTCCGTTGCGGGTAATGATTGGACTAGAGTAAAAAATGCCTGTGATAAATTCTTCGATAATGACATCTTCCCCATTTGAGTGCAAATATGCTGTCTGCTTTTTTACATCGTCCCAAAGTGGGCATATAGATGTTTCGTCTATGAACTTAGAGGACGCTCCAAAACGGGGCTTCACAAAGTATGGACCGGGAAACGGAGGAGTGCTTTTCAACTGTTCATCCACATCTGCTATTATCCATTGTGCAGTAGCAATTCCACAATGTTTAGCCATAGTTTTGGCAAGATGCTTGTCTTCTGCTAAGGCCCGAATGTTGGGTCTGCTCCCTAGATATGGAATGCCAAAATACTCTGCCAGCGCTGAAATGAATATCTCTGAATTTCGGTATGGTGCTCGATTCAACAACGAAAAAATGTAGTCAATATGGTCATGCTGTTCGAAAACACAAGTTGCATCCGTTCCCGTAATCAGGTTTGGGAAATGACGATTTAGTATGGAGTAAATATCATAGTGGTATTTTGAGTATACTGCATTCTCTCTAATAGCGGGAACTGGGGCTGTGCTGCCAAGAGGGGGTGCATATTTGGCTATAAAGGCAAGCTTTAGTGAATGGTTCATGTAAATGTCCTCCTAATAGTTTAATTACAAATGTCAAACAGGGATACAGACAATAGATAATTAGTTATTATCTGCTGTCAGCTTACAATATTTTCCTACCGGAGCTCCCACTCACCCTTACATATAAGGGCCGTCCTTTCTACAAGTAATAAATTACGATATTTTACACGTTGCAAGTGGGGTTACTATTGCATAAGAATCAGATTTCAAGATACGCATTCACAATGTTAAAATACTTATTAAAATTGTTAAATACATTATTACTATAAGGAAATGAAAAAGAAATTGTGAGCTTTTCTGCATCCTGAATATTAATAGAAAAATCTTTTGGGAAGTCGGTTGCGGAAAGGGAGAGCTCTTCTTTTTCTCCATTGTCTGCAGTAAAAAGAATTTTAGCTTCGCCACTGAATGCGGATCCAAATCCCCCAGACGCTGATGAGATATCGTCAAAACAGATCTGCCCTGCTAAAGTTTTATATTTACCTTCAAGGTTATATATTACATCAAACGGAGTGTAGCTACATATAGATATCGTCTCATCGTATGTGATCCCACCTGATTTTGCAATAAAGCTTTTTTCGAATCCTGTACCTATTAATGTTTCATAGTCACTATTAACAATATATCCGTGTGCATCAACAGTTTTTACCAAAATAGCTGCGGATAACGGCATATCATGCATACTTTCCACTTCGGGCATGGGCATGGAAGAAAGCTCATCTTCTAATCTCTTTATTTCTAATTTTAAATCAGTTATTTCCCTTAGCAACTGCATATTATTACTCGTCAGATCGGAGTTTTTGTTTGTCAAGTCCTCATTTATACTAATTAGGTTTGCATTTTCGCGTATTAGATTTTCGCTTTTTTGTATAGAGTCATTTACGTCCGATACAATTTGAGCTAATGCCTCCTCATAGTCATTACTATCAGAATAGTAGTTGATTGTAACATTGTCTGCTTCAATATTCTGCATGCCATTTAAGGTTTCAATTGTTTCAATTTGGGTATCAATTTCACCGTAATTATAGCCAATAAATAGGCCCAAAATGCCAGGTATGATAGCAATTATAGCAATAAGAATCTTTTTAAGGAATTTTTTCGTACTCGAACGCATGATCCATACCTCCGCATTCAATTTTAATCCGGGATTTGGAATATTCAGTTTTCGGTACTCCCTTTTCCTGTAATGACAAGGGAACGGTACGATTTCAAATTGGTTGGCCTGGGCGCAACGCTGCAGAATCCCTGCGTTCCAAGAGCTTTGCAAAAAGATTAAGCGACACTTCTCAGCCCTCCATCCGGCTCTACCGGGAAGATACCCCCCCCACACAAACTACCGAAGAGCCTAATTTAAGATTATTCACCATTATTTTACATGATTCCTCGCTATAATACAAGTCCCAATTTGGATTCAAATATCCGCTCTCCTTTTTATGATATAGAAGAAGGACTTATGTACCACATTGGCTACATAAGTCCTTGCTTTTGGTGGAGATAAGCGGGATCG
>OFFQ01002115.1_pt1 | contig 10571 bp, 3 predicted proteins | sample 1521411 | NCBI WGS metagenome assembly OFFQ01 (sample SAMEA3504110, study PRJEB24116) | mouse gut metagenome | biome: mouse gut; feature: mouse-associated habitat; material: faeces | place: Denmark | collected 2011 | reverse complement strand
TAAGGGCGCTGTCAGGGGAGAAGTAGCCCCCTCCCGTACCGCTTACAATGCCCCGGGCCGCCAGGGTATTCACCGCTTCGGCATAATAGGCGCCGTAGGGCACATCATAGAAGGTGCCGGAGGTGCCGCTGGGGCTCAGGCCAAAGGCTATATAGACCATCCGGGCAAAGTCACCCCGGCGGATATGGCTCTCCGGCCCATACTGGCCCGTGCTCAGGCCCCGGGTAATGTTGTGGTCATAGAGGTAGTCCACCGCCGCCTGCTGGGCCGCGCTGTAGCCCGCCATATCGTTGAAATAGCGGGAGTTGTAGCTGGACGAGACCGTAATCAGCATCTCGCCGTCGAAGGTGGAGCCATTGGAGTTCGTTCCGGTGTATGGGATGGACACCGTTCCGCTGTAGCCCACCCGCGGGACAAAGGTCAGGTCGGAAATCAGATTGCTGCCGCTGACTCGGTAGGTGGTCCCGATACTGGCCTGCCGGCCGTAGTTTGATGAATTGATGTATTGATAATACAGATAACCCTCGTTGGAGGAGGGCATGGAGCCAAAACGAATACTGCTCAGGCTGCGGCCGCTCAGGGCGAAATCGCTGGCCCGGAAGTCCACCGGATCGGTCCGGGTGGAGTACCGCACCGTAACATCCGCCGTGGCCCGCTCCACGTCAATCTCCACCGTTCCGTTAAAGTTGCCGCCATTGCCGGTGGCCGTCGCCCTGAAGTCGATATAGACTGTTCCGCTATAGCCGCTGGCGGGGACGAAAGCCACCCGGTCCAGGTCGCTGGCGGAGATGGAGGTGGAAGAGGTGATCCGGGTGCCCTGGCTGGAGCTGGAGCGGTAATTCCGGTACAGCGAGCCCTGGCTGGAGCTGGGAATCTCAAAGCGGACGGAGCTGATATCCCGGTCGGTCTCCCACTGGGAAAGATCGTCAAAGTCATCCCTGTCAAAGACCGCGGCGGACTTGGAGTCGGTGGAGTAGCGGATGTTTCCGCCGCTGCCGGCGGAGCTGCCGTCAGACGAGATGGTAATCACCCCGTTAAAGCTGCTGCCGTCGGTGGCGTAGCCAGTGAAGGGGATATCCACCACAGAGAAGCTGTTGGACGCCCGGAAGGTCAGGTTGTCGATGCGGGGATTGCTGCTGCCGTTATAATAACGGGTATTGGTCCGGGCTGTGCTGTTGTTGTAATACAGTGTACCGTCTGAGCTGCCGGGCAGGTTCTGGAACATCACATAGTTCAAGGCGCTGCCGGTCAGTTCCCGGGACAGTCTGTTGAAGTGGGTGTCGTCAAAGTCCACCGAGCGGCCCGGCGTACAGGTGTATTGGATATCCCCGGAGCCTACGCCCCCCCGGACATTGATCTCCACATTGCCGGAGAAGGTGGTGCCGTCGGTGCTCTGGGCACTGAAGGGAATCCGCACCGTGCCGATAAAGTTCTCCGCCGCCACAAAGGTGAGCCGGTCCAGCCGCGGGGTGCGGGTGCCGTAGTAGTAGACCGTCCCTGGGGCGACCGGGGTGCCGGTACTGGTGGCGGAGCGGTAGTCGTAATACAGCACGCCCTCGCTTCGGCTTGGCATGGCCGTGAACTGGAGAAAGCTGATGTTTTGGTAGCTGTCCAATACATCGTGACAGTAGTCGTTAAAATCCTCGTCGTCAAAGCGGACCGTACCGCCGGTGGTGATGCTGTAGCTCAGTCCGCCGATGTTCGCGCCTGAGTTCTCCTGGGCCACCTTAATAACCACCTGACCGGTATAGGTTTTGCCCGGACTGCCCGAGCTGCGGCCGGTGTAGTAAATGGTCACCGGTCCCGTGTAGCCGGGCGCGGGGACAAACCAGATATCGTTCAGGTCACGGTATCTGTACTGGGTGGTGGTGGAGACAGGCCGGCCATAGTCACTCGTGCCCGAGTAGTTGGTATACAGCGTACCCTGGCGGACGGGCGGCGTGGCAAAGGTGACATAGTTCAGGCTGGCGCCGGTGCGCTCCTTGCACACCCGGTCAAACTCGTTGGCGTCAAACTGGACGGCGGAGTTGTACTTGGTGTCCAGGGTAATGTTGTCGGCGCTGCCTTCTCCGCCACCGCCCCCCGGCTCCACCTCAATGGTGATTTTACAGGAGTAATTCCCCCCGTCCTCGGTAATGGCGGTGTAGCTAATGGTCACCTCGCCACCCACAAAGGTGGTTTTCGGCACAAAGGTGACGTCCCGAATGTCCCGCTGGCCCGGCTTGACATTGCGAACATAGTAGTTTTCAATCTGAGCCACACCGGCGCCGGGCTCGGCTTCGGAGTTGTATTTGTAATACAGCGTGCCGTGGGCGGTGGAGGACACTATCAGGCCGGTGATATAGGACACCTTCCCGTCCAGCTGGCTGCTGAAATCGCCGTACAGCTCGGTGAAGGGCAGGGTGTCGTTCCTCCCCAGCTTTCCGCCGTCCACCAGCGTGGTGGGGTCGGGCTTCACCTCGACGGTGAAGGTTTCAATATACCTTCCTTCGTTGGCCCGGACCTCAATGGTAGCCGTTCCCACCCGCAGGCCCTTCACCCGCGCGTTCTTGCCTGTCCCGATGATTTCCGCGGTGTAGCTGTCCCGGGTGCTGAAGCTCAGGGTGCTCTCTCTGGCGTCGCCGTAACACTTCACAACACCGGCCAGATCGGTCATGCCGTTCTCGTCCACCGGGAGGGGGTCCTTCACAATTTCGATGCCGCTGACGACTACCGTCAAGGGCGCTGATTTCACCGACGGGTCGTCCTCCAGATAGGCGAAAACGGTCGTCTCGCCGGGCTTGTGGGCGCTGAGCACCTTTGTAAAGTTGTTGATTGTGACAACTTCCTCATCCGCCGACTCCCACGCCACAACCTGCCCTTCCGGCTCGGTGGTAACGCTGAGCGTAGCGGACAGCCCCTTTATGGTATAAAGGGGTGACTTCGTGTTAATGGTAACCGATTTCGGCTTATTCGTATCATCGGGCGTATCGCCGCCGTCCTCCCCATCCGCCCACGCCGCCGGGGCGAGGCTCAGGCACAGAACAGCGGTCAGCAGCAGCGACAGCCAGCGGCGGCCCAGAGATGTTTTCACGCTGAAACCCTCCTTTTGAGGTCAAATTTACTTCATGGAACGGCGGGAGCGGACCGGTGGCCCGCTCCCGTGGGGTTCATCACTTTTCCACACCGTTTACCTTCACCTGCAGCTTGGGAACAATCGCAGACACTGGATTCTGACTGTTTGTGCCGGTCGATTTGACTACGCTGATCTCCAGGTCGCACGGTGTATACATCGTTCCGGTGGCCTTGTCATAAATTTTCAAGCCGTTGATCTTAATGCTGCCGAAGGGCACGCTCTTCAGCTGAATGGTAAGGATCCTGCCGTTTACCGACGCCGTAACCTGTTTGCTTGCGCTGTCAGTCTCTCCCGCGGCCACCGTATACTTCGCCCCGCCCAAAATGGCGTTCCCGGTGACGGTGGTGCCGCTTGCGTTTTTCACGGTGATCGCCTGGTCGTAGGGCAGCGAAATGGTTGCGTTGTAGTAAATGCCGTTGCCGGGCCCGGTTTTGCCCACGCTGCCCAGCACCGGGGCGGTGGCGTTGTTGCTGATAGAGGCTGGTCTGCTACTTATGAGATAGCGGTCGCCATCCAGCTCAGCATACTGTCCGTTGTAGGAGACATTGCCCGACGTCACCCAATAGGTATTGATTATTGCGTTGCCGCTCGCATCAGTTACTTTTTCTTCTACTTCCCGGTAGCTGATTGCAATCTGGATGGGTCCGGCAGTATCGCCGCCATTGGCCGCAATCGCACCGCCGCCGCCGCCCAAAAGGGTGAAATACGAGGACTTTCGTTTAATGTTGCTGAAATTCAGGGAAAACACCGGATTTTCTCCCGAAGGTGTAACAACTGCGTCAGTATTCGTATTCTTGTCAGCGCCATACATAATACCAACCGTGCCACTAGTTGGCGAGGTATCCTTAGTAGCGTCTACCTTATAGTAAGTGCTGTCCTTTTTCCAGTACACATCCTTATTAAACAGCAGGCTCACACTGGCCGAAATGGTTTGGTTTGTTGTATCAACGAAAACGCTGCCCTTGACGCCGCCGGGCTGATCCACCAGCGCCGGCGCGTCCTTGTTGGTATACTTGACGTTATCGCGGAGCCGGAAGCTGTTGACGGAGGACCAGTCGCTGCTGCCGGTGTTGCTGCCGAGGTTGTGTCCGGCTATCAGGAAGAGATAGGTGCCCTTCTCCGGGTCCTTAATGTTCGCGTTCGGACCCGAAATCCACGACACCCCCGTCGTATAGCTGCCAGACCGTCTCGTCTCGGCTTCACCGTTATTCAGCGGTGTTACCCCTTCGCCCAGGTCTATGATACGCTGTATTTTCGCCCTCTGCGTGTCGGAGGCAAACAGATCGAAGAGCGTATAGCCATTGTAGTTCGTGCCAAACTCCGCGTTTGCAAGGTCTGTCGCCGTTGTGTAGACATCCTCGGCATGATACTCCGTGCACAGCGCCTCATACAGGGTATCAATGCCAGCCTTGCCAATTTCTTTTTTGTTTGGGTCATCCCCTTCTTGCAAACCCTGGGACGCATCTTGATAATATTTTTTAATTTTATCATCTTTTGCTTTTTCGAAGGTAAACGACCCTGCAGTCTTTAATAGAGTATTCGCTTCATAGCTCTGCATGATTCGCCAGGTCAGGTCGGCTTCTACATTGGCGGTGTTGTTCGCGTCGCCGTAGCTCGTATAGACAGTAACTGAGCCTGTGGCCGGATCATCCACCCGGATTCTCGGCGCTGTGGTCTTGGCGGTTTTGAACTTGAAGATGTGGACCTCGGAACGTTCTCCCGGCGAATTTCCCTTCTTTTCAGACTCCAGAACAAAGTAGATGTAATACTTTGTTTCGGCTTTTAACCCTTCCAGATAAATACGCTGGTCCGCCCCCGCAATCGGATAGGCAACAGAGCCCTTGATGGAGGCTACCGCATTGGGGAGCTTATTGTTCTCCGCAATTGTCGAAATTCCCGGTGTCGTAAGATCCTCGTCCGGCTGGCTATATTCGCCATTGGTCGGAACCTTTTCCCACACGTCTTCTTTGTCCACACCCTCCAGGGTCGGCGGCAGGCCCTGGGTTTCTTCCGACACAACATAGTGAATGGTTCCCTTGATGTCCAGATTGACAAACAGATAGGCATAGGTGTCGCCCACCAGAGAGGTCGGCTTGCCGGTACCGACCTCCTCATACCGGATGGGCCGTCCTGAGCTGTCCTCGCTGAACCAGGGGGCCTTGTTCTTGAACTCAGGCTTCTTGGTATTTGTGAAGGGCTTTGTAATCTCCAGATGGTTGGCCCCGCTGTCTTGATTCAGGCCAATGTTTGCAACCCCTCTGTCACTTCCCATTCCATTGTTCTCAAACTCTTCCCGGCTGCCCAGCTCATCGGCCAGGCCGGCGATGGCAAAGTTCCGGCCCGCTTCAACGTAAATATCCAGCTTTACCGGGTCGCTGAAATTTTCATACTTCGTCTGCTCGCCGTTCTTGGTAATGGAGATGACAAACTCATAGTACAAATCCTGGCTGAAGTTTCTCAGCTCGGGGAATGCCTTGGCGGCATTGTTTTCGCAGCCGTTGAAGTCCTTGCCTACGGACACGCCGCCTCCGCCCCACACATTTTTCTTACTGCCTAAATAATACCATCCGTTAGCATCAGGCTTTGGAACCGGATCAGTATAGTCCTTGAACACATTATCCGCATACTCCGGGTTGGCTGCGCCCTTTTCAAGGGCCTCCCCCTCCTTGTTGGTAATTCGGTAATACAGGTCAAAGTCGATGGAGGTATCGGTGTAGATCAGGATATCAAATTTATTGGAGGGGTCTGTATTTTTCGTGGATTGGGGGCTCAGCCGGAACGTAATGTCGTTACGGGCAAGGGTTTTGTCAGAGGGCAGCTGTCCAGATTCAACGCCGCTTTTCCACTCGGGCAGCTCCTCCACGCCCGTGTTGCGCATATACACCTTGGAGAACGCGGTGGTAAACGGCTTAATGGAGTGCTTCTCCTCCGCGTTAATATAGTCCACACTGGTGTTGTTCCGGTCAACCGGGTTCATCTCAGGGGAGGTATCCGTGATAAAATTGAACCTGAAAAAGTACTGCTCGCCGTTGGCCAGTCTCACGGCCGGTTTGTCCGGAGCGCTCTCAGTGCCGGGGAAGGTGACCACGATCCGGCCCTCGCCCTTTGTCGTAACGGTGACCTTGCTGTAATCGACCACCCACACATCATCAGCCGGCGCCGGGTCGTCCTGCTTTGTCGCCACTTTCTCAGGCGTCTGCGACTCAGGGTCAATCCGATACAGGACAATAGATGTTTTCAGCGCGTCGAGAAACAGCTTTATATCCATGCTCGTCATTTCACCCGCGGTCTCAGCCTTGACCTTGTTATTGTAGAGCGTAAGGAAGTCCTTACCCTCTCCGCTGGCGCTGCACCGGATATTCTCGCTGAACTCCAGCACAATATCGGTGGAGGCCCAGGGGCTGTTCGGGTCGTCCCGGCTGGGCACCGAGGTAAAGCTCTGGGTAATCACCGGGCCGTTGACGTCCTTTGTATGGATGCCGCCCTCCAGCTTATACACCTTTATCGTATAATTTCCGGCGGTGTCCTGGGCCAGGTAGTACAGGTCATAGGCTTTCTCCGCCTTCAGGCCGGTAATATTAAACTTAACCTCCGTCTTGCCCTGGGCCGCCGTCTGCCCTCTGGCCAGGGCGCCCATACCGCTTTTCACGCAGAGCTTGGCATACTCGCTGTCCAGCTTGGAGCTGACGACATTGCCCGTCTCCGGATCAATCTCGTTGTCCTCAGAAAGCGGGTCGCTGTTCATGTTGGGCAGAGGATACTTGGCGCCCGACTCCACCACGGCCCAGTAGATGGTGCCGTTCTCGTTTAAGGTTGCCGCCACAGGCACAGTGGTCTCCTGGGCATTGCCGTCCACATGGAGGTCCACAACAAACTCCGGCGGCGTCTCGTCGGGCACCACGAAGGGCAGCGCCTGCACCGCAGAGCTGTTGGCGCCGTTCACGTCGGTGAGCCACAGGTAGAGGACGTAGTTTTTCAGCTCCTCCAGCCGCTGGTTGTTCACGGTGAACACATCCTCAGTGTTCTTGGTCACGTCCCGCACGCCGTAGCCCAGATTGCCGATCACGGCAGCGGACTTCAGCTCGTTGACCGTAGGTGCCTGAGCCCCCTGGGGCAGCAGGGCGTAGTACAGCTTACAGGTCTTTGTGGGCATCACCGTCACCTGGGCCACGTCCCGGGTAGTCCTGGACATGTAGGGATATCCCTGGGCAAAGGCGGGCACGGTGTTGTCCGGGGTGGAGAAGGAGATCACCTTCACCGGGCTGGTCCTGCCCTGCTCATCCCGCAGCAGAGCGGACAGATAGTAAGAGCCCGCCACCGTCAGACCGGTCACCTGAGCGTTAACCACGGTATTGCCCGCAGCCGCAGCCACCGAACCGCCCTGAATCGCCTTGGAGCCGTAGGACGGCGGATTAATCAGCTCCTCCTCACCGATGGAGCCGTCGCTGATGCTGCTCACGGCCCAGAACACGGTACCCTTCTTGTTGCCGGAGAAATCGGCCCGGAAGCTGGTGGGCGCGATATCCTTGGCCGCCGGGTAGCCGGACAGCAGCCGCGGGTCTGTAGAGCCCTCCTCCGCAGCGGTGCTGTCCATGATGATGCCGCCGATGCTGGCGTCCAGACCGGGCCGGATGTAAATTTTGTCAGGCAGCATAGTCACCACGCTGCCGGGGGCATTGACGTTCAGCTTCCCGATGTCGCCCTCACCGATAACGTTGGTCCCGACGTCCAGGTTCAGCTCCTTCACCTCGGCGTTGCGGTCAATCTGTACAGTAGAGTTGGTGGCTTTCTCGTCCACGGTGAGCTTGGCCACCGTCCCCTTCGCCACCTGAACGGTGGACTGAGGCGTCTTATTGACAACGTTCTTGATCCGTCCGGCCAGGGTGAGCCGGATGCCCGGCTCGCCCTCCAGGCTGATGTTGAGAAGGCCCTTGTCGTCGGTGTTATTGTCCTCCAGATAGGCGGAGGTGCGAACAATTGTATTGCCAATCTCGGTGATGCCGTCCGCCCGGACGGTAACCGTCTTGTTGCGCATATTATCCACCAGCATCTCTCTGGCGTTCACATTGCGCATAATCACGCTGGCGTCTCCGCTTTCGCTCTCGCCGCTGCTGCTGACGATAATCCGGCCCAGCACATTTACGTTCTCCAGCTTGATGCCGCCCAGACCCACGCCGCCGGAGATATACAAATCTCCGCTGATGGTGGTGTTGCGCAGGGTGACGTCAGGGGCAGTGATAGTCACGTTGCCGAAGACGCCGCCCAGCTCGTAGGTGCCGCTCTGGCTGACAGGCGTTCCGAGACACTGCGTAATCAGCACCGCCATCTGCGCCTTGGAGACAGCTGCCAGGGGCTGGAAGGTGTTATCCGGATAGCCGGAGACAATATAGTTGTCCACAGCGGTTTTGATGGTGCCCCGGGCCCAATCGCTCACGCTGCGGCTGTCGGTAAACGCCAGGCTCTCGCCCGCCGTTGACTTCAGCATCATGTTGCGGCCCAGAATGCACACCGCCTGCTCCCGGGTCAGGGAAGCGTTGGGGGACGCGGTGGTGGCGGAGGTGCCCGCCATATAGCCCGCGGTATAGGCGATGGCCACATCGTCATAGAACCAGTCGGTGCTCACCACATCGGTAAAGGGGATGGGCCCCACCTCGGTATATCCGTAGGCGCGGTTTACAATCGCCGTAAATTCCGCCCGGGTAAGGGGGGCATCCGGATTGGTGGTCTGATCCGGGCGAATAATACCCCAGTCCACCAGCTGGTCCAGGTAGCCGTCGGCCCAGTGCGCTTCAGCGGGCACGGTCAGTCCGGGCAGCAGTCCGAACAGCATAACAGCAGCCAAAAACAGGGAAAGAGCCCGCTCCCTCCAGGTGCGGCTCTGGGTTTTAGTTCTATGGGACATGATGTGGTTCTCCTTTCTGTGTTCCAGCGAAAAAGCGGGGCCGTCAGCTCCGGCGTCATCATATCAACAAGATCAGTCAGCGGAGTCAATCTGGATACTGAACACCGCCTTACGGATAAGGGCCTCCTCGTCCTGAATCAGATCCACAAATTTGGAGGCGTACAGGGGCTGCTCCGTGGTGTCGTCCGGCAGCTCCCGGAGAATCTGCGTTTTGACAATCAGCGGGGCGTCGGTCACGGGCAGGACCATCTCTACAATCTCCCGGTCCTCCAGCGCTCTGTCGGCCCAGAAGGCGATGCCGCCGCAGCTCAAATCCTTTGCCTTCAGCGTCCGCTGCCCCTTCCAGCACCCGGTGACGGGGTACATCACGCTCTCAAAGTCGGTAAAGATGCGCAGGTTTTCCCGGGCGTTGGGCCCCAGGGCGGCGGTGGGCTGGATGACCATTTTGTCATCCCGCTGGCGAATGATAACGCCCACCCGGTTGGGCGTACTGTCGTCCATGCCGATAAGCTGAATCTCCCGATGCTCAGCTACCTTATCCTCCTTGCCGCCCAGAATACGAATCTGGAGCACCTCGGAATTGGGCGGGGACTCCAGCACCGCATTGGCCAGGGGGGTGCTTTTGCTGTCCAAAATCAAATAAATCCGCTCTGCCATTTTAGGACTCTCCTTTCTCTGCTTCAGAGGGCACAACGGGCTGTGCCGCCGCCTCTGCCTGCTTTGTCAGGGCCTGACGTTCCCGCCTGGCCTTGTCTGGATCGTTGGGGTCAAAGTTCAAAAAGTAGACGTAAATCTCCACGATGGCCTGATACAGCGCGTCGGGAATCTCCTGGCCCAGGGCCAGCTGGGACAGCATGGTGGCCAGGGAGTTGTCCTCATAGATGGGCACGCCGCTCTCGGCGGCCACCTCGATCATCCGCTCGGCCAGATATCCCATGCCGGAGGCCACCACCACAGGCGCGCCCTCGCCCTCATACCTCAGGGCCACCGCGCGGTTGGTGGCCCGGTTATCATATCTTGACATTGATGCTGTTCTCCCCCTCAAAGATCCGGGGGAATACCCCGGAGATGGTCAGCGGCCGGACCATCTGCTGAACTTGAACCGCGTTGGCGGTCAGGCCGTTGTCGGTAATAATACGGGCCAGCTCCCCCTGGACCATCTGGGAAAAGGGGGCCACCCGTTCCGGACAGAATACCTGCACATCCACCTTCTCTCCCTGACAGGTGAGCACCATATCAAAGAAGCCCAGGTTCTGGATGTCGATTTTAAACAGAAAACGCAGAACATTTTCCCGCTCTCCCCTGCCCCGCTTCAGGTTCTCCTCGGCGTCAGGGTCCACCCACATCTCGGAAAAGGCCATTTTCCCGTCCCACTCCATGGGGAGCAGCACATGGTTCAGCGGCATGTGAACGCTCTCATTCACCAGGAAAGCGGAGACAATATTCCGGAACGCCTCCTGCACCTCGTTGCCCGAGCCGTTTTGGAGGGCGGTGTGCGCCGCCCGGGCCAGCTGGGCGGCAAACTGGTCCCCCTCGGCGGCCTTGGCGAAGCTG
>OFFQ01002110.1_pt1 | contig 10583 bp, 6 predicted proteins | sample 1521411 | NCBI WGS metagenome assembly OFFQ01 (sample SAMEA3504110, study PRJEB24116) | mouse gut metagenome | biome: mouse gut; feature: mouse-associated habitat; material: faeces | place: Denmark | collected 2011 | reverse complement strand
GCAGAAGCGTCACAAATTCTATTGATCGCAGAGCAGAATTTGAAATTCTGCTCGCATCCTCAGCGTAAAACGCTTCGGAATAGAGGTAAAAATGAGTGAAAGCAGAATTATAGATATGAAACGGATCAATAAAGGGTATATGCTTGGGACGGAAAAGGTTCCGGTGCTTAAGAACGTGGATTTTCGAGTGGAGAAAGGGGAATTTGTGGCGATTCTGGGGCCGTCAGGTTCCGGCAAGACTACCCTGATGAATATTATCGGATGCATGGATGTGGCGGATTCGGGAGAATATTATCTGGATGGGCAGCCAATACACAGCATGACGGAAAAACAGATGGGAATGGTACGTAATAAAGAAATCGGATTTATTTTTCAGAATTATCAGCTGATTCCGACTTATGATATTCTGCAGAATATTATCATGCCCCTGGTAGTCCGCGGTATGACAACGAAGGAGGCAGAAGAAAAATGTCTGCCAGTCATTGAAATGCTGGGGATCGGGCACAGACTTGGGCATAAACCTTCGGAACTTTCAGGCGGACAGAAGCAGAGGGTGTCTATTGCCAGGGCGCTTGTGGGAGAACCGGCGCTGCTCCTTGCGGATGAACCTACCGGGGCATTGGATTCTGCCAGCGGTAAGGACGTGCTGGCTCTCTTTGGGCAGCTTCATGAGCTTGGGAATACCATTGTTATGATCACCCATGATTTAAACGTTGCAAAGGCGGCGGGAAGGATTGTACATATAATTGACGGATGTCTTACGTAAAAAGGCAGGCGGATTGATATGTTCAGGCCAAAAGCAGAGAGGTGTCAGATGGCAGGGAGGGACTCGGCATATGGAAAGAAGAGAAGTACCGCAGTCTCCAGGGCAGCTATACGGTAATCTTAAATACCTGCCGGATTTTCAGTTTAGGTGTTCGTTCGTATCTTTTGAATGATAGCTTTTGCCTCATCCTTTTTGGGAACCTTTCCGTAAGACACCAATTTCCCGTCCATTACCAACTTTCTTTTTGCTAAACAGTCGCATGATTGATTCCTCCTAAAAATTATATCAGCAAAAACTGGAGCGCATTGAACAGATAGCCTACAAGGATAATGCCAATGGTACAAATACCGATGAACAGGACCAGCAGCTTCGGTTTCACGGACTTACGAAGCATGATCAAAGACGGCAGGCTCAGCGTTGTGACAGCCATCATAAAGGATAAGCGCCAATTCCTACACCAACTAAAATGTATGGAAATACTTTTTTGAATGTAGAGTTGGCTTGCTCCCTGGCATACTGTATCCGTTCCCGTTTCGTCAATGTAGGAGATTCAATATCTACGCTGCCGGCAGTGCGGATAAATTCTTCCACATATGGCTCCATGTGCAGTTGCTCGATCAAAGTGCCGCCAGCCACGGCGATCACCAAGCCTACAACTACATAAATGATAGCAACTTTTGCCCCGAAGATGCTCATTAAAAGTATGAGACTTCCTAAATCCACCACAGGAGACGAAATCAGAAAAGAGAACGTAACTCCCAGAGGCAACCCAGCACTAATGCGGTTCCCACTCAAAGTTTTTCTTGACGTCGCCAACTTCAAAGTGGTATTTCCCGATGCCGAGATCAATGTCAGAAAAATGTCCGCCACCGGCAGAAATAGATACTTTATTTCCAGAGCCTTTAACAAGATACGGCTGCTTGTTTAATGCAGTGGGGGGGGGAGTAAAGCAATGCATTTACGCCATCAGTAAACCATTGAGGTGCATACCCTTTATATTCACAGATTTCTGTTGCGGTTTTGGATTTATGGGGACTACCTTGTGTCTGACCGTAACCAACCGCAATTACACTATTTACACTCACCTTCTTATTGCTGAGATTTTTCAATGCACCCTTGGCATTAAGCATACCTCCAATCCACCATGTATTGAGCCCCAGTGTTTGGGCATAGAGGATTAAATCCGCGCCATTTATCAGTCTATCCTATCATGCCGGTTTGCTGTTGGTAAGATTGTAGGCAGATGCGACAATCGGGATAGAGCTTACATTTTTCGTTTTCGTGTTTCTTTTGTATGCTGCTCCAACGCGGCATGGATGTTGATATTGACAGTATCCGGTTTTTCTTTTTTCCTCCAGCAGCGTTTTAATATTTTAAAAATAAGAAATACGGAGGAGTTAATATGGGGAACATCTATGATGGAGCATTCTGGATAATCTTAAATGACTCCGGACGGTACTGTAGAAAATATTTGTTGTTACTGTGTGTATTTACATAACCCATATATATTTTATATACTGTCATGTCGAGTGATCAACATAAGCTTTTAACATATGATAAAAAAGTGTCTGATCCCGTTGCGGAAGCTGCTCGTACAAAGTCAGAAAGTCGTTTGTTGATTTGTTTTTAAAACCAACCTGAGCATGCTCCAGGATATCTCCGACAGAACAGCCCAGAGAGTCACATAGATCGATTAGAGTGTCCAAGCTCATTTTGGTTACACCGCGTTCCACCTGACTGATAAACCCAAGGGACAGATCGAGTTCCTCAGCTAGTTGCTCCTGCGTGAGCTTCTTCAGTTTTCTATAGTATTTAATTTTTTTCCCAAGAATCGTGTAGTCAATCATCATATAGAAAGTACTCCTTCGAACTTTTTCTATAACTGGTTCTGTGTCAGAGAGCCAAGGGCTGAGTGGGATTGAGACTTGTTACTTTATTTTCTGCATTTTATATATTTTCTATCAACAGCTATTCTATAGACAGATAGTAAAAGTTTCAAAATGGAAGAAAACAAAAGGTATTACTGTTGTATTAAGGAGGGAATAGTGTTATTATTTACTAAAATAAACAGTAAAAGTGTTTGTTAAAATTGATATAGGCTACAAGAATAGAACAAGAAAAAGACAGAGGAGAAGTGTATATGGGACGGATGAGAAAACTGTGGGCAGGACTGCTGGTTGTATGTATGTTAAGCAATCTATACGGAGTGAATGTGCTGGCAGCAGTCAAGGAGCATTCAGCAGCAGGTGAAAACAGAAACGGAAGTGTGGCGTATTCTGAGGGACAAATCATACAGGAGCAGATTGAAAGGACAGAGAACAATAGCTCTACGGATGAAACGGGTGGAGCAGGGAGCAATGATTCTGCAGACAAAACAGATGATTCTGAGAACGGTGAAACTGTATCTACAGGTGAAACTGAGGAAGAAGAGCTTGGGAATCCATCAGGAGAGACTGAGGACAATGGTTCAGAAGATGACAGTGCCGGAGATACTGGGGATGGGACAGAAGGTGACAGTGCCGGAGATACTGGGGATGGGACAGAAGGTGACAGTGCCGAAGATACTGAAGATAAAGAAGAAGGCGACAGTGCCGAAGGTATTGGGGATGAGACAGAAGGTGACAGTGTCGGAGAAACTGAGGATGATGACTCAGAGAATACCGGAGACGGCGATTCCGTTGATGGCAGCAGTGATGGTGATCATACAGGTGAGACAGATAAAAGTGACAAGGACGATTCAGAAGAAGAAACATATCTTCTTATGGAGAAAACTGCAATGGCGGTAGCAGCAGAAGGCGAAGTCAGTCGCGTAGAATGGCTCACGGATCTGACAGAAACTTTTAGTATATCGGTAGCAGAAGATAACTATCCGGATAATTACTTTTCAGATATTGATTCTTCTTCCGAATATTATTATGTAGTCATGCTTGCAACGGAATTCGGACTGGTTGATGTAGAAGCCGGGGAACCATTCAGACCTGATGATCCTGCTACAAGAGAATTCACGGCACATACATTGAACTTTTGCCTGGGGTTTCTGCCTGAGCAGGAGGGAAACTATACATTCAGTGAAGCATCGGACGTTACTTATGCGGATGACATTCAGGTAGCGGTGGAGCGCGGATGGTTTTCATTAGAAAATGGCAGCTTTTATCCGGAGACGCCGGTCACATTGGATGAAAAAACGATCATGATAGAGGATGCGAAAAGTGTACTTGCTGATAGAAAAGAGCCGACAGAGCACAGCAACAGTTATACTTTTGCAGAAGATGTAATTGACTTGACAAAGGCCAATGTGAGAGCGGAGATGACGGATGACAACGAACTCACATTTTATGAATGCTCGGAAAACTTGTCGGCTGGTATTAAATATGGCCTCGAATTTGACGGGTTTCCGAGTGTATTTAAAGCGGTGAATATTACACAGTCGGAAGATGGACTGGTAGTACAATTTGAAAATGTCCCGTTGGATGAAGCATTTACCGATATTGATATGCAGGGCGGTATCGATGTTGACCTTGCTACAGTACAGGCATACAGTGATGATGTAGAACTTCATTATATTGTGGGTGGTACAGAGGAAAAAGAATGGGAAGATGGTAAGAAGTACGACACACTGGAAGAGGTCGGCAGCCGTGAGATCAGTGCGGTTGAGGCGGTTAGAACGTATTCTGTTTCTCCGGAGAAATCACACGAAATCAATCTGGCGCCCGGTGTGAAAATAACTGTCAGTTGTAAAGTCAGTGACGTAAAACCGGACTATGACATAAAGATTTTTGAGGGCAAAGCGCATGTTGCCGTAAATGCAAAAGTAATCTTCAGCTGTAATGTCAGCGCGGATGCAATGGAGGCGGCGGGAATCTCCCCGACACTTGAGCTGGTGCGTATTCCGATTGCCTGTGTAGGTTACTTCGGGGTGAAACTGGACATGACTATGTCAGGAGAAGCGACTCTTAATCTTGTGGAAAATGTTTTTCTGGGACTCTATTATGAGCACGGTGCTTTCCGTATGGAGAAAGGATTTTCGAAAGAATCTTTTTCTTTACAGACTCGCATGGAGATCAGCGCAACGGTAACGGCTTCATTAGGCATGAATGCCTGCAACATTATGCAGGGAGAACTTTATGCAAAATTCGGGGCAAAAGATGTGTTGGACTCGATTACCTATGGTGATGGACAAAAACCGGCGACTTGCGCCCATCAGAATGCGTGGCTCTTTGCTTCTGCCGGAGGATATGCACAGGTAAAGCTGGGTTCTGTCAAGCCGTGGAAAAAGGATTATTCTATTTATAATGAGAAAAACAGTCCGGTCCGTGTATCGTTCCATTACGAAGACGGCGTGGCAGTGTCAAAGTGTACCAGGGGAACGATTTATGGACCTACAGGAAAAAGATGGGGATATTATACACCCGTGGACTCGAAGTATGGATACAATGGTGTAAGTAAAGGAACCGGGGCAAACGGAGAGCCGTATACGATTTTCGAGTATAGTCTGGATGATGCGAACAGGGCTACGATTACAAGTTATAAAGGAAATGTGTCAGCGCTGAGTATACCGAAGACGTTGGATGGGTATACGGTGGTGGGGATTGGGAGTTCTGTGTTTCAAAATAATAAGCAGCTGAGGGTTGTGGTGGTGCCGGATAGTGTGACGGAGATAGGGAGTTCAGCCTTTTCAAAATGTGTGAATTTGTCACAGGTGACATTATCAAAAGGTCTAGTGACATTGGGAGCTAGTGCATTTTATAATTGTGATTCCTTGACAGCTATAGAGATACCAAAAAGTTTAAAAAGCGCATATTGGGAACCATTTAGTAATTGTGATGGATTGAAAAGTGTTACGTTTGAAAAGGGGACAACCGAAATTGCAGGTAGCTTGCTTGAGAACTGCACGGGAATAGAGGAAATAACGATACCTGATACAGTTACAGTAATAGAAGATCATGCATTTAGAGATTGCATAAATTTGAGTAAAGTCAGTATACCGGATTCTATCATAGAAATCCAAGAGTATGCGTTTAGTGGTTGCACAAAGTTAACAGAAGTTAATATACCAAACGGTGTAACAGAACTGGGAAATTGTGTATTCGAGAACTGCACCAATTTACCCCAAATCACACTTCCTGACAGTGTTACATCCATGGGAACCTATATCTTCTCAGGATGCAGTAATTTGCGGGAAGCAATATTACCTAATATCAGAATCAATATTACAGAGGGAACTTTTAAAAATTGCTCCAGCTTAGGAAAAGTAAATTTCCCGGAAACACTGGAAGCTATTCGTTCCTACGCTTTTTGTAATACAAAACTTTCGGAAGTAATATTACCGAACAAATTGACAGAAATAGAAAGTTATGCTTTCTACAACTGTGATGCCTTGACCAAAGTCGTTATTCCCGACAGCGTCACAACACTGGGCACTTACATATTCGCAGACTGCGAACTCCTAAGCGACGTAACCCTCGGCACAGGAATTACCACGATTCCATCCCATGCATTTAATCTGTGCCCGTCCCTGCAGAAGATCGTTCTGCCTTACCGGACTGCGGCGATCAACAGCAATGCTTTTACGAACTGTACATCGCTTACGGAAATTACCATTCCGCGTGCCACTACGACGATTGCAGGCGGTGTATTCAGCTACCCTGCCAGATTGACTGTCTATGGGGTCACCGGAACCTATGCGGAAACTTACGCAAATAACATCGGTGCAACATTTGTAAATCAGGAAACGAGGGCGACGGAAGTAAGATTAAGTGCAACGGATCTGAAACTGACCAAAGGCAGTAAAGACACTTTGCACCTGAGCGTTGCCCCCGCCAATTTTACCGATGAGGTAACGTGGAAGAGCACAGATACAAATATAGTGACCATTGAGGATACGGGTGTCGTTACCGCTAAAGCGATCGGAACCGCGACAGTCAAGGTGACAGTAGGCGATATCAGTGCATCCTGTAAAATCACCGTGACACAGCCGGTCACTTCTATCAGCCTTAATAAAACATCTCTTTCTTTGGAAGCGTGGGATACTGAAAACCTGACGGCGAGTGTATCTCCGTCAACAGCAGAGAATAAGGCAGTTGTGTGGAGTACATCGGATTCCAGGATCGCTTCTGTGGATGATACAGGTCTTGTGGCAGCGCATACTAAGGGAACTGCCATAATTACGGCCACTGCACAGGACGGCAGTGGTGTTTCCCACAGCTGTACTGTAACTGTCGTAAATAATGGTTATCTTTGCAGCACTGTGGCGGAATTGGAAAGCCCGCACAACTATCCGGTAAACTGTTCGGACTTCTGGCTGTATACAAAGGAAGGTGCGAAGAGTTTATATATTACTTTTGATCTGAAAACAGAAGTAGAAGAGGGTTTCGATTACCTCTGTCTTTATGATGGCAAAGGGACGCAAATCGGAAAGTATACAGGAACAGAGTTGGCAGGACAGGTTGTTGAAGTGCCTGGAGATACCGTCAGAATCAAACTGGTATCGGATGATTCGGGAACCGCATGGGGATTCAAGGTAACTTATATCATGGGAACGGGCGATGTGGAGAATGACGAATATCTGGTAACCTTTGATTCACAGGGCGGTACGGTGGTCTCTGCCGTTCAAGTGGCGAAAGGAACAGCGGTTCCTGAGCCGGCGGCACCGACTAGACGCGGGTATGAGTTTATGGGATGGTATTTGAGAGACACATTATATGATTTCACGCAGCCGGTGACCGGTAATACGGTACTACAGGCAAAGTGGAAATTTATTGTGTCTGAATCTGATCCGTCGGAAACAGAACAAATACCGGAAGAGGATAAGCCGGAAGATGGTGTGATACCGGAAGGCCTCTGGATAGCGGGAGTTAAGGATCAGACCTATACGGGCAAAGCATTGAAACCGGAAGTACGCGTCTATGACGGAAGCAGAAGATTGCAGGAAAAGACGGATTATACCATTAGTTATAAGAGTAATGTAAAGGCAAATGACGCATCCGATGCAAAGAAGGCACCGATGATCACCGTAAAAGGTAAAGGCAATTATTCGGGTTCTGTAACGGCTGTATTCAAAATTGTGCCTGTGAATATAGCGGAACAGGAGCTGGCTGTTACAATTGCGGATATGGTATTGGCGCATAATGGTAAAATACAGAAAAAAGTGCCTGTAGTTACTTTTAACGGTAAGAGGCTGTCGAACAAACGGGATTATACCGTGACTTATCCGGATACGGGAACCGGTGCATATCAGGAAGCAGGAAGCTACCCGGTACAGATCACAGGTGTCGGTAATTTTACGGGAACAAGGACAGTTAATCTGGAAATTACCGATAAAATGTTGATCAGTAAGGCAAAGGCGGACAAAATTCCGAATCAGTTATACAATGGCGGTGAGGATGTTACGTTGTCTGCAGATACGTTGATTCTATATAGGAAAACAAAAAATGATCCGTTGAAGGAAGGGGTGGACTATACCGTCACCTATGTGAATAACCGTGAAATTGGTATGGCAACAGCTGTCGTTACCGGAACGGGCAACTATGCAGGAACGAAAAGGATGACTTTTAAGATTGTGGGAACATCCATCAATAAGGCTGTTGTGGAGGGAATCGAAAACAAAATTTATAACGGTATAGAGCAGCAACAGGATATCACGGTCAGAGTAGAAGGCAAAGTATTGACACCGGATAAAGACTATACCGTGTCCTACAGCAGGAATCTGAACGTCGGTACGGCGAGCATGACAATACAGGGAACCGGTGCCTATAGTGGAACAACCAAAAAGACATTTAAGATTACGGCCTATGATCTTGGAATTGATGAAGGTGGGTTCATAACCGAATGGAAAGATGGACAGCAGATTGGTATGCCGGCGGATTCAGCAGACAAAGTGGTAAAATCAGGCGAGGGTAAAGGGACAAGTCTGACGGTAGAATATACAAAAGGCGGATCTCAGCCTGAGGTGACATTGAAGTTTGGAGAAACCGAACTGATAAAAGGAAAAGACTATACAGTTTCTTATCAGAATAATAAGAATCTTGCAGACCAATCTGCCGATAAGGCCCCAACGATGACTATAAAGGGCAAGGGTAACTTCAAAGGAACGAGATTGGAGAAATTCTTTATCGTTAAGAAAAATCTTGCCAATCCCGAATCACCAGTTTTAATGAGTGTGCCGGATGTGGCATATGCCAATGGTGCAGGTAAATACATCAGCAAACCAATTTTGACTGATATAAATGGTAAAACGCTGAAAGCCGGAACAGATTTTGAAGTGTCATATACATCATCTGACGGGATTACAAAACTCGACAAGAAGAGCACTGTGCAGGCAGGATCTTTTGTCTGTGTTACTGTCAGAGGAAAGGGCAAGTACGAAGGTTCTCTGATGACCACATATCGCATTACGCAGGCGAATTTCACGAAAGCTTCGGTTAGGATCGCGCCGCAGGTATATACCGGCAGTAAAATATATCTGACGGGAGGAACAAACGGAGATATCATCGTTAAGGCAGGGAAGATGGAACTGACTTACGGTGTAGATTATGAAATTATGGAGGACAGTTATGTGAACAACATCAAGAAGGGAACTGCCAGCGTTAAGATAAGAGGACTCAATAACTATGGCGGAACCAAGACGGTGAAGTTTAAGATACAGGCGAAGAAAATGGAATCCTTCAGCAGTATCATCAGGGGTGCTTTGACTAAGGAGTAAAGGATATGGGCAAAGGAAAAGAGAAGTGGATTCGATTTGAAGATGGGCTGTTGAAAAGTGAGTATATAGAAAAGAAATATGCAAAGAAAAACCGCGAATCATATAAAAAATTTTATGAGGATTGTTGCGATGGTAAATTAGCGACAGAACGTAGGGTGACTTTGATCTTTTTGAGGACGGATATAAATAAAAATAAAGATCCTATAAAAAAGGCTCTTCTTGATAATATCATGAACTCGTGTAATGTGTGTAAGTATGATGATAGAAAACTGCTCACGATATCAGCGGTCAGATATGAAGGTTCTGCTATAGCAGATGCATTTGACGAAGAATCATCAGAATTCTCTGTTGAAAAAGTAGATTGTGCAAAAATAGACGATGCAAAAAAGGCTGTCGAGGAAGGTAAATGTGTCTGTGATAGCAGGAAACGACCATTATGGAAAAAATGGATACTTGGAAGCAGGTATTGGTATAGTGTTATACAGGAGAACAGTAGTCGTAAGCTTGGAAAATTATCAAAGCATGGTTCAGTTTCTTTGAAAACCTGGTATGGTATATGTTTTTTTGTTGTATCAATTGTAACAGTTGTACGAAAAATTTTGGATTCATTTAAAGAATATGATATGTTGTTTGGAACTATTCTTGGTTTGATTTCTGCATGCGGGTGGATTGCACTTAACCAAGAGGAGAAAGAAACGGAGTATTTTAGAAGTTTAGATTTTCCGGTTATTTTCATTAATGAAATAGGAACGGCACAAGGATGGATGAAAAGCTATATAAAAAGTTATATGGATGGACAGAGGACTGTAAAACCAGCTTTTTATATTGGGATGGGTGCTTTGGGTTCTGGGATTGAAAATGTATATGAATTTGTTACTCCTAAAAAATATTCTAATTGGGGATGGATCTGTTTATGCAAACTTATTCGTGATTTATCGGACAATCCCTGGGGAGAAATTAAGTTTAAGATGGATGTGGAAAATAGAATGGGTATTAGCAGTATCCATGCGCAGACTTTGGAAGAGAGGGAAAGTAGAGATAGAATCAAAGTATTCCATATGCCGGAGGAAGTGCTGTGCCGACTGCCCTGCCGCTATGAGATCGGGCGGTCTGGCG
>OFFQ01002108.1_pt1 | contig 10588 bp, 9 predicted proteins | sample 1521411 | NCBI WGS metagenome assembly OFFQ01 (sample SAMEA3504110, study PRJEB24116) | mouse gut metagenome | biome: mouse gut; feature: mouse-associated habitat; material: faeces | place: Denmark | collected 2011 | reverse complement strand
CAGGCTGGTCCGGGTGGGGCGTGACCAGGGGGTACTGCTGGAGGCCGTCCATAGCGATGGAGTCCGCCAAGGGTTTCAGCTCCGCACGGTCCACCCGGTAGAAATTGGCCTTGTTGTCCAGAATGTCCTCCAGGGGGATCAGCTGGACGCTGGGCGCGGCGGCAGTTGTGTCCAGATTGGACACGGTTTCCATCAGGCTGGACAGGTCGAATTTCCTACCCATTTCCCCGTCCCCTCTCCAGGTACTCCGCCGCTAAGCGCTGGTAGCCCTTCGTCGCGCCGCTGGTGGGGCTGAAGATATGCAGAGGCTTCCGTTCATGGGTGCTCTTGTCCACCACGTAGGTATGAGGGATGACCGTGGTGAAAACCGGCACATTCCCGCTGCGGAGGATCGCCTCCGGCTGTGTCACCACGTCCACATTGTGCCACATGGTGATGAGTACTCCCGCTAACGTCAGCCCCGGATTCACCTTCCGCATGGAGGCGATCTGCCGCAGGAGCTCCGCCATGCCGTCGATGGAGAAGGCGTCCAGCTTGATGGGCACGATCACCTCATCCGCCGCCACCAGCGCCGCCCGGGGACCGTGGAAGATCACCCCCGCCGCCAGCGCGGGCAGCAGGGCGATGACCACGTCCAGCATCAGCCGGGCGGTGGTATCCTTCCCCCGAATGTGGGGGGAGGCGCTTACCGTCAGATTCATTTCGCACCCTCCTTCAGAGCCTGCTTGCCGGCCCGGAAGCCCTCCACCAAGGGGACCTTGCCCGGACAGGCGTAGGCGCAGCAGCCGCACTCAATGCAGTCGGTGAGGTGGAGCCGCTTCAAGGCGTCCAAATCCCCGGCGTTGGAATAGCGGTAGAGATACAGGGGCTCCAGCCCCATAGGACACACATCCAGGCATTTGCCGCAGCGGATGCAGACGAAATGGGCGCTCTCCCCGTTCTGGGCGGAGGACAGGCACAGCACTGCGTTTACCGCCTTGGTCACTGGGACGGACAGGGTGGCCTGGGCCACGCCCATCATGGGCCCGCCGGACAGCACCTTCCACACGTCGTCCGTCAGCCCTCCGGCGGCGGCAATCACCTCGTGGAAGGAGGTGCCCACCCGGACAATCAGGTTCCGGGGTTGCTTTACGCCCTCTCCGGTGACAGTGACGATCCGCTCCATGAGAGGAATCCCATCGAAGACCGCCCGATAGACCGCGAAGGCAGTGGCGACGTTGAATACTGCGCAGCCCACGTCCTTGGGCAGACCGCCGGAGGGCACCTGCCGCCCGGTGATCGCCTGGATGAGCTGCTTTTCCGCCCCCTGGGGGTAACGGGTGGGCAGTATCCTCAGCTCCACGCCGGGGATGTCCTTCAGTGCATCCTTCAGGATGGCGGCAGCCTCCGGCTTGTTGTCCTCCATGCCGATGACCGTGTGGCTTGGATTCAGAATCCGGGCCAGCAGTGCCAGGCCCCGGAGTACGTCCCCGGTTCGCGTCCGCAGCAGCACATCGTCCGCCGTGATGTAGGGCTCGCACTCGCAGGCGTTGAGGATCAGGGTTTCGGTTTGGCCCATGCCGGTTTTGGCCTTCACATCGGTGGGGAAGGCCGCGCCGCCCATACCCACAATCCCGGCATCCCGGAGGATGGCCACCAGCTCGGCTTGGGTGAGCTGATCCGGGTTGGAATAGGGCTTCAGGGTGTGGTGGGGGGTGTCCAGGAAATCGTTTTTGATGATGATGGCGGGGCAGGTTCCCCCGCTGGGATGGGGCCGGTCCTCAATGGCCTCCACCGTGCCGGACACGGGGGCATGGACGGGGACGCACAGCCCCTCGCCATCGCCGATTTTCTGGCCCATGCACACCGTGTCGCCAGGGGCCACCAGGGGCTTGCAGGGCGTGCCGATGTGCTGGCGCAGCGGCACCGCAACTTGAGCGGGCAGGGCCATGGCTGTGAGGGGGACGGCGGCGCTCAGCTCCTTGCGTCCATCCGGGTGGACGCCGCCGAAGAACAGGGATTTCATACACATCACCTCTCATGGTTGAAAATGGATTTCAGCTGAAACAGCTCAGGTGCGCACGGCCTCCAGGAAGCCGTCGGTATAGGACAGAGTTCCGTCCGGGGCCACCCATAGGGCCTGAGCCCCGCACTGACGGGCCAGTTCCGAGCCTGCCTCTTGAGACAGGAGGAACAGAGCGGTGGACAGTCCATCCGCCAGCCCGGAGTCGGGGCACACCACCGTGACTGCCCGCCACCGGGCGCCGGGGCGCAGGGTGTCCGGGTCGATGATATGGTGGTAGCGTTTGCCGTCCACGGTGTAGTACCGCTGATAGTCGCCGCTGCTCACCACAGATTGGTCTGAAAGGTACAGGGTGTGGAGGTAGTCCTGCTTTTTGCCGTCCGGTTCCTGTACGCCCACCACCCAGGGCTCTCCCCCGGCCTTGGGGCCGATGGCCCGGACGTTGCCGCCTACGCTCACCAGCAGCCCCGCGGGGGCTGTGCGGCACACCTGCTCTACGGCGTAGCCCTTGGCCACGGCGCCCACGTCCAGCCGGGCCAAGGGGTCGGCGAGGCGGACGGTGGACGCCTGCTCGTCAATCTCCAGCAGGTGAAAGCCGGTGTGCTTCGCAGCCTCCTCCAGCGCGCCGGCGTCGGGGAGGGCGGCGTGCTCCGGATCGTCCACACCTTCGCTTCGGGCGTCGTGCCACAGGGCCAGCACGCTGCCCATGGTCACGTCCACCCGGCCGCTGGTGAGTTGTTCCAGCTCCCGGCAGAACAGGAGCAGGTCGATGATCCGCCGGTCCACTTCCACCGGGTCGCCCCCGGCACGGTCGTTGACGGTCTTCAGGTTGTTCATCCCGTCATAGTCGTGGTAGATGTCAAACAGTTGGTGGTACTCCAGCAGGCTGTCGTGGAAATCCTGGGCGGTACGGCGGAAGTCCTCTTCCGTGTGGGCGTAGCCTACGATGGTGGTCACAGTGTCAAAAAGAGTGAGGAAGCTGGCCTCATAGCGGTGGAGCTCCTCCTCGGGAGCGGTATGGGCGGCGCAGCCGCTGAGCAGCAGCGCCCCCGCAAGGGCCAGCGCGAAAACGCGCCGTTTCATGGTCTGTTCCCCCTCTTTGCGAAAGGGGCGGACCCTGGGGCCCGCCCCTTGTTTCTGCGGTTACTGCGCGGCCTTCTCAATCAGTGTCTGGAACTCGCCGATGCCCACGGTGATGGTGGCGGCCAGGTCGGCGTCGGCGGCCTTGCCGGACTCGTCCACAGCCAGACCCTTGATCTCGGCCACGGTCTTGCCGGTGACGTAGGCGCAGAAGCCGGCGGCTTGCTCGTTCCACTCCTTGCCGATGGAGCTGGCGCCCCGCATTCCGTAGTCGTCGCCCAGCTGATTCTTGGTCTTGGGAGCGGCGGTGAGATCAGTGGTAATGTGGCCCGTGGTGTCGAAGTTCACGTTGGCCTGTACCGCATCGATGTAGCAGCTGGTGACAGTGTCGCCATTGAAGGTGACGGCGGCGATGGTGGCATAGGCCTGGGCCACGCCCTCCTTATCGGCGGAGGCGTCCTTGCTCTTGCTCATGTTGGTCTCGCTGGCCAGACCCAGCTTGTCGCCCTTGGAGGCGCCCATGTGGGTGGCGTTGTTCACGGCGGCCTCGATGCCGTCCACGAAGCTGCCCATGTACAGGGTAATGGAGGCGGCCAGATCCACATCGGCGGCCTTGCCGTCCTCACCCACCGCCATGGTCTTCAACTCGTCCACCGTCTTGCCCACGGCGTAGTCCGCCAGGGCCTGGGCCTGCTCGTTCCACTCCTTGCCGATGGAGCTGGCCTTGCGCATCCCGTAGCCGTCGCCCAGCTCGTTCTTGCTGGGGAAGGTGGTGGAGGGGTCGGTGGTCAGCGCGCCGGAGGTGTTGAAGTTGATCTTGGCCTGGATGTTGTCGATGACGCAGCTGTCAATGACGCCGTCGTCGCCCACGGTGACGGCCACCAGCAGGATTTCGCTCTGGGCGGTGCCGTCGCCCTCGGCGGTGGCGTCCTTGCTGCTGCCCAGCCCAGGAATCACGGCCAGGCCGGTCTTAACGGCGGCGCCGCCCTCATTGCCGGCGGGCTGGGACTCAGCGGGGGCGGGGGCAGAGGTGGAGGGGGTCTCGGAGTTGGCGGGCTTGTCGCCCTCAGGGGCGACCACCACGGTGGTGCCGCAGCCCGCCAGGGCGGACAGCAGGAGCAGTGCGGACAGCAGAAGGGCAGAGATTCGTTTCAGTTTCATTTTGCGATTCCTCCTAAAGTCTCTTGTTGGGATGTATCATGCTGCTTCATTTCAAAGTGAATCAGGAATGAAAGCAGAGCACGCAGGATGATAACGGTGCCCAGCACCATCAGCTCGGTCATGTCCCGGACCAGCACGGTTTTCAAAATCTCAGCGGCCATTTTGAATTCCAGGCTCAGAGCCAGGCCGGAGGCCAGCTGAGACTTCACATCGCCGGGGGTGCGGGTGAGCAGTCCCCGAAAATACTGCCAAAAGGCGGATAGGGTGGACACAGCGATGACCAGGATGCCCATCATCTCGCACAGGGGGATGAGCACCTCCAGCACCACCTCCACCAAATGCTCCAGCATAAAAACCGCCTCCTTTTTCGACCAGTTTAGTACTGCCGCCTTAATGGCATATATATGCCGCCTTAATATTTGTTAAGAAAAAGACAAAGCTCCCGCCGGAGTACGGCGGGAGCTCTGCTCAAACAGGGGGCGCTTGTCCGGCGTCCGGCGGGGCGGCGGGGAAGGAGACGGTAAAGGCGGTACCCTGGCCCGCTGCGCTTTCCAGGGAGATGGCGCCGCCGTGGGACTCCACAATCTGCTGGACGATGGCCAGGCCCAGGCCGATGCCCTTGCCCGAGCCCTTGGTGGTAAAGAAGGGGTCAAAAATTTTGTCCTTGACCTCATTGGGGATGCCGGGGCCGTTGTCCGCCACCCGGAGGGAAATGTGCTGTCCGTCAGAGGAGGTGGTCACCCGCACGGTGCCTCCCCGCCCGGACAGGGCCTCGAAGGAGTTCAGCACCAGGTTCAGTGTCAGTTGGAACAGCTGGGTTTCGTCTGCCAGGATCAGGTCGTCCCCGGTGGTGAAGCCTGTCTCCACCCGCACGGCCTTGGGCCGAGCGGGGGCGGCCACCTCCAAGGCCTGCTCCGCCAGCGAGCCCAGCCGGACGGGGCGCAGCTCGCCCGGGGCGCCCTTCCGGGACAGATTGGACAGCCGGGAGATGATCTTCTTGGCCTTTTGGGAGGCGTTGTAAATTTCCAGGGCGTTGTCGTAAGATTCGGTGTCCTCCGGGGGAAGCTTTTCCAGGATGAGGATGCTGTACCCCATGATGGGGGTGAGCAGGTTGTTAAAGTCGTGGGCGATGCCGGAGGTGAGGGTGCCGATGGACTCCAGCCGTTGGCGGTGGGCCAGAGCTTGGGTCTGGGTGTTGAGCTGCTCCATGGCCTCCGCCTTTTCCCGGAGGAGGGCAAGCTCCCGCTGGGCCTGCCGGTGACTCCGGCGGGAGCGCAGGAGGAACAGCAGCAACAGCGCCGCCCCCGCCATGATTGTCACGCCGCACAGCACCATTTGGATTGCGGCGGACTGATAGGGGCGGATAATCTCATCATAATTTCGGGCCACGCCTACGGTGAAGCAACTGTTTTCGTTGCCACAGACCGGGAGAATGGAGATCCGGGCGGTATAGCTCCCCCCGCTGGACTGTCCGCCGGCCCGGAAAAAGCTGGCCTGGGGCTGCCCCGCCCGTTGGGCTGCCAGCATGAGATAGAGGCTGGCGTGGACGGTGGGGCCCAGCTCCTCCACAACGTCTACGCGGATGCCCTCCGGGGTGCGGTGGAAGAAATACCGCTCCTGGGAATCCAGCAGAAAAATGCGGTCGCTCTGCTCAGCTGCGGTCTGCTTTTCCGAGATGGCGAAAAAGACCTGACCGTCGATCAGCGCGGCATAGCCCACCTCCGCTTTTTCCAGGGTCAGGGCTACGTAGGGCCGCCCCAGGCCGTCCGCCCACAGGGAGATGCCCACCGCTCCGATCTCCCCGAGCTGGGCCAGAAAAGTGTAGTCCGTGCTGTCCCCGGTGGACAGCATCACCGCCCCCTCCCGCACCACCAGCATGGACTCTACCATGGCGGTTTTAGGCAAGGGGCTCTCCCGAAGGTAGTAGAGCAGGTCATCCGCCCCGCCGCCGCTGAGATAGGTGGCCTCCGCCGCCAAAAAGCCCCGGCGGCTGGTAATATATTCCAGGTCGGAGCAGTACCAGGCGAAATGGCCCATGATGTTGTTATCCACCGACTGCGCGGTTTTGGACAGCTGTCCGTCCTGCCCGTCCACCAGCAGCTGCTGGCTTTGGGTGAACACGCTGGACATAATCAGCAGCCCCAGAAGAATCACCGCCAGGGCCAGAGTGGGGATCAAGGGGAAGCGACGCATTCCCCGGAGTTTGTGTTCCATCGCAGAACCCTCGCCTTCCGTGTGAGGTGGCGGCCTGGGGCTTGCGCCAAGGGCCGCCAATGTGATATAATTAACAAACAATACTTTAGCATAGGAATTTTTTTCTGTAAAGAGGGTGTGGCGGAATGGCGGATACGGTGTTGATTGTGGACGACGACGAGGCGGTGCTGACCATGCTCCGCAAGGTGATGAAAAGCAGCGGCATCCAGTCCGACGCGGCCCGCAGCGGCGGCGAGGCCATCGAGATGGCGGGGAGGGGCCACTATGACCTGATGCTGCTGGACGTGAATATGCCGGGAATGGACGGCTTTGAGGTGATTCAGACGCTCCGGGGCCGGGGGATCAAACTGCCCATTATCGTTATCAGCGGCCGCAGGGAGGACTATGACGCCCTCTATGGCCTGGACATCGGCGCGGACGACTACCTCACCAAGCCCTTCAACCCGGTCACACTGGGGGCTAAGGTAAAGGCTCTGATCCGCCGCAGCCGGGGCGGGGTGCCAGGAGCGGGCGGCGTCATCGCCGCGGGGCCCTTTCGGTACGATACCAGCACGCTGCGGTTTTACAAGGACGGGGCGGAGATCGTGCTGTCCTCCAAGGAAAACGCCATCATGAAGCTGTTTCTGGACAACGTGAACCGCATCTTCACCAAGGACATGATCTACGACATGGTCTGGGGTTCGGCCATTGTGGACGAGAACGCAATTATGGTATATATCAACCGCCTGCGCCAGAAGATTGAGGAGGATCCCGCCCGGCCCGTTCATATCCAGACAGTGCGGGGGCTGGGTTATCGGTTTGTGGTGTAAGGAAGGCGGGGAGACGTTACTCCGGCGAGGGCTGCTCCACTGAGCGGGACATTCCCGCCTGAATGCGCTGACAATATGGAATGCAAAAAGCCTGTTGAACTGGTTTCAGCAGGCTTTTTATTTATCTTTTAAAAGAGGAGAGAACAAAACCTATAGTTTTTGAACGAATGGGGCGGAGACCGAAAAATTTTCTCATATGGGCTAAACTTTTCAAAAAGCCTGCCGAATAAGTAAGTGAACGGCCCGCCGCAGAGCGTGAACAGGGAGGAACAAAACCTATATGTTTTGTTCGCTTCCGCTGTGCGGAAGGGCGGCGTTCGGTTTCAAACGGCTGACGAGCCGGTTGAAATATAGTCAGCGCGCCGCGTACCGGCAGTCCGGCCGGATACCGGGAAGCGGCGCACCACAGACCTGTGCCTCAGGAAAGGATTCTTAGGGGCACATTAATAGACGAAAGGAGTCAAATTTCATGCGTATTCAGCACAATATTATGGCCATGAGTGCCTACCGGAACTACACCAACAACGTCTCCGCGATGAAGAAGAACCTGGAGAAGCTCTCCTCCGGCTACAAGATCAACCGCGCTGGTGACGACGCCGCCGGTCTGGCCATCTCCGAGAAGATGCGCGCCCAGATCACCGGCCTGGAGACCGCCCAGAAGAACGCCAAGGACGGCATCTCCCTGGTGCAGACCGCTGAGGGCGCTCTGACCGAGGTTCACGATATGCTTAACCGTATGGTGGAGCTGGCCACCCAGTCCGCCAACGGCACCTACGAGGACGGCACCGACCGCGCCCAGCTGCAGAAGGAAGTCAACCAGCTGCGCGAGGAGATCAACCGCATCGCCGACTCCTCCAACTTCAACGGCATCAACCTGCTGGACGGCTCCATGAGCAGCGCGGGCGGCTCTTCCCTCACCGATGTGACTATGGACAAGATCCACGACAACACCGGCGATGCCGTGGCCGCCGCTCAGGGTGAATATACCCTGGATCTGGGCGAGTGGAAGGGCGTGGCCACCAGCGCGCTCACCGCGGGCGATACTGTTATGACCATCAGCTTCGCTGGTCAAACCATCAATGTTCTTGCCGGAGCCGCTGTTGCTTCTGACGCCACGATCGCCGCGGCTAACCTGAAGCTGGAGGCGAGCGTGACCGACGTTACCATTGGCGGCCTCACTCTTGACATTGCGATTAATGGCGGTAAGATCACGCTGTCGGGCACTGCTGATCCCACCCAGGAGCAGGTGGATAACTTCAACAAGGAGAACCTGAGTGCCACCTTTACGATGGGCACCAGCGTGACCGCCAACAACGCCGCCAAGGACCACGGCTTCCACGCGGTGGAGGCTGTGAAGGCCGCGCGGGACCCCCAGAAGGCCACCGGCCAGTTCACGCTGAAGGACACCGACATCAAGGATGGCACCACCCTGAAGATCGGCGATACCACCTACACCATCAAGTTTGACGACACGACCGACGACGGCAGCGACACTACGCTCCATCTGAACGGCTTTAAGGCGGGCGACGCCGGCGCCGCCGCCGAGGCTGCCCGGCTGCTGTCCCAGCGGACCCATGCCAAGTTTGACATCACCACCAACAACCAGGGCGGCATCTCCCTCACCGAGAGAGACGGCTGGGCTGCTACCGACTACGAGAACATGGATGTCCGCGGCGACCTGAGCAAGGACAACGACGCCACCTGGACCATGAAGGATGGCTCCAGCATCGTGCAGCTGGGCGGTGCCGGCGGCGGCAAGTCTCTGACCCTCCAGATCGGCGACACCGCGGCCAAGTACAACCAGCTGAAGGTTGATATCCAGGATATGCACTGCAAGTCCCTGGGCATCAGCACCATCAGCGTGGCCAAGCAGTCCGACGCCCAGGCCGCCATCGACGCCATCAAGGCTGCCATCAACAAGGTGTCCGACGTGCGTGGTACTCTGGGCGCCACTCAGAACCGTCTGGACCACACCATCAACAACCTGTCCGTCATGACCGAGAACATCCAGGACGCCGAGTCCACCATCCGCGACACCGACGTGGCCGAAGAGATGATGAGCTACGTGAAGAACAACATCCTGGTCCAGTCCGCCCAGGCCATGCTGGCCCAGGCCAACCAGGTACCCCAGGGCGTGCTGCAGCTGCTGGGCTAAGAGTAGCCTAAAGACAGCATAGCCTATCACTGGCCTGGGACAGCATGGCCGTCCGGGAACCCAGCGCGAGCCCAGCGTAAGCGGGTCGCGGTTGGAGAGGAGGAGTAAGGGAGTGAAGTGAGGAATGCCCGGCAGGATGTTCCGAACGAAATGGACTTTGCTCCGACGATGCTGGCCGGGACACCAGTGAAAGCCCATGACTCCGGCATGGGAAAGCGTTGATCGAAATAAAATTGGCCAATTTTGTTTCGATCAGCGTTTTCCGGGCCGTTGAGTGGGAAACGAGAGGGCGTGTACGCACGCCCGAAGCTCGCCAGTCAACCCGCAGCCCAGCGCGAGCGGGTCGGATGGAGAAGAGGGGCCGGGTCTGGAGTAATTCAGATTTCGCCCCGACGAGCGTCCACAATATTATGACTATGCGCGACGGCGCGAAGGATCGCGCCAGACCCAAGGCAAGGAGAACGCTATGCTAAAGCTGACACTGCTCCCAGAGGAATACCTGTTGATTAACGACAGCATAGTGGTCCAGCTCAAGCGGGTGGCTGGTGGGAGGGTCGATGTGGCCATAGAGGCGCCCCGGGAGTTCCCCATTGTACGGGGGGCGGTGCTGGAGCGCAACGGCGGAAAACGGCCCGACTGTTTGGCTCCCCCCTCCGGGAAGAAGGCCAGGTACTACCGGGACCAGGTCTTTCGGTGGAACGACGACCGGGAGCGGGCGGTCCGCGTCATGAAGCAGGTTTTAGACCAGCTGGAGCAGGACGGCTCCAGAGACGCGGCTCAGCTCCTGCGCACCCAGCTGGACCGCATTATTCCCACTTTTTGGGAGGAAGATCTCTCGGCAAAATAGAACCGATGTTTGTTTCAATCCCCCTCCCCGCTTGCGGGAGCCACCAGTCTATGGGGCTGGCTGAGCGGATATCTGCGCGGCACGGATGACATGGAGAGGCGTGCGGCGCACCTTGACAAGGTTTCTTCCGGCTGACGAGCCGGTTGAAATATAATTCCGCGTTGTACCCCCGGCAGTCCGGCCGGATACCGGGAGACAACGCATCGCCCAATGCGCCGGAACAGGGAAGTACCGGCGCGACGACCCGCGTACCCCACAAAACATTTTATTGAAAGGAAGCACTAAAATGAGGATCCAACACAACATTATGGCGATGAACG
>OFFQ01002104.1_pt1 | contig 10600 bp, 7 predicted proteins | sample 1521411 | NCBI WGS metagenome assembly OFFQ01 (sample SAMEA3504110, study PRJEB24116) | mouse gut metagenome | biome: mouse gut; feature: mouse-associated habitat; material: faeces | place: Denmark | collected 2011 | reverse complement strand
GGTGGAGAGCCTGTGGGCGATGGACAGCACCGCCCTGCCCTTCTCCAGCTTCTCCAGGGATTTCTGGATGGCCAGCTCCGTCTCCGTATCCACCGCGGAGGTGGCCTCGTCCAGAATCAGTATCTTCGGATCCGCCAGGATGGCCCTGGCGATGGAGATCCGCTGCTTTTCACCTCCCGAAAGCGAGCGGCTGGAGGAACCCAGCAGGGTATCGTACCCCTCCGGCATCTTGCAGATGAAGTCATGGGCATTGGCCTGTACCGCCGCGTGGATGATCTCCTCCCTGGTAGCGTCCGGCCTGGCATAGGCGATGTTCTCCGCCACCGTGCCCATGAAGATGTAGGTCTCCTGGGATACCATGGCCACATTCCTGCGCAGCTCCTGGAAGCCGTAGCGCTTCACGTTGACCCCGTCCACCAGCACCTCCCCTTCCTGGGTGTCATAGAGCCTGGAGATCAGGTTCACCAGCGTGGACTTGCCGGCGCCGGAGCGCCCCACGATGCCGAACACCTCCCCCGCCTCCACATGGAAGCTGATATCCTTCAGGATAGGCTTGTGGGCCTCATAGCCGAAGGTCACGTTCCGCAGCTCGATCTCGCCCCGCAGCTCCCTGGGCCGCAGGGGATCCGGCACCTCCTTCACCTCCGGCACCGCGTCGATGATCTCGAACATGCGCTGGGCGGAGTTCATGCACTGGGTGTACCAGCGGATGGCCCGGGAGAAAAAGTCCAGGGGCCACTGGAGCTGTCCCACATAGCCGGAAAACGTAATCAGCAGCCCCAGTTCGATGTCCGCGCCGCCGATGATCATAGCGCCGCCCACGGCCCACACCAGGAAGCTGATGGTATCCTCCACGGAGCGGTACAGCGCATAGAATTTGTTGTCATACCGGGCAAGGTCCATCTCTGCCGTGCGCACCTTGCCATTGTTCTTCTTGAAGCGGGTCATCTCCTGCTCCTGCTGGCCAAAAGCCTTGACCACCCGGGCTCCCGTGAAATTCTCGTTCATCTGCCCTTTCAGGCGGCGGTTGGCCCGGTGCCGCTTCCCGTAATAATGCCACAGATGGGGCATCATCCGGTAGCTGATCACCACCAGCACCGGCATCAGGATGACGGACATCAGCGCAAGCAGGGGATCCAGCAGGAACATGATGACAATCGTGGCCAGTATGGTCCCCACATTGACGAAGAAATTCGGGATGCCGTCTATCAGGAAGCTGGAAATCTCCTCCGCGTCGTCGGACACCCGGGTCATCAGGCCGCCGGTCTGCCTCTTGGAATAGAAGCTGATGGACAGCCGCCCCATGGAGGAGAACACCTGGCTCTTCAGCGTAGCCACCACCGACGGAGCAATCCGCGCGGCCAGCACGCCCTGGAGCACGGCCAGCCCCTGGAGAATCACCTTTGTGACGATCATGGAGATGACCAACACGGTCAATGCAGTCACGAAGCGTCCGGCCGGCAGATGCAGCAGCGCCAGGAACTCCTCGTTGCGGGCCAGCACCTGATCGTACAGGACGGTTCCGCTTAGGTACGGCCACACCAGGTTCAGCACCGCCGAGCCGATATAGCACAGGACCATGATGACCAGATATTTCATATAAGGCTTAAAATAGGACAGCACCCGGAACAGGATGGACTTCTTGTCCATGCACTTGGGGCAGACCTTCCGCTCCTGGTCAGGATAGATCATGCCGCACTTGGGGCAGCACTCCTTTCCCTTCTCCACGTTCAGGTCCTCCCCGGTGATCTCCTCCGCCTTCTTCAGCTTCTGGAAAATGCTGCAGACCTTGAGGAAGATTCCCATCTTGGTATTGGAAAAATGGCAGAGGTTGCGCTCCACCCCGTCGATTTTAGCCATCAGCACCCCTGTGGCCACCTGGCGCAGCACTTCCATCTCCTCCACCCTGTCCAATTCAAATATCTGCAGGGCGGGCTCCGCCCCGAGAGCGGCGTCCTCCTCTATCTGCCATCCGCCGTACCCGCCGAAGCGGTATTCCACGGCCTGCCCCTTCTCCGTCTTCTCCCGGTAGGGGTAGGCGGCCACCAGCAGCTTCTCCTTCGTGAGGGCCACGATGGTATCGGCGAACCGGTACTCCATATCGAAATCAGCCATCGCCGCGAAGATGATGCCCTCTTCCTTCACGCCGTACTTCCCGGCAATGCTGACAAAACTTTTCGGTAACTTCATTCCACACTCCTCCCATTTCCTCTCCCGGTCCCACAGAACGCATTCCGCTCATAAAAAAACCATGGCTCCTACACACGGGTAGCCATGGTCCACTCTACGCATTCTGTTCCTGACATGCAAGACTAGCGATGAACTCAATCTGCAATGGAATGTCCTGTTCCCATGAAACGACTTCATTCCATGGAACAGCCCCTTTCCACTTCCCCGGGAGGCGATTTTCTGACTGTTTTCCGTTGTGATATCTGATTCCTTCTCAATGTAGTCTTCATAATTGCTGCCTCCTTTCCTTTACTTTTCAGACTAAAGTTTAGTATAAGCACATTTTTTAAGAATGTCAACCGCTTTTTTCCAAAATACGTTAAAATTTCTTAAAAAGACTGTATTAGCTCTTTCAGGGGGCATGCCGCCTTTTCTGCCTACGCTCTGAACGCTTCATATATGTCGTTCAGCAATATGCCCTCAGGGTCGCAGCCGTATTCCCAGAACATAATGCCGCCCAGCCCTTTTTCCCTGACGTAGTCTGCCTTGATCCGTAGGCTCTCCCCGTCGTCATAGCTGATGAAGCAGTCTCCGTTGAACAGATAGGGAGCCTTGCCCGCATCATCCCAATAGCGTTTGTAGCCGTTCTTGTCTATGTAGTCCCGTGCTAGCTCCCGGTATCCCGGGCCGCCCATTCCCACCGTTCCGGCTTCCCGGCCCAGGCCGTCGCCGCCTCCCTTCACTCCTTTCCAGTGCCTTGCATAGAAAGGTACGCCCACAATCAGCTTCTCCGCCGGCACACCCGCCGCCATAAATGTTTTCACCGCCTTGTCCACGCATACGTCGAACAGATTAGCGGTCCCGGGATACAGGGAAGCATGATGCCCAGTCACTTTGACGAAGCCTCCCTGGAGGTCATAGGTCATCAGCTGTACATAGTCCAGATACCGCTGCACTTGTGCCATGTCCGTATGCAGGGTGAAATAGGTGTCCCCTCCGGCTGCGATGGTGAGCATCTTGCCGCTTCCCAGGGCATCCAGCTCCTGGCGCAATTTCGCCAGGAACAAGGTAAAGTTCTCCTTGTCCCGCATATCGGCCGCGATTCCCGCAAGGGCGAAGCAGGGATACTCCCAGTCGATGTCTATGCCGTCCAGCTTATACGCCGCCACCAGCGCGGCCGCGCTCTTTGCCGCCTTCTCCCGGGTGTCCTCCGTCATGGCCGCCTGCGAGAATCCGTCCGCGCTCCAGCCTCCGATGGAAAGGATGATTTTGATTTCCGGATGGATCCTGCGGATGCGCTCCAAATCCTTCTCCTTTCCCGCGCCTTCCTCCCATACTGTTTCGTTCTCCCGGATATGTCAAAACGCAATATTGATTACATCCAGCTTTCTGATGTCCTCCTCCCGCATTCTGCCCAAGTCCCTGGTTCCTACATAGCCGATCACTTTCTTCTTATTCATGACTTCCAGTCTCCTTTCCTTGTTCCAGGCATTCTGCAACAACTCTTTATAATATGATTAACACCAATGGCACCATATGTCAAGCATGATGCCCCTACACCAAATAATCTTGTCCCGATTGCCTTTTCATCCGCATTCGTGTTATACTGGTGGAGCAGCCCAGACAATTTTTTAGGAAAGGACATAGAAAATGTACGCTAACATTCTACCAGTCTTATGCTGCCCTAAGTGCGGGGCGGGTTTCAAGCTTACGGAAAGCCGGACGGAACAGGAGGAAATCGTCGAGGGAAAAATCGTCTGTGAAAACGGACACGCCTTTTCCATCCACGAGGGAATCCTCGACTTTCAGTCACAGGAGCAGAACGCTTTCAATACCTGGAAGGATTACATTGATGAAGATGGCTACGATGCCTTCGGCGAAAAGCTGGAAACGCAGAAGACAGACAGCCAGAGGAAGATAGAGAAGGACTTCCTCGATGGCATCGTGGAGGAGGTCTCCAAGCTGAAAGCGGGCTTTCTGCTGGACGTGGCCTCCGGCAGGGGCGTGCTTTTGCGGGAACTGCTGAAGCATGCCAATGAAAACGTGGATATCATTTCCACTGACTTGAGCTTTCATGTGTTAAAGCATGACCGAATCCGATTAGGGCAGGTCAATCCCCATGTCAGGGTGAATTATATTGCCTGCGACGCCACGAACCTTCCGCTCCGGGATTGCAGCATGGACATGGCCTGCACCTATGCGGGCTTCACAAATATGGCGGACCTGATGGAAAAGGGAATCCGGGACGCGGCCCGGGTGCTGAAGGACGATGCGCCCCTCATCAACTCCTCCGTGTATATGGACGAGAATGCGGAGGGCGCGAAGAGGGCGGCAAAATTCCTGGCTGAAAATCATATGGAGGGCGCTGAAAAAATATTTATCCGCAATGAACTGCTGGCAATCCATAAAGCGTATTTCAGTACAGTCCGCGAGAAAATCATCTACGAGGGAATCGCGGAGGCTGTGGAGGGCGACCTGATTCCCTGCGATGGGGAATGGTTCGCCAATGTGATTCTCATCGCCAGATAGCATCAGCGTCCATACATCTCCCCCATCCGCCGGATTCTGGCCGCCAGCTCCTCCCGCACCCAGTCCGGCCCCAGCACTCTGGCGGATGGCCCGAAGGACAGAATCAGCCCGTAGACCCAGTCGTCCACCGAGCAGCGCATCCGTATCTCGAAATCCCCCTGGGGCAGCACCGTAATCTCATCCTCCTCGAATCTGTCGTAGACCCGGTAGGCCTCTTTTGCGTCTATGCGGAGGATGATTTCTCCCGGTTCCCCTTCTTTCCCAGATGCCGGATTCTCCGGGGCTTTCTCCTCGGAATGTTCTTCTTCCATGGAATGCTCCTCTTCCATGGGATGCTCTCCTTCCATGGGATGCTCCTCTTCCACATGGTGCCGCTGCCCCAGTTCGAAGCTCTCCTCCAGCACCTCCACCCGCTTCATCCGTAGCACCTTAAAGAGCCGCATGGCCCCCCGGATCCGGCAGTAGGCCCTCACATACCAGGTGTATTCCTTGAAAAGCAGCTGAATCGGCTCCACCTCCCGGCGCATCATGTCCCCGTGCTGTCCATAATAATCAAAGGCCATCACATGCCGCCCCAGGATGGCTTCCTTGATCTGCCCGTACAGCTCCCCCCGCCTGCCGCTCCAGTCGGAGAAGTCGATGGCCACCCAGTCCAGAGGCTCTGCCTTGAAGAAAGTCTCCAGCTTCTCCAGAATCCTTATGTCCTGAGAAGCCCCCGTCTCCCGCAGGCTGGCCAGGGCGGCCAGGATTCTGCCCTGCTCCTCTTTGGACAGCAATCGCCTGTCCAGGACGAAATGCTCCATCAGCCGGATGCCGCCGCCCTTGCCCCGGTTGGCATAGACCGGGATTCCGGCCATGGACAGGCTGTCGATGTCCCGGTAGACGGTGCGCGTGGACACCTCGAAACGCTCTGCCAGCTCCTCCGCCGTCACAGAGCCTTTGTTCATCAAGATATAGACCATTTCCAGCTGTCTGTTCACCATAGATATCCTTCACTCCTACGTTTGTCCTGTGATACACTCCCGGAATCTCCAAACCGCTCATCATGCGGCTTTCCAGGATTCTGGGTCAGCAGCCAGATGCCCTTGTCCTTATCTACCAATGTGGTCAGCTCCTCGCGGGTCAGCAGGTGGACCATTTAGCGTGGCGTTATTCTCCCTCCATCTTGCTCAAGCACTCTTTCAGAGAGGCCAAATTGGGATGGAACCAGTTGAAAGCGCCTGCGTCAGCGGCTTCTCCGACCTTCATAGAAACAAATTTGTCATTTACAGAAAATAGCAAAATGGTTAAGCACAAATCCTCCCGTTTTCTTCTTGCGCGGCATCAGCGTACCTCCATTTCTGAATCCAGCGCTGTGCGGATCACATCAGAGGAAAAACGATATGCACGTGGGCCATTTTTTTCCCGAGCCAAACGGAAAAAGCAGAAGCCATCTTTCATATCAGCTTTTTCTATTCCCTCTACCGCGGCGGCAACACACTCATAGCTGTGCGTTGTGGCGATGACCTGGCAGTTGCTTTTTTGAGCAGCATGCGCAATGCACTCCCAAATCATGGGGAACATTGAGTAGTGGAATCCATTTTCAATCTCGTCAACCAGAAAAATAGAGTTTGGATTCTCCATAATAGACAGCATGATAATCAGCAACCTGTTCATGCCATCCCCGGTCAAACGTATGGGCAATAGTTTTCCTCCCATGTTGCCATATAGCTGTGTCTGCCCATTTGTAGTAATAGCGGTAATATCAGAAATAGCCGGATCCATTTTTTTGAGAATGCCCAGGATTTCGCTTTTCCTTCCCTTCAGTTCAAGTTTTCCAAATAGCTCCACCGGTGAGTAAAAGGCCGCAATTTTGGAATTGATCATCTGTGTAAATGGCATGGCTACCTTTTGATTGTTGGGAATGCTGGTATTTATGTTTACCGCAATTCCATCAGGTGCTGCCACAAAGTGACCGGTCTCCGTATAGGAAAGTTCCTTTTGCGTGAGCCGGAATCTCAAGGTATAGCCACTTTGCGCAGAAGACATAAACCGATTCATAACATCAGGCGTCATCCCCTTAAAATCCTGCAGCTGCGGAGAATAAGAATCCTCGCGATAATAGGTCAGCTCTGTATCGTGTTCTAGCCGCGCAAAAATCTGAATGGGCTCATCTGCATTCATCTGGTGAAACAAAGGCTTCCACAATATATCAAAGTCAGGAATGACCGGCAGGCTTCTGAAGTTGCAGATCTTCTCAAAGCACATGGAATCACTATGGTCAGCAAGCAGAAAAATGCCCTCCAAAACCGTGCTTTTCCCTGTATTATTTTTTCCGGAAAGCAGAGTAATTGGGGCTAAATCCGGCAGCTCCAGATGCTGAAAACCCCGGAAATTCCGAAAAGAAACGCTTTGAACCATAAAATCACCTCTCAGTTTATTTACGCAATCATTATATACAGTTCCGGCACCGCTTATTAGCTCTGCAATATATACTGCTTAACAATTTCGCATCTCATTTCTGGTAACTGTCACAACGGTCGCACCCTTGCCCCATCCCTTGACCTCGGTGAAGCGGAGTGTGGTTCCATTCGCATCCCGCTGTTCGGCAGGGATTTTGGACTCAATGTCATCCCCCTTATCGCGTACCCCTAGCTTTATGCGTTGTTAAAGCAAAATTATTATACCATAATTCTACTTGAATCACAAATAATTCTTTGTAGGGATTATCCGTAAAATTGTAGGGCATTCCACGGAATCAAGCGCATTCCACCTTCACCGGAACCGAAGCGTTTTGTTGACATCCGGTTCTTTCTTCTGTATAATCCCTCTCATAGGAAGCTTTTTCTTTCCTTATCATTGGATTGCTATGAACCACGGAGGTACCCATATGGATTATACGGAAATCAATGCAGAAACTATCGACAGATGGATAGAAGAAGGCTGGGAATGGGGCGTTCCCATCTCCCATGAGCAGTACGCCGCTGCCCTCCGAGGAGAGTGGGACATGGTGCTTACCCCCACTAAACCGGTGCCGAAGAGCTGGTATCCGGCCCTCTCCGGCGCGGACGTCCTGGGGCTGGCCTCCGGCGGCGGGCAGCAGATGCCCATCTTCGCCGCCCTGGGCGCGAACTGTACCGTGCTGGACAATTCTCCCCGCCAGATTGAGAGCGAGCTCATGGTAGCCAGGCGGGAAGGGTACCAGATCCAGGCCATCCGTGGGGACATGACCAAGCCCCTTCCCTTTGCGGACGCGTCCTTCGACCTGATTTTCCACCCGGTCTCCAACTGCTACATCGAGGACGTGATGCATGTCTGGCGGGAATGCCACCGCATCCTAAAGCCCGGCGGGCTCCTGATGGCAGGGCTGGACAATGGGGTGAATTTCCTCTTTGACGAGGATGAGAACGAGGGGGAGATCCGTTACTCCCTCCCCTTCAATCCGCTGAAGGACCAAAAGCTCATGGCACTCCTGGAGAAAAATGACGATGGGGTGCAGTTCTCCCATACCCTGGAGGAACAGATCCGCGGTCAGATCAAGGCGGGCTTCCAGCTGGTGGACCTGTATGAGGACACCAATGGCGAAGGGTTCCTCCATGAGCATGGGGTGCCCACCTTCTGGGCTACTCTGGCCAGGAAATAAGAGCCGCAGCAGCATAGCTGCGTCCGTCACAATGCCGTCCCCCTCTTTGGCATAAAAAGCGAAGATATATCCGCCTTCTCCATCGTAAGCAGCCGCAGCTTTTTCTCAATCCCGCCCGCATAGCCCGTAAGGCTGCCGCTTGTCCCCACCACTCTGTGGCAGGGAATGATCAGGGAGATGGCATTGTGTCCCACCGCGCCGCCCACTGCCTGGGCGGACATCTTCGCGGGCCCTTTTCGTGATGCCGCTTCCTGCGGCGCGCTTCCCCTGCGCATTGCCATAGTGTCCGCGATTTCGCCGTATGTCATTGTCTGCCCGAAGGGGATGGTGAGCAGGATTTCCCATACGGCCCTGCGGAACGGGCTGGCCTCCATCTTCAGCGGCGGGGGGAAATCCGGGGCCCTGCCGCCAAAATAGATGTCCAGCCATCTCTTTACCTCTCCAAAAACAGGCAGTTCCCTTTCTTCAGGCTCCTCCGGCAGGCCGGCGCCGAAATACTTCTGACCGTCGAACCACAGTCCTGTAATCTCCCTGCCGTCGGAAGCGACCGTAATGCCTCCCAGAGGCGAAGCATACCGGTAAATATATATCATAATCCCATACCTCTCTTTACATGGAAGCACTTCTGTCTGCCCTACGCCGGGATAAAAGGGGTGTTCCGGCGCCTGTAGGTGTCATCTGGATGCCGTATAATGGCCGCTATCATCCGATTTCCCTTCCTTTATTCCAGCTCCAGCTTAAAGACTACCGGCCCATCGCCCACGAAACCGCTCCTGATATGCAGCCCCTCCTGGTCTCTGCTCCACTGGGGTTTCTCCCCGCAGCCCAGGACTTCCACATCCCGGATGATTCCGTGGAAATTCGCCTGTCTGGAGGCATCCTGGATTCCCAGGGAGCGGATGCAGTATTCGCCGTCCCCGCTGCATTTCATGGCAATGGCGTACAGATATCCGTCTGCCGTGGTGAATCGGAAATCCCGGGACGTGAAGTTCTTTTTGATGCTGTCGGAGAATTGGCCGTCCACTACCTGCGTAGGCCCTTCCCCGTATCTGCGCCAGACCCGGGAACCATAAATCGCCTCGCCGTTGGTCTTCAGCCACGCTCCGATTTTCAGCAGGACGGCCTTATCCTCCTGCGTAATCGTGCCGTCGGGCTTCGGCCCTACGTTCAGCAGCAGACAGCCGTTTTTTGACACAATATCCACCAGGTCACAGATGATGTCCTCCGCCGGACGGAAATCGTTGTGCTCCGTATAGCCCCATGAATTCAGGGCGATGGCGGTATCCGTCTGCCAGAAATATGGTTTGATGTCCGCGAACTGTCCCCGCTCCACATCCGGTACCGCAGTGCCGAACAGGAAAGCGTCATGCTTGTAATTGATTACTGCTTCGCTCCCCCACTGGGCTGCCCGGTTATAATAATATGCCGCAAACTTCCGCAGATAAGGGCGCACCGCGCTGTGCTGTATCCACCAGTCGAAGTAGACGATCTTCGGGCGATATTTGTCCACAATCTCGCAGCACCGCACCAGCCAATCCTGGAGGAACTCCTCTGTGGGCATGGGCTCGCTGTACAGGTCCTGGAGGCTCTCCGGCTCGGGCATGGCCGGCCAGTAGAAGTCCCCTCTCTCCATGAGTTCTCTGACATCACTGTCATATTCTCTGCCGTGGCCCATGAAGAACCAATGCTCCACCCGGTGGCTGGATGCGCCTATCTCCATGCCTTTCTTCTTGCAGCTCTCCTCCAGCTGCCCCAGCACGTCCCGCTTTGGTCCCATTTCGGCGGCGTTCCAGTGGGAAATCTCGCTTTCGTACATCTGGAAGCCGTCGTGATGCTCCGCCACGGGCACGACATACCTGGCTCCGGCCTCCGCGAACAGCTCCGCCAAGGCATCCGGATCGAACTTGTCCGCCGTGAACATGGGGATGAAATCCTTGTAACCGAAATCCTTGTGCCTCCCATAGGTCTCCACATGGTGCTTATACTCCGGGGAATCCTTCACGTACATATTCCGGGAATACCATTCGCTGCCGAAAGCGGGCACGCTGTAGATTCCCCAGTGGATGAAGATGCCGAACTTCGCGTTTTTGTACCATTCGGGCACGCTGTACCGGGACAGGGATTCCCAGTTGTCCTGATAGGGGCCTCCCGCGATGACGTCTTCTATTGTATTCAGGTATTTTGTCATATCATACATGGCCGTTCTCCTTTTGCTGGCTTCAAATCACATAACTGCTTTTCTGCTGCTGACCGGCTTCCTGTGGCCCAGCCGCCATTTAT
>OFFQ01002101.1_pt1 | contig 10603 bp, 7 predicted proteins | sample 1521411 | NCBI WGS metagenome assembly OFFQ01 (sample SAMEA3504110, study PRJEB24116) | mouse gut metagenome | biome: mouse gut; feature: mouse-associated habitat; material: faeces | place: Denmark | collected 2011 | reverse complement strand
GGGGCTGGAGCGGCTGGCGGTGGTGGTGCAGGATGTGGACACAGTGTTCGACATTGACACCATGAAAGCCATTCGGGACAGAATCTGCCGGATTGCCGGAGTGGAATACGAGGCCGATCCGGAAAAGGATGTATCCATCCGGCTGATCACGGACCATATCCGCTCTACCACATTTATGGTAAGCGACGGCATTATGCCTTCTAACGAGGGGCGGGGTTATGTGCTGCGGCGTCTGATCCGCCGTGCGGCGAGACATGGAAGGCTTCTGGGAATCGAAGGAAAATTCATGGCAGATTTAAGCGAGACGGTAATTCATGAGAGTAAGGACGGGTATCCGGAACTGGAGGAGAAGAAGTCCTTTATCCTGAATGTGCTGACCCAGGAGGAAGATAAATTTGACAAAACCATCGACCAGGGCTTAAGCATCTTAAATCAGATGGAAGCGGAGCTGAAGGAAACAAACATCACGGAACTTTCCGGCGAGAATGTTTTTAAGCTTTATGACACATACGGATTCCCGGTGGACCTGACAAAGGAAATTCTGGAAGAGAAGGGCTTTACCGTGGACGAAGCCGGCTTCGGCGTCTGTATGCAGCGTCAGAGGGAGATGGCCCGCAAGGCCCGCAAGGTGACCAATTACATGGGCGCGGATGTGACGGTGTACGAATCCATAGACCCGGCCGTGACCACGGAATTTGTAGGATATGACCGGCTGACCCATGATTCCAGGGTGACGGTGCTGACCACGGAGACAGAGCTGGCAGATGCCCTGACGGATGGACAGGCCGGCACCATAATCGTGGAAGAGACGCCTTTTTATGCCACCATGGGCGGCCAGAACGGCGACAGGGGCGTCATCACAGCCGCGGATGGCAGCTTTGAGGTAAAAGATACGGTGAAACTGCTGGGCGGTAAAGTGGGGCATATCGGAACCGTCACCAGGGGTATGATCAAAGCGGGAGATCCTGTGACATTGACAGTGGATGCGGACGGAAGGGGAGACACTTGTAAAAACCACAGCGCTACCCATCTGCTCCACAAGGCATTGCGGGAAGTGCTGGGCAGTCATGTGGAGCAGGCAGGTTCCTTTGTGGATAGGGAAAGACTGCGGTTTGACTTCAGCCATTTCACTGCCATGACCCGGGAGGAATTAAGCCGGGTGGAGCAGATTGTGAACGAAAAAATTGCGGAGAGCCTTCCGGTGGTGACGGAGGTCATGAGTATTGAGGATGCCAGGAAAACCGGCGCCATGGCGCTCTTCGGCGAGAAATACGGCGAGACAGTCCGCGTGGTGAAGATGGGAAGCTTTTCCGTGGAGCTGTGCGGCGGAACCCATGTAAAAAATACATCCGCCATATCGGCCTTTAAGATTCTGTCTGAAAACGGTATTGCAGCCGGTGTGCGCAGAATCGAGGCATTGACGGGAAAGGCCGTGTTTGCCTATTACAAGGATCTGGAAAACACCCTGGAAGAGGCGGGCAGGATATTGAAGGCAAATCCGGCCAGCCTGGTGGAAAAGATCAGCCATATGCAGGCAGAGATGAAGGCGCTGTCCTCAGAACTGGAGTCCCTGAAGGCGAAAGCTGCCAGGGAAGCCCTGGGGAATGTGATGGACAATGTGAAAGAAATCAAAGGGGTGAAATTCCTTGCAGCCAATGTGGGCAATGTGGACATGAACGGACTCAGGGAGCTGGGGGACCAGTTAAGGGAGAAGCTGGGCGAGGGAGTGATAGTGCTCTTATCCGAAGCCAACGGCAAAGTGAACATGATTGCATGTGTCACTGACAGCGCGCTGGCCAGAGGCGCCCATGCCGGAAACCTGATCAAGGGAATTGCCGGAAAAGTGGGAGGCGGCGGAGGCGGCCGTCCCAACATGGCCCAGGCAGGAGGCAAGAATCCCGCAGGAATTCCGGATTGTATTGCCGAGGCGGCCAGGGTGCTGGAGGGTCAGCTTGCCGGGTAACTTATAAATTGAATCGTCAGGGCTGCCGCATGCAGGACAAGTTCTTATCATGCGGCAGTCTTTTTTTATGCGCAGGCCCGTACAAAAGTGCGACTCATCGCACTTGGAATTATGCCGCTAAAGCGCCGTACGGGCCGCGCGGCGGGTAGTGGGGAAACGCATTCCCCTATTTGATTTCGGAAAGATAGTTTTGTGTGCGCTTTCGGATGATATTCAGAAGCAGGACCGCCCATGTTCAGGTGACATTTACCGGCACATCCGGCCATACCCTTAAGTTGTTGTATATTTCCGGGATGTTATGGCCGGGTTTCTTTGCTTTTGCAATGACAATGGGCATATGCTATTGACATTAGATTTACAGCGTGCTATCATATTGGTGATACATATGTTTCGACACTTCTGCTGTATCAGCGACTTTACTAAATGTTAATGGGAGGCGACAAAATGAGACAATCTCCGAAAAATGTATCACCGTTCAGCAATCAGGCCAGAAACACTTATGTCATAGAGCATATTACGGAATCACTTCTGAAGCTGTTGCAGGACAAGCCTGTGGGAGATATATCCATCAGCGAATTATGCGACCTTGCCGGTGTCGGAAGAGCTTCGTTTTATCGGAATTTTGAAAGCAAAGAGGATATTCTGCGGGGATATATCAGTAAAATATTCAAAGAATGGACGGACGAAGCGGGCGGAAAAGAAAACAGACCTTTAAACGAATTGCTTGGCTTACTGTTTGCGCACTTTGAAAAACACAAAGATTTTTACAGTCTGTTAAATGAAAGAAACCTTGTGTACCTTTTGAAAGATGTGATTATCGGGTTATACGGACCGAATCCCGGACATTCAAAGGTGGAAGCATATGCAAGGGCATATGTAGCATATACGCTGTATGGCTGGATTGAAGTATGGTTTCAGCGTGGAATGCAGGAAACCGCAGAAGAAATAGCGGGGATGTTTCAGGCACAAGGGCTTTGACTGACTTGCTTTTCTGACATGATTTGACATTCATTTTTTCTTTCATCTGGGCATAATGAAAATGAGGTAACAATTTAATTATGCGGTTTCCGCTGAGAAAATGCAGGAATTTTTAAGTAATGAATGCAGTTTCAGTAAAAGGTATGCGTGACGAAGCACGCATGGAGGTGTAAAATGAAAGAAAAAACAAAAGGAATGGCAACAGTCATCAGGGCCTTCACACTGATCTTTGTGGTGGTTCCCCTGTCATGGATATCCCAGGATGGGACGGCAAAAGCCGCCGGGGCAAGCACTGTCATTGTCTGTGAGGAGTCTTCGGAAGATGCAACGGCAGACTGGCATGTGATGTTGGAACGACTGGGAGAGGCCATACAGAACGGCCGGGGAGAGAATGTGAATTTTTCCGTGGGAAATACTTTTGAAGTGCCCGTGGAGATTCTGCAGAAACTGGCAGGAAAAAATGCCACCCTGGCTTTGCTGACGAATAACGGAATTACGTTTAGTATAAGCGGACGTGACGTGAGAAGAAGCGATATTCCGGTGTCTGCAGACCTGACTTTCGAATCGGTGATCCCTGAGGAAGCAAAAAAGCAGGCTGGGGGAAACCTGATTGCGAAAGAGTTTTCCATGAAAGAGAAGGACCCCTATCCCTTCTGCATCAATCTTCATGTGGGCCTGGGGGAGGAAAATGCCGGAAAACATGCCGTGCTTTATTCCTATGATGAGGCTTCCGGTGCCATGAAGCAGGAAGGTATCTACAGAATCAACCCCCAGGGCCACGCCATGTTTGCCCTGAACCGAGGGGATGAATATGTTGTGTCGGTCATGGGCGGGTGTACGGTTTCGGCCGGGGATACGCTTTCCCATATCGCTGTCAGAAACGGGGTCAGCCTGGGTGCCCTGAAGGCGGCAAATCCCCAGATCCGGGACATGGACCTGATCCGGACAGGGCAGCTGATCAATATTCCGAAGCCATAGGTGCAGGCAGAGGCACAAAAGAGGAAAGTGCAGAATGCAATTCAGAAGTATATTGGACAAAGAAGAAAGTTCTTACAAGGGAAAGCTCCGGCCGCCGTTTTTTCAGGATCTGAACCTGGACCGGATTACGGAGCGGATCCGGCTGGACTGGGGAGAGGAAATTTCGTCTTTTTATCATTATTTTCCCGAAAACGGCGACTGCGGGGATTACCGCAGGGAAGTGCTGGCGGATATCAAAGAGGCGGGGCTTTACGAACCTTTGTGCACCTTCTGCAAGGCCATGAAAAGGCGAAGGGAAGCCGCCGCCGCAAAGGGGGCGGTGGAACTGCGTCTGCAGAGGGCAGTATGGCATATCCGTGAAACCGGATACTACTGTGATGCTTTTGCGGGGCTGTTCCAGGGCCTTTTGGGCAAAGAACTGCATTCCCGGGGCATGAGTGCGTTCCGGGAGTATCTGGGGGCATATCTGGCAGGGGATTTTTTTGGAAACCTGCAGGAGGAAAGCCGGAAACTGCTGGAAGACATGAAGGCGTTCCGGCTGGTTCTGACTTATGAAAACGACAGAATTACCATATCCTGCGGGGAGACAGAAGGGCGTTATGACGCCTTTCTGGAAAAACTTTTTCCGGGAAAAAAGGAAAAACTGAGAAGTCCTTTTGAGGCAGAGCCGGAGCTTGCAGATCTGGAGCGGGAGCTGCTGAAAGCCTTTCGGAAACGGAATCCGGAGTTTTTTGAGGCGGCAGAACGGTTTTACGGGGAATATGGTGAATATGCAGACGATAAACTGATACGTTTTGCGTCGGAGATCGGGTTCTATCTCTCTTTTCTATGCTTTTCGGGCAGGATGCGGGAAAGGGGATTCTGTTTTGCCACACCAAAGATCATAGACAGGTTTCCGGAATGGGGTGCTGGGAACTCTCCGGGGCAGGCCTCCTCCGTCCGGGAAGCAGGAACGGAAGAGCAGCCGGAGAACCTGGAAACCGCCTATCAGGACGCAGAACCCGCCGCGGAAGAGCAGCCGGAGAACCTGAAAGCCGCCTGCGGGGACGCAGAACCCGCCGTGGAAGAGCAGCCGGAAATCCTGGAAGCCGCCTGCGGGGCAGAAATGTCCGCAGTGGGCCTATATGATCTGGCGCTGGCCTGCACGGGACGAGAAGTGGTGACCAACGACATGTTTTTTAAGGAGCAGGAACGTTTTTTTGTACTCACCGGCCCCAACCAGGGCGGCAAGACCACCTTTGCCAGAAGCCTGGGACAGCTGGTTTATTTTTCCATGATGGGTCTGGATGTGCCTGCGGTTTCGGCGAGAGTGTACCGTTTCCCGGATATTTTAACGCATTTTTCCGTGGAAGAGAGCGTGGAGACCGGGCGGGGAAAACTGAAAGAAGAATTGACGAGACTGGCCCCCATGATGAAGGATTTGGGGGGAAGGCATGCGTTTGTGGTCATCAACGAACTGTTTACCACTGCAGCCAACTATGATGCCTGCATTATGGGCAGAAGGGTGCTGGAGCATTTTCTGGATAAGGGCTGTTTTGGAATCTATGTGACCCATTTGGGCGATCTCAGCGGGAAAGACGGACGGGTGGCGGCGCTGCAGGCCATGGTGGATGACAGGGGGGTACAGAATTTCAAGATTGCCAGAAGCAGTACCCGGTCCCGGACAAATGCCGTAAACCTGGTGAGTAAACACGGTCTGAGCTATGAGAGACTGAAAGAGAGGCTGTCATGAGAGCATGTCTGCTGTATGCCCAAAGAGAATGGCCCGGTGAGGAACGCTATTTTGACGAAAAAGCCATTGTCCAGGATCTGGGACTGGACACTTTGTTCCGGGCCGCCGCCAGCGAAGTGGTGCTGGAGGAGGAAAAAGTAAAATGCATCGGCAAACCGGACCCGGATCTGGAGGACGCCATGCGGAAGGTGATGCTGGTTCCCCTGAAGACGGAGGAGGAAATTCTGTACCGTCAGGAGATTCTGCGGGACTGCCATGAACTGGAGGATTTGATTGACGGGCTATATGAATTTTCGGGAAAGGTTCTGGCAGACTGGGATAAGCTGGGCCGCAGGGCCGCAGGCAGGGCGGGAACCCGCAATTCTCCCGGAAACCTGATCACGGAAATTCGTGTGCTGCGCCTGTTTGTCACAAGCCTGTCAAGGCTGAAAGAACTGCTTGGAGAATACCAGACGAAATTTCGTTCAAAAGGATTCATTTCCCTATATGAAAGGCTGCGGAAGGAATTTTCCCATGAGCTGGAGCAGGGACTGACCCGGATACTGGAGGGAATTGCCTTCTATGCCAGTGACAAGGAACGAGACCAGGAGACTTTTTGGGAAACAAAGGGAAACAAACCCAGGATTGTGCTGGGCTGCAGCATGGGGGAGGGGCTGAAGCTGAAGGATTTCGGGCTGGAGGAGGTGGAGACGGATGTGAAACGCTGTCATCGCCCTGCTTCCCTGATCCGGCGTGCCCAGGATTTTATCAGTGAAAAGACGAAAACCCTGGTCTGTATCCAGAGGGAGACTGGTCTGTGGGAGCAGGCTGAGCAGCTGGAATACAGTACGGTGCGGTATATCGTATCCTGCTGTGATCCCTTTTTCAGCGCCTTCAACGGATTTTTCAGACAGCTCCGTTTCCAGGCAGCCTTTTACCGGGGAGCAGTCAATCTGAAACATCATCTGGAGCGTTTTGGGCTGCCCATGTGTTATCCCAGGGTGGGAGGAAGGGAGACGCTGTGCTTCCGGATGCTGAAGGAGCCGGTGATGGCAGTGGAACAGCATCTGGAACCGGTGGGAAATACCTGTGATATGGCCGGTAAAAAACTGCTGATCATCACGGGAGCCAATCAGGGGGGAAAATCCACTTTCTTACGGAGCATCGGTATCGCCCAGGTGATGATGCAGGCGGGGCTGGCCGTGAGCGCAGAAAGCTACGAAAGCGGCATTTTTACCAGTTTTTTCACCCATTTTACCAGAAGGGAAGACAGCGCCATGAACAGCGGAAGGCTGGATGAGGAGCTGGGACGCATGAGCCGGATCGTGGATCATCTGGGGGAGGATTCCCTGATTCTGCTGAACGAGTCTTTCGCATCCACCACGGAGCTGGAAGGCTCCGTCATCGCCTACGATATTGTCAGGGCCCTTATGGAGGCGGGCGTGAAGGTGCTGACTGTCACGCATCTGCTGTCCTTTGCCAGGAGAATGTATGACCAGTTTCGGGAGTCCCCGAATTCGGGGGTGGAATTTTACAGTGCCCAGCGCATGGAGGATGGAACCCGTACATTCAGAATGGTGCGGCATGCCCCGGAACTGACCAGTTTCGGGCTGGATTTGTATGACCAGATGATCGGGAAAGACCAGTAAAAAGATTTTGCAAAAATTTATGTAAAATATGTAAAAAAGAGTTGACGTGGCAGGCTTTTGTGGTATAATAAAAAATGTGTATACGCCATGTGCGCTACATAAATAACCCAATCAGTCATGTTGCTTGAGGGACTGAAGGGAGGTCGGGTGAAGATGTCAAACGTAATCGTAAAAGAAAACGAAACTTTGGACAGCGCTCTGCGTCGTTTCAAAAGAAGCTGTGCCAAGGCTGGTATCCAGCAAGAGATTCGCAAGCGTGAGCATTACGAGAAACCTAGCGTAAGACGTAAAAAGAAGTCTGAAGCAGCTAGGAAGCGTAAATATAACTAAGCGACATGTCCCCGGCTATAAAGCTGGGGATTTTGTATGTGCAGAAGAGCCGGAAGGCAGGGGCAGGAGAAGAGAGACTTTTGTCTGTCCGGTAGCAGGGACCGGCGGAAGAGATAAGTTTCCGCAAGAGTTATGGCATATATTTGGCCGCATTCTCATATTCTATAGACAAAGATAAGGAATAGGGAGTGTGGCATTTTTTATGTCTGAGACGACAAAGTTCAGGATAAAGGACACTGGGGAAAAAGATCTTCCGGGTCTGGTTTTCCGGTTTCATTTTTTGGGGGAGAGCGGCTCACGGCAAAGGAAGCTGCGGGCGAGAAATGTCGCGGCTGTGTGGCTGGCGCTGGGGATGTTTTTTCTGAGCGTTCTGCCTGCAAAGGCCAATGTTACGGTTTCGGCTCCTTCGGTGATCCTGATAGAGAGTTCCACGGGGGAAGTGATATATGAGCTCAATTCCACGGAACGCAGGAGCCCTGCCAGCATTACAAAGATTATGACGCTGCTGCTGACTTTTGAGGCCCTGGACGCGGGAAAAGTACATCTGACGGATCAGGTGACTACCAGCGAGTACGCCAGTTCCATGGGAGGATCCCAGGTATACCTGGCAGCGGGGGAGATACAGACCCTGGAAACCATGATCAAGTGCATTGCGGTGTCCTCCGGCAATGACGCCTCTGTGGCGGTGGCAGAACACATAGCCGGCAGCGAGGAGGCATTTGTGGCCCTGATGAATGAAAAGGCCCAGGCGCTGGGTATGGCGGATACGCATTTTGTGGACTGCTGCGGGCTGAGCGATTCCGACGAACACTATACTTCTGCCAAAGATGTGGCGATCATGTCCCGGGAACTGACTACCGCACATCCGGATATTTTCAATTACACCAAGATCTGGATGGAGGATATTGTACATGAGACAAGGCAGGGAACCGTGAATTTTACCCTGAGCAGCACCAATAAAATGCTGAAACAGTATCAGTGGACCACGGGGCTGAAGACGGGATCCACCTCCAAAGCAAAATACTGCTTTGCCGCAACCGCGTCAAAGGACGGTATTGACCTGATTGCGGTGGTCATGGGGGCGCCGGACTATAAGACTCGTTTCGGGGACGCGCAGACCCTGCTGACCTACGGTTTCGGGGTATGTGATTTGTACATAGACGAAAACAAGGATGCCCTGCTTCCCATTGCCGTAGAGGGCGGCGTGGAGGATGAGACGGATGTGAGATACCAGAAAGAGTTCCGGTATCTGGATACAGGGGGCAATGATTTGTCCACGGTGGAGAAAGTGCTGGATCTGCCGGAAAACATACAGGCGCCAGTGGAAGAGGGGGCGGAAGTGGGAAAGGCCAGATATCTTCTGAACGGCACGGAAATCGGCAGTGTGTCCATTCTGGCGGCAGAAAATATTGAGAAAGCGGGATATGGGGATTATCTGAGGAGAATTTTTGACTTTTTCCTGCTGCTTCCCTGACAGCGGGTCCGGATTTCTGTTTCGGCGCTGCAGCCTGCAGTTTTGCGTACCGGAGCGGGGGAAGCAGAGGGGCGGTTATCCCGGAGCCGGAACAGAATCTGGAACCGGTTCCGGACAAAAAGCAGTTTATGAGGAATGATATGGCAGATATACTGATTACTTTGTTTGGGCTGGCTGTACTGGTCTGCGTCTGGGTTATGCTGTATGACAGCAACCGTTTTGTGGTAAAAAAATATACCGTGACGGATGACCGGATCAAAAAGCCCTGCAAAACCGTATTTTTGACGGATTTGCACAATAAACAGTACGGAAAAGAGAATCATGTTCTTTTGGAGGCAATCCGGGAGGCGCGGCCGGACCTGATCCTGATTGCGGGAGACATTCTGACGGCACAGCCCGGGGCTTCCATGGAGCCGGCGCTGGATTTTTTGAAAAAACTGGCGGAAGAATATCCTGAAATCGTGGAATGGATTGCGAAAAACGACTGGGAAGCGTTTCCTTACAGAGATGCCTCGCAGATGCTGTATGATCTGCGAAACCGGATGAAAGAGGACTTTCCGGACCTGCCGGGGAATCCCGCTTCCATTGCCGTCAAGGCAGTGTCCGGCAGCCTGGAGCCATACTGCGCGCCGGCTTTTTACCTGACCGTGCCCCTGGACGCCACGGACTCCAACAGTATCTACATCAACCGCAGCAAGACCCCAGACGGGCTGGAACTGTACACCACGCTTGCCCACGAAGGCTATCCTGGGCATCTGTACCAGACCGTCTATCACAACCGCTCCGCCCTTGCCGCGGGAGAGCGCCCCGCCCGGGAACTGCTCTGGTACGGCGGTTACCAGGAGGGCTGGGCCGTGTATGTGGAATTTCGCGCCTATGATTACGCAGCGGAACTTTTAACGGAAAACGGACAGGAAGCGGCAGCGCTCACCGCCCGGCTGGAAGCACACAACCGAAGCCTGCAGCTGTGCCTTTACTCCCTGATGGATATCATGATTCATTACGAAAACGCATCCCTGCAGCAGATTGCGGATTTGCTGCAGCAGTTCGGCGTGCAGGATGCCGATACCGCAAAGTCCGTCTACAATTACATCGTCCAGTCCCCCTGCAATTACCCGAAGTATTACCTGGGCTATCTGGAAATCCTTTCCCTCCGTGAAGAAGCCCGGAAGCTCTGGGGCGCGGACTATACGGATTACCGTTTCCACCTTTTCTTCCTGGACAGCGGCCCGTCGGATTTCCTCTCTCTGCGGGAGCGGCTGAGCGCTTACGATATCACGGCGGCGGAAGATGGCAAGCCGTAAATTATTGCTCGTAATTACAGTTTTTCACATTCCGCTGTCCTCTACCATGTCCTCCAGGTATTCCCTGTCCCACAGAAGAATCTTCAGCTTTCGGGCAGCCTCTATGGCGGGTTGGGTAAAATACTGGTTGGTGAGTACCGCACCCACCATCCTGTCATAATAATCCCTGCCCGCGTAAGCCTCCTGTACGGCCTTCACCCCCACCGGCGCATTGTA
>OFFQ01002098.1_pt1 | contig 10631 bp, 9 predicted proteins | sample 1521411 | NCBI WGS metagenome assembly OFFQ01 (sample SAMEA3504110, study PRJEB24116) | mouse gut metagenome | biome: mouse gut; feature: mouse-associated habitat; material: faeces | place: Denmark | collected 2011 | reverse complement strand
GCTCCCGCAGATCCTGGGCGGAGAAGGAGTAGACCGTATCACAGAACTGGCAGCCCAGCTCGCACCCGCCCTGCTGGGCCAGCATGTCCTCCAGCTCCTCCGCGCCCATGCTGATGAGGGCCCGCTCCACGCGGTCCCGGCTGCAATAGCAGCGGTACTCCACCGGCGCGGTCTCCAGGATCTCCACCTCGAAGTCGCTGAGAACGGTCCGCAGCAGCGCCTCCGGGCTGCTCTCCCGGTCCAGCAGGCCTGTGACAGGTCCTGCGGCCATCACGCTGCCCTCTACCCGGGCGATCACGTCCTCGCCCGCGCCGGGCAGAAGCTGGATGATATACCCGCCCGCCGCTCGGACGCTCTGGTCACGGTCCACCAGCACGCCCAGGGCGCAGGCCGTGGGGATCTGCTCGCTCTCCACAAAGTAGGCCGCCAGATCCTCGGCGATCTCGCCCCCCAGCAGTCCCACGCTGCCGGTGTAGGGCTCCTTCATCCCCAGATCCTTGATGACCGTCAGCGTCCCATCGCAGCCCACGGCGGAGCCCACGTCCAGCTTGCCGTCCGGCCGGAGGGGGAGGTCCGTCTGGGGGTTCTGGACGTAACCCCGGACGTTGCCCGACGCGTCGGACACCGCCAGAATAGTTCCCAGGGGACCGCCGCCCCTGATCTGCAAAGTCAGGCTGGCCCGGGGATCCTTCAGGGCGTTGCCCATCATGGAGGCGGCCGCCAGGGCGCGGCCCAGAGCGGCCGTGGCGACAGGGAGGGATTTCTGAATATTTCTGGCCCGCTCCGTCAGCTCCCTTGTGGATACGGCAACGGCCTGAACCATGCCGCCGGCGGTGATGGCCCGAACTAATTTGTCCATAGAGTTGGTTTCCTTTCTGCGTGCTTGCTGTAGGGGCGGGTGGTCAGTCCTCCGCCGCCCACTCCAAAATGTCGCCGGGCTGACAGCGGAGGATGCTGCACACCACGTTCAGGCTCTCCAGAGTAATGGTGGTATTCCCAGTGCGCAGCTTTTGTATGGTGCTCTCCGGCAGGAGCTTTTCCTTGCGCAGCCGGTAGGTGGAGTAACCGGCTTCCTTGAGCCGCTGCTGTAAATTGGTTTTGTATCGAATCATGCTTCCACCGTTATTCACACCGCTCTGTCCGGCCTGTCAGGTAATCCATGGATACGCCGTAAAAATCGGCAAGAGCAACCAGAACAGAGGCCGTCGGCTCGCGCTCGTTGTTTTCATATCTCTGGTAAGTCCGTATAGAAATATGGATAGCGTCCGCCACAGCCTTCCGGGACAGCTTTCTCTGCTTACGTAAATCTAATAAATTGGCTGATAAAATTTCCATAAAATCCGCTTACACCTCCGCCACCCACTCCAAAATGTCACCGGGCTGACAGCGGAGGATGTTGCAGAGAATACCCAAGCTCTCCACGGTGATGGCCGTACTGCCGGTGCGAAGGCGCTGCATGGTTCCCTCTGACAGAATTTTCTCCGCTCGGATACGGTAGGTGGAGTACCCAGCATTTTTTAATTCCTGTAAGACATCCATTTTATATTGAAGCATATTTACTCCTAAAAGTGCGATTTGGGATCGAAATAAATTTTGGTGATATCAATCATAAAGAATTGACAATCATTCTTTTTTGATGTATATTAAAGACATACTTTATTAAGGAGCCCATACAATGAATACACAGACAGCTGACCGTCTGACAGAGCTCTACCTGGACTATCTGGATCTGGGCGGTGACCTGATGATGCTGAGCGGAGTGGTGCAGGATCAAAGTCACGATTTTTCCAGCGAGTGCGCCCGGGCCTGCCTGCGCCGCTTGGTGGATAACGTCAGCCAGCACACATCGGACATCCTGAAAACGTCTAGAGTCCTGGCCAATGCCGCCTACTTCCCCCGGATGGCGGAGAAATAGATGCGCTGCTCGTTTTCCCTAGGCCCGCTCATGCGGCAGTCGCCGTAGGTGCGGATGCGGTTGAACCCCGCCTCCAGCAGCCAGGAGCGCAGCTCCTCCACCTCGTAGGCCTTCTGCCGGTGCTCCTCGCCAGCCCGGTCCCACTGGCCGTCCGGCCGGCGGGTAAAGATGTCCATCCAATAGGAGCAGATTCTGCTGCGCTTCTCGTACTCGGTCCGCCACACACAGTAGACGTCCTCCGTCTCGTCCAAAAATACCTGTCCGTCCAGGCTGGCCAGCTTGCAGGCGCTGTTGACGTCGAACACCAGCAGTCCCCCCGGGGAGATGAACAGGTGCAGCCGCTCAAAGGTCCGCTGTACGTCCCTGGGACTGGTCAGATAGTTCAGGCTGTCCAGACAGCACACCGCCGCGTCCACAGTGCCGTAGAGATCCAGCGCCGTCATATCCTGGTTGAGGAACACCGGCGCTATGCCCGTCAAATCCGACGCCTTCTCCCGGGCCGCGGCCAGCATGTCCGGGCTGCCGTCCACGCCGATGAGCTCATACCCCCGCTCCGTCAGGGCGGCGGTCATGGCCCCGGTGCCGCAGGCGAGATCCAGCACCGTGTGGACGGGAATGCGGCTCTTCTGGAACAATTTCTCCAGGTAGTCCGCCCGCTTCTGATAGCCTACGTCGCCGGTCAGCTGGTCATACACCCTGGCCAGGGCCTCATAGGCGCTCATTCCCCGGCCGCCTCCGGCGCGGCCTGCTGCTGCTCCTGGCGGTCGAAAAACACCTGATAGCCCCCGTGGCCGAAGGCCAGGGAGCGATTCACCCGGCTGATGGTGGCGCTGGAGGCCCCGGTCCGCTCCAGAATGTCGTTATAGATCATCCCCTGCTTGAGCAGGACCGCCACCTCAAAGCGCTGCTCCATGGCCCGCAGCTCAGTGACGGTGCAGAGATCCTGAAAAAAGTCGTAGACCTCCTCCTCGCTTTGCAGGGTCAGTATGGCCCGGTACAGGCCGTCGCTCTTTTCCTTCTTTGTGATCCTTGCCATCAGATCCTCCTCCGTTGCGTCATAATGAATCTATTTTAGCACTTCACTTTATGAAAGTAAACACCTTTTCCAAAAATTCAGAAATATGCCCCCTTTGGCCTGTGGAAACTGGATATTTTGACGAATTATATAAAAAACATCCAGATGCGCACCTTTTTTTCAGATGGTTTTTGTTGAAATTGACATTATTTGCCACGATTTTTTGTGGCTTTTACCGTTAAAAAACTATTTCCCGTTGCCTTGACGGTAGGCGGACTGGTGGAGTATAATAGTGGACAACCCGGCTGTTGGTTCCATCTTCCAGCCGCCGACACAAATGGGAGGATCACTATGCCCTACAGAGAAGCAGATGACTTAAACAAGTACCTCTTTCATGAGGGGACGGCAATCAGTGCCTACGAATACATGGGCGCCCACGCTGTCACCCACGACGGAGTAGATGGTTATATGTTCCGCGTCTGGGCGCCGCGGGCCAGAGCTGTCTCCGTGGTGGGTGATTTCAATTCCTGGGACGGCGGGGCACACCCCATGGAGAAAATCACCGACGGCATCTGGGAGCGCTTCATCCCCGGCGGCGCCGTCTACGACGCCTATAAGTTCGCCGTCACAGGGCCCGACGGCGTGGAGCGTCTGAAGGCGGACCCCTACGCTTTCCACGCCGAGACCCGCCCTGGCACCGCCAGCAAGCTCTACAATATCGACGGCTACCAGTGGGGGGATCAGGCCTGGAGGGAGAGCCGGCACAGCGCCCCCATCTACACCGCGCCGCTCAATATCTACGAGGTCCATCTGGGCTCCTGGAGGCGCCGGGAGAACGGGGACTTCATCGACTACCGCACCCTGGCCAGGGAGCTGGCGCCCTATGTCCGGGACATGGGCTTCAACTTCATCGAGCTGCTGCCTGTGACCGAGTACCCCTACGACCCCAGCTGGGGCTACCAGTGCACCGGCTACTACGCCCCCACCTCCCGCTACGGCACCCCCGAGGACTTCATGTTCTTCGTGGACCACATGCACCAGAACGGCATCGGCATCATCCTCGACTGGGTGCCCTCCCACTTCTGCAAGGACGCCCACGGCCTCTACGAGTTCGACGGCTCCGCCTGCTACGAGTACGCCGATCCCCGGAAGGGGGAGCACGCCTCCTGGGGCACCCGGGTGTTTGACTACGGCCGGAAAGAGGTGAAGAGCTTCCTGCTCTCCTCCGCCGCCTTCTGGCTCAAGGAGTACCACATCGACGGCATCCGGGTGGACGCGGTGGCCTCCATGCTCTATCTGGACTATGACCGCCGGGACGGGGAGTGGATCCCCAACCAGAACGGGGGGAAGGAGAATCTGGAGGCCATCGCCTTCCTCCAGGAGCTCAACAAGACCGCCTTTACCGTCAACCCGGACGTGCTGATGGTGGCCGAGGAGTCCACAGCCTGGCCCCTGGTGACCAAGCCCACCGACGTGGTGGGACCTAACGGCATCGGCGGCCTGGGCTTTAACCTGAAGTGGAACATGGGCTGGATGAACGACATGTGCCACTACCTGAAGATGGACCCCTGGTTCCGCCAGGGCAACCACAAGGACATCACCTTCTCCATGTTCTACGCCTTCTCGGAGAACTATGTTCTCCCCCTGAGCCACGACGAGGTGGTCCACATGAAGGGCTCCGTGCTGGGCAAGATGCCAGGGGACGCGTGGCAGAAGCTGGCCGGCGTGCGGGGCTTTTACGGCTACACCATGGCCCACCCGGGCAAGAAGCTGAGCTTCATGGGCGTGGAGCTGGGCACGGAGCAGGAGTGGCACTTTGAAGACCAGCTGGACTGGGGCGTGCTGGAAAACGAGGGCAACCGCCAGCTCCACCAGTATATCAGGGACCTCAACCACTTCTACCTGGGGGCCAAGGAGCTCTGGGAGGACGATTGCAGCTGGGAGGGCTTCCAGTGGCTGGTGCCTGACGACAACCAGAACAACGTGGTGGTCTTCCTGCGCCGTGACAAGGCGGGCAGCGAGCTGGTGTGCGCCATCAACTTCAACCCCAACACCTACGAGGACTACCGCTTCGGCTGCCCGCCGGTGAAGGAGTACTTGGAGGTGTTCAACTCCGACGATGTGAAGTACGGCGGCACCGGCGCAGTGAACGCCGCCCCCTGCAAGGTGGAGTGGAAGCCGTCCCACGGCCAGGAGAGCTCCGTGGCCATCCGCATTCCGCCCTTTGGCGCGGTGTTCCTGCGGGGCCAGGGCAAGCTGCGTCCCAAGCCCAAGGCCCAGGCCAAGCGGCCGGAGAAGCCCGCCGCGAAGAAAGCCACGGTGAAAAAGACCGCCAAGGGGGACGCCCCCGCAGCCTCCGCCCCGGCCAGGACCGCCAGGGCCGCAGCAAAAAAAGCCGCCCCTTCCGCAACGGAGAAGAAGCCCGCCGCCCGGAGAGGGAAGAAGGCCGCCTCCGCTGCTGAATAAAACGAGAGGATGAGAGAGCCATGAAAAAAGAGTGTATCGCAATGCTCCTGGCAGGGGGACAGGGCAGCCGCCTGTACGTGCTGACCAGCGATGTGGCCAAGCCCGCCGTACCCTTCGGCGGGAAGTACCGCATCATCGACTTCCCCCTGTCCAACTGCACCAACTCCAACATCGACACCGTGGGTGTGCTGACCCAGTACAAGCCCCTGGAGCTCAACAGCTACATCGGCTCCGGCCAGCCCTGGGATCTGGACCGCCTGGACGGCGGCGTCCACATCCTGCCCCCCTACATGCAGGAGGGAGAGCGGGGCAGCTGGTACAAGGGTACTGCCAACGCCATTTACCAGAACATCGGCTTTGTGGACATGTACGATCCCGACTACGTGGTCATCCTCTCCGGGGACCATATCTACAAAATGAACTACGCCAAGATGGTGGAGGCCCACAAGGAGGCCGAGGCCGCCTGCACCATCTCCGTGCTGGAGGTGCCCTGGGACGAGGCCTCCCGGTTCGGCATTATGGCCGTGGACAAGGAGGACAACATCGTGGAGTTCCAGGAGAAGCCCAAGGAGCCCAAGAGCAACCTGGCCTCCATGGGCATCTACGTCTTCTCCTGGAAGAAGCTGCGGGAATACCTCGTTGCCGATGAGGCGGACGCCTCCTCCAGCAACGACTTCGGCAAGAACATTATCCCCAAGATGCTGGGGGCGGGGGAGAAGATGATCGCCTACCGCTTTGACGGCTACTGGAAGGACGTGGGCACCCTGGAGAGCCTCTGGGACGCCAACATGGATATGCTCTCCCGAGGAGATCTGGATCTGCTGGAGAGCTCCTGGCCCATCTACGCCCGCCTGCCCAGCGAGCCCCCGGCCTTCATCAGCAAGACCGCCCTGGTGGAGCACAGCGTGGTTACCCAGGGCTGCGAGATCAGCGGCACGGTGAAGAACTCCGTCCTCTCCCACGGCGCGCGCATCGAGGAGGGGGCCGAGGTCAGCTACTCCGTGCTCATGCCCGGCGTCACGGTCAAGCGGGGCAGCGTGGTGCGCTACGCCATCCTGGGCGAGAACTGCCAGGTGGACGCGGGCGCCGTGGTGGGCGCGGACCCGGAGAGCTGCGAACCCGACGAATGGGGCATCACCGTCCTGGGACCCGGCACCGCCATCGCCGCCGGGGAGACGGTCAAGCCCAAAACGATGCTCAACAGCGAGCACAAGGAGGTGTCCAGATGAAAGGACTGCACGGAATCATCTTCTCCTATGAGAAGCACAACGATTTGCGGGAGCTGACCGCCAACCGCACCCCCTCCTCCGTCCCCTTCGCGGGGCGCTACCGGATCATCGACTTCATCCTCAGCAGCATGGTCAACGCCGGCATCACCGACGTGGGCGTGGTCATGGGCGGCAGCTACCAGAGCCTTCTGGACCACCTGGGCTCCGGCAAGGACTGGGATCTGAGCCGCAAGCACGGCGGACTGCGCCTGCTGCCTCCCTTTGCCAGCGAGGGGACCCGGGGCGGCTCCGGCGGCTTCCGGGGCAAGATGGAGGCCCTGGCCGGCGTGCGCTCCTACCTGGAGGGCATCCGTCAGAGCCACGTGGTGCTGGCGGACAGCGACCTCATCATCAACATCCCCCTTCAGGACGTGTATCAGGCACATCTGGCCTCCGGCGCGGACATCACCGCCGTGTGCACCAGCAACGTGGACTCGGACTGCGACGTCACCTTCTTCCGCCTGGACAGCGAGGGCAGGGTAGGGGAGGTCCTCTTCCCCCTCCGGGACCGGACGGGGTGCCACCGGGCTCTGGAGATATATGTATTGTCCAAGCAGCTTCTGCTGGATCTGGTGGACGAGTGCATGAGCCACGACCAGACCAGCTTCCGGGGCGCGGTGCTCCAGTCCAAGGCCAAGGAGCTCCATATCCAGAGCTACGTCTGGGACGGCTACGCCGCCCAGATCCGCTCCGTGAAGGAGTACTACGACCGCTCTCTGGAGCTGCTGGACCCCGCCATCCGCCGGGAGGTGTTCCCCGCGGAGCGGCCCATCCACACCAAGGAGCGCAACGACGCCTCCACCTACGTCGATCCCGCCGGCGTGTGCTGCAACTGCCTGGTGGCCGACGGGTGCACCATCGAGGGCACCGTGGAGAACTCTATCCTCTTCCGGGGCGTCAGCGTGGCCAAGGGCGCGGAGGTGAAGGGCTGCATCCTCATGCAGGACACCACCGTCAGCCGTGACGCGGTGCTCCAGAACGTCATCGCCGACAAGGACGTGGTGGTGAAGGACTCCTGCACCCTCATGGGCACGCCCGGCTATCCCATGACCATTGCCAAGGGCAGCGTGGTATAAAGAAAACATCTAAAGGAGGGGGACATTCTTCCTCCTCCTTTATTGATTTGCTACAATTCTGCGCCGGAAGACGGCGCAAAGCGGTTGGAAATCTTTACTTTTCCGCCAGGGCGGAGTATACTGCCCAATGTGGGGAGCGGACACGCCGCCATGGCGGGCGGCCCGGCCAGACCGGAGCCCTTCCCAAGCTCTAAAGGAGGTATTTCCCAATGAAGATTTTGTTTGCGACTTCTGAGGCGGTCCCCTTCTGCAAGACCGGCGGCCTGGCCGACGTGGCCGGCAGCCTGCCCCAGGCGCTGGCCAAGGCGGGCAACGAGGTAGAGGTGATCCTTCCTCTCTACCAGCGGGTATCCGACAAGTGGAAGGATCAGATGAGCTTTGTGTGCAACATCGAGGTGCCCCTGGGCTGGCGGCGGGTGTACTGCGGCCTGTTCCAGATGGAGCGGGACGGTGTGCAGTGGTACTTTGTGGACAACGAGTACTACTTCAAGCGGGACGCCCTCTACGGCCACTATGACGACGGCGAGCGCTTTGGCTTCTTCTCCCGGGCCGTGGTAGCCCTGCTGCCCGCTCTGGCCTTCATGCCCCAGGTCATCCACTGCAACGACTGGCAGACCGCCCTGGTGCCCATCTACCTCAAGGATGAGTGCGTGCGCTGGCGGGAGGTCCGGGGGATCAAGACCGTGTTTACGGTGCACAATATCGAGTACCAGGGCCGCTACGGCAAGGAGACCCTGGAGGACCTCTTCGGTCTGGCGCCGGGCTGGTTTGCCGACGGCACCATCGCCATGGACGGGGATGTAAACCTGCTCAAGGGCGCTCTGATGACCTGCGACGCCATCACCGCCGTCAGCCCCACCTACGCCCAGGAGCTGCGCTTCGCCTACTTTGCCCACGGCATGGAGAGCGTCATGCAGCGCAATGCCGGCAAGGTCTATGGCGTGCTCAACGGCATTGACATGGTCCGCTATGACCCCGCCGTGGACGCCGGCATCCCCGCCAAGTACTCCGTCAAGAAGATGGACGGCAAGGCCGCGTGCAAGGCCGCCCTCCAGAAGCAGGTGGGGCTGGCTGTGGACCCCGACGTGCCGGTGATCGGCATTGTCAGCCGTCTGGTGAGCCACAAGGGCCTGGATCTCATCTGCAAGGTCTTTGACCAGATCATGGACCTCAACTGCCAGTTCGTGGTCCTGGGCAGCGGGGACTGGAACTATGAGCAGTTCTTTGAGCAGAAGCTGGGCCAGTACAAGGGCCGCATGGCCCTGTACCGGGGCTACAACGAGGGCCTTGCCATGAATATCTACTCCGGCGCGGACCTGCTGCTCATGCCCTCCAAGAGCGAGCCCTGCGGTCTGGCCCAGATGATCGCCATGCGCTACGGCACCGTGCCCATCGTCCGGGAGACCGGCGGGCTCAAGGACACTGTGCACCCCTACGAGGCGTGGTGCGGCGCGGGCAACGGCTTCACCTTTGCCGACTACAACAGCAACGACATGCTCTACGTCATCCGTCAGGCGGTGGACCTCTACTACAATAACCCCACCGCCTTCCAGGGCCTGCGCACCTCCGGTATGACCGAGGACTTCAGCTGGAAGCGCAGCGCGGAGGCCTATAACGACATCTACCGCACCATCTGCTCCTAAAAGCTTGTCCTGGGGGAGCGGGACGCTCCCCATGTCCCACCATACCAACTGGAAGAGAGGAAGAAACCCCTATGGAGAAATACACCAAGAGCTCCATGAAGCAGGCGATCAGCGAGAAGCTGAGCCTCAACTTTGGCTGCACCGTGGAGGAGGCCACCGAAGCGAATATGATGAAGGCCTGCGCCATGGTCCTGCGGGATCAGATGAGCATTCAGGCCGTGGAGACCCGCCGGAAGATCCGCAAAAAGCAGCTCAAGCAGGTCCACTACATGTCCCTGGAGTTCCTCATGGGCCGGTCTTTGATGAAGAACGCCTACAACCTGGGCGTGCTCCAGCCCATGCGGGAGGCCATCGAGGAGATGGGCTTCAAGCCCGCCCACATCTTCGACATGGAGCCGGACGCCGGCCTGGGCAACGGCGGCCTGGGCCGTCTGGCCGCCTGCTATCTGGACTCCATGACCACCCTGGAGATTCCCGCCACCGGCTACTCCATCTGCTACGAGCTGGGCCTGTTCAAGCAGAAGATCGTGGAGGGCCAGCAGGTGGAGCTCCCCGACCACTGGAAGGACCTGGGCGCGGCCTGGCTGCTGCCCAAGCCCGCCGAGGCGCAGACCGTCTCCTTCGGCGGCACCGTCCGGGAGTTCTGGGCCGACGGCTACCTTCACACCGTCAACGAAAACGCTACCACCGTCCAGGCGATTCCCTACGATATGGAAATCGCCGGTTACGGCCCCGGCCACGTCAATGTTCTCCGCCTGTGGGACCCCCGCCCCACCAAGGCCATTGACATGAACCTTTTCGGCCAGGGCGAATACCTGAAAGCCTCCGAAGAGGAGACCATGGCCGAAACCATCGCCAAGGTGCTCTACCCGGAGGACAACCACATTGAAGGAAAGTCCCTCCGCCTCAAGCAGCAGTATTTCTTCGTCTCCGCCACCATCCAGTCCATCACCGCGAAGCACCTGGATACTTACGGGACGCTGAAAAACTTCCACGAGAAGAATGTCATCCAGATCAACGATACCCACCCTACTCTGGTGATCCCGGAGCTGATGCGCATTCTGATCGACGACACCGGCATGAATTGGGACGAAGCCTGGTATATCACCACCCACGCCGTGGCCTATACCAACCACACTGTCCTGGCCGAGGCTCTGGAGCGCTGGCCCCAGACCCTGATGGAACGCCGTCTGCCCCGTATCTGGCAGATCATCCAGGAGATTTCCAACCGCTGGCAGAAACGGGTGG
>OFFQ01002096.1_pt1 | contig 10643 bp, 15 predicted proteins | sample 1521411 | NCBI WGS metagenome assembly OFFQ01 (sample SAMEA3504110, study PRJEB24116) | mouse gut metagenome | biome: mouse gut; feature: mouse-associated habitat; material: faeces | place: Denmark | collected 2011 | reverse complement strand
AATCCTACTACATTCACAAGCCGCTTGAATTGTCCAATATACAAGAGGTTTTCCTGCAATTAATTTAATATTCTTTAGTGGTATAGATTTACTTCCACCCCGTACAGGAATAAATGCAACATTCATTTTGTAATCCTCCCATAAGCATCTTCATGACGAATAATGTCATCTTCTCCCAGATAACCGCCTATCTGCACTTCAATTATAATTAAATTTTCTTGAATATCTACATTTATAAGTCTATGTTTTGCACCTTTAGGAATGAAAATTACATTTCCACACGTTACGCATAACACAGAACTATCTAGCTGCACCTCTCCCCTGCCATGAACAACAATCCAATGTTCCTCTCTATAATTGTGCGACTGTAAACTTAACTTGCCGCCGGGCTTTACACTAATTACCTTTGACTGATAGTTATCATTTAGTATCGTTGTTTTATAAAATCCCCATGGCTTTTGAAATATTTCATACTCTGATTATAGGAAGCTTCCGCGCTTCGTACCATCGAAGTTGCTTACTTCTGCCTTTCATTTTTGTAAGCTTTGTCTTTTATATTACATCCGCATAGCTCCCCCGGGGAAAAATGAGCCTTACTTCGCAGCCCTCTCCTTCCGTGGAAGCAATCTCAATTCCATGCCCCAGCCGGCCGCACAGCTTCTTGCAGAGATAAAGCCCCAGTCCCGTAGCCTGGTCCATCTGTCTTCCCCTGCTACCCGTAAAGCCTTTCTCAAACACCCGGTCCAAATCTCTGCTCTTAATCCCCCGTCCATTGTCCTTTATGCCAAGCGTAATCTGCTCCTTCCCTACATTTCCCGTAAAGGAAAGCTTCAAGGTCTCTTTGTCCGCATACTTCACACTGTTGGACAAAATCTGATTCAGAATAAAGGCAAGCCATTTTTCATCGCTGTACACAATCGTTTCAAGCCCCTCCATCTCAATCGAAGCCCGCTTTGCTATCAAGGCCCGCTTGTTCCTCTTCACCGCCTGAGTCACAAGATCTTTTAACTTCACCCCGCGAATAAGATAATCCTTTTCCACATGGGCGCTCCGGGCATAGAAAAGCGCCTGCTCCGTATAGCTCTCAATCCGCTCAAGCTCCGCCTCCAGTTCCCTGGCACTTTCCGTCCGGTGATTCTCTACCATCAGCTTTCCTGCGGCAATGGGCGTTTTTACCTCATGAATCCACAGCTCAATGTATTCCTTGTATTCTCTTTCCGCATTTTTGTAATAATTCACATGATCCGTCATGGACTTCCCCAGATCCTCCAGAAGCTCTTTTAGCATCCGTTCCTCCTGATTTCCCGGGTATCCGAGCATTTCCGGCAGAAGGTATTTCTTATCAAGGCCCGAAAGACTTTCCATTATATTCTGAAAATAAATCTTTTCCTTACGAAACTCCTGCCAGGAAATCAGAAAATACGCCCCATAAAAGCAGATAGCCGTATAAATGCCAATCCAAAGGCTTGACCGGAGCGTAAGAAGAAAAATCTCCGCCGTGGCAAGCACTCCGCTTACAAATAGAATCTGCCCCAAACGCTCCCTTACATAGATTCCGTATCGCATAACAGCACGTACCCCAATCCTCTCTTTGTCTGAATCACATTGCGGACCCCAATTGCCTCCAGTTTTCCCCTCAGACGGGTCATATTGACCGTCAGGGTATTGTCGTCCACAAAAAGCTCACTGTCCCACAGATGGGAAATGAGATCGTCCCTTGAAACAATTTCATTCTTATGATGTGCCAGGCAGTCCAAAATCCGCAGCTCATTTTTGGTAAGCTCCGCGCTTCCCGTCTCCGAGGCAATGACCGCTCTGGCCACATCCAGGGTAAAATCCCCCAGCTGCTCCTGTTCCTTCACGACCGGCTCCCGGTAAACCCGTTTCAGAACAGCCTCTATCCGCGCCAGCAGAATCTGGAGGTGAAAAGGCTTTGTGACAAAATCATCCGCTCCCTGGCTCATGCTCATAAGCTCCGCCATCTGGGTATCCTGACTGGTAATCACAATCACCGGAAGCTCACAGACCTTGCGAAGCTCCCGGCAGAGATAAAGGCCGTCCGTCCCCGGCAGTCCCAAGTCCAGAAGCACCAGATCCGGCTGCGCTTCCAGAATCGCTTTCACCGTATATTCCCCTTCCGGCAGGCTTTCTGCCTGGTAGCCGTTATTTGTCAAAAAAGTTCCAAGCTCCCGGCAGAGTTTTTCGTCGTCTTCTACAATCAATATTTTTCTCATCATACGCTCCGTTCCTTTGCTTTCTTCTTGTCTGCAAACTGTGGGGCAGTTTCCAAACAGTCCATACACTTTTATGATATTTACATTCAATAGTGCGGAAGTATATAAAATAAAAAAATTATTTTCCGTATTAGTATAGCATGTTCCGGAGTTTGTGCAAGTGAAAGACTCAGCATCGGTTTTCGGCTTAAATGGATATACTTACCGTTCACTCCGTGAGCAGTAACCGGAAATATACCCCCGGCTTTTAAGAAGTTTTTCTTATCCGCCGAGGGTAAAATTCAAACTATCTGCAAAGCTAATATATTAGTTTACTTTGTCACGCACTTTCTGCGAAGCATCCGATTCACCCCGCAATAAATAAAACATACCACGATCCCCGACAGCGCCATCCGCAAAAGCACCATTGGCCATATCAGCTGCAGACGTGCAAAGTGGTAATCACTCAGTCCGTTCTGCATCACAAACACCGACAGTCCCAGCAGCCCTACGGGCAGAAGCGCTCCCAATAAAAAGCTTACAATCCCTCCCAGAATGGCATTGGTTCTCTGATATGCCCGAATCCGCTTCATATAATCAATCTCCACTGTTTCCTGTCTTGCCATTTCCATCAAATCCTCCTCCATATTCTCCGTAATTCTGTGATAATAGGCTCTGCACAATTCACATGCTTCCAAATGTGCCTCAAGCTCCTTTCGGCTCTCCTCTGATACGAGATTTTCCGCATACAGCGGCGCCAGATCCCGAACCAGTGCACAGGAAATGTTATGCTCCATGCTCTCCTGCCTCCCTTCTGATTCTCTCTTTTCCCCGGTAATAATTCACCCGGGTCCAATTTTCACTCTTACCCATAATTTCTCCAATCTGCGCAAAGGTGAGATTTCCAATCAGCCGCAGATACATAACCTCCCGGATCGGCTCCTTCAGGCCGTGGAGTAGCTTTAGGATCTCCAGATTGTCCCACTGAAGACTCAGCTCTTCCTCCGGCGAAGCGGCTACGGCCATTTCTTCCATTTCCTCCAGAGGCTGCGACTTACGGCTCTCTCTTAAGTGTGCAAGCCAGAGATTTCTGGCGATTCCGCACAGCCAGGTGGAAAGCTTGCTGTCGCCCCGGAAGGTGTCAATGGTTCTGACAGCCTGAAAAAATGTCTCCTGGGTCAATTCCTCCGCCAGATCCTGATTCCGGGTTCTGCCCAGCAGATATGCATACACGGTCCGGGCATGCTTCTGATAGATTTCCTCAAGAGACTCCATTTCCTGTAACCTCCTTTCCTTGATCTGCACATGTTTTTTGTGCATATAGGTATACCCGCAGGGTGTTTCCTTAATTTGCACATGTTTTCTGTGCATATAGGTATACCCGCAGAGTGTTTCCTTAATCGCACATACTTTCCATGCATTTTCATAAATAGGTGTTAAAAAACGAGAGTTCGTTACAATTCTATAAAAATAATTTTCAGTCGAAAAATTCAAGAAAAGAAAATAGACAAGAACTGGCAGTTGCGGTCATACCTTGCTTGCTGTTACTGCTTTCAGTCTGATTCTATTTTATATTCATATGGATAATAATTTCGTTACCGGATAAAATATTTGTTTTTGTCCGAACCATATTTTCAAAGCTGCTTTGCGTACTGCTGCCAAGGAAATTCCAATATAGCTTTAGCAGTGAACCCGTTTTGCTGTAAGCCAGCATACAATATTGGGTTTCTACAATGGTACTGTCGGTATTGTTTGTAAGTATATCGTGAATATAAGGTGCGCCATCTTCGTAATGGAGAATGTCTGCGCTTTCATGAATAATCATCATAGAGCCTTTTACATCTGCAATAATATCACTTGTGTTTGTTTTTGGGTCATTGAGAGTAAGCATATCACTCGTCTTACTATCAGTTGAAGCTATTGCAGACGTAGCAAACAGACTAACAGTAACAAGTACGATAAGGCAGGCAGATAAAAGAGTAATAATTGTCGTTCGTTTCGTGTTCATAATTGCGGTAATCCTTTCCTCAATAGCATTTTTACTGAAATTATTACAAAGCGGTGACAGCCCGCTTTTCTTTGCTTCCATACTGATAAGCATTAACGAATAGGCAGACTTGGATTTATCGCCAAATTGTCTTATTACGCTTTCATCACATGCCAGCTCAATATCGCGGTTAAAAAGAATGTACATTACCCAAACCAAAGGATTGAACCAATGAATACAAAGGGCATATGTAGCAATCAGCTTTGCAATGGTATCAAAACGATAAATATGCACATATTCATGTGAGAAAATATATCGTAACTGGTTTATATTCTTCCAATCCGTTTGCTTTGGCATTAAAATAACAGGGTGGAAAACACCATACGTCAACGGCGTGGAAATTCTATCGGATTGTTTAATCGAAATTCGCCGTCTTAGAGGACGCTCTTTTATCCATTGTTCTACATAGGCATTATTGACTGGTAAAGCCGTCCGAAACTCAATCCGGCAACGTAAATAAGATACTATGAAAAATCCGGCAAAAAGTACCATTCCAATACACCAGACAACAAACCAAACAGAAACAAACGGGATATTTGTCACTGGCTGTTCTATGCCTTGTATCACTACAAAATATTCCCGTGATACAGCAGAAGCAACATTGTTTGTTTCTGCTTCAAAAAATGTGGGCGTAGATATAGTGTTGTTAATAAGCGTATATATACTAAACGCAGACGGAATAGTAAACGGAATAACCAATCTCAAAAGCACCATTTCCCACAAAACAAGAAACGTTTTTTTAGGCAGACTATTTATTGCTATTGCCCGAATTATCACAACCGCTATAATAAAAACAGCCCCGGAAAAGCTCACTTCCAGCAAAGTCATACTTATCACCTCATTCCAAATCAGCAACAATTTTTTTCAGCTTTTCAATTTCTTCAACAGAAAGTTTCTTCCTACTCAAAAGTGCGGCAAATAACTTGTCCGCTGAACCATCATAAATTTTGTTAATCAGTTCATTCGTTTCAGCTTCCTGTACTTCTTCTTTTGGAATAAGCGCATGACACATGAAATTAGGTTCAGAACGTTCAATAGCCCCCTTTTTTATGCAACGCTTAATAAGCGTATAGGTAGTGTTTTTATTCCAACCCAATTCTTTTGTAAGAACGTCTGCAACATGCTTTGCCGGTACATTCCCCTCTTTCCAAAGAATGTCCATAACTTTTAGTTCAGAATCAAAAAGTTTTACAGTTTCTTTCTCCATGTAATATACACTCCTTTCAAATAAGACTGTAGTAGTCCTCGCCATATAGACTACTACAGTCTTATCCAAATGTCAATAGATAAAAATTGGTTTTATGTGATAAAGAATGAGGGGGATTCCGTAGTAGTCGGCACTGTGCGTAATGTGCATAACTTGTTGTCTTATGGAGTTGTGGGAAAGCTGCACTTTAGCTTTTCCATGTTCTGTGAACGGACTTTTCCATGACGGAATAGCAAGTTTATCCTAAAATTAAGATAAACTGGCTTATCCTTAAGATATTTTTATCCCCATCTTTTTGAAACTGCCCGTATCCTTGGTGTTTAAACACAAAAAGATGAGGATAAAAATTCATCTCAGACCACAAATCCTTGCCAGCTCGTCCTCATTGTCTGTCCAAAGGGGTTCTTCCTCAGGCATACCTCCAATACTCCCTCCCATCGCTTCCTGCATCATTTTCATTGATGGCGTAGCATATATCCTCGTTGTCTGGGTCGATGAGTGACCCAGTATCCTTGAAACCAGTTCAAGCTCAACGCCGTCCTGATAGAGACCTGTCGCCCGCGTGCGCCTCAGCATATGCGGCCCAGGCCGCCTTGGCATTTCCGGATGCTCTTTCCGGACTTGATCGGCATATTTGGTGATGATCCGTTCCACATTCCCGGATGACATAGCCGACAGGTGGCCTTTTATCACCGTGTAGAACAGCGGCTTGTCCAGACACCCCTCAACATGGAAGTATGAAAGTATTGTAGAACCTGCCGGGTGCAAAAGAGCATAAAATCCCCCTCCCCACGAAAAGGGGCTTTTAAAATGGGATACGATATGGTAAAATATGCTACAGCAATTCGTTTTGAGCTGTAGCAGTTACAAAAACGGCATTTGCACACCCGATGAAGAGGGTTTGCTGAGATTGGAGAAATATCGGTAACTTCAAGTTTATAGAATTGAACAAATCGGAATTTAGCGGAGGGCTTGATATGAGTAAGGAACCCATTATTGAAACAGACAGGTTAATTTTGCGTCCTATCACACTTGATGATGCGGAAGCCTGTTTCAGTTGGAACAGTGATGAAAGAGTTACAAAGTATATGTCATATTCTACATATACTGACATTAGCCAAACTATAGATTGGATAAATTCTACCTTTGCTGACGAACAGGAGTGGACTTGGGCATTTGTTCTGAAGGCAGAAAATAGAGTAATAGGAACAGGCAGTATAGGTCCCAATGCTCAAATGAAAGATTATTGGGGTATAGGATATAATCTCCATTATAATTATTGGCACAAAGGATATTGTACCGAAGCGATGAAAGCTATTATTGATTTTGCATATAAAAAACTCGGAGTAAAAAAGGTGTGTTCAGACCATGCAGTAGATAATCCTCGTTCGGGCAAGGTCATGGAAAAATGCGGACTGAGATTTGACCATTACGGCGAATACACAAAACTGGATGGTAGTAAAACCTTTAAAGCAAAATTTTATAAAATGGAATTGGAGTAAACTTATGCCTGCCATAAATTCAAATTTGTGAGGATGAATGTGATGTACGAATTGATGTTGATTAGGCCATCTAAACTATATGCAGAACAAGTTATGTCATATAAAGAAGAAATGTTACAATGTGGAGATAGCTTTGATGGTTGTGCAGGTCTTGAAGATGTCCAATCATTTGATGAGTGGATTGAATTTGAGAGAAGATTAAGAGAAAAATATAAAAGCGGATATGTTCCATCAGAAGTGTTTTTAGCGGTAAGGCGAAAAGACGATTTTGTTGTTGGTATGATTGATTTTCGACACCCATTATCGGATTTTCTCAAAAATTTTGGGGGTAATATTGGATATAGTGTCCGTCCGTCTGAAAGACGAAAAGGTTATGCGTCGGAAATGCTGGAATTGGTTTTACCTTTTTGCCGTGTGTTTGGAGAAAGCAAGATTTTAGTGACCTGCGATAAGGAAAATGTAGCTTCGCAAAGGACGATTATTAAAAACGGTGGAGTGATGGAAAACGAAATTGTTGATACAGTGGGATTAAGTAAAAGCGGCATTATTCAAAGATTTTGGATTTCAATATAGCGTCTTTCTCAACCATTTCCAGTTTGACATACTGGAGAATCGAGATTTATCAAAAAAATGGAGGAAATTATATGGAACAGATATGGAAAGAAATGTTTCAGGCGGCAAAAGCAGTACAGAACGGGCGGCAAATGCCCAATAGCTATCAGGAAATTGAAGTGCTGATGGATTTTGAAACAGAGGAAATAGTTACTCTTGGTGAACTTACTCCTAAGTGGTGGATATAAACAGCTTCAAGTTTATCAACACCCCCAAAAAGGCAGCCGCCCTGTCAAAGCGTCTGCCTTTTTTTTCTCTGTCCCCTTATCCACATCTGAAAACTTCTGCCATTATCTTTACGCAGTCCCGGCATCTCACCCCTTCATCTTCGGCTTAAACACCAGGCTGGCCAGATACCCGAACACCAGCGCCGCGCAGCATCCCACTGCGCCGGTCTTGAAGCCGCCCTGAAACAGACCGATAAAGCCTTTCTCGTCCACCGCCTCCTTGACGCCTTTCATCAGGATATTGCCATAGCCAAGCAACGGCACGCTCACACCGGCGCCCGCATATTCCATAAGGGGTTCATACCAGCCAAAGAAGCTGATCACCGCGCCCAGACACACAAGCAGCACCATCACACGCCCCGGCAGCATCTTCGTCTTTTCCAGCAGGATCTGCACCAGCGCACAGATCAGGCCGCCTACCCAGAATGCATTCAAATAATCCATCATACCGATACCACACCTTTCTTTTCTATCTGCAGATCTGGATGATCGCAGCATTTCCTTCTTCATCCGCACTGCTGCAAATCATGATTATTTTCTGCAATTCCGAAATAAACTATACTGTCTGAAACTGATTTTCGGCACAATCCTGCAGGGATTTCCGCACTGCCATTTATCCTGCCGCCATCTCATTTTATTCTGCGGACAATCTCCTCCACAATCCCGCGTATGGAAAGATTCTCACATTCTATCGTAATGTGTGCATATTTCTCATAAAGCGGAGTCCGCTCCTCGTAAAGCATTTCCAGCGTCTGCCCTTCCCGCAACGTCACACCCCGCTCATTCAGATCACCCAGCCTGCCTGCAATCTCCCTGCAGGACAGTTTCAGATAAATGATAATGCCGTCCCGGCCCAAATGTTCCATGGCCCTGCTGCCGTAGATAGCACTGCCTCCTGTGGCGATCACGGTGCGTCTGGCATCAATGGAAAGGTTGGCTGCCTCCTCCACAGCCCAGAACCTCTCCACACCCTGCTGCTCAATAATCTCATGTAAGAGCTTTCCTTCTCTGCTCTGGATCACCAGATCGGAATCCAGAAATGCAAACCCAAGCTTTTTGGCCAGCACAACCCCCACCGTGCTCTTCCCCGCACCGGGCATACCAATGAGGACGATATTTTTATGTTCCATGTTATGTAAACCTCTACTGTTATTCCATTCTTCTGCCAATTACCAGTACAGCCGCCAGATTACCGAGCTGTTTAACAAAGCCCCTGATTACTGCTTCAGATAAGCCACCACTTCCACTTCGCACAACACGCTCTTCGGCAGCTGCTTCACAGCCACACAGCTTCTGGCCGGTTTCTCGGTAAAATATTTCTCATATACCCCGTTGAAAGCCGCGAAATCCGCCATATCCGCCAGAAAGCACGTAGTCTTCACAACATTTGCATAGTTCGTGCCTGCTTCTGTCAGAATCGCACCCACATTCTTCATGACCTGTTCCGCCTGCTCCGTAATATCCCCGCCCTTGATCTCACCGTCTGCCGGATCGATGGGAATCTGTCCCGATGCAAACAGAAAATCTCCTGCGATGATTCCCTGGGAATACGGCCCGATCGCCGCCGGCGCCTTGTCTGTAGATACCTTAGTTAACATAATATATACCTTCCTTTCTCGTAATCACTCTTTCATGCTTTCCTCATTCCGTCTCACCGTCCTGCTGCCGGGAAGCCTTCTATTCTCCGAACTTTGCCCGCACGTAGAACCCTCTGGCATTTTCAATCACTTCCGTCACAACACCTTCCCGCTCCAGCATTCGCTCCCTGAACGGAAAATTCCCCGACATGGCCAGAGACGGATCAATCGTATAATAATAATTGCTTGGCAGGACACCCTCTGTCACGGTGACCCTGTCTCCCTCCTTCAACAATCCGGGACGCTCCATCTTAAATTCCATCTCCCGCACTGCCCTGCACCTTCTTTCCTGTCACGTTCCCCGGCCGCGTTTTAACATGATCTGCCGCTCCTGCGGCCGCGCATCTCCATACATGCACCGGATGCAAATCCGCAGTCCGTTCAAACCGTCCTACTCCTCCGACACCTTCATGATCTTCAGCGCCTCTTCCTGTGCCGCCACAACTCTGTCACACCACTGGTCAAATGCCAAATCTTCCTTCTGACATTCCGGATGTGTCTTGAGATACTCCAAAGCTTTCTTTACGCCCTGGTCAAACCGGACCGTCGCCACGAAGTCCGGCACCAGTCGCTTCAGTTTCGTATTGTCGAAGACAACGCTGTTTGCCTTATCCCCCAGCAGCGCGCCGCGAAGATCCCATTCTGCCGGACTGCCGGAAGCAATAAACTCACTGGAAACATAACAGGGTTTCAACTCAACTCCCAGCTCTTTTGCAATCGCCTCATGAATCTGATTCCACGTCAGCGTCTCATCACCAGTGATCTGCACCGCTTCTCCGATCGCATGAAGATTGCCCATCAGACCGATAAAACCTTTGGCAAAATCGGTATGGAAAGTCAGTGTCCACAAAGAAGTACCGTCTCCATGAATGATCACCCGCTTTCCTTCCATCATCCGTCTGATCACCTGATAACTGCCGCCGGGTCCATGAACGCCCACGGGCACAGAACGTTCACTGTAAGTATGGCTGGGGCGCACAATGGGAACCGGGGAACCATCCTCCCGATACCATTTCATCAGCAGCTCCTCGCACGCAATCTTATTCCTGGAATACTGCCAGTAAGGATTGGCAAGCGGCGTTCCCTCATCAATCCGATGATCCGACAGCGGTTTCTGATATGCGGAGGCCGAACTGATAAAGATAAACTGTCTCGTTTTTCCCTGAAACAATCTGCGATCCCGCTCTAGCTGTTCCGG
>OFFQ01002095.1_pt1 | contig 10649 bp, 10 predicted proteins | sample 1521411 | NCBI WGS metagenome assembly OFFQ01 (sample SAMEA3504110, study PRJEB24116) | mouse gut metagenome | biome: mouse gut; feature: mouse-associated habitat; material: faeces | place: Denmark | collected 2011 | reverse complement strand
CCTAAAAAAATAGGAGAGTTACTTGCGATTGCAGGTAGCTCTCCTTCTTTTTACGCTTTGTAGTTGGGGTTTTCAATCCACGGGCCGGACACGGGTTTTATGGAAGAAAAGAACCTGGTCTCTATGGGAAGATAGGGAATCCCGTTTTTGTGGGTCTCGGCCATAAATCTGACATTGGTCTGCTGGAGAACCTCAGCAATCTGCTCCTCTGTGAGCTGGTCGGTGTGCATCTCTCCCTTGGGCGGGAAAGCGCCGTCGTTTGCATGGATGGAGCAGGTGTGGGTACGTTCGGCGTCTTCTCCAAGCATTTCTTCGATGGAGCGCCAGTCTACAGACATAATTTGCCCCGCATTGATAGCCTCTACATACTTCTGTGTCATGGTAGCCTCCTCAAAAATCAGCGAATTGTTGTGCGTTTATAACAATATCGGGCGAGCGGTATTCTTATAAGCGTACAAGATATGTATGCGCCAGACGGCGCATCCCCTAACGGGAACTATGTCATGCTCTCAGCCAAATGGTATAAAAGTGGTATAATTCCACTTCTATTGATACTCTAAAAGGTCTCAAAATGTTTGGGGTTCAATGGTTTTGAGGTGTTGAGTAGTATTTCCAGCGCTTTTAAATACAATGACCGCACCTCATTATCGAAAGACCCGCCCCTCTCCCCCAGCCGGGAATGTCAGAGCCGGAGCCTCTTTCCGCCTGTATTTCCATATTGCCCATAGATAGTTTATCATATCATTTTATACCCTGTTTTGCAACAGTTTTCCAATTCCGTCCGCCCTATTTTTGCCGGCTCTATACGAAAGACAGACCGGGCAAAAGCCCGGTCTGTCTCCTGTGCGTTACTGTGCGCCGTTGAATTCGTCGTAGAACCGGTCGTGAATCACCTGCACCGCCCGGTCCGCGTCGCTGATATGGACCAATACGGACACCTTGATCTCGCTGGTGGAAATCATATTGATATTGATGCCCGCGTTAAACAGCGCCTCAAACATGGCCGCGGCCACGCCGGGGTTGTTGATCATCCCCGCCCCTACAATGGACACCTTGGCGATATTGTCCGACACGTCGATGTGGTCGAAGTGGATGCGGTCCCGGTTGTCCTCCAGCAGCTGGCGGGCCTGCTCCATGTCCCCCTTGGCGACGGTAAAGCTGATATCCTTGGTCTCGCTGCGGCCGATGGACTGGAGGATAATGTCCACGTTCACGTTGTTTTTGGCCAGCAGGGAGAAGATTTTAAACGCGATGCCCGGCGTGTCCTCCAGCCCCACCAGGGCCAGGCGGGCGATATTTTTATCCTTGGCAATGCCGCTGATATGGGATTTTTCCATTGTCTTGACGACCTCCTTCACTTTCGTACCCGGCTTCCCGGAAAAGCTGGACAGCACCTCCAGGTTGACTCCATAGCGCTTGGCCATTTCCACCGAGCGGTTGTGGAGCACCTGGGCGCCCAGGGTGGCCAGCTCCAGCATCTCATCATAGGTGATCTCGTCCAGCTTGTGCGCCCCCGGCACCAAACGGGGGTCGGCGGTGTACACGCCGTCCACGTCGGTGTAAATCTGGCACAGGTCGGCGTGGAGGGCGGTGGCCAGGGCCACGGCGGAGGTGTCAGAGCCCCCCCGGCCCAGGGTGGTGACGTCGTCATACTTGTTGATGCCCTGGAAGCCGGCCACCAGCACGATCTTCTTCTTGTCCAGCTCCTTCTGGATGCGCTCGGTGCGCACCCGCTTGATGCGGGCGGCGGAGTAGGCCGAGTCGGTGAGCATCCCCGCCTGCCAGCCGGTGAGGGAGATGGCCTGGTAGCCCATGCGCTCGATGGCCATGGCGCACAGGGAGATGGAAATCTGCTCGCCGGTGGCCAGCAGCATATCCATTTCCCGCTTGGAGGCCCCGGGGTGTATCTCCCGGGCCTTTTCAATCAGGTCGTCGGTGGTGTCCCCCTGGGCGGACAGAACCACCACCACGCTGTGGCCCTTGCGGTAGGTCTCGGTGACAATCCGGGCCACATTGCGGATCTTGTCGGCGTCGGCCACCGAGCTGCCGCCGAATTTTTGTACAATCAGTGCCATGTATGGTATTCCCCCTAAAGGTTAAAGTTGCGATATTTTGCAGGGACGGCCTGCGGCCGCCCGCGATTCCCAAACGGTACCATGTAGGACCGCCGAGGTCTCCGGCCCCTACATTCTATTCTGTCAGGCCAGCACCCGGAACAGGGAGCCCACGTCCAGACCGGCCAGCTTATCCTGAATCTCCGGCTGGGTCATGGGGGCGGTGAGGAAAGCGGCCTCCCCGGCGGGGGCCCCGCTGCGGGCCAGCAGGTGAATCTCGCCGCACTGCTTCCTGGCCTGGTCGGCGGACACCTGGGCCCGGACGTACCACGCGGAAACCAGGGAATCGGCGGAGACCACCAGGTCGGGGGACCCCTCCTCCCAGCCGTTGTGCCGGTCCTTCTTCAGGTCCTTGGCGATGTCGATCACGTCGGCCACCACGGCGGAGGCGGTGGGCAGCTTGCCCGCCCCCCGGCCGTAGAACATCACGTCCCCAATGGCGTCCCCCCGCACCGAGATGGCGTTGAACACGTCCTCCACCCCGGCCAGCGGGTCGGCTTGGTCCACCAGGTGGGGCGCCACATAGGCGCACACCCGAGCGTCCTCCATCCGGATGGCCCGGCCCAGCAGCTTGATCTTTTTGCCCGCGCTCTCCGCGTAGTCCACGTCCGCCAGCGTCACCTCCGTGATGCCCTGGGTGGGCACCTGGTCGGGATAGACGTGCCGCCCAAAGGCGATGGCGGCCAGGATGCATATCTTCCGGCAGGCGTCGTGCCCCTCCACGTCGGCGGACGGGTCCCGCTCCGCGTAGCCCTTCTCCTGGGCCTCCCGCAGCGCCGCGTCAAAGCTCAGCCCCGCCCGAATCATCCGGGTGAGGATATAGTTGGTGGTGCCGTTCAAAATCCCGTAGATTTCCAGAATCTCATTGGCCGCCAAGCACTGGGACAGGGGCCGGATGATGGGAATGCCCCCCCCCACGCTGGCTTCAAAGAGGTAGCACACCCCTTTCTCCCTGGCCAGCTGGGTCAACTCGTACCCCTGGGTGGCCACCAGCTCCTTGTTGGAGGTGACCACGCTCTTGCCCGCCTCCAGCGCCCGGCGGGTGAAGTCCAGCGCCACGCCGGCCCCGCCGATGGTCTCCACCACAATGTCCACCTCGGGGTCCTGCTCAATCACGGAGAAGTCCTTGACGAACCGGTCCGCGAAGGGGCTGTCCGGGAAGTCCCGCACGTCCAAAATATATTTCAGCCGGATCAATCCGTCCGCCTTGCGCTCGATGCTGTCCTCGTGCCCGGTGAGCACCTCCGCCACGCCGGAGCCCACGGTGCCAAAGCCCAAAACTGCCACATTTACCATAATATTTGTCATTCCTTTCACCCAGCACACGGCCCGTCGCCGTCGAGGAACCCGCCCTCTCCTGCCCCGTTCCGTCAGCGGACTAAAGCTCTTTTTGGTTCCTTTTTCTCTCAAGAAAAAGGAACTAACCCGCCGGAACCTCACAGCGGATCACCTCGGGCCGCTCCCGCAGCGCGCAGAGCAGCTCCTCCAAACCGGCGGACAGCCCGCTGGTCTCCAATCCCACCGTCACCGCCGCCGCGCCCCCACCGGGGATGGCCTGGTTGATGGTGAGCACGTTCCCCCCCCGGTCCGCCAGCAGATTGAGCACCGACGACAGAGCCCCCCGTTCATTGCGCAGAAGAATCTGGATGGTGACAATCCGTCCGTGGAGCATATCCTCAAAGGGCCGGATGGCGTCCTTATACTTGTAAAACGCGCTGCGGCTGATGCCCGCCCGGCGGGCGGCGGCGTTCACCGTCTGCTCCTGGCCGGTCTCCAGCAGCCGTTTGGCCTGGGCCACCTTCAAATAAATCTCCGGCAGCACCGTGGACTCCACAATAAAGTATTTGGGCTGCTGGGTCTGTTCCATGGTGTTCATCCTTCCTATTCTATGCTCCCGCAGCTTTCTGTCCTTCTATTGTGGTCTATTGTAACACAGCTGTGGACTGTGCGCAATTCCAAACCTCCCTGCTTTTTCGCCAAACCTTTCCCTCTCCCGCCGCCATTCTTCGGCACAATCGCAGTATTCCCCGGTGAGCCGTTAAATAAAGCCGCCCACAGAACAATCTGTGGGCGGCTGCGCTCTACCACCAGGTATTTGTATTTTGATCGGCCGGAATATAGGGCTGCTCCGGCGTGGGCTCCACGATAGGCGGCAGGAAGGGGTCATAGCTGGGCTCCGCCGAAGGCGGCGCAAAGGGGTCGTAGCTGGGCTCCGCCGAAGGCGGCGCAAAGGGATCGTAGCTGGGCTCCGCCGTGGGGGGCACATAGGGCCAGTCGGTGACGTCCGGGGAGGGGCTGGGATCGAACGGGTCAATGGGCTCCACCGGATCGCTGGGTTCCGGGGCGCTGGTGTGCACCGCGCAGTACGGGCTGCCCAGGTGGTCATAGAGGCTGATCAGCGCGTACTGGTCGCCAATGGACAGGGAATCCCGCGCCATCTCGCGCTGGAAATTCACCATGGTAACCTGCTTGACGCTCTCCTCCGGGCAGAACTCTCCCGCCTGATGATAGGCCCCCGTCGCCGTGCCGTTGGCGGTGGTGATGGGGCTTTCCGTGCAGATGGTGACAGGGACGTGGCACGAGCAGTATTCCCTTGGCCCGTCTCCGCTCACCAGCCGGAAGGTCTGCGCCCGGCTGCCCCGCACGTCGCTCTCGCAGTCCGCCGTAGACAGATTGCCGCAGTCCATGCACACGCTGTAGGAGCTCAGGCTCAGCCCTTCCGGCAGGCCGAAGGCCTGGTTCTCCTTCTCCTGGTGAATGATGGACATCACCTTCTGCCACAGCGTCACCGAGGGATTGTACCCCGTTTGGTTGATGACCTCGTTGTAATCCGGGTATCCCGTCCACACCGCGGCGGTGTAGTAGGAGGTGTACCCGCAGAACCACAGGTCGTACCAGTCGTTGGTGGTGCCCGTCTTGCCGGCCACGGTCTGGCCCGAGATGCGGGCATTGTAGCCCGTGCCGGTGTTCACCGCGTTGGTGAGCATAGAATTGATATAATAGGAGGTCTTGCTCTGGATGACAAATTTGGAGTCCGGCCTGTTGTCCACAATGAGCCGGCCGTCGGCGTCCTGAATTTCCAGCACGGTGGTGGCGGGGGTAAAGGCGCCGTTGCGGGGGAAGGTGGCGTAAGCCGCCGCCATCTCATAGGTGGACACGCCTTTCGTCAGGCCGCCCAGGGCCAGGGGGCTCCGGTTGATGTCCGACAGCACCTCCCCGGTGTTGGTGAGCCGGTAGGCCTCCAGGGAGGTAAAGCCGTACCGCTCCGTCATATAGTTGAAGGACTCCTGGGGCGTGACCTGGTCCAGCACCCGCACCGCCACCGTGTTCACCGACCGGGTCACAGCGTCCAAAACGGTGGTCAGGCCCTTGTACACCGCCGGCGCGTTGGTGGGCCACACCTTGCCGTTCAGCAGGAAGGGGTTGTCGTCAAACACAGACGCGGGGGTAATCAGCCCCATCTCCAGCGCCGGGGAGTAGACGGACAGCGGCTTGATGGACGAGCCCGGCTGGCGCTTGGAGTGCACCGCCATATTCAGTCCCCGGTCCAACGTCTTTTCCATGGTGTTCCCCACCGCCACCACGTAGCCGCTGGAGTTATCCACCACCGTGATGGCGGAGGCCAGCCGCTGGCCGGTTTTGGAGACCTGGTCCAGATTTTCCCGGTTGTTGTAGACCTCGTCCACCGCCGCCTGAATCTCCGGGTCATAGGGCACGATGATGCGCAGGCCGCCGCTGAACACCCGCTGGCCCGCCGCCTTGTCGGAGAGGGAGTACTCCTCCTTCAGAATGCTCAGCGCCTCGTCGATCACCGCCTCCACATACCAGGAGTAGTGGGAGGACTTGGCGTCCTTGCCGGCGCTGACCGGCTGGTCCGGATTGTCCGGATCGGCGGGCGCGTTCTGCTTGTCCCTGGTGAACACCAGGGGCTGGGCGATGGCGGCGTCCCGCTCCGCCTCCGTGATATAGGGCACAGGCCGGACCTTCTCGTCCACCTTGGCCATCTCCGCCAGGATGGTCTCCTGCCGGGCCTTGTTGAACTCTCGGTTGGTCCACACCGTGCCGCTGTCATAGGAGTTCTCCGTCCCGCAGTACTCACACACGTCGTCCCTGGTGAGGGAGTAGAGCTTGCACTCCGGGTTCTGGCACTGGTAGCGCACCACGTCCACCACGCCGTAGGGCGCGTAGAGGGACGGGTTGTTGGTGATGCCGGCCAGGCTGGCACACTCGGCCAGGGTGAGCTGGGAGACATCCTTCCCGAAGTAGTATTTGGCGGCGGCCTGCACGCCGTGGCAGCCGTTGCCCAAATAGATATAGTTCAGGTAGGTCTCCAGAATCTCCTCTTTTTGATAGTTGTTTTCCAGCTCCAGGGCGGTGAAAATCTCCAGAATCTTTCTGGTGACGGTGACGTCGTCGTACTCCGTCAGATTCTTAATCAGCTGCTGGGTGATGGTGGAGCCGCCCTGGATGTTGTGCCCGGTAAACATATAGATGAGGCCGGCTCCCGTGCGCTTCCAGTCCACCCCCTGGTGGGTCCAGAAGCGCTTGTCCTCGATGGCCACAATGGCGTTGATCAGGTCCTCCGGGATGTCCTCATAGGCCACAATCTCCCGGTTTTCGGTGCCCATCAGGGTTTGCAGCTCCACCAGCTGCCCGGTGTATTTGTCCTCGTAATAGATCACCGAATTTTCGTTCATGGTATACGCGGACAGGTCCAGATCGGTCTTGGGCATCACCACTGTTTTCACATAGACCGCCGCATAGCAGATCAAAAACGACCCGGTGACAACGCCCACCAGCAGCAGGGTGCCAAGCATCTGGAAGAAGCGGATGATGATCGTCAAAACCACGGGGCGGCGGCGTCTTTTGCGGCTCTTGGGCTTGGCGCGGGGCGCTTCCCGCTCACCGCCCGGCTGCGGCTCCTGCTGAGGGGCGGGGTAATTTTGATTTGTTGCTGACATTGAGATCCCTCCGAATGTATTCAAAGCCGTGGGCGCCGGGGCGCGCCACAGCGCGGGTCCCTCTCTCCATCCTGCCCGCTCCGGCATGGCAGAATAGGGTTATTATAGCACAGCCCGTCCCATTTGTCCACCCCAGGGCAGGCCGCCGGCCTTGACAGGATTTTCTCCGGATTTTTTTCGATACCTCTTGCTTTTTTCCCCCGCACCCGTTACAATAGAAATTCAGAAACGGAAAGCTGAATCCGGCATAGGAGGCACGGCATATGAGCGAGGAATACGGGCCTGATTTCGTCAGCGTCACCGACGATGACGGCAATGAATTTGAATTGGAGCATCTGGGCACCCTTGAGTACAAGGGCGGCGAATACATGGCCTTTGTCCCCGCCGATATGGACGAGGACGACGAGGACTTCGGGCTGATTCTCCTGCGGGTCATCGAGCAGGACGGCGAGCAGCTGCTGGCCGACATCGACGACGAGCAGGAGCTGAACGAGGTCTACGAGAAGTTCATGGAGGAGCTGTTCGCCGACGACGAGGAGGAATCCTGACGCCCTTCACCCCAATATTTAGACGCACCCCACTGACGGTTCGCCGCCCAGGCGCAGGCCGTGGGCCGCAGTTGCGTTTCAGTGTCTGACCACCGGCGGCAGCGCCAATCGGGGTGTGCGCGTCGAAAGCTCTGCGCGCCGGATGATTTGCGCCAACTGACCGTATAGGGCGTCCCCCGGGGATACCCAAGGGGCCGCCGCCCCTTGGGCGCGCTCTTTGGTTACTTTCTCTCGCGTGAGAGAAAGTAACCCCCGCCGGAGGCGCGCCCCCGAGGGGGAAAGGGACGGAAATCAGAAGACCGGGAGGGGCGCGGGATGTGGTTCGCCAACCCCCTGGGGCAGGGGGGAAGTAGAAGGAGGTTTTTGACAATGTGGCTGAGCGGGCAGTACAAACGCCCGGCGGAGCAGGCCGAGGGACAGACAGGCGTTGTCACCGTGGGCGGCGGCGGGACGGCGGTGCTGCTGGACCGGGAGCGGCGGGGGGACTACCTGGGGGGCACCGTCCAGATCATCCCCCACATCACCGACGAGATCAAGCGCAATATATTTTCCCTGGAGGACCCCGGCACCGACGTAGCCATTGTAGAGATCGGCGGGACGGTGGGGGATATCGAGTCTCAGCCCTTTCTGGAGGCCATCCGACAGGTGTCGGCGGAACGGGGCCGAGAGAATGTGATGTTTCTTCATGTCTCCCTTGTGGTCTCCATTCCCGGCACGGGGGACTTGAAGTCCAAGCCAACCCAGCACTCCGCCAAAGAGCTGCTCTCCTTGGGGATTCAACCTGACGTCATTGTCTGCCGCGGCGCCGCGCCCATTCCGGGGGAAATTTTGGACAAGATCTCCCTGTTCTGCAATATCCCGGCGGATCACGCCATCCCCAACCTGACGGCGGAGCTGCTGTACGAGGTGCCCCTGATGCTGGAGCGGGAGGGGCTGGCGGACGTGGTGGTGCGGCGGCTGGGGCTGATCTGCCACGCGCCGGACCTGACCGAGTGGGCCACCATGGTGCACAAGGCCAAGCACCCCCAGGGGAGCGTGACCATCGCCCTGGTGGGCAAGTACGTGGGGCTCCACGACGCCTATCTGTCGGTGGCGGAGGCCCTTACCCACGGCGGGATCGGGAACGGTGTGTCCGTGGAGATCCGCTGGGTGAACTCGGAGGAGGTGACGGCGGAGACGGCGGACGGGCTCTTGGCCGGGGTTCAGGGCATTCTGGTGCCCGGAGGGTTTGGCAGCCGGGGCATTGACGGGAAGCTGGAGGCCATCCGGTACGCCCGGGAGAAGGGGGTGCCCTTCCTGGGCATCTGCCTGGGGATGCAGCTGGCGGTGGTGGAGTTCGCCCGGAACGTGTGCGGCCTGACGGGGGCCCACTCCTCCGAGCTGGACCCCCGGACGCCCTATCCCGTCATCGACCTGATGCCCGATCAGGTGGGAGTGACCGCCAAGGGGGGCACCATGCGGCTGGGGAGCTATCCCTGCCGTCTGGCCGAGGGGTCTCTGGCGGCGGCTGTCTACGGCACGTTGGAGATCAAGGAGCGGCACCGCCACCGCTATGAGTTCAACAACGATTTCCGGGGGGCCCTCCAGGCGGCGGGGCTGGTTTTGGCCGTGACCTTCCGGCGGCGGGGCTGAGGGGGCGGTCCCCCCTAAAAAAAGAGGTCCCGGAATCCCATGGCTATGGGGTTCCGGGACTTTTTGCCGCGTGGATTTAGTGGATTTAGTCGATCGCCGCGCTCTTCAGCTCAGACAGGCACTTGGGGCAGATGTTTTTCCCCTTGAAGATGGCGATGTCTCTGGCACTGTCGCAGAAGATGCAGGTAGGGCGGTACTTCTTCAAAACAACAGAAGAACCTTCCACGAAAATCTCCATGGTCTCCCGCTCTCCAATGTCCAGGGTACGGCGCAATTCAATCGGGAGCACAATCCGTCCCAGTTCGTCGATCCGTCTCACAATACCAGTAGATTTCATTGTGCGGCCTCCTGTTCTATAGATTTGGGCGCTTTGGCCTTCGCCGCCGGCCCTGAGATTAGCTTACCACACCTGTACATCCTTTTTCAATAAATTTTGACAAAAAATGCGAGGAAATTTCTTCATATTTTCATTTTTGGCCGCTATATAATAGAGGGACGGCCCCGGCTGTCCATCTGGGAGAGGAGCGTGGCGGCGATGGCGATGGCGTGGATCTGGACGGGAATGGTGGCGGCGTCGGTGGTGTTCGGGCTGGTGAACGGGACCATCGGCGCGGTGGGCGGAGCGGCCATGGAGGGCGCAGGGGCGGCGGTGGAGCTGTGTCTGAGCATGGCGGGGATTATGTGCCTGTGGAACGGCGTGATGGCGGTGATGAAGGCCAGCGGCATGATGGACGGCCTGAGCCGGCTCTTCCGGCCGGCGCTCTGTCGCCTTCTGCCCCAGGCCTGCCGGGACCCGGACACCCTGGCCGCCCTGTCCGGCAACGTGTCCGCCAACCTGCTGGGACTGGGCAACGCGGCCACGCCCCTGGGGATCCGGGCGGCCACCCGGATGGCCCGGGGCAGCGGCGGCCAGGCGACGGATGAGCTGTGCCGGCTGGTGGTGCTCAACACGGCCTCCGTCCAGCTGCTGCCCACCACGGTGGCCGGGGTGCGGGCGGCCCTGGGCGCGGAGAGCGCCTTTGACATCCTGCCGGCGGTGTGGCTGGCCTCGGCGCTGTCGGTGACAGCGGGCCTGCTGGCCGCCTGGGCGTTGGGGAGAGTGTGGAGGACATAGGGAGTCATCCGTTTTTAAGAGACAAAGAATAATGACAAAAAGACGAAAAAAGGAGGGTTTCCGTGGACTATTCCGCCTATCTGGTGCCGCTGCTGCTGGCCTTCACGGCCCTGTTTGGCGTGGGCAGAAGAGTGAACGTATTCGAGGCCCTCTCCCGGGGGGCGGAGGAGGGCCTCACCATCCTGCTGCGCATCCTGCCCAATCTGGTGGGGCTGATGACAGCGGTGTATATGCTGCGGGCCAGCGGGGTCCTGGACCTGCTGGGGGACCTGCTGGCCCC
>OFFQ01002092.1_pt1 | contig 10656 bp, 11 predicted proteins | sample 1521411 | NCBI WGS metagenome assembly OFFQ01 (sample SAMEA3504110, study PRJEB24116) | mouse gut metagenome | biome: mouse gut; feature: mouse-associated habitat; material: faeces | place: Denmark | collected 2011 | reverse complement strand
CCGCATAGGAAAGGCATTTTAGCATGTGAAAAGGCTCTGCCCAGCAGCGGTTTTTTTCTTTTCTGCCGCTGGGCAGACTTTCTTTTTATTCAACAGCTTCGATAGAATTCACAATACTCATTTTGCTAATTCTTCTCAATGGAATACACGTTGCCAACAAGCAGGCGCCAATCGCAAGAACAGTTGCCTCTGCGATTGGAATAATGGGAATAGCAACCAACTGAATCGTATCTGTTGCTGCGGCCTCTACAAAAGTTGTGCAAATATATCCGACTACACTTCCGATCACTGCCGCAAATAAGCCGTAATAGGCTCCTTCCCATAAGAACACTTTGAACAAACTTCCTGTACTCATACCAATGGCGCGCTGCATACCAATTTCCGCAATACGGGTATGAATATTTGTATAGACAGTATTGATGATGTTCAGCAAACCAATCAGAGCGACAAACAAAATCAGTCCCCAGGCCAGCAATCGAATTTGCTCGAAACTCTCTGTAAGCTGGCGGTCTGTCTGCTCATAAGATATAACCGTACTGCCTGGAATCCGTTGGCATAGCTGATCTAATACTTCGTCAAATGCGCCCCGATCAGCATCTGCCGATAGGATTGGCCGCAGTTCCGCGTAAGTCTCAATCCCGGTAAGTTGGGGGTATAGACGATCACTAACCAGGACTTGAACACCGTTTGTAAATCCGTTGTTGCCTACGCTAAAATAGGTGTCATACCCATCAAGCGATAGCAATACCGGAAATTCTTTTCCAGCAACAGTAATGTGTGTGCCTGCCTCGATTTGGGTAGTGCCAATATGTTCTTCTCCAATCTGCATAGGAATTGGATTGCGTATCACACAGCCTTCTCCGGCCTTTAACTGTTCCATCTGCTCCGGCGATAGACGCTGTGCGAACTCATCCTCTATCCAGCGGTCATTCAAGCCAACGATTTGAAAGCATTCACTAACACCTAAAGTAATGCTGGTTTCTATGCCAATGGGGTGGTACTGTTCATCCAAGTGGTAAAGTGAAAACTGCTCTGCTGCCACAGCGGATACATTTTCATTTGCCTCCAGTGCGGCAAGTTCACTGGAAGAAATGCCGCCGTATTCATTTACAACCGAGTAATCACCAAGATGATCTGGCATTGCGGAAGAAGCATCCAGTAAAGAACTGAAACTTTGTAATGCGATAAAGACCGTAATGCTCATAACCAAGGACAAAATCGTAATTGCCGTGCGTCCACGGTTACGCTTTAGATTAAGCCGGGCATAAAATGCCTCGAAATTACGGATTTTCTTCGTTTTCCGATTTCTCCGTTTGATTTTGATACTTCGTCCCGCCATAGCCACAGTAGGAGATACTTTTGCGGCATATTGAGCTGCCGGGATGGCTGCTACAAACGCAAAAAATAGTGTAATGAGCGCACTTGCCAACAGGAAAATACCTTTGCCAGAGTTGCTTTCTGCAATCAGAAGATTTAATTCATCTCTGTTCTGCACCAAAAAAATTTCTGGAGAAACCAAACTGGTTGCGGCAGTCAGGATTCCTTTTGCCGACAGCGTTCCCAGCAGAAGTCCAATCGGAATACCAATCGCACAGAGCAAAAGCACTTGGCCCGTCACAAGGAAATAGAGTTGTCGTTTCTCTCCACCAATGGCTCGCAAAGTTCCATACTGCTTGATTCGCTGGACTACTGCAATTTTCAAGATATTATAGATCACCAATCCCGCCGCCAACAGCAGCAACAGTCCGACCATGATTCCCGCTACCAGCATAAGGGAGAATCCTTGGCTGGATGTATCAGACCCACCAGCATCATAGCTGATACCCAAAGCGTCCAGATAGGGGACATTATATAGAGTATCCAATTCATGGACACCCAGTGTAGAAATCAGGTCATTCACAGTCTCTTGAAACGTATTTTTATCGGTTGTCCGAATATCCACATTGTAGTAGAGATAGTTCTCCGGCAACAGCGTTGCTGCCGTTCCCTTGCCCACCACGCCGGTGATTCTGCCAGAGGTATAATTCAGATAATTGCTCTCCAGGATACCTACTAACGTAAAATCCGCAATAAAATCATAAGAGGAAGTCTCGATGCTGTGGCGGAGGGCCTTTGATAGTGAAAGTGATACTGGATCGCCCAAATCGCCCTCAAGACCAAGGGGTTGCAGCACATCCTCCGGTAACGCTATTTCCATAGGTGCTTCCGGCAACCGGCCTTCCTTTAGTCGGGAGATTGTAGGATAGATTGCGGCAACATCTTCCTGATATTCCTTCAGCCCCAGGGAAAGGGACGGATTAAGCTCCGTTGTTCCCAAAGTGACATATTCTCCAACAAAAGACAATCGCGAGTCATTTTGTAAAGCCGCAACCTGTTCCTGATTCATCTGCAAAAATGTTGCATAGCGATTGCCGCCCAACGTAATGGCCTGCTGCTGGCGCATGGCAGACAGTACCCCGGCAGATTGTCCAATTACCGCCGTCATCATAGTTGAAAGGACAATGGCAATTAGAATCAGGGTAAAGGTCATCCTTTGCGCCTTGATTTCTTTGAGTGCCAATGCACGATAGGACTTCATTTCGCTGTCACCTCCGAAAGAACGCCATCCACGATTACAAACTGGCGGTCGGCCATCTGCGCCACTCGGCTGTCATGGGTAATAACAACCAGCTTTGTCCCCACCTTTTTCCAAATATTTTGCAGCAGCTCCATAACCTCGCCGCCGCTTTTGCTGTCCAGATTTCCGGTCGGCTCGTCCGCAAAGATAATGTCGGGCTGTGCGATTAACGCACGCGCAATCGCGACACGTTGCTGCTGCCCGCCGGAAAGCTCATGTGGTAAATGGGTCAGGCGGTCATGGATGCCAAGCATCTGCGAAAGCTGCTCCAAATACGCTTCATCCGGCTGTTTCTTATCCAGAAGCAGGGGCATGATAATGTTCTCTTTTGCCGTCAAGACAGGCAAAAGATTAAATTGCTGGAAGATGAAACCGATGCGCTGGCGGCGAAAGCTGGACAGTTCCTTATCGCTGAAGCTGTAAATGTCTTTGCCGTCATAGGTCAGGGTGCCGGAGGTCGGCCTGTCCAACCCGGACAAAAGATGGAGAAGTGTGCTTTTGCCGCTGCCAGACGGCCCCATGATGGAAATAAAATCATTCACATCAATTTCCAGATTGACCTTGTCTAAAGCGACGATCCGGCTCTCACCGCTGCCATAAACTTTGGATAAATCTTTGGCTTCAATTCTCATGAAAAAGCCCTCCTTATCGTTGATAAGGAGAGCTTACAACACAAATCTCAAGAAACGCTCAAGGTTTGAAATTTATTTGAATGGATGCGGTAGTAATCGCACCGGCTGGACTGTTCTCCAACCGGAGGTTTCCTCCATGCTTTTGACACAGGAGGCTGCTGCTATACAATCCCATGCCAAAATGTTCAGAGTTTTCTTCCACTTTCCCAAAAGGTTTTGGCCCGCTTTTGATCAGTTCAGCAGGAAAGCCGGGGCCATCGTCTACAACCGAAAGGAACAGGATGTCTTTCTCTATGGCAAGAGTGATTTCTACTTTTGTTCGAGCAAAGCGCGCTGCATTTCCAATCAGATTTTCCGCCACATTCAAGAATATTCCGTGGTCAATTTGGAGCGTCCCCATGTCTGGCACAGAAAGCGCAATATCCAAAGCAGGGGCAAATAATCTGGCTGTTTCCTCCAACTCCGTCCGCAAAGTGCGGGCGGCAACTTCACTGACCCGCACAGGCATCTGCTCTATTCGCTGGATACTGCTCATAGCCTCTACATACTGTTCGATTCTTAAAGTATAGCTTTCCAGGCGGTCAATGGCCTGTTCATCCGCCGTACCGTTCCGCAGCAATTTCAAGCTGCCTTTCAAGACTGTAATAGGGTTTCGCAGATCATGGGCAAATGCGGCATTCAGCCGTTTGCGTTCCTCGGCCTGCCGCCATAACGCTTGATTTGTTTTCAAGAGTTCAAGCCGCATGGTTTCAAAGGCCGCACAAATTTGTCCAAGTTCGTCTGTTGATACTGCCGGAATGGAGAAATCGAGGTCATTTGCTCTGATATGTTCCGTACCGGCTTGCAAGAGCTTAATCGGCTTTTTCAGCTTGATACGATAGAATAAGACGGCGGCAACCCCTAAGCCGCTGACAGGGACTATAATGCAGGATAGCCATTGAAAATACGTCAGCAGGGTTATCACGCATTGTTGGGCTGTTGTCGGCTGTTCCAGAGGTATTATAACACCATCTGACCCTATTTCGATACCGCCGGGAGGATAGCCGCTTTTTATTGTGCTGCATATGAAAAACACCAATAAGACCAACAACAGAGAAAGCAGTATGCACCATACGGATAGAAAGAAAAATGACTTCTTCAAACCCATATTCTTTAGGCGTTCCATTTGTAACCACACCCCCAAACTGTTTCAATGTAGCTATGAAGTGTATGCGCCGCCAGCTTTGCCCGGATTTTCCGAATATGCTCCATAACGGTATCGCTGTTTCCGTCCCCGTCAATCCCCCATACCGCTTCATAAATCCGTTCCCGGTCAAATACCTGCCCCGTGTTCAAAGAAAGCAGCTCCAATATGTCAAATTCCCGCTTGGACAGTATGACAGGCTCATTATGAATCGTCACAGTTCGGGCAGAATAATCAACCGCAAGTTCTCCAAAGAAACGTACTATGGATTGGTTGTGCCGCCGCTGCTCCCTCCGCAAATGGGCGGCGATCCTTGCCGCCAGTTCGTCCAGGTCAACGGGCTTCACGATATAATCATCGGCCCCAGCCTGAAAGCCGGTGATCTTGTCAGTGGATTCAATACGGGCCGTCAGGAACAAAATTGGACAGGCGACGTGTTCCCGTATGGTCTGGCAGACAGTCAGGCCGTCCATTCTTGGCATATTGATGTCCAGTAGAATTAAATCCGGCTGCATTTCCGCTTTTTGTATTGCTTCTTCTCCACTATAAGCGGTCAAGACTTCATATTGTGGAGAAAAGTAGGCTTTCATCGTGTCAACAATGCCACGTTCATCATCCGCAATCAATAGTGTTTCTTTCAGTTCTGACACCCCCTCTTTGTGTTTTGTGCTTATCTTATCAGGTAAATCTCAAGAAATTCTCAAAAAAATTGTAATAGAGCTTTGCGATTTTAATAATTTTATAAAACTGTGTAGAATAAATCAAGCCCGAAAATATAAATGATAAAGATTAGAACCTGTTCCGTATACTTTGTTTTGCAGGAAACGGTGGGGAGATCGCAATTTATCTGACGTTATCGAATAACAAGGGCCAGCCAGTGGGTAAGAAAAGACTTCCGCCGGAGCTGGTCTGTACCGCTTTACTTGACTGTGTGTGTTCGTCAAACTCCGCCTGGCTGAATTTTTCAATGCCGGTCAGCGTTCCATTCCCGGAGGTGTCGAGGTGGACAAAGTCACGGATTGTATAAATATCGATGGTTCCGTCTGCGCTTCCCAACGTGCGGATTGCCCCTTTGAATTTCCCGCTGGTCAACCCCTCACCATTGGAGGTTAGCACATCCCGGAAAAACCGAACCTTTTCCCCGTTGAAATACCACTGGTTTTCGTTGGCGTTATAGGTAACGCCAAACGCCTTTTATTTCTTTGCCATGTGCTTGATGAATGGGTATGAAGTTGTCAAAGGTCAAACCCATTCGCCGCACAAACGAGGAACAGGTGAAGGGCTTTCCATCGCCTTTCACCTAATGCACTTAAAAGAGGGGGGTGTAGGGGTTGAAAATGAAAAAAATCTCAAAATATTTTTTCAGAGTGTAAAACAGGAGGGCCGTCAACGCTGACAGCCCTCCCATGAAGTTATTTGACCTCGTTGAAGTATGTACGGAGCTTGTCCACCGCTCGGCGGATGCTCTCGTCCACCGATGTGAAATGCACCCCCTCGTCACTGGCGATCTTCCGCAGGGACACCCCGGCAAAGAAGTGCCGGACAAAGCGTTCTTTCTGCTTTACCGTCAGCCTGCCGCACCTGAACAGCTTGTCCACCGCCAGCTTGACACGGCGGCGGTCATCGGACATAATGAAGCTGTCGTCCAGGGATGGGGCGGGATGCGCTATGGCGTCCTCCAGCCCGGTCATGGAAAACGTTTTATTCCCCTGGGCTGTTTCAAGACGGGCCTGCTCCAAATAAATCTCGTCAGACACAGCTTTCAGGGCCATAAAATCCGCTTCTGTCTTGCCGGGGTTGTCCCGCATAAAGTCCTCCAAAGAGATTTCCAGGGTTCGGTCGGAAAATTGATATACAATGCCCTCGCTGAACTTGTTCAGGGCATAATCGCTTTTGCGATAGTTTTTCAAGGTTTGCTACCTCCAATCTGAATTTTTGAAATTCAGATTGGAGGGCGGGCCACGGCACCGGGGCCATTTTCCGTCAAAATGTAGAATTTTTCGATTCCGTTCGGGCACGGGACATTTCAGGAAAATTTCATAGACACGTTCCGACAGCTCTTTACAAAATTCCCTATGATTTGATAGGGGACTTTGTAAAAGGCTGTCGATGGAAAAAAGAGGCGCGGACAACCTTGCGGTCATCCGCGCTTTTTGCGAAAAAAATAAGGGAGGGGCTTGTCCGTGCTGCCAAACAGACCCGTCGTCTGGCGGCGCAAAAGGCCAAACCATCGGCTATCACCTGCCAAAATTATAAAAAATAAAGGCGTCAAGGGGGCGGTCGCAGCTCCCTTGACGCCTTAATATAGCAAGTATCCAAATACAAAAACGAAGTTGGGGGTTATATATGTATATAATTGATGGTCGTTTACTATATATAGCTTTTCAAATTTTACGGCAGTATCTCTTGTCCTTCTTGCAATACCGCCTGCACGATAAATCGCTGATTGTGCCAGCCAGTACAAGTGGATAAAGTGATCACCTTTGCCGCATCCGCAAAATCAATATCAATCTGATATAGCGATTCTGACGCGGCCCAATTCATGTAGCATATCAGGTCATCATTGTCCTCAAACTCCAGCCTGTAAGCGTCACTGTCCGCTTCCACCCTCCGCACCGAAAAAATCGGACAGATATATACGGAGTCTGACGTGGCTACGGTCAGTGCCGGATGCTCCCCCCAATAGTCCTGTGCTTCATACCGTTTCAGCAGGCCGAACATTTTTCCGCCCGATCCGTTATGGCCATAAATAATCAGGTGATTACTGTCCTCGTTCGTGCGATAATCAAGAAACAGACTGCCAAGGGCATTTTTGCTCCCGTCAGGCAGATGGTTCAAGTAAAACTGATTATCTGCGCCAAGCATGACGGGATAATCCACAGAGGTATCCGGGATTTGAAGCCACACAACAGCGCCGGGGTAATCGTCAGCAAATTCTAAAAGACGCATTGAAAGTTCCGGCAATTCTGTTGTTACGGTTTCATGTTCCTGCTTGTCTGCTTCTGCGTATTTGACGGACATGGATGGTTTCGGGCTGATAGGAACGGGGGATATGGCGTCCCCCGTTCCTCCAATTTGCTCATAAAACTCTTTTCCGTGCTGAAGTTCCACCAATCGAACAGCCAGGATTATGCTGGAAGCTATAAAGACGATCAGGATGAAACAATAGAAAAAGCGAAATATCTTACTTCTGTCCACGCCGTTTTACCATAAGTCTCCGATATATTGTCATGACTGCCAGTAAAATTCCTGATACCAATGTGACCACAATTAAAAGTTGCGTATAATCTCCCGTTTGCGGAATATTGGGGTTATTGGTGGAATTATTGCTGCCTCCATTTCCGGGGTTCACAGGGGTGCTTGGTTCATTTGGAGTGCCGGGTTCACTGGGAGTACCGGGTTCGCCGGGGGTGCCCGGTTCGCCGGGGGTGCCGGGTTCGCCGGGAGTGCCAGGGGTGTCGGGAGTGCCAGGGGTGCCAGGGGTGCCGGGAGTGCCGGGGGTACCAGTGTTGCCGGAATTGTTGGGAGTATTCGCAATCGTTACTGTGGAATTTGTTTCGTTACCTTCGTATGTCGTAGTGTCCAGTTTATAGCCGGTAGGCGCTGCGGTTTCTTTCAGCCAGTAGCTTTGACCTTTTATCAGCCCCGAAAAAATAACGGTTCCGTCCTGGTCACTCACGCCCGTTTTAATCAAGGTCTGGCAAGCTGCGTCCGCATAAAGCCCAATGGTCGCCCCAGGCAGAGGGGTTGTGCCGCCGCTGATTACTTTATTGACGGTCAATGTCCACTGATCTGTTGTTGAGGTGTCTGTAACCTGATAATTTGCCGTAAGTGTTGCCGATGTACCATCCGGCAAAGTCACCGTTGGTTCGTCATTAACCTGGGCGGGCACGTTTACAGGCATTACTCCACCATCAGGCCGCCGGACATAGTATGCTGCTCCGCGGCGTATTCCTGAAAATTTAACTGTTCCATCAGAGGAAACGGTTACTTCCTTGACAGGAGCCAAATCAGGTTTCCCTGTGGGATCGGACGTAAATATCTGCACTTTTTCACCCGTCATCGGGATGCCGGATTCATTGACCAGCCGGAACACAAGGTCGGTTGTATGGGCCTCATTGGTCAATTTCAGTGTCAGCTCCGATTTTGCCGCTCCCGCTGTGACCAAAAGGCCCGCGTCTGTTGCGGTCACGCCATCGGGGAGGTCGTTCCAGCCAAAGGCACTCCCATAACCGGGAACACTTTCGGTTTCCACCAATTCATAGACCGCATTGGGCTTTACCTTGAACGACAGCTTTCCTTGGGCGTCAGTTTTCCCTTGGGCGAAGGGCAGGCCCCGCGTATTACTGTCGCTGTCCCATTGATACAAAGTAAAGGACACTCCTTCAAGGGGCGTTTGATTTTCACTATCCGCCTTGGCAATGGTAATGACAGCTTTCCGCGCGGCGACGCCACCGCCGCCACCGCCACCGCCGCCGCTAACGGTGGCGCTGTTGTTTTTGTTGCCGCCCAGCAGAACAGAGCCGCCATCAAAACGGACGCTGTTACTGTAACCGCCCGCCTGATGGTCAATAATATCCGCCGTATAGGTCAGAACATAAGCATCCCGGCTATGCAGCCATTTATAGACCATATACAAATAACAGTAAAAAATATGGAACAAGCAGAGACTTTTTATGACAAATTTTTAGCAATTATAGGATTTGATATTTCAAAAAAAGTTAGCGCAATTATACAAGAACATGATTTATATGTTGTTGAGTATTTGAACGATAACTTTGACTTTGCAATCTGCTCTCCACGAACAGCATTTAGAAATGATATAGTTCATAGACGCAAACCTGGGGCTTTTCATCATTTAGCCTTTCGTGCTACTTCAAGACAAGAAGTTGATGAATTATATCTAAAAATCAAAGCTATCGGGGCAGAAATAGTCCATTCTCCACAGATTTTCCCGGAGCATGGTTCTAATTACTATGCAACATTTTTCAAAGATTTGGATGGTATAAAATATGAAATTGTCTATAATCAACCTATTTAGAATAAATTTTCTTTAATGGAATTGAGGTGACTTAATGGAACAAGGCAAATGGTTACTTTGTCCTGTCTGCAACAACAAAACGCGGATAAAATTAAGAGCAGATACACTCCTTGAAAATTTTCCTCTGTTTTGTCCAAAGGAATATAGTCGAAAGGACGGAGCATGATATGCCGCAAATGAATCGAGGTGGAAAATTCATCTTTGGAAGGTCTCTAGTCCACGAGGACGGCACTATCCGCCTCCCGGATCAGGCTGCGGAAGAATATGGCCTGACTGCCGGGAGCAGGGTCTATCTCTTTACCGGAAGCAGAAGCACTGGCGGCTTCTGCATTACCCGGAAGGCCCTGCTGGAACCGTCAAAGCTGGGCCATATCCTGCGGGACCTGCCCGGGCTGCGGGATTACGCGGCGGAACCCGGCGCGTTTCTTCCCTATAAAGGCAGGGCCTACTGCTGGACGGACCTCTCCCCCGCTATGGAACTGCGTCTGCCGCCCTCCGCGCTGGAATTTCTCAGCCTGACCGCCGGAATGCGCCTGCTCGCCATTCGCAGCAGCAACATCGCCTTTACCATGGGCGCTAAAGGCCCGCTGCTGGAGCGGGCGGAGCGGTACGAGGGATATATCCCGGAATTTTGAGGCACCGCCGCTTTGACAGCGGCGGCGGGCTGTGGTATGATAGCCCTATATATTGATGTGATAAAATCCCCGCAGAGACTGTGAAAGCGAGGTATCCGCCATGGACAAGCTTCTTCTCCACACCTGCTGCGCCCCGTGCAGCGTCTACTGCGTCGATTCCCTGCGGGATGAGGGCATCGAGCCCGCCAGCTTCTGGTTCAACCCCAACATCCACCCCTACCAGGAATACAAAACCCGGCGGGACACGCTGATGGAATACAGCCAGTCCATCGGGCTGGAGCTGATCGTCCACGATGATTACGGCCTCCGGGATTTCGTCCGGGCGGTGGCGGGGGACATCGACCGCCGGTGCAGCCACTGCTACACCTGCCGTCTGGAGGAGACCGCCCGGTACGCCGCCGCCCACGGCTTCTCCCATTTCTCCACCACCCTGCTGGTCAGCCCCTACCAGGACCACGAGGGCATCTGCCGGGCCGGGGAGGCTCTGGCGGAGCGCTATGGCCCGGCGTTTCTCTACCGGGATTTCCGGCCCGGGTTCCGGCAGGGCC
>OFFQ01002091.1_pt1 | contig 10660 bp, 11 predicted proteins | sample 1521411 | NCBI WGS metagenome assembly OFFQ01 (sample SAMEA3504110, study PRJEB24116) | mouse gut metagenome | biome: mouse gut; feature: mouse-associated habitat; material: faeces | place: Denmark | collected 2011 | reverse complement strand
CCCCGTCCCCATGTGTCACCCCGACCTTTAATCCAATTTTTGATTTACTCTCTCACTTATCTCTTGATTCAATTCCTCATCCTTTCCCATCAATTGTAATACAATTTCATGTACTTTCGTGCACGGATTATGTGTTGCAAAACTCTGGTCAGTAAAATATTTTTCCATATCCAACGCATTCCTGATGGCTGAATCCTGGCTGCCATACTTATTCATAATGGAATAATTCTCCGGATTATTTTTCTCATACACATACTCTTTCTTATCTTTATAAGCAGGAGAATCATTTACAGCCCTTGATATCGCTTCTTTATATTCAGTTCTTGACATCGGAGTTTCTCTCTTACAAAAATGCAACAGATACCACAATTCAAAAGCCTCATTGCTCCAGGCACACCCAATCCCGTTCTTTTTTGCTTTCAATATAGCAGCATTAAAAGCCACATCGGGAAAATCATCTTTATCAAACACAGCCCACACCCTATCATACGGATTATTTTCCAATTCCGCCTGCGTCTTCCGTCTTATCGCCTCATCCACCACCTTTTTTGTATTAATTCCACCTCCGCCAAACTCCAAATCAACGACATACAACCCTCTTTTTTTCTTATGAAATGCCTTAAAATAATTAGGTTCAGTTTTACTCCCTTCGCAAACAATTAAAATCCTGCATACGATATTTACCGGTTCATGGGAACGTCTCTTATACCCACGACGTTTTAAAATCGAATTATCTATTTTTACTTTCCGTGCCATTGCCTCTATCCCTCATTCAGTTAATATAAGGAATAGCACCATACCGCCCGTTTATATAGTTTTTCTCATAATTACTGTCATTACGGGGCTTCGTTCCATCGGGCAAAACAATATCCATCATGGAATACAAATCCGTCTGCTCTTTCTCATCTTTTTCCGTAAACCATATCTGGTCCCTCCTTAATAGCCTCGAAGACAATAAATGCGTATCATGGGTGGAAAATACAAGCTGGGCTCCATGAGGATTATACTCATTACTGTTAAATAATTTTATAATATGCATGGAAATCAACGGATGCATCTTGGCATCCAATTCATCAACAACCAATGTCGCTCCCCTTTTTAAAGTATCGAATATCGGTCCCGCCAAATCTATCAATTTCCTCGTTCCTGCCGATTCTTTTTCTTCCACATCAAACTTTTCATCCCCGACAATTTTTCCATCCCTATTATACTTATGATGAACAGCTTGCAAAGAAATTGTTTTTTTACCTGTAAGTTGCTTAGACCAAAATGCCCTTAACTCCGAAGGCAAATCCTTGGGAACGATAGCCTCTTCTTCCAATGTTTCCAAATGTTCAAAACCCAATTCCAAAGAATGGAAAAATGCCAGAGCTTCTTCACATCCTTCCTCATGGGTATGAAACATAAACTTAGAAAATCCCTGATAACCATCGCTCTCAAGTCCGGAAATTACATTATAACCGACTTGAAACCAGCCCATTACTTTTTTAGAAACCTCCCCTCCCAATTGCGCGCACAAAGACAAAAACAGCCGGTTATCATTTGTATTCTTTTCATTATCAATCCCCTCTGTAAAAAGCACCTCATTAACCTCTATTCCATCACCCTCTCTTACAAACAGCATTTTTTCCTTTCTTGTCCCTTCATTTATGAAAAGCCACTCACCTATAATTTTATTCAAATTATACTCAAACCCGTATCTGTAACAAACCGAATCCAATAAAAACAACACCTCAAAAAATGTAGGTTTCCCCTCTGCATTCGAAAGCAAAAAAGGGTCATAATTCAATTCATCACCGTCATTCAGCTTTACCGAACCCAGCACGCATTTCCCCATTACCGCCAAAGCACGGATAAGATTGCTTTTTCCGCTGGAATTAGCCCCGTAAATAGCCGCCGTTTTTAAAATCTTTACATTTCCTTTTTTTACTACATTCGTTTTAGGTTCATCACTAATCCCCTGAGCACAAAGAGACAACGTACATTTTTTATTAAACGACCTATAATTTCCTACAGTAAATTCCAATAACATAGCATAATATTAAAAAATGAGAATGATTCTCATTTTATACGCCAAATATACGTATTTGTTTTTGATTACGAATAAAATTTGAGGTTTTTTCTCATATTTAAGTCAAAAACATCCCTCCATATTTTCCCCATACCCTTTAATTTCAGAATACCCCCCGTCCCATTGTGTCATTCGTCGTACCTTACGAATCCGATTCGGGGACGGGGTTTCTTTTCGCGCTCTTTGCTGCGCACCTGCAACTCGGCAAGGGTCTGGTTTATCAATTCGATTTGCAGCCGGGTATCTTCGTTGATGTCGTTTTGGTCGGCAAACACTTCTTCCATATATTCTTTGAGTTCCTTCATTTCCTGCCGGAGTTGAATATTTCCGGAAACAGGAGAAACGGCGACTAATTGGCGGACGGCAACAAAAGCACGCATAATACCTCTGTTTATCTCTATGGCTGTTTTGGAATTAAGAACACTGCTGAGCATTGCAACACCAAGCTCGGTAAAAGCAAAAGGCATATACTTTATATTAGAACCTCTTCCAGTGTTCAAGGTACCAATTTGGCACCTTGAAAGTTCGTCTTTCGTCAATTCAAACATAAAATCTTCACCATCAAAACGTTCAATATTACGTCGCACGGCACGTTTGAGGTGTTTGGTTTCAGTTCCATACAATTCTGCCAAATCAAAATCCAGCATCACGCGCTGACCGCGGATTTCATATATCTTACGCTGTATCATCTGTAAATCTACCCCATGACGCACTCTTTTGGTGGATGGATATAAATTTACAAAAATTTAATGACATAACAAAACATTATGCTATGACGCAAATGCCCCGTCCCCTTGCGTCGATTAATTAACGTTTTAGACAAAATCAATTCTATGTAGTCATGAAAATTTTTAATATCTTCGCGAAGAAAGAAAAGAGTGTTCCTTAAGGGTTAGGACACGGAAAGGTATATAAGTGAAAACTTTTTGTTTTGATGTCTCTCACCGGAAAATCGCCAAATTTTACCACCGAGGCAATGGACAAAATAGTTTCATGCTGTATAGGCGTGGACTATGGATTCTATTCGTAGGTGGTAGGCGTTTGGCGATGCCTTGAGGTTACGAAATAGATGAAATATTTCACGCCTTTTCGTGTTTATGTCATGCTTACAACTGAATCAAAGTGATTAACCCATTTAATTGACTAAACATGAACCAATAAGAGAACACAAACGCCGTTGTTTTCAACGACCCACAAGAAATGACACAAAGGGACGGGGGTTTTGCGTCATGACACAAATGCCCCGTCCCCTTGCGTCACTTTTTCAGTTCCTGCCGGCGACGGTCGCGGATTTCGTGGTATTCTTCGATGCAGTTTTCCTCAACGTATCGGGGAGGATAAAAGTCGGCAATGCTGCAATCCAATATTTTGGCAAGTTCGTTGAGGTGGTTGGAATTGTATTTATATCCGCGAGTATAATCTTCTGTATATTTAACAAAATTGCGGACTAACCCCATTTCTAAAGATAGTTTACTTGGATTGATTCCTAATTCCTCCCTCCTTTTTTTGACAGCTTCAATGATATATGCTTCGATTGTGGTGTGGGTCTTGTTCATTTTTTGTTTAATTAATTTGTAAAGAAAAGATTTTTGGTAAAATATTTTGTTATGATAAATCATAACAATATCTTTGACAAAAATTAATAGAACATTCGTCAGATAATTAATTCTATGTAGTCATGAAAATTTTTAATATCTTCGCGAAGAAAGAAAAGAGTGTTCCTTAAGGGTTAGGACACGGAAAGGTATATAAGTGAAAACTTTTTGTTTTGATGTCTCTCACCGGAAAATCGCCAAATTTTACCACCGAGGCAATGGACAAAATAGTTTCATGCTGTATAGGCGTGGACTATGGATTCTATTCGTAGGTGGTAGGCGTTTGGCGATGCCTTGAGGTTACGAAATAGATGAAATATTTCACGCCTTTTCGTGTTTATGTCATGCTTACAACTGAATCAAAGTGATTAACCCATTTAATTGACTAAACATGAACCAACAAGAGAACACAAATGCCGTTGTTTTCAACGCCCCGCAAGAAACCAACCACCCCTCAGGCTGTGGAAATGCCGAGGTAAGGAAACATTACTTTCACCACCAGTTATTACTGAACCCCAATGCTACGGCCCAATTGTCCGACGATGCGTGGTTAATCAGTTTCAAACGCCGCGCCGAACGGTTTGCCGACATGCTGACTTTTCTGGAGCAGTCGTGGGTGGAAGGGATGCCCGTCCTCCAAAAAGCCTGTTTTTCATACCTTACAGAAGATTATATCCCCCGGAAGGAGCGGCAGCAAGTCATCGAAGCATGGAGCAACTGGGCCGATTTCCAGTTTAAGCTCAGCCGCTACCGGGGCTTAGCCTCCCTTTTTCTCAGGTACCAGCGGCGCATGATACAGGAAATCGAATGCCTGCTCCCCCCGCCCTCTGCCGAATCACAAACCATTCATCAGGAAGGAGGCAGGTAATGGAAGGCACTGAAAAACGTCCCCTTTCAACAACGGGGGCACAGGACGGGCAAAAGAAAGAACGGGAGTTTACCCTCATACCTTCGGAATCCGCCTTTTTCCGCCAACTGGAAAAGAGCCTGAGGAAGTATGCCGCCGACATGACTGCCCCGAAACCACTGGAGACGCTTCGCGACAGTTTCCATCGTTTAAGCCGCCTTTTCGTCTCTTTCGAGCGTCCGTGGCTTGCCGACTGCGGAATCCTTCAAAAAGCCTGTGCATGGTATCTTGCCTATGCCAAACCGGGCAAGGAGGAAGCCCGCCAACTGATTGACACCCTGAACGGTTTTACCGCTTCGGCCTGCCAGCTCTCGGAGTGTAATGAGCTTACCCAAAGGATGCAGACTTTTTTCCGCACGCAGGAAAAGGAGTTAAAGCGGCTGTCTGACTACGAGCAGGAAACGGAGCGGAAGCACAAGGAAGAGGAGGGACAGGCGGAGTCCGAAGGCAAAAGATACTGCCTGACCATCGGCGAGGGAGAAATTTACGGGATATTGTATCCCCAGATAGAAGAACTCCACCGGGTGATGGGACGGTTTATCGAACGGGAAAAGGCCCCTTTCCGGTGTCAGATAAAAGAGTATGAGGAACACGGCGTCAGCATCAGCAAGCACGTCGGTTTGTATGCCGACCGGGACGAGTTCTTCGTCAGTTACAGCCTTGACAATATCGACGCGGATTTTGACTGGATGTCTGCCGGACAGTTGCAACGCATAGCCGATGCCATCTCCGCTTTTCTGCGGGTATATGGCGAGAACGGCGAACAGGAAGTCCGTTGGAACATGGCGGACCACCCCGAAACCTCCCCGTCCGGCATCGTCCTTGCCATCACGGAGGACAGCCGTCAGCCCGCATTCCGCTCCGTCCCGTGGATAAGCAAGCGCATTTGTCAGGAAGAAAGCGGGGAAACGGAGACGGAGTACAGCATTGACGTGAATGAAATCCATTCCCCGGAAATGTCGTTCGGTGACTTTGTGGCCGTCTACCGGAAATTAGGGGAGTTTCTGAACCGCCCGCCGGAATGACTCAAGGGGACGGGGCTTTTGCGTCATGACACAAATGCCCCGTCCCCATGTGTCAAAATTTTCCCCGGCCTATGACAGCCGGGGAGGGTCAGACAATCGGGTCCGGTGAGGCTCACTGCCGGTCGCGGTCGCGGCGGGGGCGTTCCCAGTGCCAACGGAGCCAGGCGATGAGGAGGGTGCTGCAAATGCCACCGAGGAGGCTGAACAGGTGGTCCCACCAAAATTCCATGCCCACGCCGTCCAGCAGGTTGGAAATGCCAAGCGTGGACAGCCAGCCCATACAAAAATGCATCATACGGTTCATAGCGGGTGGGGATTAAAGGGTGGACAACGACAGATAGACGGTGCGCGAAACCCTTGTGCCGTCGGCGTTGCGGGCAAAGGCGTAAAACTCGCAGTTGCCGATACCCCAGTCCTCCGGCAGTTCTTTCGCCAGCTCCCCGCCTTCCCTGCGGGTGCGGAGTTCGTAGACTTCGGCCTCCTGCTGCACCTTTTCATACACCACAACCCAGGCCACGTCTGCCGGGTGGCAGGTAGGCGTCTGCTCCTGCACGCCCTGGGTAAACACAAAGCGTTTCCCCTCCGTGTCGTAACTGACCGCCACTTTCGGCGTTTTCAGCCGCCGGGCTGCGGTACATACAATTTTGGAATAATCCACGCTAACCTTGAAATCATCGTCCACGGTGACGGCAGCCATATTGTCCTGCACAAAACGGTTGTTCGGGCTCACCAACCCCGTTGCCGGCGGATAGCCCACGGAGAGGGCCGGTCCGAAGCCGCTCACCAGGCGGACAAGGGTTTTCATCCTGGCCCTCTGCACCTGCTGTTTTTCCGTGCGGGGGTTGTGAACGTTGAGGGGTTTGCTCCTTACAATACTCACGCCTTTTGCAATGTACATCGTCAGGTTGGCTACTGATTTTTTCACGTCACCCAACAAAAAAGATCTGAAAATTGCCATAATTCATCGGTTTTAAATGTTATTTATCCGGTTCCGGTGATTCCACTACGGAAATCTTCGCAGGTCGCCTGCACTTGTCAGACAACGGTTGAACGGGCTATACTCCCCGGTTGAGTTTTATCAGTTGAGCGGACACGCCACGTCGTCCGAAAATATTTTCCCGGCCTCATCGACGAAGGCCACATACACCCAGCGGGGCGGATTTTCCGGGGCGGCCAGGGGCACTACGGCGATACCTTCCCCGCGCAGGCATTGCAATTGCGGAGGCGCAAAGACCGCAAATTCCCCGCCGCCGTTCACCGCCACCAGGCGGTCGTCCAGTCTCGCCCGGCCCAGAGGCGTGCGGTTCTGCCAGCTCAGCCACACCACCCCCTCCCCGGCATCGTAAACCGCTTCCGGAGCGTCGCACACGGGCAACGGCCCGGCCGTGAAATGCAGGCGGGAGTAATCGGTGACCTGCCCGTTGCCGTCAAATCCCCCGATATTCCTCTGAATGAACAGATTCATGCAACTGTACGGCTTCTCTCTCGCCGCTTCGCGCCAGCCTGCCGCCAGAAACGTGGTGCGGATAATCCCGTAGAACGTCACCGCGTCGCTCATCCGGTTGCGCTGTAACTGCTGCAAAGGGGTCTGCGGCCTGGCGGTTTTGACGGCGGCTTTGCGGGCATACAGCCGTCCCCAGCGGGTAAAGAAAACCACATCGTCCACTTTGCCCTGCAAACGGGTGAAGAGGTTGTTTTTAACACGTACCATAATCGTAGATTTTGAATGGTTACACAGTCTTTTATCTCCGTCAGAACCCCGCCTGCCGCCTCACTTCCTCAAAGGGGAAAGCGGGTCCGGGGTCCGACTTGCGGCGGGTGATGTCGGAATGGCGCACCAACCAGTGCATGAGGTAGCGCGCCTTGAGCAGGCGGCAGATTTCCGCCACCCGGTCCGTCTGTTCGCGCGTAAAACGGTGGTAGTAGGCGGCACGTCCGTTTTCGACGGTGGTAAACACCTCATCGGGCATATACTCGCGGTTGAACCACGAGAAAAAGCGGTCGCCCCGGCGGTGGAGCCGTCCGGCATTGTCAATTTCGATGCCTACGGAACAGGCATTCAGCCCCTTCCGCCCGGCATGTTCGCTCTCCCCGGCATGCCATGCCTCGACGTTGAAGGGGAGCAACTGTATCACGTGTCCCCGGCGTCCCACCACCAGATGGGCCGACACGGAGGTGTCGCGGCGCGCCAGATAACAGGCCGACGACATGGCATTCGCCCCCTCCGTCGCATGAAGCACAATCGTATCGGCGACCTCCATCCGGCGGCTGTTTTTCGTACACCGGAGGCGTTCCGTATCCGGACCCTCCAGCCAATGTTCCACGATTTTCATTTGCGGCCTCCTTTCAGGCGGTCGGCCACCTTCTCGGCACTCCGGCCAATGACATACCCGCCGATACCGATTTCCAGCAGGTCCCAGAAACGGGAGGTGTCGTCGAGGATGGGCAGGTTGAAAAAAGTGCCCACGAGTACGATGGCGGCAAAGACCAGCATGATGAGGGGACGCCACGAACGCTGCAACCAGTTGCCCTGTGCCTCGGCCCCGATGATGGCGGCCTGGCTGCGGCGGAGTTCTTCTTCCTGGCGGGCTATGGCCGCTATCAAATCGGCCTCAATCTGTTTTTTTTCTTTGGACGAAACTGAGAGGGTGTTCACCACCGCCCCGATTTCACCGATTAAGTTTGAGAGTAATTTCATAACATTTTGTTTTTAATGAGTCACTGAATCTCCCGGGATGATTTTCATGGAAGCTAAGGTAGGGCAACGCGGCAGACTCCGCCCCATACTCCTGTCCGGATGACGGGGAAAAAACAAAATTTTTCACAAGACACTGGTCCACAGCCGGATGCACAGCCACATCCGGCAGAAAGTTAACATAACGGAGGAAAGAAACAGGGGGAAAAAGGCAAAACCGGACAGTTTCAGCGTTCGCGTTTGTGCCAGTAATCCCGGTATTTTTGGTGCAGCCAGGTCACAAAGGTGTCGGGCCGCACCCTTCCGGTCAGTTCCCCCAGCCGGGCGGCCTGGCTGATCATCTCGATGTGCCCGCCGTGGATCACATCGGTCCCGATAGACATAAATACGGTCTTTTTCTCCGCCATATCATTCAGCCTCCTCTAACCCGCGGCGTAGAATCGCCACCTGTTCTTCCGGTACGCGCTGGCCGTTGTTGTCCAAAATCAGGTCAGGCGTGTCGGGCAGCTCCACTTGAAGGCCAACCCCCGCCACATTTTCCACATTCTGGCTGTACAGTCCCTTCTGATCCCGCTGGCGCAGCGTTTCCATCGACGCCTGTATATACACCTCGAAGTAGCCGGGGATATTGGCCCGGTTCCACTCCCGCACGCTGCGGAACATGGAGATGGTGCAGCACACCACTGTGATCCCCTGTTCGGCCAGCAGGGCGCACAGACGGCCGTAGCTCATAGCCAATTTCAGCCGGGCCTCGGCAGTAAAGCCAAATCCCCCGCCAAACACCGCCCGCAGCTCGTCCCCGTCCAGCAGGACAACCTTCTCTCCAGACCGTTTCAGCTCCTCATACCACAGCCGCCCAATGGTGGTTTTGCCCGCCCCGGACAGCCCAGTCAGCCAGTATACGCGATTTCTCTTGTCCATCTTTCTCTCCTTAATGATATAGCGGATTCTCCAGCAGTGCTGGGTCCAGCTCCAGCCTCGGCATCATGCGCAGAGGCTGTCCGTCTTTGTTTACAAAATGCAGGTCGCGCAGCAGCGAGAGGGCAATGTTGGTCCGTCTCTGCTTGATCCCCTCCATCTTCTGCTCCAGGAAGTCCCGTTTGCTCTCCTCCTGCAGCTCCTCACAGACGGGCTCCCCGTCCTTCTTCACCGTCACGTCCTGAAGGATGTTCTTCTGCCAGCTGACCCGCATATACTCGTTGGAGGTGGTGAAGCCTTCGACCAGCTCCCTGACTCGCTCCCGGTCCACCGGGGCGCCGTCGTAGTAGAGGAAGCCGTAGCCGTAATGCTCGTAGACATCCCGCATGAAATACTCGATAAAATACCGCTCCGTATCGTTGGCGTACTCATCATAGGAGCGGTAGACGGCGGCGGTGTCAAAGCCGCGGTCGTTGCCCTTCAGCGATTCCGGATTCCGCCGACCTGCCAGGGAGCAGTAGGTCATGCTCTCGGTATAGGGCAGGTCCAGGAAGGCGGCCAGGGCGGTGAAGGTAGCCTTGGCGTTGAGCTTTCCGTCCTCAAATCGGACCAGCACGCTGTCCCGGTACAGCCGGTCGTTGGGGTCAATCATGAAGCTGCGGTTGAGCAGCTTGTCCGATATCTGGTCGCCCACTACCGTGCCCTTTCGGTCCTCATCGGTCTTGCCCGGGAAGGCCCACATGAAGCGCATGGCAGCGCCGTAGCTGGTGGTAATACGGCGCATGGGGGTGAAGGTCTTGATATATTTGAAATACTGGAAAATCGGGGATTGGGAGATAGTCTCATACTGTCTGGAGCGCAAAACCGTGCGCCCTGCCTTGTCCGCCGACAGGACATATTTCAAATTGCCAAAGTGGGGCTGGAAAAACAGGGCCGGCACAATGCGGGACTTGTGGTCCAGATTGCGGGTGTAGGTCCGGCTGCCCAGGTAGACGGCGGCAAAGAGGTCCTTATCGGTGCGGTCGTTTCCCAGTGCAAAGAGCTCCTGCACAATGTGGGGCTTCCAGGCGCGAAAGAGCAGGCCGGCGGTCTTTTCGTCGCAGCTGGCCTCCATCAGCCCCTTCAGCTCCAGAACCTTTTTCTCCACGTTTTCCATCATAATGGAGGGCATGGCGATGAGATTGGGGTGACCGTCGAAGATTTCGTTGAAAAAGTCGCCGCCGTTGTGGCTGGAAAGCTGGGTATGCCAGATCATCCGCTTGACCTCCCGCACGCCGATGGGCTTAACGGGGAAGACACTGTAGTCGATGCCAAAGCGTTCCTTAAAGTCGATGGGGTACTGGCTGATCTCGTCCCCGATCAGGAAGACGATCTTCTCCTCCTCCAGCAGGGGGCGCAGGTTCAGGCACTGGAGATGGGCGCAGAAGGTCCCCCAGTCGGTGTAGTGAA
>OFFQ01002089.1_pt1 | contig 10672 bp, 5 predicted proteins | sample 1521411 | NCBI WGS metagenome assembly OFFQ01 (sample SAMEA3504110, study PRJEB24116) | mouse gut metagenome | biome: mouse gut; feature: mouse-associated habitat; material: faeces | place: Denmark | collected 2011 | reverse complement strand
GTGGCAAATGTGGGATGGCTGCAGTGGTATGGCCCGTTCTACGGCAACCTGACCATTGTGGACGCGCCAGAATCCTACGGCGGGCCGGACGGCATCATGCTCCAGAAGATGGCGGAGTACAATGACGAGGCGATTCTGGCAGCCCATATGGGATTTGTGCTGGACACAACGCCCATTGAGAACGAACTCTCCGCATGCAACAATGTGGTAAGCGAATATGGTGGGCGGAAGGCATGGTTCCCCCGAGGCTGTGGACCGGATGATTGACGAAATGAATGCGAAGCTGAAAGAGAACGGTCTGGAAAGAATCCTCACAGAGGTCCAGGCACAGATTGACGCGTGGGCAGAGGGCAAGTAGGCGGAAGAGGATAACTGTAACGGCAGCAGGGGCTGACCGCAAATAAGCTTAAGCATGATTTCTGCCATGAATATAGGCCGGCGGATTATGGGATATATCATAATCCGCCGGTTTACAGTTATGATCCTACATCAGACCTCCCGCCAAAAATCAGTTGAAAAACAGACTGAACTGTAATATAATAAGAACAAAGCAGATTTTCTTTCCAGGTAGATTCTAAGTTCAAGGCAGTATTCTGTACAAGTCGGAAGATTCTTGCTTTTATATCCAAAACAGGAATGCGGGGGCTTCCGGTGAGGCCTCCCGCGAGGAAAACTGAACAGGAGGTAGACAGATGGCAGAGAAAGACATCACAGAGAAAGTCCTCATGTCACATACAGACGTATTCGCCGATTGCGTGAATGCCCTCGTGTATGGCGGACGGCGCAGGCTGCGGACATGCAGCCTGCGGACATGCAGCCTGCGCCCACGGAAAGCTTTTATCGGAAAAAGGAAAGGATGCATAACCAGTTTAGCGACAAGAGCTTCTTCCGGATGAGGGGCGGGGAGATAAGTGCACTATATATCGCGGAGAATAAGACGTGAATCCGTATAAGACGAGCCCTGCGGAAGGCCTCCTACCAGGGCGGTGCGTACTGTAAGCAGGTGGAATCGAAGAGGTCGGTTACCTGAAACGAATCCTGTGACACGTTTTCAGAGAAAGGCTCAAATTTTACAGGTGAATGGCACTGGGCCGGAAAGGAAGAAGATATTGAAAAAGGAATTTGCTCATGATATGATAGTTGATAAGAAGACAGATGATGTGATGGCAACAGAAAACCAGAAAGCACGAAAAAGGAAAGAAGTTCTGAAAGTAATAAGCGAAATGTGCCTTTTGGACGATAACCTGATGACGCTTGTATTTGACAGGAACATTGAGGCCACAGAACTGCTGCTGAACGTCATCCTGCAGAGGAATGACTTGAAGGTGCTGGAGGTGGTGGGGCAGAGGGAATATAAGAACCCTATGTTCGGAGGACGTTCCATCACCATAGACATCTATGCGGTGGACAGGGATGATAAAGTCTATGATGTGGAGGTGCAGCGTGCGTCAGAAGGGGCAGACCCGCACAGAGCAAGGTTCCATAGCAGCATGATCGACACAAAAATGCTGAAAGCAAGGCAGGAATTTAAGGAAATCCATGATTCCTATGTGATATTCATAACGGCAAGAGATGTCATGAGAGAGGGGCTGCCATTGTACCATGTGAATCGAATCATCGAAGAGACGGGCACATATTTTGGAGACGGTTCCCACATCATATACGTGAATGGCAGCTATAAGGATGACGATGATCCCGTTGGAAGGCTGATGCATGACTTTAGATGCTTGAGTCCTGTGGATATGTTCTATCCGATATTGGCAAAGCAAGTGAAGTATTTTAAGGAGACGGAAGGAGGCCAGGAGGTTATGGGGCAGTTGTTTGATGATTTTGTGGTGAAGTGGGGAACAATAAAAGCGAAGGAAATGGCGGAAGAGATGGCAGAAGAAATGGCAAAAGAAAAGGCGGAAGAGATGGCAAAAGAAAAGGCGGAAGAGATGGCAAAAGAAAAGGCAGAGGAAATGGTGAAAGAAAAGGCAGAGGAAATGGCACTGGAAGAGAGAAGGGCATTAGCCCGCCGTATGATTGCGAGAGGGAAGCTTACCCTTGAGGAAATTGCAGAAGATTCGGATCTGCCGATTGAAGCTGTCAGAGATTTGGCCGGTCTGCAGTTGGCATAATCAGCTATATAATAGGAAGAATTGAACGCGTAAAGGAGATGCCAGAAGCTGCACCTGTAGTACGGCATTGCATGAACCAGCGGCCTGGAAGCCCGGAATCGTGGCGGAAAGGCAGCATTGCATCAGGGAGGCGGGACATCCCCCGTCTCTTTTGATATAAAGAAAACCATGGAATATACAAGCCTTGCATGGAACAGAGACGATTCTGCAAGGAAAAATTATCAGATCTGACAAAAGCACTTGCAATTATTTCAGGATATAGTAAAATGGTAAAGAAAGGCCGACCGCTTTGCCGGGAACATGTAAAATGCGGACGATTTTGTCTGCTTTTGGAAATTATTGCCGGAAAAGGGCAAAAGGCTAATCGAATGGGTAAAAAAAGACGATATATACATAGATTACCCTGTAATATCATATTCCATGGAAATGTATGGATAGATGCAAGCGTCATGCAGATGCGGATGCTTTGCCGCAGTGATGAAGAAAATCGCGGAGGAGTAACGAAGATGAGTAAGGCTGTGAAGAAGAAAAGCAGAAGAATGTGGAGAACGATGAGGAAGACATTGGGGGCTTTGTTCCTGGTGTCTGCTCTTGTGATAGCGGCTATTCCGGTGGATAATCTGCAGGCGGCCCCTACGGGTTCTGGGGCGGGGACAGGGCAGGATGGTTATGAAAAGTGCGATACATCTAGCATGATTCCGCAAATGAATGCTCAAACAAAAATTTATACGACTGCCGGTCAGGAAATTCAGTTTGCCTACCTCAATGACAACAGCGGATACGGGGCTGTGATTGTAGGGTATAATGGGGGATATCTGCAGGACGGGACTCTTGATTTTACAAGGCCAGTAGATGCCTACGGACAATATAGGATAAACGATGGCGGGGGCGGCTATAATTTTGTAGCCGTAGGGCTGAACGGAAATTTCTTGTTTTATGAAGAGTGGATAGAGAAAACTTATCCAGGAGATACTACGGCCGGGCTTGAAGAGAAGCCAATATTGGAAGATACGGTAAAGATGGAGGGTATGAATGGGAAGGAGGTTAACCGTGTTGTTGAGGTTGTAAAAAGAGAGACCAAGGACATAATAGGTGCGGACGGTAATGTTATTAAGACTATTGTGACTTCATTGACTGTTAAAGAAAGGACAGGATTCTATCTGCCCTGTTATACAGATACCTATGCAACATGGTCAGTGCTTCCTGATACTGATTTATACTACGATGCTGCGGACGATACTGGAGATGATCCAAATAGTCCCGTTGAGAAGCGAAACTATCAGAAAGTCGGGCAGAATTCGAATTATCAGCGCATTAAAAATGCGGACGTAACATATATCAGCAATCAGTTCATTACGAATAAGGATGGAAAATGGGCATTTGGGGGGACAGTGAGTGACAGCAATCCTCAGAACGGTATCTTCGCCAACCAGAACAATGTCAAAAATCTCATAGTGAGCCCTAAATTCAAAGGGATTGGCGACTATGCATTTTACAATTCAGGTATTACTACGATAAAACTTGAAAACGGATTGCATTGTATAGGAAACCATGCGTTTGATAATTGCCGTAGCTTGACGACGATAGACATTGCTTTGAACTGTAACCTGACCGAAATAGGGGCTTATGCATTCAAGGACTGTCAGACATTGATGAAGTTTGTTCTGCCCAATGGCGTAGTGCAGATAGATAACGGCGCGTTTGAAGGCTGCATGGCAATGACAGAACTCGATTTATGCAGCGGCGCAAATGTCAATGCCCTGCGGCGTTTGGGGACAGGAGTGTTCCAGAACTGTAGTTCCCTACAATCCCTGACATTTCCAAACAACTGCGATGATGAGGTCTACATGTCCTCATTCAAGGGATGCAATAACTTAAAGTGGATTTCAACAAGGAACAGAAAAATAGCATTTCCTGATGACGCCAGTTTTACTTATAATGATTTTAAAAGTCAGGTGACAAGCGAGTTTTACTTCGAGGGCTTAGGAGACTATACCACGGATAGGACGCCTTTCTCAGAAGGCATGGCCTGGGATTCGGAAGTGCATAAACTGGCATGGAAAGAATGCTTTCCGTTTAGCTACCTTACCTATATAGGCGCAGATCCCGCAACAGACCAAAATGGCAGATACGAAAAGCAGGATCATTATGAGCTTACGACCCAGGAGGAGAAAGCGGCAGAGAATAAGAATACCTTCGTAGTAAATTCAGGCGGCAACCTTGAGAAGCATGTATCCACAGATGGTGTAAAGGATTTAGAAATTCCCAGTAAGATAGGGCCATACACTGTGGCGGCAATAAATGCGGGAGTTTTTGAGAATAGCTGTAACATTGCGAAGGTAGCCATACCGGATACAGTGAAAACAATCAAGGCAAACGCTTTTAAAGGCTCTCATAATCTCACCAGCGTGCTTTTTGCATCAGGCGATTTGGTGATTGAGAGCAATGCGTTTAAGACACAGGATGTGACGGGCAGCCATAGGCAGGGGTGTAATGGCGATGTGGTAACAGATAGCGATAATACGCCTGCCAAGAAGCTGAGCTTCATCGGACCGATATCCGCTTCATCGGCACCGTTCCTGTATGCCATGAGCAGCGAGGGCAGGTATAATGCCAGCGCACAGAAGGAAAGCTATATCAGCTATTACAGCGGATGGCCTACGAATATAAAAGTAGAGTATGACCCCAATGCCGTGAATCCGAATACGAACACGCAGGGCATGAGCGTATTGACGGATTTCCCTTCGCTGGCTGACCTGCAGAGCGGCATCGCGGGCACTTCCGACTATACCTATCTGACGGAGGAGCAGATTAAGGAGGCACAAGATGCCGCCAAGGCATATAAGGAGAACGGAAAAACGGACGGTATGACGGAAAACCAGATAGAGGCTATCAACGGGGCCTTGAATCTGGTGGTGCCGGAAGGAGTGCAGGCAATAGCCCCGGGCCTCATTAAGGCAAAAGAAAACGAGAATGTTACTTTTAAGGCGGCAGGCAATCCAGACATGTCGATAGACATGACAGTCACCGCATTCAGCTTGGCTGCTGTGAAAAGCGGCGAAGCAACAAGCCGTGATAAGAACGGAATTGCCACTTTCAAGGACGGAACAGGAACCTTCGCAGGATGCGAACACCTGAAAGGAGTCACATTAAACGCAGACAGCAGCAACAGCCCTGTCATCATAGAAGACTATGCCTTTGAAGGTTGCAAAAACCTGACCGACGTCTCCATGGCGGATGTGGCAAGTCTGGGAAAGGCCCCGTTCTTTGGCTGTGAGAAGCTTAGTTTTGTAAACTTCCAGAATAGCCCGAAATATACCTGCGATGCGGAAAAGTCCATAATTTACGGCCTTGATGAAAACGGGAACGCGAATACCATCATAGAATGCCTACCCGGAAGGGCCAGCAATCTGAAAGAGGTGACGGCTACAGAGCTTGGCTCTGGAATCACCACAATAGCGCCGGAGGCGTTCAGAGGGAGCCATGTAAGGTCTGTGGATTTGTCCAGCACGAATGTCACAGCGATTCCGGAAGGAGCCTTTGCCAATACAGACAACCTTCAGACAGTGACATTCCCGGAGACGCTGACGATAATTGGCAATTACGCCTTTGCCGGGAGCGGAGTGGACAGCTTTTATGTAAAAGGCAAGAACACAGGGTGCTCACCGTTCGCGTTTTATGGTGAGAATGAGAGCAAGGATTCAACGAACCGTTACGGTGTCGCAGGGCTTACGGAAAAGGCCGGCGATGTCAACTGGTATTACGTGAAGGACGGCGTCACTTCCCAGGCCACAGGTGCGGCCCAGGGATTCCGCACGGAGGAGACCGAGTTCCCCACGGCCTACTATGTCATCTACACCTACCGCGGTGAGGACGGCGAGTTTACGGATGTTACCCTGGAGCAGAGAGTCGCGTCCGTGGACGAAGCGAAGCTTTCCTACCCTGAGATACCTCAGAGGGTGACTGTCAAGGGAATGACATACAGCTTCACCGACTGGGAGTATGTATTGGAGAACGGTGATACCTGGCACTTTACGGCACAGTATGATTTCGCTCTGCATGTGATTACCTTCATGGACAGCAAGGACGGCCTGAAGGAAGTCTATAAGATGGAAATCGCGGACGGCGGCAACGCGCTGAGACGGGCAAAAGATGTGGAGGAGCTCGCCGCGATTATGAATGACCCGAACTTCGTCACCTGGGACTGCGATGGAAATCTGGAGGAAGTTACCGGTGACTATACAGCCATGGCGAAATATCGGAATGAAGGCGAGTATGTAGTGCGGTTTTATGTGAGAAAGGGCAGCATCAGCAATCCTTACGAACTGCAGTATACTACTACGGTTAAGGCAGGTTCAGATGCGCCCAGCATTAACATTCCCGCAGTGACGGATTATGTCTTCACCGAGTGGGATAAGCCGCTGAACAATATCCAGGAGGATACGGATTTTTATGCTAGGTATGCGCCTGCATCGGGAGATGGCAACAACCCGGGGACGAGTCCTAGCCCGAGTCCTGAGCCGAGTCCCAGCCCGAGCCCCAGCCCTAATCCCAGCCCCAGCCCTAGTCCGGGCCCGAGTAATGGAAACACCGGAAGCGGCAATAATACCGGAAGCGGCAACAATGCCAACCGCCACACCCTCCAGGTGCGCGGCGGAAGCGGTTCGGGACTATATGCGGCAGGAGAGCAGATCATCATTACAGCGGATGCGCCTGCAAGGGGGCAGCAGTTCACCAGTTGGACCGTGAGCCCGGCATCCACAGTGGTGACGGATAAGACCTTGTCCTCGTTCATCCTTACCATGCCTAACAATGACGTGGCGGTCATAGCGAACTACAAGGCTTCGGCCGGAGGCACCACTACTGGCTCCGGCAACACCTCCAGCACCAACACCAACCGTCCCAACGGCACCACAGGCACAGTTGGCGGTACCACTGTAGTCATCGACAAGAACGGCCTGTCCAACACAGGCGTGGTCTCCGCTACGGTGAACGGCTCCTCTGACAACTTTACCATTAAGATAACGGAGAGCAGCAGCGCGGCGGAAGCGGTCCTGCGGGCACTGCAGGCCGAGTACGGAAGCCTTGACAACATCAAATATTTCCCCATGGACATCTCTCTCTACGATTCCACAGGGAATACGAAGATTACGGATACCACGGGCCTGTCCGTGAGCATTACTCTGCCGCTGCCGGATTCGCTGATTACCTATGCGGGCAACAACAAGGTGGCCGGCGTGGTGAACGACAAGCTGGATAAGCTGACTCCCAGGTTCACGACTATCAGCGGAGTGCCTTGCATCACCTTTACGGCAGAGCATTTCTCACCGTATGTGATTTATGTGGACATCGCGAACCTGTCGGACGGCACGATTACGGATGACACGCCGACCACAGGGGACGGCATCCATCCCAAGTGGTTCCTGTCCATTGGCCTGGCCTGCCTTTCCTTCGTGATGTTCATGATGAAGGACGGAAGGAACAGCTCCAAAAAGAAGCAAAAGGTGGCTGTGAGGGCAAGGAATTAACGTTGAAAGGAATGTATATGAAAGGGAAAAAGCGTCTTTTAGGTGCCTTGATGGTAATAGCGGCACTGATAATCATGCAGGTTCCTGGAACGGAAGCAGATGCGTCAACATCTGCTTCCGGTTTTCAAATGGAGGGAAGTACGCTGGCAAGGTACCGGGGCACGGAGAAGAACGTGTCCGTTCCCGACACGGTGCAGGTCATCGGCCAGGGGGCTTTTGAGGACGATACGAATATCGAGCTGGTGGTGCTGCCGAACTCGGTGAAGCGGATTGAGGCCTATGCATTCTGGGGCTGCGAAAATCTGGACACGGTTGTTCTGGGAAAAGGCCTGAGCGAGGTGGGGGATTATGCCTTTACCAACTGTACGGGCCTGGAGCAGATATCCATCCCCTCCACGGCGACTTCCATAGGAAGGGAAGCCTTTAAGGATTGTGTCAATCTGAAGGATATCACGATTCCGCCGGAGACGGTGAACATTCATGAGTCTGCCTTTGACGGCTGCGCGCAGCTGACGATTCATTATGAAAGCGGAAGCGCGGCGGAGAAGTATGCCAAGGAGTTCTATGAGCGGCAGAAGGAGATGCCGGGGTATGAAGAGACACCGCCGCCGGATTCTTCTGACGCGGTAGAGGGAATCGTGGGCACGCCTACCCCCGAGCCGGTTCCGGAGGAGACGTCTGCGCCCACGCAGGCTCCGATAGAGGAAGGGCAGGTGCTGGGCACTACGCATGTTGTAGGGAACAGGGCGGTACTCTTTCTGAACAATGCCATGCTGCGTGTATTCGGAGGAGGGCCTGAGCAGGAGACAGGCGGTTCGGTTGCGGACGTCCCTGCGGCGGATTCCGGCAATGTGGGCGGTGTAAGTGGTTCCGATGGAAACGAAAACGGTGAGGGGCTGACAGATGCGGACATTCCGAAGTACCGGATAGTGGATGGCAGCATCGTGGCGGACCAGGCGTACTATCGGGACGCGGCGCTGGGAGACATGACCCTGGAGGACGGGATCTCCCAGATAGGGGAATTCTCCTTTGCCAGGAGCTCCCTGACATCCATCGGACTGCCCCAGGGGCTGGAGCATATCGGCTATGGCGCTTTCTATCACTGCAGCCGGTTGGCGGACGTCGCGCTGCCGGACAGCGTCATGTGCGTGGAGCCGAAGGCCTTTGAGCACAGCTTGTGGGTGGACAGTTTCCTGGCCGGCGGAAGCCCTGAGGACGGAGAGGAGATCGCCGAAGCGGGAGACTTCCTGGTGACAGGCGGGGTCCTGGTGGCCTATCGGGGGGATTCGAAGGAGGTAGCGGTTCCTGAGGGCGTGCGCGTGATTGCCGGGGAGGCGTTTCGCGGCCACACGGAGATGGAGCGCGTTGCCCTGCCGGACAGCCTGCTGGTGATAGGCGAAGGGGCGTTTGAGGGCTGTACCGGCCTGGGAGAGATCGCCCTCGGAAAGAATGTGGAGGAAATCAAGGACAGGGCTTTCCTGGGGAATGGGGTATCGGAAATCTCCATCCCCGCGTCCGTGAGGGAAATAGGGCTTCAGGCTTTTGGCAATACCGTGCTTACTTATGAGGGCGCGGAAGCGGAATATACCTATGAGCCTTCGGCCACAAGGCTGGCCAATGAGGCTTACCGCGTCTATGACGGAGCGGACAGCGGAGAGCCGGGCGTCACGGTGGAGGGGCTGGAAGGGGCATCCGCTACCTTGGAAGGGGCTGCCAGGAGCTATGTCCTGACTGTGGAGCAGCCCGAGGATGTGGGCAGGATGGAGAGCGCATTCCAGCGCGCCCTCCAAAGCGGCATTCCGGAGGGGATGGCTATATACAGCCTTACCCTGACGGATGAGAGCGGGATTCCGCTTATGAAGCTGGGAAATCGGGCCCTTGACATGGAAATCCCTGTTCCAGAGGGACTGCAGGGACGCAAGCTGCAGGTCGTGACGCTGGACGGGAACGGCCAGCTGGAAGCGGTGGAAGCGGAGAAGATTACGCTGGATGGCAGGGAGGCTCTGTATTTCAGGCTGGATCAGGTGTCCATGATCGGGATACGGGGAGTGGAAAAGGAAGGTGATATCCAAGGTATTGCTCCAAATGGAAATGTCGATGTTGTAATGCCTATCGTTACGCCGACTGAGTCCCCGATTCCTGTGCCGACAGTTGCGCCAACGGAGTCCCCGATTCCAGTACCAACAGTTGCGCCGACAGAAGCTCCGACTCCAGTGCCAACACTTGCGCCGACAGAGTCTCCAATTCCAGTGCCGACAGCTACACCGACAGAGGTGCCTGAATCAACGGGTGGCAATGATAATTCGGGACAACAGAGTAATGCTTACGATTACGTATTGAATACTCGTACAAAGTTGATACATTATCCGAATTGTGCAGAAGTTAGTGAGATAGCACCTCATAACTATGCGGAATCCAATGGGCCGATTGATAGTCTGCAAGAACAAGGATATGAGACTTGCTGGAATTGTTTTGGAAATACAACAAATAACCCTTCAAGTTCAGGTGGCAATAATTCTAATATATTCAATAAAGACCAACAGAGTACAGATGTTGTTTATGTGTTGAATATAAATACGGGGAGGATTCATATTCCTGCGTGCAGATATGTGCCTACAATAAAAGAGGAAAATTATGCGACTTCCAACGAAACAATAGCGTCATTAGAAGCACAGGGCTATGTACGCTGTAAGGTTTGTCTTAAGTATTGATGATATATGGACGTAAAAAGGGCTGGCGGCTGGGAATGATATCCCACCACAGCCTTTTTTCAGTTACTTTTGAAATAAAATTGACAAAATATAGCAGCCCTGGCCGTTGTTTTTTTAGGAAAGATACTTTATAATGTATGCATCAGTTTTGACTTGTGGGAGGAACCATGAAAGAAAAGGTAGTGGTAGGCATGTCAGGAGGCGTGGATTCCTCCGTGGCGGCCTATCTTCTGAAGGAACAGGGCTATGAAGTCATAGGCGTCACCATGCAGATATGGCAGGACGGCGCCGGGGAGGAAACCTGTGACAGCCA
>OFFQ01002084.1_pt1 | contig 10701 bp, 9 predicted proteins | sample 1521411 | NCBI WGS metagenome assembly OFFQ01 (sample SAMEA3504110, study PRJEB24116) | mouse gut metagenome | biome: mouse gut; feature: mouse-associated habitat; material: faeces | place: Denmark | collected 2011 | reverse complement strand
CTTTTTTACCAGCCCCTTGTCCACTTTGGAGGCTGCGGAGCCCATCAGCATGGGCGCAAAGACGAATACAATTAACCGGCCGGACAATGCTGACCAGCAGGCAGTAATATGTGAGGGAATCAGGCCGATAAAATGCGGGCCCAGAATCAGGCCAATGATACCTGCAATCAGCGCAGCTGGGATGTGGTACTTTTTAAGGATTGGGACACGAAGTCTGAGCCAGGTTGCGATCAAGAGCAGGATGCCAAGAATTGCCACGTATACAATCAGAGCGTCCAGCATTCCGCCGGTAATTTCTGTCGTTGGTATCATAGTTCTCCTCCCTCTGGTTAAATAAAATGTATATTTTACTTTTTGCCGGCGTGGATATTATGAGCTAATATGGATGATATGTCAATAGAATTTTTAAAATATCAAAATTATTATGCGTTATAGACATACATTCAAAGAAATTTTGTATGAAATAATACATTGACTTTTCCTTGAAATCGAGTATACTTTTGTCTATCAACATATTAAACTGGAATAATTCAGCTGAAACATATTGATAATCGTAGTAATTTCCACTAAAATAGAGTTGTATTTCATACAATTTTATTTGGGAGATGCGATTATGAATATTACAGAAAAAATTAAACAGGAATTTGATACCATGACAAAATCTGAACGGCAGGTCGCATCATACTTTCTTGGCCATATTAACGATTTTACATTTTATACGTTGGACCGAGTTGCCGACGAAATTGGTATCAGCACCACCAGTGTTATCCGGTTTTGTCGAAAAATCGGCTTTGCTGGCTTTAAGGACTTTCAAGACACCCTGCGCGGCGAGGTGAAGTATCAGCCATCGCTCCCCGCTAAATTCCAGCGCACCTTAAAGGACTCTATTGACAACGACCTGCTGGCTCAGACACTCCAGCAGGAAATCCGTTGTCTGGAAAAAACCTTTTCCGAAATGTCAAACCAGAATTTAGCTGACGCGGTACAGCTCATCTCTAGCGCTCAGCGCGTTTTCTCTTTTGGCTTGAAGGAGTCTTATGCTCTGGCCCACTACGCCTATACCCGCTTTCTCACTGTGAGGGACAACGCTTTTATGCTGGGTATCTATAACAGCTGCGTAGAGACTATCCTTAGCCTGACACCCGAGGATGTCTGTCTTGTTTTTCTCTTTCATCGCTATACCAAGGAGACGCTGCACATTCTTCCCATGCTAAAGGCACAGGGAGTCCCTATTATTTTGGTCACCTCCGCGCCTTATGATGAGCTTCTGCCCTATGCCACCATCCTTTTACACTGCTATGTGGATGCCCACGGCATTAAAAACACTTCTCTGGCCCCGATTTGTCTGCTGGACTATCTGTGCAATGCTGTCGCTGTGCAGAAGGGTGAAGATGCATTGATTCGGATGAAACAACTAGAGTCTCTGATACAGACCAGTGACATCCTTGGAAGCTGATCTGCTGCGTTCTGCATGTCAGGGACCTGGAAAGGAATATGGGTCCCATCATGAGATACAATATTATAAAAGGTTACCTTTTCGTTATTGCTAGCGCAATCATTTTCGGCTGTATGCCTCTGGGCGCTAAAATCATCTATGCCGACGGAGTTAACGCATTGAGTTTGGTTTTTTTGAGGAATTCGCTTGCCCTTCCTGCTCTGGCACTGCTGGCCAAAAAAAGCGACGGGATTTTAAGGCTGCCTAAAGACTGCATTCTGGAAATCAGTCTTATTGCCTTTTGGGGCTGCTGTATCACACCGATCCTACTTTTTTCCTCTTACAATTACATCTCTTCGGGTACCGCAACGGTATTCCATTTTGTATATCCCGCTGTAACGGTGCTTTGCGGTATCCTTTTCTTTCGCGAAAAGGTTCGTTTTGGTCCGATGGTCTGCATTTTGGTCTGCACCCTTGGCATCTCCCTGTTTTATGATCCTAGTATGCCCATTCATCTCTTAGGCAGTGGGCTAGCTCTGTCCTCCGGCGTGACCTATGCTATATACATCATGCTCCTTTCCCGGTTCCGCCACAAAGAAGTTTCGGGATTCAAATTCAGCTTTTACACCGCTTTAGCCTGTTCGGCAGTCGTGTTGACCGTATGTTTACTGACCCGCCAGCTTCGCCTGCCTCGAGATCCAGTTGTGTGGCTGGTCTCCTTTGTATTTTCTTTGATTCTGAGTGTGGGGGCTGTAGTGCTGTTTCAGCAGGGCACTTTCCTTATTGGCGGACAGCGTGCCGCCATCCTGAGCACATTTGAGCCAATTACGAGTATGACTGTAGGATTTCTGATTTTTCACGAGAATATCAGCTTCCGCTTACTAACAGGTGCTGTGCTCGTCATTGCGGCAGCTATACTTATTGCGATTTTCGATATGGTGGAATCGAAAAAGAAGCCCTGCAACACATGACAGAGTAATATCGCTGTTCCAAGTACGGGAGATTCCATATTACGGCATTAGCTTCCAGTTGCCCCGGGAACTCTTTTTCGTTTTTCACGCATCAAATTTTGAGTTGCTCGTCAGTCTCTGGCCCATAGCTTGACCCGAAATAGAAAAAGCTGTGGGAACAATGGAGAAAAGAGGGCTTGAAAGTATTTGACTCTGATAGGAAGAGGGCTAGAAAGTGCCAGAACCGTCTAAACCGGACCTCGGAGCGCAGCTCATATGGAGGTTACCGGTTTAAGTCCTGTCCCGGCAACCAAAAACCCTCTGATTTCGGCTGAAATCAGAGGGTTTTTGGTTTTTCATCACTTTTTTGCCTGGTTTATTTTTGCGGTCGTTTTCTGCCCCATACGGGAATCCAGAGTGTTCAGGGCCGGAGAATATCAGAGAGACCGTTCCCCATCGTTTTGCTGTCTCCCGCTGTGACGCTGTGGTCGCATGGGCGTAGGTGTTTAAGGTGAAGCCCGCACTATAGTGCCCCAGCATTCCGGATACTGTCTTGGTGGCAGGCATTTACATAGACATCCCAAAAATGTAAACGCCATCAAGCCCCAGAACACAGGAGAGTGACAGCGTTTTAGAGTAAATATGGCGGGAATGGGGTCTCGCAGCTAGTTTTTGGGCGGTAGGGGAAACCCTGGAGACAGATGTTACTCTGAAAGCATAATCTTCAGAATGACCTGATCTGTCTCGTGCATACCGACACGCCCCAGTGTGCCAACGCTGGCAATCATGCTCTCCACACCTTTCTTCACAATACCGTCGCCGCTCAGGAACTGTTGGTTCTGGCAATACATATCATAGCCCAACAGCCCAGCTTCCACAGCGGCGGCAATTTTACCTGCGCAGGAGGGCTTTGCCCCATCGCAGATCACGCCGGAGACAATGGCCAGAGCATTTACCAAAGTGTGTGCAATTGCCTCCAAACCGCCGCCCTTAAGGTAGACAATACCGCATCCGGCAGCGGCGCCAGCGCTGATGGCTCCGCAGTAGGCGGACAGCCGTCCGATTCCCGTTTTCTGATGGATGCCCAGCAGGTTTGATAGGACCAGAGCCCGGTAGAGCTTTTCTTCACTGACTCCCATCTCACGGGCGTAAACAATAACAGGAACTGAAGCGGTAATTCCCTGGTTTCCACTGCCGGAATTAATAATAACAGGCAGCTCACAGCCGCTCATACGGGCGTCGGAACCAGCAGCGGCCATCGCCTTGGCCCGCACTTTCACATCGTCTCCATTGGCGGCCAACAGAACCGAACCGATGTTGGCGCCATAATCGCCCTGCAGGCCCTCTTCTGCAATTGCCATATTATATGTAATCTGACGTGAAATTACATCCCGGATATCGTCCAGGTCTACCGTGTCAGCAAAATCCAGAATATCCTCCACCCGCATGACAGAGCGGTCAGTCAAGCCGTCTTCGGAGTCCTCCTCTACCGGCTTTTCCATCAGGATTTCCCCGTCCGTCTCTGCCAATACGATGTTGGTATGGTGATTGGCGATTCGCACCTTGGACCAGTGCTCCCTGGAATAGAGCGTGACACTGATGTCAAATACGAGAGAGGAGTCGGCAAGCCGCACTTCGATTTTGGCTTGGTCCAGGAAGGTACGTATGTCCGCTTTCTGTGCTTCTGAGACTTGGGATATAACCTCCAATTGTCTGCTGGCATCTCCGGCACACACGCCAGCCGCAGCTGCCGCCTGTATTCCCCTTAGGCCTTCGGTGTTGGGCACAACGACACTCTTTACATTTTTAATAATGTTGCCGCTAGCCTCTACCAGGACCCGGTCTGCCCGCCCTTTTAGGTGCTCCTTTGCCGATGCCGCGCAGTATGCGATGGCAATCGGTTCCGTACACCCCATGGCGGGCAGCAGTTCTTCATGCAGGATATTGACATAATCCTGATAGAACTGACTTTTCTTATTCATATGTGATTTCCTTCCTTTATCACGATTTGCTGATGTGGAAGCCGCTGGTCAGCCGATTCAGCAGCCCAGGATCAAACTGCGGCGCTTGGGTGAGATAATCCACCCCCATCAGCCAGCGGTAACACCCCAGCAGGGCGTCAATACAGGGAGTCTCAATTCCATATATCCGGCCAAGCAGAGCAATAGGCGCAATGCCAAAGGGGAGGTCCTCCTCCAAATACCTGTGCCTTACGGTTTTAGGTCCCTTTCCGGAGAGATATGCTTCGTTGTTCTTGACTGCATCATATAGAGTGTCGTATTTGTCCGGCCAGAAGCTGTTGATAATATCGACGCAGCACACAGGGACAGCTCCGGCCGCTTCTGTCACTGCGCATCGCTCCGCATCAATTTTTTCTACCGCGCCCAGGGTCAGATGGGTAGCCGCATCAGCATAGAAGGAGTAATTCTCTCCGTTTTCCATGCGGGTAATATTGAACAGCGCAATCGGTGCGTGCATCACAGGGTTGGAGGAATTCAGCGAGGTGCTGATTACATTTTCACCGGGGACAAATTGTGGAAAGACAGAGTGCAGCTCACGGCATAGCTCCTGGGCTTGTTCGGGGTGTACGGTGGCGAGGGTAATCTCCTTTTTGATGCTCTTAATGTGGCAGGCGCCGCCCGCATAGTCCGATAAAAACAGCTGTGCGCCGGTTTCTGCAATAACCACCTGCTTTTCTTCCGCTTCCCGTTCCAGCTCCCGAAAAAATTCATAAGCGCCCCAGTTCCCGTTAAAGATTAGGATGCGCTGTCTCTGTTCCAACAGACCCTGCAGCCGTCTTGCCACCGGCGCGTGGCCAGCGGCTACCGTCATCACCAGGATCAGTCCTGCTCCTCGTACTGCGTCGGCCAGACTTGTATATACCCTGGGGGTATAGTGTCCCGGGCAGGCGCCGGTAACATGGATACCCTTGTCGGACAGCTCTTTGACTATATCGGAGCTGCGGCCCCAGAGAGTCACACTGCAGCCCTGCTGCATCAGGTAGGCCGCGGCGGCCCGGGCCGTCCGACCCAGGCCCAGAATCACAATGTTCTCGCTTCGATTCATGGCAACAGACTCCTTGCCCCGCGCGCCGCACTTACAGGCTGTGTGCCGCGACACTGGCGGCAAGAAGGTTGACCTCCGGTGTTGTCATCTCGATGCAGCAGCCCGGCGTCAATATCAGGCCGGTCCGGCCTGCAGCGGCTACAGCTTGCTCCAAATGATCGAACACATCCTCGTGGGCGGCGTGCTCCAACCACTTCTCATTGATGCCGCCCAACAGGCATTTGTCCGTCATCTTACGGGCCTCCGCCATGCCGGGCTCCACCCAGCGGTCATGCCAGTTGATGCAGTTGACGGGATACCGGGTCAACTCCTGGAAATATGTATTGGGCCCGTGTATGTGCAGGATATTGATTGGGGTGGCATGGGCAAAGGAGTCGATCACCTTCAGGTCGTATTTCTCACCAAATTCTGCATGCTCCTCCAAGGTAATGTAGTCGCTGGTTGCGCACTGCGTGGCCAGGAAGAAACCGGATACTCCCGCTTCAATATTTGCCTTTACAAAATTGACGGTCGTCTCTGTAATGACCTCCAAGGCCTGATGCAGGTAATCGGGGTGACTGCGCATATCCTCAAAGACCCGCGGCCCGGCTAGTTTTTTGGCCACAGTCAGCGGCGTGAAAATGGTCTGCACATAAGGGATGTCCTCCTTCAGCCGCCTGCACATCTGCTGGGAGAGCTGAAGCTGCTTTCCATAGGTCCCGTAGGTGGCGGGCAGGGGATCCAGATGCTTCCAATCCTCTATATCGTTGATTCCAAACTTCCGCTCGAAGGCCGCCTGGGTCTTGGTACAGAAAAAATCTACACTCAGCCCGTAATCCTGGGCTACATAGTTTCCGAAGGGCATCATCTTGATAAAATCAAGGTTGTACATCCTGGCCAGGCGGATCTGCTCCTCGGCCAGAGCGATAGGGTCCTGGTCGTATTGGGGCATGTGGTACCACATGCTGAGAGGAATCTGATCGACCTCCTCTCCCTGGATCGCCGCCAGGACTCGCTCTCTTTTTGTCATAGTCTGCATTGTTATACACTCCTGTTTTGATGTGGATATTTTGAGCTTAAATCGTTTTATCCCCTCTTAGATTTCCGCCACTCCTGAATTTTGTTGTAGACAGGCCAGAGGAGCAGGAACAGATTGATGGCCAGCAGCACCATGGGGATGGGCTGGAACAGGGTGGACAGCATGTCGCTCTCCAGCAGCAGCAGAGCTCGGCGGAAGCGGTTTTCAGCACCTGCTCCGAGCACGAAGGCCAGCACAAAGGGGGAACAGGGGATGTCCATTTTCTCCCAGCAGTAAGCGACCAAGGCAAACACCAGCATCAGGACCACGTCAAAGGCCATATTCCGGGTGGTGTAAGCGCCTACAACTGTGAAGACCAGTATAATGGGAATAAGAATAGAGTTAGGAACCGTCGTCAGTTTGGCAAAGTGCCGCCCGCCGAGAAGGCCAAACAGCAGCAGGAAGAACTGGGCAATGACAACGCTGATCATAAAGGGATATACGATGCCCGCGTTGCTGGTAAACAGGCGTTCGCCTGGGGCCAGGCCGTGGGTCATGAGTGCCCCCAGAAACAGGGCCGCCGTGGAACAACCTGGGATTCCCAGCGTAATCATGGGGATGAGGGAGCCGCCAACCACGCCGTTGATGGCGGAGGAGATCGCCACAATGCCCTCCTCGCTGCCGTCTCCGAATTTTTCGGGATGTTTGGATAGCTTTTTCTCAATTTCATAGCTCAGGCCGGAGGCGGTGGTCCCACCCGCCCCGGGCACAATACCAATCAACGTGCCGATTACGGAGGAGCGGAGCATAGGGCCGATCAACCCCGTCAGGCCCTTAAAAGAAAGGCGGTCTTTTTCCTGGCCCTTCGCTTGGGGAGGGAGATCAGTAATCTTATCCTGCCCCGATACCACCAGCAGGAGCATCTGTGAGATGGCAAACATGCCCAGGATAACCGGCAGCAGGGGCAGCCCATCGAACAGCTCCAGTCGGCCAAAGGTGAACCGCTGTTCCGCGGTGAAGTTATCCGTGCCGATGAAGGCCACAGCGAAACCCAGTGCCGCACTGATAAAGCCCTTCAGCATAGATTTCTGTGTCAGGCTGACAATGACGCAAATACCGATCATCGTGATGAGAAACATCTCCAGCGGACCCATGGCCACGGCGGCCTTAGCCACCACAGACGCACCGAACAGCATGGTCAGCGAACCAATCATACCGCCGAAAAAGGCGCCAATGGTGGAGAGCGCTATGGCGCGTCCGCCTTGGCCGCGCTTCGTCATAGGATAACCGTCCCAAGTGAGGAACAGGGAGTCAGGCGTACCGGGGGTGTTGATCAGAATGGCGGTGATGTTTCCACCAAACACGCCTGAGACATAAATCGAGCCCAAGCAGGCCAGAGCCGTAACCGGGTCGAGGGAAAAGGTAAGCGGCAAGAACAGTGCAATGCCCGTCTCGGGGCCCATGCCGGGCAACGCGCCCAGAATGACACCCACAACGGAACCGATTACCATCCACGTAAGCACCTCCGGAGTCAGAAGCATGTTGAAATACTCCAAAGACATCTGATCTTTCCCTCCTCCCTAGATATATTTGAAGATGTTGAATATGGTGCCTTCTGGCAGCGACACCTGGAAAATGAACTGGAACAGCACCACAATCGCGGCAGTTCCCAGAATAGGTACCAGAACCAGCGTGCGTTTGTCGCGCTGACCCAGAAACACCATAGCTCCAAGCAGGAAGAAGGGGGTGCTGACAAAAAATCCAAACCACTGGGAGCAGAGGACGAAGACCAACAAGATGGCCAGCATAATCAGGCCCCGGGAAGAATTTCGAAAGTCGTAGGCCTCTTTTTTATCTCTTTTAAGCAGGCGCACAATAATCAGGGCCGTGGCCAGCAGGATCAGAAGGAGCGCGATAATCGTAGGCAGCACTCTGGAATCCGGCGCGTCGATGTGCCGCATCTGCCAGAACATGATCCCGCTGATTACGTACATGGCGCCGGCCATGGCAAAATCATATATCTGCATAGTTCCTCCTTGTTATCTTTGGAAAAGAGAAACGTGGCATGGTGCGCATTGAAACATGACCATGCCGCGTCTCATATGTCGCTTTAAGATTCAGAATCAGCCCCAGGGCTCCATTTCCCACTCGGCCCGGTTGGCGGTATCGATAGAATCCCACATAGCCTTGATGTCGGCGGGGACTTTATAGTCAATAGACACACCCAGTTCGGCCGCCTTGTTCTGGACTTCCTCAGACTGCATGGCCTTGTCGAAGGTCTCGCACAGCAGGTTGTAGATATCCTCGGGAATGTCGGAAGGGGCGGCCAGGGAACGCATGGAGTAGGACTCGATGTCATAGCCCAGCTCCTTCAGTGTAGGGGCGTCGGGCAGGGCCTCAATCCGCTCGCTGGTGCCAATACACAAAGGAATAAAAGTGCCCTCGTCAATGGCGGTCATCACGTCGCCCACCTGGGTGACCAAAGCATTGATGTGGCCGCCGCGGAGCATGGAGACAAACTCGGCGTCGTTGTCAATGGGGACAATCTTGAACTCGGCGCCGGTGGCCCGTTGGATCTGCCTGATCAAACGGCCCTCAGAGGTGTTCAGGCCGCCGCAGCCCACAGAGATGGTGCCGGGGGCCGCCAGAGCGGCGTCAATCAGGGATTGGAAGTCGGGGTAGTTGTCCTTGTCCTTACTGTTGATGAGCCAGGAGCCGGGGTCGGTCATAAAGTTGCAGATGGGCGCCCAGTCATCTAGTGTGAAGGCGCAGGCTTCGCCGCGCACCAGGGGAAGGGCGATGTGGGGAGAGTGGAACATCGCCAGGGTGTAGCCATCGTGGGCAGCGTTGTAGGCGGCGGTCAAGCCGATCTCGCCGGAACCGCCCTCCTGATTGCTGATCACAAAGGAGTGCCCAAAGTTATAGTTTTCTTCTACATACTTGCAGGCCACACGCAGGAGGGCCTCCTGGGAGCTGCCCGCGCCGTAAGGAAGAATAATGGTGATGTTCTTTTCGGGATAGCTGATCTTGGTGCCGTTGGAACCACTTCCGGCGGAATTGTCTCCTGAGGTGGTATTGCTGGGGTTAGAGGTGCCGCTGTTGCAGCCAACGAGAAGGGCCAAAGCCATTGCCGCTGCAAGGGAGAGGGCCAGAATCCGTTTCTTCATTTTGTGTGCCTCCATATATATTATATTTTGGTATTGCCGCACCCCGGTTTGGGTACGGGCAAAAGGGACTTATCCCTTGTGCTCAGATTTACCGGTTGTACTGTACCCGACCGCCGTTGATGGACTCCCATATTTCATCGCACCTGGCCAGCGCATCGGCGGGGAGCAGCCTGCCCTCGGCCGCTTTTAGGTTGACCTGCATCTGCTCCAGGCTGGAGAAGCCGGTGATAATGCTGCTTACCCAGGGCTGGCTCAGGCACCAGCGGTAGGACAGGGAGAGCAGCGTCGTATCCAGATTTGCGGCCAGTGCGGTCAGTTCATCAATCGCCTTGAAATTGTCCTCCCGCCAATAGCGTTTCTGGTAGTTTGGATTTTCAAACCGCGTACCCGGAGTGGGAACGCCGCGCTTGTGTTTCCCGGTCAGCATCCCACCCGCCAGAGGGTTGAATACGGTCATTCCAATTTTCTTTTCTCTCAGGAAGGGGATCAGCTCACTCTCCGCCCCTCTGGTCAGGGCGTTGTAGCAGGTCTCGGAGACTACAGGAATGGCCCAGTGGCTGCTGCGGCAGATATGTACTGCGTCACACATTTGCCATGCGGCGTAGTTTGACATCCCGATATACCGGACCTTGCCCTGCCGTACCACATCGTTCAGTGTCTCCAGGGATTCCTCTAGCGGGGTATTGTAGTCGGGGGAGTGGAGATAGTAGATATCCAGGTAGTCGGTGCCAAGCCGTTTCAGCGATCCCTCGATGCCGTCTATGATACTGCTACGGGACAGGCTAAACACCTTTTTCTCCATACAGGGATAGCCTACCTTGCTTGCAATTACCACACTGTTGCGGCGAGAACCGAGCGCCTGCCCCAGCATCTCCTCGCTCCGGCCGTCTGCATACTGGTCCGCGGTGTCGAAAAAGTTAATCCCTGCCTCTAGCGCCTGGGCTATGGCCACGTCTACCGTCGATTGCTCTGCCATCTTTGAGCCGAAGTTCATCGTCCCCAGGCAAATGCGGGATACGTTCAGTCCGGTGCCTCCTAAATAGTTGTAGTCCATATTGCCTCCAATTTTAAAATTTTATTTCCTTT